>Ga0302279_10000439_pt1 | contig 60380 bp, 60 predicted proteins | sample III_Bog_N3_3_FD_194541 | JGI IMG/M metagenome (GOLD analysis project Ga0302279, IMG submission 194541) | Peat permafrost microbial communities from Stordalen Mire near Abisko, Sweden - III_Bog_N3_3 | ecosystem: Environmental > Terrestrial > Soil > Wetlands > Peat | place: Sweden: Abisko... | reverse complement strand
CGGCGAACCCGGCGTCGGCAAGACGGCGATCGTCGAGGGTCTCGCGCAGCGCATCGTGCGTGGTGACGTGCCCGAAGGCCTCAAAGACAAAAAGATCATATCGCTCGACATGGGCGCGCTGATCGCCGGCGCAAAATACCGCGGCGAGTTCGAAGAGCGCCTCAAGGCCGTGCTCAAGGAAGTCCAGAGTTCCAACGGGACCGTGCTGCTGTTCGTCGACGAACTGCACACCGTCGTCGGCGCGGGGAAGACCGAAGGCTCGATGGACGCCGGCAACCTGCTCAAACCGTTGCTCGCGCGCGGCGAACTGCACATGATCGGCGCGACGACGCTCGACGAATATCGCAAGTACATCGAGAAGGACGCCGCGCTCGAGCGCCGCTTCCAACCGGTGATGGTCGATCAACCCTCGGTCGAGGACACGATCTCGATCCTGCGCGGATTGCGCGATCGCTACGAAGTCCACCACGGCGTACGCATCAAAGATTCCGCGCTCGTCGCCGCCGCCGTGCTCTCGAACCGCTACATCACCGACCGGTTTCTGCCCGACAAGGCGATCGATCTGGTCGACGAAGCCGGAGCGAAACTGCGCACCGAGATCGACTCGATGCCGACCGAACTCGACGAAGCCTCGCGTCGCATGATGCAACTCGAGATCGAGCGCGAAGCGCTGCGCAAAGAGAGCGACGACCCATCCAAGCAGCGGCTCGACAAGCTCGAGTCGGAACTGACCACGCTGCGCGAAGAAAACGACGCGTTGAAGGCGCGCTGGCAGCTCGAAAAGGACGCGGTCGAATCGCTGCGCGGTCTGCGCGAGCAGATCGAGAAGACGAAGCTCGACGTCGACCGCGCCTCGCAGAACGCCGACTACGCCCGGGCCTCGGAACTCAAGTACGGCCGCCTAGCGGAGCTCGAACGCGAGCTCGGCACGAAGGAAAACGCGCTCGGCTCGGCCCAGTCGCGCTTACTCAAGGAAGAAGTCGACGAGAACGATATCGCCGCAGTCGTCAGCCGCTGGACCGGCGTGCCGGTCTCGAAACTGCTCGAGGGCGAGATTGCGAAGTTGCTCGCACTCGATGTCGAGTTGCACAAACGCGTGATCGGTCAGGACGAAGCGGTGACGCTCGTCGCCGAAGCGATCGTGCGCGCGCGCTCGGGCTTGGGCGATCCGAACCGGCCGCTCGGCTCGTTCCTATTTCTCGGCCCGACCGGCGTCGGGAAGACGGAGCTCGCGCGCGCGCTGGCCAACGTCCTCTTCGACGACGACCGCGCGATGATCCGCATCGACATGTCGGAGTATCAGGAGAAGCACACCGTCGCGCGATTGCTCGGCGCACCTCCCGGCTATGTCGGTTACGACGAAGGCGGCCAGTTAACCGAAGCCGTGCGCCGGCGTCCGTTCTCGGTGATTTTGTTCGACGAGATCGAGAAGGCGCACCCCGACGTGTTTAACGTCTTCCTGCAGATCCTCGACGACGGCCGGCTGACCGACGGTCAGGGCCGCACGATCGACTTTAAGAACACGATCGTGATCATGACCTCGAACATCGGCAGCCACCGCATCCTCGATTACCGCGGCGACGCCACGGGCGCCGATTACGCGGTGATGCGCGCGACCGTGCTCGACGAACTGCGGAGCGCCTTCCGGCCCGAGTTCATCAATCGCATCGACGAGATCGTGGTCTTCCACGCGCTCAGCGAACGCGAGCTGACGGAGATCGTCGAGATCCAACTCGATCGGGTGCGCGCGCGCCTCGCCGACCGGCGGATCACGCTCGAGATCAGCGACGAGGCGAAGAACCATCTCGCTCGCGCCGGTTACGAGCCGGCGTACGGTGCGCGGCCGCTCAAGCGGGCGATCCAGCGCGAAGTGGAGACGCCGCTCGGCCGGCGGATCCTGGCCGGCGACGTACGCGACGGCGATCACGTCCGCGTTGGGGTGGACCGCGACCGGGGTGAACTGACGTTCAACACGGTCGCGCCCCTGCCCGAGATCCCATCCCTGGCCTAAGCCGGGGGAATTACATCGCCGGCTTTTTGGTGGCCATCGCGGACGGCGACTTCTTGGCCATCGGCTTCTTGGGCGCCATCTTCATCGCGCCCATGGCGGCCGGCTTCTTGGTGGCCATGGCGGCGGGCTTGGCGGGAGCCATGGCGCTGGGGGAGGCTTGAGCAAAGACCGGGGTTGCGATCGAGAGCAGGGCCGCGCTTGCGAGCAAGCTGCAACAGAGACGCTTCATAGGTAAAAGTCCTCACGAGCGAATGATGGTCCGCGGCAGTTAGCCGCGGCTAACTCGCCGCTTTGCGACCGAGCGGTCGCTCTCCCCTAGGCGAGGACTTTTTCGCGCTTGCGGGCCCGCAGGCGGTCGGTCTCGGAGAGCAGCCGTTTGCGGATACGAAGTGTTTTCGGCGTGACCTCGACCAGCTCGTCGTCTTCGATGAACTCGATCGCGCGCTCGAGCGAGAGATCGTCGGCGGGGGGCAGGCGGACGTTCTCGTCGGTGCCGGCGGCGCGCATGTTGGTGAGCTTCTTGGCGCGGACCACGTTGATCGAGACGTCCTTGTCGTCGTTGGCGCGGCCGACGACCATGCCTTCGTACACGTCGACGCCCGGTTCCACGAAGAACCGGCCGCGCTGCTCGAGGCCGGAGAGGGCATAGGCCGTGACGGTGCCGGTTTCGCTCGCGCACAGCGCGCCGTTGCCGCGGCCCGGGATCTCGCCCGCGAGCGGCTGGTGATCGTAGTAGGTGTGCGACATGACGGCCGTGCCGCGCGAGAGCGTGAGCAACTCGCCGCGCAGACCGAAGATCGCGCGGGTCGGCATCGTGTATTCGAGCCGCCGCGTCTCGCCGACGGTGACCATGTTCGACATGATCGCGCGCCGCTTGCCGAGCGTCTCGATGACCGGGCCGGAGTACTCTTCCTGCACGTCGATCACGACGTACTCGACCGGCTCCATCTTCACGCCGTTGCGTTCGGTGATGATGACCTGAGGCTTGCTGACCGCGATTTCGAAGCCTTCGCGGCGCATGGTTTCGATCAGGATCGAGAGATGCAACTCACCGCGGCCGCGCACTTCGAAGGTGTCGGCGCTGTCGGTGTCCTCGACGCGCAAGGCGACGTTGGATTCCAGCTCGCGCATCAGCCGCTCGCGGATCTGGCGCGACGTCAGGAGCTTGCCCTCGCGGCCGACGAACGGCGAGTTGTTGACCATGAAGAACATCGCGACCGTCGGCTCGTCGACGGCGACCGCCGTGATGCCCTCGGGCGCGGCGGCATCGGCGATCGTGTCGCCGATGTTGAGCCCCTCGATGCCGGAAACGCAGATGATGTCGCCGGCGGTCGCTTCTTCGACCTCGATGCGTTCGAGGCCGCGGAACGAGAGCAGCTTCGTGAGCCGCAGTCCGTTCTCGACCTGACCGTCGCGCGAGACCTTGGCGATCGGCGCGTTGACCTTCGAGCTGCCGCGGAAGACGCGGCCGATGCCGATGCGTCCGACGTACTTGTTGTGGTCGATCGCGCTGATGAGCATTTGGAAGGGGCCGTCTTCGGCCGGCGCTTCGGGGACGTGTTTGGCGATCGTCTGAAAGAGCGGCTCGAGATCGGCGCTCTCGTCCTCGAGCGCGTACTTCGCGATGCCGGCGCGGCCGTTGGTGTAAATCACGGGGAAATCGGCCTGTTCGTCGTTCGCACCGAGCTCGATGAAGAGGTCGAAGACCTCGTTCATCACTTCGCCCGCGCGCGCGTCCTTGCGGTCGATCTTGTTGATCACCACGATCGCGCGCAGGTCGAGTTCGAGCGCCTTGCGGAGCACGAAGCGCGTCTGCGGCATTACGCCCTCGGCAGCGTCGACCAGCAGCAACACGCCCTGGACCATCTGCAGCACGCGCTCGACCTCGCCACCGAAGTCGGCGTGACCGGGGGTGTCGACGATGTTGAATTTGACGCCGTTGTGCTCGATCGCCGTATTCTTGGCCAGGATCGTGATTCCACGCTCTTTTTCGAGCGGATTCGAGTCCATGGCGCGCGTTTCGACGTGCTGGCCCTCGCGGAACAGTCCGCTTTGACGGAACATCGCATCGACCAGCGTGGTCTTGCCATGGTCGACGTGGGCGATGATCGCGAGATTACGGATATCCTGGCGGGTGTTCACAACACCCTATTGTAGCATTTTTGGGCCAATCCCGAAAGCGGGGCCTATTTGCCGAAGCGGCGCTGCCGTTGCGCGAAGGCCTCGAGGGCGCCGTTGAAGGCGCGCGCGTCGAAGGCCGGCCAGGGGACGTTCGTGGACCAGAGTTCCGTATAGGCGCACTGATAGAGCAAGAAATTTGACAAACGCAGCTCGCCGCCGGTCCGGATCAGCAGATCGGGGTCGGGTAGTCCGGCCGTGGAGAGCGAACCCGCGATCGTATCCTCGTCGATCGTCTCGGGGTCGAGGCGTCCGGCCGCGACGTCGGCGGCGAGCGATCGCACGGCCGCGCACAACTCCGTCCGCGCGCCGTAATCGACGGCGACGTTGAGCGTCATGCCGGTCGCGTTCGCGGTTTGCGTTTCGAGTGCGGCGAGCGCTTCGCGCAACGCCGGCGGCAGGCGATCGCGCCGGCCGATCGCGCGCACGCGCACGTCCTCGCGCACGAACGCCGCCGCTTCGCGCCGCGCGAATGCCGCGCCGATATCCATCAGCGCTCCGACCTCGCTGCGTTCGCGGCCCCAGTTTTCCTCGGAAAACGCGTAGACCGTGAGCACGCCGATGCCGGCTTTGGCTGCGGCCGTGACGATGCGGCGTAAGGTGAGCATGCCGCGGCGGTGACCTTCGATCGCCGGAACGCCGTGCGCGGCGGCCCAGCGCCGGTTGCCGTCCATGATGATCGCGACGTGACGCGGTGCGGTAACGGCGAGCGGCGCGAGTGCGGGAAAGCGCTCGATCACGATTGCGCCGCCCAACCGTCACGCGACGCGACGGCATCAGCCCGTTCGTGCACGTCACGCACGACCGATTCGAGTTCGTCGACGTAGGCCAGAAAACGGCGCCGGCCGTCGTCGGTGATGCGCACGGTCGTCGCGGGCCTACCGCGGCCGGTGATGCGCTCCATCGCGACCACGCCGACTTCGGCCAGCGCGTGCAGGTGGCGGTTGAGGTTGCCGTCGGTCAGCGCGCAGGCTTCCTGCAGTTCGGTGAAGCGCATGCCGTGCGGATTCGCGACCAGGCACGTGCACACGGCGAGCCGCCCGCGCTCGTGAAAGATGCGCTCGAGCCCGGAGTAGGCGAACGGTGCGTCGCCGTTCATGCGGGCCGCGCGAATTCATCGCGCGAGACGAGAAAGCCGATGACGATCTGCCCGATGCCGAACGTCGCGGGCATGACCCACCACGCGAGCGCGTTGCTGCCCGGCGCGAAGAGCAATGCCGAGCCGCTCGCCGCGAAGAAGCCCGCGACCCAGCCGATGCCGGGCGGCGCCATCTTGCGCGATGCGATCAGACCGAGCGCGTAACACAAGCACCACGTGCCCGGCAGCAGCCCGAGTTCGCCGCGCAGCACGAACGCCGCGGTGAAGAGTCCACCGGCCACCACCGAGGGCAGAATCGTCATGCCGACGGTTTTTAACTCGACGCGCGAGCGCACGGACCAATGGCGTACGAGCCACAGGACGATCGCGCCGTAGTTCACGGCCAGCGAAGCGGCCAAGCACGCGATCCAGATCGTGACGTAATGGGCGCTCTCGGCCGAGTTCAGTGGATGCGGGACGGTCGTCGCTTGCACGAAACCGCTGCCGAGGGCGGCCAGACCGCTGGCGAAAGCCGCCGCGCCGGAGAGGCCGCGGAAACGCTGCATCGCGGCGAGCCGCGTGCGCACTTCTTCCAGGTCGGCGAGGGCACGGGAGACTTCCATCGCCTTTGCTTTGTAGCACAAAGTGAAGCCTCCCGCAAGATGCGGTAAAGCGGAGGCCGTTCCGGACGGAAGTCCGCGCCCGCGCTTGAAATGCTCGGCGAATGAACGGTGTGTTGCTTGTAACGGGTGGGAGCCGAGGCATTGGCGCGGCGGTCGCGACCTTGGCCGCGCGCCGCGGCTTCGACGTTGCCGTAAACTATCGCGACGACGAGCGGGCGGCCGCGTCGATCGTCGATTCGGTCCGCTCGCAAGGCGTGCGCGCGCTCGCGATCCGCGCGGACATCGGATCGGAAACCGAGATCGTGCGCATGTTCGAAGCGGTCGATACCTTCGGCCCGCTCGCGGCACTGGTGAATAACGCCGGCGTCACCGGCGGGTTTTCGCGCGTCGCCGATCTCACGGCTGCGGCGCTCGGGCGCACGCTGGCGGTCAACGTCTACGGTGCGATTTTGTGTGCGCGCGAAGCGGTGCGGCGACTCTCCACGGTCTGGGGCGGCAGCGGTGGCTCGATCGTCAACGTCTCATCGATCGCGGCGCGCCTCGGCGGCGCCGGCGAGTGGGTGCATTACGCGGCGTCCAAAGGCGCGCTCGACACTTTCACTATCGGCCTCGCGCGCGAAGTCGCCGCTGAGGGCGTGCGGGTAAACGCGGTCGCAGCCGGCATCGTCGATACGGAGATGCATGCCACGGCGGGGGATCCGCACCGCGCGAAGCGCACCGGCGCGACGATTCCGATCGGCCGCGCGGCCACGCCGGGCGAGATCGCCGAATCGATCCTCTGGCTGACGTCACCCGCGGCGTCGTACGTCACCGGCGCGATCCTCGAAGCCGGCGGCGGCCGCTAGGCCCGCGGCGCAACGCGTGGAAAACGTCGACACGTACCTGGCTCGCATCGATGCAGAGAAACGGCCCGCGCTCGAACGCATCCGGGCGCTGGTCAAAGAGATCGTGCCGAGCGCGCAGGAGACGATCAGTTATCGCATGCCGACGCTGACGTTCCGCGGCATTCCGTTCTTCGGCTTCGCCGCCCACGCGCGCCACATCGGCATCTATCCCTTCAGCGGCAGCGTGCTGGCCGATTTGGGCGACGACCTGCGCAACTACGAGTGCTCGCGCAGTGCCGTACGCGTGCCGTACGACCGCCCCATTTCGAAAGCGCTGCTCAAAAAAATGATCGCGCGCCGCCTCGCCACGATCCGCGCCTAACCTGCTTAGGGGGCGATGATCGGGGAGTAGATGTCGGCGAGCGGGGCGATGGTGGCGCGGGAGACGCGTTCGACGACGATCAAGAAGGCATCGGACTCGGCGCGTTTGACGAACGTGACCAAGACGCTCGCGTCGCCGTGCGCGAACGGGAAGAAGTAGGCGAAGCTGTCGCTGACGTCGTCGTCGAGCTCGATGAATTCCAGAAAACGGCCTTCGAACGCGGAGACGGCCGTGCACGGCGCGACGTGGTGGAAGAAGTTCTTCCCGATCACACGCTCCGGCGCGAGCTGCGCGAGTTCGGCCTCGTACGCGTTATAGTGCGCGATCTCGCCCACCGGGTCGACGATGATGGCGCCGAACGGCGCGACGTCGAGCTCGGCGAGCGGCACGCGGGCGAGGGCGGCTAAGGCCGCGCGATCCAACACGTGTCCCTACTGTCCCGCGGTTTGTCCGAGGAAACCGAGCGAGAGCCACGGGACGAACGCGATGACGAGCAGTGCGATAAGCAAGGCGCCGAGGTACGGCAGGATCGGCCGCACGACCTGCTCGGGATTGGCCTTGCCGATCGCGCTCGCGCTGAAGAAGCCGACGCCCAAAGGCGGCGAGAACAGGCCGATACCCATCGCCAGCACGGCGACGATCGCGTAGTGGACTTCGTTGATCCCGGCGGCTTTCGCGACGGGGAAGAGCAGCGGCGCGAAGAGCACCATCGCCGGGATGCCCTCGAGGACCGAGCCGAGCACGATGAACAAGACGATCGAGACGAGCATGATCCCGACTTGGCCGCCCGGCGCGCCCGCGAGCATCGAGGCGAGCTGCTGCGCGAAGCCGGATTGGGTGAGCGCCCAACCCATCGCGGTCGCGGTGCCGATGATCAGCAGGATCGCGCCGCTCAGCGTCACCGTGTTGACCAGCATCGGGTACATCTTGCCCCAGTCGAGCTCGCGGTAGATGAACGCGCCGACGATCAGCGTGTAGAAGATGCCGACGACGCTGACTTCCGTCGCGGTCGCGATGCCCGAGACGACGAAGACGCGGATCACCAGCGGCAGCAAGAGCCCCGGGATCGCGACCACGAACGCGCGCACGATCGCGCTGACCGGCGCCCGTTCGGAGAGACTGTGATTCTCGCGTTTCGCGCTCCAGAGCGCGACCGCGATCAGGAACACCGAGCAGACCAGCGCCGGCAAGAGTCCGCCGGTGAAGAGCGCCGCGATCGAGACGCCGGTCACCGAGCCGATGATGATCAGCACCAGGCTCGGCGGGATCGTCTCGGCCATGGCGCCCGAGGTCGCGAGTAGCGCGATCATCGAACTGCGCTTCTGACCGCGCCGTTCCATATCGGGAAAGAGCACCGGCGCGACGGCAGCCATATCGGCGATCTTCGAGCCCGAGATCCCCGAGACGAGATACATCGCCGCGACGAGTACGATCGAGAGCCCGCCGCGCAAATGGCCCACGAGACTCGCCAGCGCCTCGACGAGCCGCCGCGCGATACCCGCCGTTTCCATCAGCAAGCCGAGAAAGACGAACAGCGGCACCGCGAGCAGCACGAGGTTCGAGATGCCCTCGTCCATGCGCAGCACGACCGTGCTGGGCGGGACGCTCGTCGTCACCGCGAGATAGCTCAGCGTGCCGACGCCGAACGCGAACGCGATCGGCGTGCCGATCGAGATGCACGCGCCGACCAGCACGACGAAGAAGAGCACGAGATTGATGTTGCCGAGCGGCGCGAACGCACCGCGGCCGAAGTAGCCGATCGCGCTGAGCAGTACCGCGCCGCCGACCGATGCGAGCACGATCTTCGGGTCGCCTTCGGAGAGTCGCAGCAACGCGAGCACGAGCATCAGCGCGAGCCCGACGATTACCGCCAGTACGACGTACGATTGCGGCAGGCCCATGGCGGGGGTCGGATCGTTTTGCTCTTGCTTGAAGAACGCGATGCTCGCCGGCATCAGCTCGAACACGAACATCGCCGTGACGACCGAGCCGATCGTTTCCAGAATCGCGCGCCGGCGGGGCGAGGAGCGGCGCAACACGACCGAGAGCCGGATGTGTTCACCGCGCCGGTAGGCGACGACCGCACCGAGCATCGCCAGCCACAACAGCAGGATCGTCGCGAGCTCGTCGCTCCAAGCCAGCGGGTTGCGCGCGACGTAGCGCGAGTAGACGCCGAGCGCGAGGATGACGATTTCGGCGACCACCAGCAGAGCGGCCGCCGGCTCGACGACCGCGCCGATCGCGCGGTCGATTGCGGCCGCCCAGGGGCGCCGGAAGGTCAGATCCGGCGCTTCTAGCGCGGCCTCATCGTGCGCCACGAACTATGCGAGGGTGTTCGCGTATTTTTCCAGCGCGGTCCAGGCCGGGGTGCCGAACTCGGTTTTCCAGCGCTGGTAGTAGTTCGCGGCGCTCAGCTTTTGCTTGAAGCTCTGCTTGTCGACCGTCGTGAAGGTCATCCCGCGCCGCTCGAGCTTGTCCTTGACCGAGGTGTTGAGGTTCTTCATGTCGTTGCGCGCGGCGATCGTTGCGGCCGCCATTTCCTTCGCGACGATCGCTTGGATGCCCGGGCCGAACTTCGCCCACACGTCGGGGTTGAAGAGCGTCCAGTAGCCCGACCAGATGTGCTCGGAAAGCGCGACGTACTTCTGCACTTCGTAGAACTTCTGCTGGTCGATCAAGATCAGCGGGTTCTCTTGTGCGTCGACGATATGCGTCTGCAGCGAGGTGTAGAGTTCGCTCAGCGCGATCGGCGTCGGCGAGGCGCCCAGCGACTGGAACGTATCGACGCGGATCTTGCCCGGCGAGACGCGGATCTTCAAGCCGGCGAGGTCGGCGACGTTATGGATCGGCTTGTTCGCGGTCGTGATGTCGCGGAAGCCGTTCTCCCAAATCTTGTCGAGAACGTAGATGCCCTTCGAGCCGATGTCGTCGCGGATGACCTTGCCCAGATCGCCGTCCATCGCGGCGAAGACCGTCTCGCGGTTCGGAAACGCGAACGCGAGGTTCTCGATCGACGCCAGCGGCGAAATCGTGATGAAGGCCCCCGGCATTGCCAGCATTTCGATCGCGCCCGAGCGAAGCTGCGCGAGCATCGAGGCATCGCTACCGAGCACGCTGGCCGGAAAAGCCTTGATCGAAACGCGGCCGTTCGTCGCTTTGAGGATCCGGCTGAACGCCAAGGTGGACTGGATATTCACCGGGTGTTCTTGCGGAAGATCGTGGCCGAACTTCAAGTCGAAGTCGGCCGCCCGCGCCGGTGTGATGATGCCGATGCTGGCGAGCGCCGCGGATCCCAGAACGAACGATTGCCGGTTCAAAGACATACGGGGGCCTCTCTGTACGCGCTGTGCTATCCGGCCCACTTCGCGACTCTCGTCGTCTATACTGCCCCTATGACCGCCTCACGACCGCACGTCCGCATCGCATCCGGAGAAATCGCCGGAACCGGCGAGCGGGTCCGCATTTTCCGGGGGATTCCCTACGCCGCGCCGCCGGTCGGGCCGCTGCGCTGGCGACCGCCGCAGCCGGCGGCGCCATGGAACGGCGTCCACGACGGCTCGCGCTTCGGCAACGATCCGATGCAACTCCCCGATACCCAGGCGATCCGCGCCTCACTCGCGCCGGCCACGAGCGAGGACTGCCTGAACCTCAACGTGTGGGCGCCCGCGGAGCCCCCCGCGGGCGGTGCGCCGGTGCTGGTCTATTTCGCCAGCGGCGGCTACATCGCGGGCTCCGCGTCGCGCGAGCGCACGGCCGGCGACGCCTACGCCGAGCGCGGCGTGGTGTTCGTGGCGGTGAATTACCGCGTCGGCGCGTTCGGCTTTCTCGCGCATCCGGGGTTGAGCGCGGAGTCGCCGCACGGCGCGTCCGGCAACTACGGCGTGCTCGACATGCTCGCGGCGCTGGCCTGGGTGCGGGCGAATATCGCGGCCTTCGGCGGCGATCCGGCCCGCGTGACCGTCACCGGCGCGGCCGCGGGGGCTGCCCTGTGCGCCCTGCTGCTCACCTCGCCGCTCGCGCGCGGCGCGTTCGACGGTGCGATCCTGCGCAGCCCGGGCGCGCTGCGCCCGATGTGCACCTTGGCCGAAGCCGAGACGGCGGGACTGGCCGCCGGTGCCGATCTTGCGGCGCTGCGCGCGCTCCCGGCCGAGGACGTCCTGGCGCTGAACGGCCGCATCGATGCGGGCACGCGCAATTTGCTCGACCGGCGGCGCTTGCGGCCGATCGTCGACGGTTGGGTCTTCACCGGCGATGAGGCCGACGCGTATGCGGCGGGCGCGTTCCTGGCCGTGCCCACGATCGTCGGCACGACCGCGAACGAAGGCGGCTTCTTTCACGGCGAGCAAGCGTTCCCCAACAGCTATCCGTCGCGCGTGCTGGCGAGTCAGAACGCCGTGCGCACCGTCGCGCAACTGCGCGGGTACCTGGCCGAGAATTTCGGCGCGGCCGCCGCGGAAGCGTGGACGTACTTCGGTGCCGCAAGCGACGACGGCGTCGTGCAGTCGATCGCCGACGCGCTCAGCGACACGATGTTCTCCTACGGCGTGCGGACGATCGCAGCTGCGCTCGCGCGGCGCCAGCCCAAGACGTTCCGGTACGTCTTCACCCACGCCGGGGCGCACGCGGCCGATCCGCCGGTCAACGGCAACGACACGGTCTACGCCTTCGGCACGGGCGACTTCGACGCGCGCGACCGGGCGATCTCCGATGCGATGATCGCGGCGTTCTGCGCATTCGCGGCCGGCGGCGACCCGAACGGACCCGGCGCACCGCGCTGGATGCCGTACGATCCGCAGCGCGAGAACTATCTCGTCTTCGGCGGCGATTTCGGCGAGGGCGAGCGCTGGCGCAGCGAACAGGCAGCGTTCGTAGAACGCGTCTACCGCGCGCGCGGCAGCACGGAGTTGGCGACGTGATGAAGCCGGGCGCTACTTCAGCCGGCGAGTTTCCAGTGGCGGGCGCGCTCGTGGGCGGACCACAGGCGCGCGTACTCGCCGCCCGCGCGCAGCAACTCCTCGTGCGTTCCCGCTTCGGCAACGGTTCCGGCGGCGAGCACGACGATGTGCGGAACGTGGCGCACCGTGCCCAGCCGGTGCGTGATCAAGACGACGGTCTTCGTTTCGGCGAGCACCGCGATCGCGCGGTGAACGGCGCGTTCGGCGGCGGCGTCGAGGCTGGCGGTGCATTCGTCGAGCACGACGACCGGCGCTTCGGAGAGGAGCATGCGCGCGATCGCGATGCGCTGACGCTCGCCGAGCGAAAAATTCGCGCCGTCCGGCCGTACGATCGTATCGTAGCCCTCCGGCAGCCGCAGCACGAACTCATCGCAGCCGGCGATCTGCGCGGCGCGCAGGATCTCGGCGCGCGTGGCGCTGGGACGGCCGGCGCCGATGTTGCGCGCGACGCTCTCTTCGAACATCTGCGTCTCCTGAAAGACGACCGCCAGCGTGCGCGCGCGCGCTTCCTGCGTGAGCGTCCCGATGTCGACGCCGCCGACCCGTACCGATCCCGCGGCGGGCTCCCAAATGCCGGCGATCACGCCGGCGAGCGCGCTCTTGCCGGCACCCGACGGCCCGACGATCGCCGTGACGGCGCGCTCGGGGAAACGGATCGCGACGTCGTGCAGCACCGGGCCGCGGTCGTACGCGAAGCCGATGCCCTCCAGCGCAAGATCGTGGCGCTGGGGAACGCGATCGGTGCGGGCGGCCGTCGCGGGTAACGCGAGCAGCCATTCGACGATGTCGACGTGCGCGGTCGCGTCGCGTAGGCACAAGAAACCGTCGAGCGCCTCAAACAGCGTCTGGAAATAGGCCAGCGCCAAGGTGAACGCGAGGATGTATTGGACGCCGACGTTGTGGCCGGCGATCAGCACCCCGACCATCATCGCGATCGCGAAACCGAACTGGATGAAGAACAGCGCGACCACGCCGAAGGTCATCGGCGCGATCGTGTTTTCGAACGCCTTGTACTTCAGCTCCGCGATCGCGAGCGCGAGCCGGCGCAGCCGTTCGGCCGTCGCGCCGAACGAACGCAGCAGCGCGACCGATTCGACGTATTCGAAAAAGCGCGACGAGCCCTCGGCCTGCGCGAGCGCGAGCCGCGGCGTCGCGCGCGAACTGATAATGCGCGAGCGTTGCACGTAGATCACCGAGACCGGCAGAAACGCGAGCGCGACGAGCGCGATCCGCCAATCGATCGCCGCCACGACGGCGATCGCTCCGGCGGCTTTGAACGCGCCCGCAAAGAGCGCGTCGAACGCGCCGTTGATGATCCCCGTCGCTTGATCGAGGCCGAGCGTTACGGTCGCGAGGATCTGCCCCGGGTCGAGATCGGCCAGCGTCCGCGACGGCACGCGCCGCAAGTGGTCGATGACCTCCACGCGCAGGCGTTCGGCGCGCCGTTCGAGTGCGGTCCGGAAGAGCCGCGAACCGGCCGCCGCCAGCGGAATCTGAACGATCGCGACGCCGGCGACGATGGCGGTGACCGCGACGACGACGTCGCGCACCGGCTGTCCGTTCATCGCGCGCACCAGCACGTACGTGATGCCCGCCAGCGGACCGATGGAGAACACCGCCGCAACGGCCGCGAGCGCCGCAGCACCGCGAAATGCGCCGTCGCCGGTATCGACGAAGCGATTGAGGAAGCGCATCATCCGACGCGCGCCTCGCCGGCCGGCGACCAATCGACGGCCGCGTTGTAGTCGCTCCACAGCTGGGCGAAGGTCGGGCTCGCGGCGAGGACCTGCGCGTGCGTTCCGGCCGCTTCGAGGCGCCCGTGCCGGTCGAGCACGACGATCTGGTCGGCGTCGACGATCGTCGTCAGGCGATGCGTCACGAGCAGCACCGTTTTTCCGCGGACGAGTTCCGCGAGCGCGTCCTGGATGTCGGCTTCGGTTGCGGGGTCGAGCGATGCCGTCGGCTCGTCGAGCAGCACGATCGGCGCGTCCCGGAGCAACGCGCGGGCGATCTGCAGGCGCTGCCGCTCGCCGCGCGAGAGCCGCGCCCCGCGCTCGCCGAGCACCGTTTCGTAGCCGTCGGGCAACGCGCTGATGAACTCGTGGGCACGCGCCGCGCGCGCGGCTGCGAAGAGCGTCGCATCGTCGGCGTCCGGCCGGCCGAGCCGGAGGTTCGCACCGATCGTGTCGTTGAGCAGAAAGACGTCCTGGAAGACGTACGCGATGCGCCGCGCGAGGGCATCGCCGGCGATCGCCTCGAGGTCGACGCCGCCGAGTTCGACCGAACCGCGTTCGGGCGTCCAAAATCCGGCGGCGAGCCGCATCAACGTCGTCTTCCCGCAGCCCGAGGGTCCGACGATCGCGGTGACCGTGCCGGGCCGCGCAACGAAGCCGATATCGTGCAGCACGGGCGCGGCCGAACCCGGATAGGTGAACGTCACGTCCGCAAAGCGCACGGTCGCCTCGGGCCCAGGCTGGGCGTTGCCCTCGCCGGCCGCCGGCAATTGCAATGTCGCAAGGATGCGGCGCACGCTTTCGAGCGTCGGGGCGGCGGCGTGGCGCGCGCTCAGCGTCGCCGTCATCGCCCCGCCGCACTGCAGCCCGAGCGCGACGACGAGCACCAGCGCGGGCAGATCGAGGCCCGCGATTCCGAGCCACAGCGCGATCAGCATCAGCAACGCCGGCAGCGTTCCGGCGTAGGCGCGCCAGCCGGCATCCGTCGTGGCGTCGAACGTGGTTCGCGTCTTGGCGGCGGCGCGATAGCCGGCCGCATAGGTTCGCACCGGATCGGCATCGGGCTCGAGCGGCGGCAGCGCCTTATCGGAGACCGTCCCGCGGAGCGCGGCCAGAACCGTTGCCGAGAGGGCTTCGCGCGCTTCGCGTTCGCGCTCCACCGCGTCGGGTTTCAAGCCGCCGCCGGCGCGGCCGATCAGCCAGCCGGCCAGGATAAGGAGCGGCAGAATGACCGCCACGTGCCGATCGCGCCAGGCCAGGACGGCCGTCGCGGCAACGACCATCGCGACGCTCGACGTGATGTCGACGAACGGCCCGGAGAGAAAAGCGCCGATCCGCTCCACGTCGTCGAGCAACTGCGCCGCGAACGTTGCCGGACGTCCCTCGGCGAGGATCCCCATCGGCAACGCGCCGATTTTGGCAACCAGTTCGCCGCGCACGTGGTCGGCGACGAGCATCGTCGCTTCACCCGCGGCCAGGCGTGCCCAAATCAGCGCCGTGAGGCGCACGACCGCGGCGCCGATGATGGAGAAGACGATCTCCATGACGGTCACGCCGCCGACATCGCTGTGGTAAAAAAACACCGACGCGATGACGTATAAAACAAGTGCCGGCGCTAGCGCTAAGGCGGCACTGATCGAGGCTAGCCCGATCGACGCGCCCAGTAGCAGCCAGCACCGGCCCTTAGGAAGCAGCGCCGCGAGCGCGGCGTAGCTCAAAATAGACCTGGTAGCGCGCTATTTCGTAGCGGTGGTCGTGACGCCGCTGCTGACGACGTCGAGCCACTTCTGGTGGCCGGCCGGGTTGGTCAGCACGACGCTGTGGATGACGAGCATCGCCAGAACGCCTGCTGCCGAGTAGCCGAACACCGAAGCCTTGAAGTCGTGGAGGTGGTCTTTGTACTTCGGCCCGCCGGTCGCTCCACCGCCCAAATAATCCGACATGTTGTTCTCCTCAGTTTCCTAGTGAAGTGCCGACAGAACCCAGAAGTGAATGATGACCGCGGCGACTAGGAACGCCCACGAACCTGAAACCACGATGCTGTGGAGTGTCCAGTCCGCGTTATCAAAAAACCCGCGGTATTTTTCCGGTACGCTTTCGCTGCCAATTGCCTCGGCTGCCATGTTGCCCTCTTTATCCTCGGTGGTGGGGTAGGATTGAAGTATAGCAGCCGGGATTCTGTCGTGGTGTAGCCTGCGCTACAGGTACCGGACGCCGTTCCGGATGGCCAAAGCAAGCAGGCTATTCAGGGGCCCGAAACGGCGATGCTTTCACCCACGAAAGCACCATGTTCGATGGTCTCCAGACACACCGCGGCCACATCGGCTCGCGAGACTTGGTTCCCCCGCCGGCGGCCGTCGGTCGCCACGTAGGCGCGATGGGTGGCCGGCCCATCGGTCAGGCCCAGCGGCTGCACGATGGTCCAGCGCAGGGTGGAATTGCGGACCAGGCGCTCCTGGGCTTCCTTATCCGCCATGATGCCGCGGAGCACGGTCTTGGCGACCAGGCTGAACGGGAATGGGGTCAGCGGCTCGGTCGGGCCGACGCCGTACGACGTTACGACCACGATCCGGTCGGCCGGGCCATCCGCCATGGCCGCGAGGATCGTCGCGGTGCCGCGCGAGCAAACGTCCTCGGGGGTCGAATCGCGCGCTCCGGGCGAGACGCCCAGCGAGACCAGGACCGCATCCGCACCGCCCAGTGCCGCCCGCACGGCCCGCGCGTCGAGAACGTCGCCCTGCACGAGCGTGGCGCCGGTATCGGCCAGGGTGCCGGCGTTGCGAGCGAACGCCGTCACGGTATGACCCGCCTCGAGGGCGGCATCGACGGCGGCGCGCCCCACGCCGCGGGACGCGCCGAAGATCACCAGATGCATGCGCTAGTTCGCGTCGGCCGTGGCGGCGAGGATGAGTTGCGCGACGCCGAGCAGCAGCGCCGAGCCGAAGATGCGGGTCGAGGTCTTGTGCATCTTGCGATACTCGATCCGCCGCGGGTCGTCTTCCGCGACATCGTTGAGCGAGCCCATCGCGAGCTGCGCCCGGGTCATCGCCGGGACGATCGCTTTTTCATGATAGGTGACGAGCGTCAGTGCGATCGTCCCGGCGCCGGCGCGCAGCGGTGCCCGGCGCAGCGCCGCCGCGGCGACCGCGATGCCGCCGGCGACGTTGGCGCACGTTGCGAGCCGAGCGAGCGAACGCTCCGTGAGCGTGGCGAAGACGTTGAGATCGGTGACCAGCGAAAACGCCAGCGGGGCCGAGATGAAGGCGAAGCCGGCGCTCATGCCGGTCCAGAGGGCGGTACCGGTGACTTCGGCAGCGATCAGCGCGCGGGCGGGGAAATTCATATCCCCGCCCTTCGCCCAGCGCCCTTTACTTCATTGCTTTGGCTTGCGCGATGAAGGCCTTACGGTCGAATTCGTTGGCTTGCGCGATGAACTCGTTGCTCACGATCGAGGCCGCCGGTACGACGGTCTTCGTGAGCCCCTGATCGTTCATGAAGCGCGTATAGAGTTGCACGCCCGCGACCGGCATGTAGCCGATGCGCGGGTTCGAGAGGTCCGACGCGGGCAGATCGCCCTGCGTGATCTCGAGCTCCTTCGTTTCGTTGGCCAGCGCCTCGGGCGTCAACTTTTGGCCCGCGCCTTGGAGGAAGCACTTGGCGGCGAACGCCGGGTTGACGCGAATCACGATCGCGGCTTTGACCATCGCGCGCGTGAAGCGTTTGAGCAAATCGGCCTTCGTTTGTAAGGTCGCCGGGAGCGCGTTGAACGCGACGTTCGGGATCGAGTCGAGGATCGGATCGCGGTAGTAGCGGAACTTCAGCCCGGCCACGACCGAGTACGTGCCGAGTTCGACCGAGGGGAACGAGAGCGCGGCGATCTTGCCGCTGGTGATCGCCGAGATCGCCTGCGGACCGACGCCGATCGGGATGTATGCGACCGAACCGGGCGCCACGCCGGCGCCGGCGAGCATGTGGTTGGCCGAGATCTCCGAGGTGCTGCCGAGGTTGATCTCGCCGATGTCCTTGCCTTTGAAGTCCGCCAGGGTCTTGATCGGGCTGCTGTCGAGGACCGCCAGCAAATAATCGTACCGCGGGTCGCGCGAGAAGAACGAGACGAGCCGCACGCCCTTCTCCCACCCGAGGATGATCGGCTCGATGCTCGCGGTGCAGATGTCGCCCTTGCCGCTCGCGACGAGCTGGATGCAGACCGACGCGCTGCCGGCATACTGCTTGTCGACGTTCAAGTTTTCGGCTTTGTAGAGACCGCCGAACTGGGCGACGTCTTCGATCACTTCGTAGAATGACGTCGGCGTCGAGCCGCCGACAACGTGCAGCACGTCGTCGGCCGAGGCCGGGCGCGGCGCGAATGCGAGCGCAAAGGCCGCGCAGCACAGCGCTGCGGCGACGCGCGCGGCGCGTGAGGAAAGGGCGAACATCATGCGGGACCCTCGGAAGGTGAGTACCCGCAGTTCCTCGGCGAATTGCAGCCGATTTCCTTCGCCCGCTTCGAGCGTCCGGAGTGATCGCGCTCAGCCGGGTGCCCGCGCAACGGCGTTGGCGCCGTTCGTGCCGAAGCGTCGCGCGTGGGAGAGCACGCGCCGGGCGCACCGATTCTGCTCGTCGGCGACGACACGCTGGCGGAGCGCGTGTGTCTGGAACTCGGCGCGGCCGGCGGGACGCCGGTGCGCGTCGTCTGGCCGATGAGCAGTGAGCGCCGCGAGGCGTTTCTGCGCGCCGGTGCGGCGGTCACCCCGCGCGTGGCCGACGCCGACGACGCCTTGCTCGAAGCCGGGGTCGAGCATGCCGGCTCGATCCTCACGCTCTCGGAGGACGACGAGCTCAACCTTGCGGTCGCGTTGCGCGCCCGGATGCTCAATCCGCACATCCGGGTCGTGTTGCGTCAGTTCGGCACCAAGATCGGCCGCAAGATCGAGCAGAATCTGCCCGATTCGACCGTGCTTTCGCTCGCGGCGCACTCGGCCGCGACGTACGCCGGGGCGGCGCTCGACCCGGGCTGTTTTTTCGCCCTGCGCTTTCCCGACCCGGTCGACGGACGGTTTCTCGGCTTCACGCGCATGCGAGCCGGCGACGCGGGCCTCGATTCGTTGACCGTGGCCGACGCCGAGGCGCATCTCAACGCACGGATCGTCGCGATCGGGACGTTCCAGGAACCCTCGCCGCACCAATTGATCGACGTCGCCGACGCGGTCGTCGCGTTCGGCCCGGTGCGCGAACGCCGGGCCGGCGGCGAGCGGCGCGACCGGCAGGCGGGCCGGGAGCGGCCGGCGGCGGCGCGGTTGCTCGAAGCGCTGGCGCACGTCAACCCGATCGTCCGCACCTTGGGGCTCGCGGCGACGCTGTTCTACGCCGTCGCGCTCTCGTTCTTCCATTTTGGGTTGCACCTCACGTGGCCGGGCTCGGCTTTCGACGTCGCGCAGACGATGACGAGTTCGGGCCTCGGCGACACGCGCGTCGTCGATCACGGTTCGCTCGTCACGGCCGGCGCGATTCTGTTGATGATCGGCGGGACCGTCTTCACCAGCATCTTCATCGGTTACGTCAGCGCCGCGATTACGCGCGCGCAGTGGACGGCGCTCCAGGGCTTGCGCCGCATCCGCGCCCACGGCCACGTCGTCGTGTGCGGTGGCGGCCGCATCGGCAGCGCGGTCGTGAACCTGCTGACCGAATCCGGCAAGCGCGTCGTCGTCGTCGATTCGCATCCCGATCCGACCTTGATCCGCCTGGCGCGCCAGAGCAGCATCGATCTGCTCACCGGCGACGCCACCAACGAAGACGTGCTCGCGCTCTGCGACGTCCCGCACGCCGCGTCGGTCGTGGTGCTGACGAACAGCGACCCGGGAAACCTCGAGATCGCGCTCGGAGCGCGCGCGATGCGGCCCGACGTGCCGCTCGTCGTGCGCATGGAAGGCCGCACGTTCGCGCAAGCGACGGCGCGGCTCTTCGGCATCGCGACGTTCTCGCCGGCGGCGCTCAGCGCGCCGGCGTTCGCGGGTTTGGCGCGCTTCCCGGGAACGCTTGGGCGCGTGACGTACGCCGGCGCCGACCACACGATCGTGCAACGCGACGCCGGCTCCGGCGAGCGACCCGCCGAGCCGGGCGCCGTGCCGCTGTGCGCGTGGCGTGCCGGGCGCGTCGTGCTGCTCCACCGTCCCGAAGAGATCGCGGCGGGCGACGTGGTGGTGTACGCGCTGCCGCTCGACCAGCCGGCGCCGGATGCCGCGGAAGCGGTGGCGGCGCCCGGGATCGCAGCGGGCTGAACCGAAGCCTGAGCCATGTCCGAATCGCGCCCGTCCGGCCCGACGCTCTCCGAGCGTGCCGACGAACTCGAACGCCGGCTCAGCGACGAGCTCGATCGCGTGCTGCCGATCCGCTCGCCCCTGTACGTCTCCGGCGACGTCGATCCGCGGGAGTCGGCGATGACGCCGCCGCTCGCGCCGGGCCAGCGGGTCAATATGGGCGCCGATCCGCGCCTCCCGCGCATGCCCGACAAACCGGCGCTGCTCGACTTCTTCGAACTGCGCATGGGACCGGCGACGCATCTGCTCCAGAGCGCGACCCACGCGCTGCGCGCGGGCTGCGATGAGAAGATCGTGCTGGCGTGTTTGCTGCACGACATCTCGGTTGCGATGTTCGTGCGCGGCGATCACGGCTATTGGGGCGCCGCGCTTCTGGAGCCGTATGTGGCCGAAGAAGTCAGTTGGGCGATCCGCGCGCACCAAGTGCTGCGCTTCTTTCCCGATCCGGATTACGGCTACGCCTATCCCGATCTCTACGTGCAGATGTTCGGTGCGGACTTTCGGGTCGAGCCCTACGTCGAGCGCGCGTACGAAAAGATCCGCAAGCACAAGTGGTACGAGATCGCGCGGCTGATCACGGTCAACGACATCTACTCGTTCGATCCCACGATGCCGGTGAGCCTCGATCCGTTCCGCGACGTCGTCGCGCGCAATTTCCGTCAGCCCGAGGAGGGCTTGGGGTGGGACGATAGCCCGGCGTCGCACATGTGGCGCACGATCAACTGGCCGACGCGTTTCATCTAGTCCGCGCCGGCAACGGAAGGCCGGCCGCATCGAACGCCGTGCCGACCAGGAGCTGCAGATCGCGACTGTAACTGGCGACGCCGCCGGCGACGCCGTTGGCGCGCAGGTAGCGGTCGTAGACGCCCCAGCTCAGGCGGAACAGGTTCGGATCGTAGGTGCGCAGGAAGCGTTCGCGGCCGGCTGCGAAATCGGCGCGCACGGCGGGTGCGAGGCGGAGCCGCGCGCGCACGGCGTCGGGGAGTTCGCCGTAGGTCCAGTACGCGGCGGAATACCGGATCAGCGGGTCGGCGGAGCGCAGGCACGCGATCGTCCCGATCACGTTGGCGTCGCCTTCGTCGCCGAAGCCCGCGGCGTGCGACCATTCGTGTGCCAGCGCGCGCGGCACCTCAAACGGCAGCAGCGCCGCATCGAGTAACGTCTCGAACGCGAACGGATCGTACTGACCGCCGACACCGGCCGCTTCGTAGAGCCGGTTCGCGAGCGTCGTCTTCGGCACGGTCACCGCGACCGGCCACGCATCGCCGAGCCGCGCGACGACCGGCAGAAAGTCGCGCGCGAGTTCGGCGCGCAGCGCGGCACCGCTCTCCGTGCGCGCGCGCTCGTGCGCGGCGCCGACGTCGCCGTTAAGAATGTTCGCGATGCGGCGACCGAAGGCGGCGACGGCGGGTGCGGTCACGCGTGCGGCGGCGAAGTCGACCCGCGCGGCGACCGGAGCGCGGCGGTAGTTCCACCCCCAGAGCAGGTTGAACGCGATGACGATCGTGGCGGCGAAGCCCGCGCCGTGCGCGAGCCCGGCGAGCACGCTCCGCCGCCGCACTGCGGTGGCGACGCCCCACGCGACGAGCGCCGCGGCCAGCGCCGCTTCGACGTCACCCAGCGCGAACGGCACCGCGTTCGCGAGCGGCACCAGCGCCACGTTGAGGCGGGCGTAGATGCCGTTCGCGTAGATCGCCTCGACGAACCGCGGCGCCAACGGCACGACCGCGACCGCCCACGCCGCGACGATCAGCGCGGCGTCGGCGGCCAAGGTGCGCTTCACGGAAACAGGTAGGTCGCGAGTTCGCCGACGCGCGCGTAGCCGACGCGATCGTAGAGCGCGATCGCGCCGGAGTTAAAGTCGTTGACGTAGAGCGACACGGTCGGGTAACGCTCGAGCAGCCGGCGCGAGATCGAGGCCAGCGCCAGCGTCGCGTAGCCTCGGCCGCGCGCCGCCTCGGGCGTCCACACGCCTTGGATCTGTGCCGTCACGGGGGTCGCCGCGCCGATGTTGCACTGGAAGCGCAACTCGCCCTCGACGATCCACACCCACCACGTGCGCTGTTCGATCGCCCAGCGGACGCCGGCCAGAAACGTGGCGCGTTGCGCGCGCGGGTCGTAGCCCAACTCGCCGACGATCATGCGCGCGGAATGTTCGGCGACCAGGTCCGTTTCGTCGAGGCGCGCGAGCCGCACCTCGACGTCGTCGACGGACTCGATCGTTTGCGGCCAGAGGGCGTAGATCGGCTGGCGTTCGCGCACGAGCACGGGCGCGCGATGCCAGGATTTGACCCGGTTCCAGATCCCGTCGACCGCGCGTTTGGGGCCGACGAACATGCGCGAACCCGGATACTTGCGCGCTTCGATCGCGAACGCATCGAGCGCGGCCGGATCGTCGCCGGCGACGACGAGTTGCGCGCCGAAGTAGATTACGCCGCGCACGCTGCCGTCGCGTTTGCGGTCGAGCACCATCTCGTCCGGCGCATACGGCCCGTGCCCGCCGCCGAGTACCCATTGCAAGAAGGCGTTGTCGAACGGACGCGCCGCCACGAAGGCGAGCGCGTCGCGGCGGTTGTTGCGCGTGACGGCTTCGAGCAGCGCCGTTAGCCGAAGGGCTGGACGAACGTCGGCTTCGTCGTCGGTTGGCGGCTGCCGCCGTCCGGCTCGACGCTCACCGCGACCGCTGCGGTGGCGCGCGCGTCGGCGGCCAGCGGCACCAAGGTCGTGCCGGCTTGATTCGGCGCGAACGTCACGCTCGGGGTCATCGCCGTCGCACCGCGCGCGAGCGTCCACGCTTGATACACCTTGCCGCGCGGCAGCGGCGGCAAGGCCGCCAGCGCGAGATAGACGTTCGCGCCGCGCGTGACGACCGTGCCGTAAGCGACGGCGTAGCGCTTGGCGTCGCCGGCAGCGAGGTCGGCCAGCATCGTGCGGTCGCGCTCGATCGCGTGGCGGTCGGTATCGGCGGCGGCTTGCAGCGCCACGACCCGGCGCTGCGCGTCGTGCAGATCCGAGCGCAGGCCGAAATTCTGGATCACGCTGATCAGCGCGAACACCACCGCGGCCGCGGCGGCCAGCATCGTGCCGAACAAGGCGCTCGAGCGCACGCCGCTCGCCGGCGCGCGGCGCGGCGCGACGTCGGCGCGCACGGCCGAGAGTAAGCGCTCCTTCATGCGCGCCGAGCGCGCGCTGTCGACCGGCTCTTCGGCCGTCAAGCCGATCAGATTCGCGGTCGCGCGCAGTTCGTCGTATTCGCGGCGCGCGTCGGGATCGGCGAGGATCGCGGCGGCGGCGTGCGCGTGTTCCGCGGGCGGCAGCACGCCCAGCGCGTAGGCGGCGACGAGATCGAGCAGGGCCTCGCGGTCGCGTGGTTCGTTCATCGTGAGACCGCCTCGCTCAGCGATGCGCGCAGGCGGCGCAGGCCGGCCCGGATGCGCGTCTTGATCGTCCCGAGCGGAATTCCGGTGCGGCGGGCGATCTCTTCGTGCGTGATGCCGCCGAAGAACCCGAGCTCGATCGGCGTGCGCTGCTCGTCGGTGAGTTCCGAGAGCGCGCCGCGCACGCGCTGCGCGTCGATACGCGCGAACGCGAAGGCCTCGGTCGATCCTTCCGCGGGGAGATCGGCCGGGATGTCGTCGGTGGGCCGATTCGCCCGGCTGCGCAGCGCGTCGAGCGTGCGATTACGGGCGACCCGGCTGAGCCATGCGGCAAAATTACCATCGCGGAAGGCCTCGGGCGTGCTCCAGAGCGTGAGAAAGATCGACTGGGTGACGTCTTCGGCCAGCGCGGCATCGCTCGCGATGCGCAACGCGATCCCGAACACAAGCCGATGGTAGCCGTCGTAGAGCCGCTCGAATGCGTCGACATCCCGTGCGCGCACTCGCTCCATCAGGCGTGCACCGTCTTCCACGTTCCCACCGTTCGTCCGTTCATGCGCGGAACCCCGGTAGCCAAACGTCGCGGCAGGGCGGCCGGATGTGGTCCGCCTGGAAACGGAACGCGCAAGCGAGCGGCCGAAACGCCGGGTGTGACCGGGCTCGCCGGGACGACCGCGGTGCTGGTCGGGTTGCTGGGCGTCGCCGTGCTGATCGCGCTCGGCGCGGAACGGCTGCGCGTGCCCGGCGCCGTCGCGCTGGTCGCCTTCGGCGCCGGAACCGCGGCCCTGCGCCCGGTGCCGCTGCCGTTCCATTTCGGCGACGCGCTGCTGTTCGTGTTCTTGCCGCCGCTGATTTTCGAGGCGGCGTGGGCGATCGATCCGGCCGCGCTGCGTCGCGTCGCGGGCCGGGTCGGGCTGCTGGCCCTGCCGGGCGTCGTCCTGGTCGCCGGCACGATCGGCTTCGGGATCGCGCTCGCCGGGCAGTTGCCGCTCGCGCCCGCGATCTTGCTGGGCGCCATTGTTTCGGCGACCGACCCGGTGGCGGTGATCGCGATATTCCGGCGGCTGAACGTGCCGGTCGATCTGCTCACGCTCGTGGAAGGCGAGTCGATCGCCAACGACGGCGTCGCGATCGCGCTCTACGCGGCGGCGCTGGCGTTCGCGGCGGGGACCTCCGCGGACCCGCTCGCGCTCGCGGCGTTGCGGGTCGTGCTGGCGATCGCCGGCGGTTGCGCGATCGGCGTCGCGTGCGCGTTCGTCGTGGCGTTCGTCATGGGGCGCACGCGCTCGGCGCCGATCGAAATCACCGCCACCGTCGTGCTGGCGTTTCTCGCGTATCTGAGCGCGGAAGGGCTGCACTGTTCGGGCGTCTTTGCGACCGCCGCCGCCGGCATCTCGCTGCGCGCGTTCGCGCGTATCGCGCCGGTCACCGATCATCCCGACGAGGTCGATGCGTTCTGGAGCACGCTGGCGTTCATCGCCAACGCGATGGTCTTTCTCGCGACCGGCCTCGTGATGCAGATCGGGCGCATCGGGAGCCACCCGTTGCTCGTCTTCGTCGCGATCGCGGCGGTCGTCGTCTCGCGCGTGCTGCTGACGTGGCTCGTCATCCGCGAATGGCGCTGGCGCGTGACGGTCGTCTTCGCGGGGATGCGCGGGGCGCTCTCGCTGGCGCTCGCGCTGGCTTTACCGGCCGATCTGCCGTATCGCGCGCCGATCGTCGATGCCGTGATCGCGGTCGTGCTGTTCACGCTCGTCGTGCAAGGAATCGCGCTCGAGCCGCTGCTGCGCCGGCTGGGCTTTCACAGCGGCAACGGCGGCCCGTCGTTGTCTTCGTAGGTCGCGCGCGGCGGCGGTGGATCGGGCATGATCGGTCCCTCGTCGCCGCCGAAGCCGGCCGGCATGCGCAGTTCCGGCAGATCGAAGCCGAACTGCGGGCCTTCGGTCGCGGGTCGCGGCCGGCGGCGCGTCTTGAGCGGCGGCGGTTCGGCGGCTTGCGTCGCGGGCTCGGCCGGCGGCGCCGCAATCGCCTGCGTCACCTCGCCGGTGGCCGCGCTCATCTTCGCTTGCTCTTCGAACGGCACCGTGTCTTTGGGTTCGAGGAAATCGTCGCCCGCCGTTTCCTCCAGCACCGTCGTCGCGAACATTTCGGCCTTGGGCAAGATCAGGCTGTCGGCGCGTTTGCGCCCCCGCACGATCGACGCATCGAGCAGCGCGCGCACGCCGTTGAGCGGGATGCCGGAAATCGGGACGAGATTGTAGAGATCCTGCACCGGCTGGAGCGTCTCGTAGGAGGCGATGACGAACGCGTTGAGATCGTGGGTCGCGCTCTGCAAGCGGTGCGCGAGCGTCACGTCGGGGCCGACGACCGTGTACTCGCGGCGGTTGGCGAAGCCTGCGTCACCGGCGATCACGTTGCCGGAATTCACGCCGATCCCGACGCGCAGCGGGCGCCGGTTTTGCCCGATCCACTTCTCTTGCATCACGTTGACGAGGCGCACGATGTTGATCGCGGCGCGCAGCGCGTGGTCTTCCTGTTGCGGATCTTCGAGCGGCACGCCGAAGAGGCCGACGACGCCGTCCTCGAGGAAGCGGTGCAGCACGCCGCGGTGACGTTCGATCGACGGACCGGCCATCGCGTAGAATTCGTTGAGGTAGCGCAGGGTTTGCTCGGGGCTCAGGTCCTGCATGAAATGCGAGAAGTTCCAGATGCGCGCGACCAGGATCGTGGCGCGCATCTCGCGGCCGCTAAAGAGCTTCTCGTCCTTGCGGTTGAGCAGTTCTTCGACGATCGTCGGCGGGACGTAGCGCGCGAAGGTCGCGCGGACGCGCTTCACTTCGGCTTGTTCGGTCCGCCAGCGGCGCACGAGTACCCAGCAGACGCCGATGGCGGCACATAGCGCCAGACTGACCAGAACGACCAGGGCGATGGCCATCAGGCCTCTTTCGCCCTTGGCCCGCTAAACCCGGCGCTCGTCCGGTTGAGGTTGCGCGCGATCACGGCGCCGCAGACCAGCGCCAGCACGGCGTAGGCGCTGCCCGCAGCCGGCGCGCCCAACACGAACTTGCCGATCGCGAAGAGCGTGCCGAAGACCAGCCCCATCCCGGCGATCCAGTCGATCAGGGCGATGCCCAGCGAGTCGGACGCGCCGGGACTCGCTTGCCCGGCGATGCGGCGCCAGCCGAACGCGTTGGGCCGGACGCGTTCGAAGAAGCGCAGCAGCACGGCATCGCTCTCGGGCCGCGTCGCGAACGTGGCCGCGAGCCAGCCCACCGTGGTGACCGCGACGGTGATCAGCAGCCGCTTCGCGGTGGCGTTCGGATCGTCGCCCGGAACGACGTCGAACACGTAGAGCCCGCTGCCCACCAGCGCCGAGATCGCCAGCGCCGCGATCTCGCTCCACGCGCTCACGCGCCACCAGTACCAACGCAGGATCATCACCAGGCCCACGCCCGCGGTCATCGTGAGCATGTATTTCCAAGCGTCGCCCACCGAGTGCATCAGCGGCGTGACGGCGGCGGCGAGCACGAGCACGACGCCGGTCATCACGCGCGAGACGGCGAGGTAGTGTCGCGGGCTCGCGTCCGTGCGGATGAAGCGCCGGTAGAGGTCGTTCGTGAGGTACGATGCGCCGAGATTGAGCTGGGTGCCGATGGTCGACATGTACGCGGCGAGAAAGCCGGCCAGCATCAAGCCGCGCAGCGACGGCGGGAGTTCGTCGACCATCACCTGCACGTAGCCGAGTTCGGGATCGGGCTTGCCGTCGGCGCCGATCACGCCGTGCGGGTAGAGGACCAGCGCGCACAGCGCGACGACGATCCACGGCCAGGGCCGCAGCGCGTAGTGGGCGACGTTGAAGAACAGCGAGGCCTGCACGGCGTTTTTCTCGTCCTTGCACGCGAAGATCCGCTGCGCGATGTAGCTGCCGCCGCCGGGCTCCGCGCCCGGATACGACGACGCCCACCACGACACGCCGATGAAGACCAGGAACGTGGTGACCGGCATCCAGCTCGCGTCGCCGCTGGGCACGAACGCCAGCAGCGAGCCCGCGCCCGCGGCATGGTGCGCGGCGTCGACCGCGGCGAGTTTGTCCTTGAGCACGCCGATGCCGCCGACGGCGAGCACCGCTGCGACCGCCAGCACGATCGCCATCGACATCTTCACGATGAACTGCAGCAGGTCGGTGACGAGCACCGACCACAGTCCGCCGATCGTCACGTAGAGCGCGGTCAGCACCAGGCACACGTAGAGTGCGAGCGTCGCCGGGACGTGCAAGGTGAGCGAGAGGACCTTGACCATCGCCAGGTTGACCCAGCCCATGATGATCGTGTTGACCAGCACGCCTTGGTAGACCGCGCGCACGCCGCGCAGCCACGTTGCGGCGCGACCGCCATAGCGCAATTCGATGAACTCGACGTCCGTCAGCACGCCCGAACGGCGCCAGAGCGCGGCGAAGAAGAAGACGGTCAGCAGGCCGCTGGCGGCCATGTTCCACCACAGCCAATTGCCCGCGATGCCGTTCTGCGCGACGAAACCGGTGACCGCGAGCGGCGTATCGACCGCGAACGTCGTCGCGACCATCGACGTGCCGGCCAGCCACCACGGCGCCTTGCGTCCGGAGAGGAAGAACTCGCCGACGTCGGTCGTGCGGCGCGCGTAGTAGATCCCGATCCCGAGGTTGATCGCAAAGAACGCGACGATCACTCCGACGTCGAGGCCGGTCAATTGCATGCGCTCACGTTGCGGACCGGCGCAGGACGATCCCTCTGCGGCCGAGGTTCGGCCTCGCCGCGGCGGGAAGGCCGTGGCCTGTGCGCACGTGTCTTCTCGCGACGATCCTGATCGTCGCCGCCGCGCGGGCCGCCGCTGCGGCGCCGGCGCTGATCCCGGCGCCCGCCGAGCTGCGCGCGCCGGCCTGCGCGGCCGCGCTGTCGCTGGACCGGCCGCTGACGTTTCCGGCCGGTGTCGATCGCGGCGGCTTCGCGATCGTCCGCGAACGCTGGACCGCGCTCGGCATCGCGCCGCCACGCATCGGCGCGGATCCGCGGGTATCGTTCGCCGCGCTGCCCGGCGCGCCGCCCGAGGCCTACGCGCTGCGCGCCGACGGCGCCGGCGTGCGCATCGCGGCGGCCGGGCCCGAGGCCGCCTTCGATGCGCTCGCGACCCTGGCGCAACTGCCCGAACGCGACGCGCGGGGCTGGCATATCGCGTGCACCGCGATCGCCGATCGCCCGGCCCTGCGCGTGCGCGCGGTCTCCGACGATATCTCGCGCGGCCCGTTCCCGACCATGGCGTATTTCGAGACGCGCATTCGCACGCTCGCGGCGCTCAAGATCAACGCCTACTCGCCGTACATGGAGCAGGTCTTCGACGATCCGGCCCATCCCATCGTCGCTTTCCCCGAGCGCCTGACGGCGGCCGAGCTGGGCGCGCTCGCCGCCTACGCGCGCACGTTTCACGTCATGCTGATCCCCGAACAGCAGACCTTCGCGCACATGCACGAGACGCTCAAGTGGGAAGCGTACGCGGGCCTGGGCGAGTTGCCGCACGGGTACCTGCTGGCCGAGAGCGATCCGGCGACGTATGCGTATCTGGAGCCGCTGCTGCGCGCGGAGCTTGCCGCCGCCGGTCCCGTGCCGTACTTTCACGTCGGTGCCGACGAACCGCTCGATCTCGGCCGCGGCCGCACGCCGCGCAGCGCGGCCGTTTTCGCGGCGCACGTGAACCGCGTCGGCGCGATCGTGAGCGCCGCCGGCGCGCGGCCGATGATCTGGGACGATGCGATCCAAGCCGATCCCTCGATCCTCGGGCAGATCTCGAAGCGCACGGTGATCGTGACGTTCCACTACGGCGCCGAACCGTCGTTCGCGCGCTACATCGCGACCGTCGACCGGGCGGGCTTCGATCAGCTCGTCTCGCCGGGCACGAACACCTGGAACGAGATCTACGCCGATCTCGACACCGCCTACGCCGACGCGGCGCAATTCCTCGCCGATGCCAAGGCCGCGCGCAGCCCGCACGTGCTCGGCATGTTCGACACCGTCTGGCACGACGACGGCGAAACGCTGTACGGCGCGACCTGGGCGCCGCTCGCTTTTGCAGCGGCGACGGCGTGGCAAACGCGACCCGTCGACCGCGCCGCGTGGCACCGCACGTTCGCCCAGGCGTTCTTCGGCGGTGCTGCCGGCGCGTTGGCCGCCGATCTTGACGATTTCGCGGCGCTCCGCCGCATGTTGCGGACGGCACCCGAGACGGATCCGCCGGATTATCTCTTCTGGGCCGATCCGTTCGACCCGCGCATTCAAGCGCGCATGCAGACGCTCGATATGGCCGGCATCCGCTTGCGCGCCGAGGCGATCCTCACCCGCACCGCGCACGCTCATGCGCCGCTCAACGCGCCCGCCGTCGCCGTGATGCGCCTCGCGGCGTTGCGCTACGACGTGCTGGCGCGGCGCTTCCAAATCGGCAAGGAGGCGCGCGATTACTACGACGACGCGCGCGCGCACGCCGCGACGCACGACGACGGGGTCGTCTATCGCAGCCTCAACGTCGCGAAATATTTGTGCTGGGAGTTGCGCGATGAGATGACGGCGCTCGCGCCGCTCTACGCCGCGGCCTGGAACGCCGAGAGCCGGCCGTCCGGCCGCGACCGCGTGCTCGTGCGCTACGCGGCCGCCGCGCAAGCCGCCGTCGCGCAGGCCGACCGGCTCTACGTTGCGGCGCGCGAGGACTACTTGCGTGGCGGCACGCTGCCGTCGTTCGAGGACGCGCTCGGAGCGGCGCGATGAGCGGGATCGCGATCGTCGCGGTCTTCCTGGTGCTGGCCGGATTGATGGTCGCGCGCGTGCTGCCCGCGCTGCTCGCGGTGCCCGTGATGGCCGTCGCGATGGCGGCGCTCGCCGGCAACGCGCCGGGTGCCGTGGCCGACGTGGTGGTGAAGGGCGCGGTGCAACTCGCGCCGGTGTATGCGACCGTGATCTTCGGCGCGCTGTTGAGCCGCGTCGTGCTCTCGACCGGCATCGCCGAGACGATCGTCACGTACGCGGCGGAGTTCGGCGGCGACCGGCCGATCGCGCTCGCGCTCGTGCTGTGCGCCGCGGTCGCGCTGCTGTTCACGTCGGTCACCGGCCTCGGCGCGATCATCATGATCGGCACGATCGTGCTGCCGGTGATGATGACGGTCGGCGTCCCGCGCTTGACCGCGGCGGCGCTCTTCCTGCTCGCGTTCACGCTGGGCTTCGTGCTCAACATCGCGCAGTGGAAGTTCTACCGCGACGTCTTCGGCGTCGATCAATCGCAGCTTCAGGCGTACATTTTCGTCGTGTTCGCGATCGACGCGCTGGTGCTGCTGCTGTTCGCGTTCGTGCGCTCGCGCGCGGCGCGCGACTACGCGACGTTCGCGCTTGCGGGCGAGCCGCCGCGCAAGCGCACCGCGCCGTGGGCGCTGCTCACGCCGGTGCTGCCGATCGCGCTCTTCGCGGGGCTGCACGTCGACGCGCTGGTCGCGTTCCTGATCGCCGCGCTCTACGGCGCGGCGGTGACGCGCCCGCGCGCGATCGCGGCGACCTTGACCGCGGCCTGGATCCGCGGGCTCGAGGACGTCGCACCGGCGGTCATTTTGATGATGGGTATCGGAATGCTGCTGGCCGCGGCCAAGACGCCGGCCGTGCAGGCGGCCGTGACCCCGGTGATTGCGGCGCTCGCGCCGCGCACGCCGCTCGCCTACGTGCTGCTCTTCGGATTGCTCAGTCCGCTCGCGCTCTACCGCGGGCCGCTCAACCCGTTCGGTGTCGGGATCGGAGTCTACAGCGTGCTCGCGGCGCTGCACGTGCTGCCGCCGGTGGCGCTCGTCGCGGCCGTGATGGCGGTCGTCCAAGTGCAGAACGCCTGCGATCCGACCAACACGCAGAACGTGTGGGTGGCGAATTTTACCGGCGTCGCGGTCGAACGGATCACGCGCCTGGTGCTACCGTACCAAGTCGGCGTCGCGACGCTCGCGACGTGCTGCGTCGTCGTCTTCGGGCGCGCGCTGTTCGGCAGCGCGCCGTTCGCAACGGCCGTCGCCGCAGCCGCGGGAATTCCGCTGGGCGCCGGTCCCGCCGCCAACGGAGTCGTCGGCGTGGCTGCCGCGCCCGGTGCGGAGGCCGCCGCCTATCAGGTCGCGGCGGCGATCGACCGCGGCTGGAAGCCGTTTCGCGTCGTGCGCGTTGGGGCCGATGCGGCCGCGCGGGACTGCAGCGCCGTGCCGTACGCCGGGTTACTGCGGGTCAGCGTCGAGCCGGCCGGTGCGCTCGACGACGTCGGGCTTCAGCTTTTCGACTGCGCCGGCTGGAGTGTGGATCAATGGCACGTCCAAGGACCCGACGACCGCACCGGAGCGCTGGCGGACCTCGACCGGCTGCGCACGTGGATGCACGAGCGCCCGGCCCTCGCGGCCAACGTCTTCGGCCGCGGGATCGCGTATGACCCCGCGGAGCCGCGCCCGACGTACTTCTTCACGCTCTTTAAAACGAACGACGGCATCATGCGGGCGCTCGTCCGGCCGGCGGGCCCGGCCTGGATCGCCGGCCTGCGCACGGGCGACGTGGTCGATAAAGTCGACGGCAAGTTCTGGTGGGAGTACGGCACGTACCAAACGCAAATCCGCGCCTACGACGGCAAGCCCCACACCTTCGAAGTCACCCGCGGCGGCGTCCACGGCATCAAGATCGCCCTCGGCGACCCCTACGCCGGTTAGGCGGGGATATTCAGGAAGACGGTTGGGATTTCGGGGAGCTTGAACGGCAGCGGCGGGGTCTCGCCGAGACCCGCCCACGGCGAACCGCTGATCTGGCCTTGCAGCTTGACCTGGGTGGGCGTGAGTTGCTGCACGGCCGCCGAGTTGCCGGAAGAGTAGGCGGCCGAAAGGCGCTGGTTCACTTGCTGCAGGCCGAGCGCGGCGGCGGCCTGTTGCGCCGCGGCGGCGGCGGCGGCGGCCGCGGCTTCTTCGGCGGCGTAGGCTTCTTGCTGCTGGGCCTGGATCACGATCGGGTTCGTGGCGGGCGCTCCGAGCAGGCCGGGGTCCGGTGCCAGCGGGTTCGTGCTCGAGCCGGTCGTGGGGCTGCCCGGCGTCGTGCTCGACGACCCGGAGCCCAGCAGACCTTGCGCCGGATCGCTCGGCGGGTCGCTGCCGGGCGGCGTATTCGTGGCCGCGGAGCTACCCGAACCCGAACCGGACCCGGAACCGCCGGTCGCGTTCGATTGCGTCGCGGCGCCGCTTTGGCTGCCGTTCGTCGACGTGCCGTCGTGCTGGTTGCTGACGACCGAGAGTTTGCCGTCGGCGAAGCCGATCGTGCCGTAGGCGCTGCCGTCCGCTCCGAAACCGCTATACGAACTCGGGAAGGCCGTGAAGGTGCTCGCGGGGCTCGGCGATTGTGCCGGTGCGGCGGGCGTGGCGATGCTTTGCGCAGGGGGGACTGCGTTGATCGTGGTCGACCCGCTTAGCGGCGCGATCCCAGCCATGGCGCTATCATAACCTTTGCAGGCACCGCACACAAAGAGAATTGACGCATATTTTACGGGGGCGCTTGACAATCGAGTTTCCGCATCGTAATGTACTAATACAACAGTACAACAGTACGTTGGTTGATGTGAGGAGCGCCCGCGATGACCACCCCGAACCGTCCCCTGAGCCCGATCGTCCCGACGATGCCCGAAGGCGACCGCCGCCCCACGCTGCTCCGCCCGGCCGCCGACCGCGGCGGCGTCTTCCCCGGCTGGGGTCCCCGACTCTAATCCGTTGCCCGCGATATTCACGGTCGATCCGCGCAGCGGCGTCCCGCTTTACCTGCAGCTGATCGAACAGGTCAAGCGCGCGATCGCGCTCGGCTCGCTGCAGCCCGGCGAACAACTGCCGACGGTCAAGGCGCTCGCGCTCGATTTGACGGTGAACCCGAACACCGTCGCCCGCGTCTACCGCGAGCTCGAACGCGACGGCGTGATCGATACGAGCCCCGGCCGCGGTTCGTTCGTGCGTACCGACGGCGGTGCCGTCGAAGCGCGACGCGCGGTCGCCGACGTCGCGCAGAGCGCGTTCGATCTCGCGGTGCGCGAAGGCAAATCGCTCGGCCTCTCGCGCGCTGAAGCACACGATTTGATGGCGCGCGCAATCGCGCGCTGGTATGAAATGGAGACCGACGCATGACCGCCCCGGCGATTTCCATCCACGGCTTGACCAAACGGTTCGGCTCGTTCACCGCCGTCGACGACCTCACGCTCGACGTCGAGCCCGGCTCGATCTGCGGGCTGCTCGGGCCCAACGGCGCGGGCAAGACGACGACGTTTACCTGTCTGCTCGGGTTCGTGCGGCCGACTGCCGGGACGATCGCCTTCGCGGGCGCTCCGCTCGCGCCGGCAACGTTCCAGACGCTGAGCTACGTCCCCGAGCGCGCGACGCTCTACGATGAGTTCACGATCGCGGAACACCTGACGATCTACCGGCGCGCCTACAAGCGGTACGACGAGGCGCGCGCACGCGAATTGCTTGCGATGTTCGACCTCGATCCGCGCAAGCGTGCCGGCAAACTCTCGAAGGGCATGCGGACGGCGGTCGCGTTGACCTTGGCGTTCTCGATCCGGCCCGAGGTGCTGATCCTCGACGAACCGTCGAGCGGCCTCGACCCGGTGCATCAGCGCCAAGTCCTCGACCTGTTGATCGACGCGGCCGCCAACGGCGCGGCGGTGCTGTTCTCCTCGCACCAGATCGGTCAGGTCGAGCGCGCCGCCGATGCGGTCGCGATCATGAAGAAGGGCAAGTTGATCGTCAGCAGCGTGATCGACGACCTAAAGACCGGCGAGAAGATCGTCGAGGCCGTCTTTGCCGGTCCGCTGCCCGACCTCGACGCTCTCGCCGCCGACCCGCGTATCATCCGCATCGAGCGCGCCGGCTCGACCGTGCGTGCCGTGACGCGCGAGGACAGCGACGAGGTCGCGCAGCGCATCTTCGCGCTGCACCCCAAGAGTATCCGCACGATCGATCTCAATCTCGAGGAGATCTTCATGAATGCCGTGAGCGAGGATCGCACCTGATGGAATACGTCGAATTTCTACGCGTCCGCCGGTCGCTGAGCTGGCACCTCGGCATCCTCGGCCTGCTGACGCTCGCCATCCTCGTGTTCGGCCACCACGCCGCGATCAACATCGACGACGGGGACTCCACGAGCCGCATCGCCTCGGGGATGATGGTTCCGTTGATGGCGCTCACGCCGGTCGCGATGTTCTTCGCCGCCATTTACGCATCGACCGCCGGGACCTCGCTCAACCGCGAGTTCATGGTGCGCGACCTCGCCTGGACGAAGCCGATCGCGCGCAACGCGCTCGCGCTACGCTACATCGCGGTCGATGTCGCGGCGGTCGCCCTCGTCTACGTGCTCGCGCTGCTCGCGATCGTCGTCGCGTTGGCACGCTTCGGGGTCACGGTGGTTCCCGATGCGGAAGCCTTCGGTTACATCGTGTTCGGCCTGGGAGTGAGCGTCATGTGGTACGCGCTGGTGCAGATCACGACGTGCCTGCTGCCGCCGCGCGGTCTCGCGCTCGCAGGCATCCTGTGGCCGATCGCGCTGGTCGACATCGGGCTCTGCCGGCTGAGCGGCACGACGGGGACGATCGCGCACGTGTTCGCGATCGTCAATCCGCTGGCGTATATGTCGGGGGTGGCATTCGATGCCCACGGCGCGACCGAAAAGGCGATCTGGCAGATGCCGGCCGACGAGCGGGCGCTGGCGGTGTGGTTCTTCTCGGCGCTCTTCTGCGCGGTCGCGGTCACCCTGTGGCCGCGGCGCGAGGCCTAAGGCGATGGAGTGGATCGGCACCGGCTTCGTGCTGACGATCGGGACGGTCCGGCTGCGCGTGCGGGTGGCGCTCGAGGACGCGCCCCACGAATGCGCGCACCACGGCAAGGCACCGCAGGCCGCTCGCGAAGTGCGCGAGGGTGAACGCTCCGCCCGACGCACGTATCGCATACACCCGCGCTAATCGCGAGCGCTACCTCGCAGAGCTGACGGAGTGGATCGCGTGCCCGTCGGTCTCGGCGGATCCGGCCCACGCCGGCGACGTGCGCGCCTCGGCCGAAACCGCGGCTGCGCGCCTGCGGGCTGCCGGTCTGAGCGGCGAGGTGCTGGAGACCGCCGGGCATCCGGTCGCCTACGGGGAGTGGCTCGGGGCGCCCGGCGCACCGACGATCCTGATCTACGGGCATCACGACGTGCAGCCGCCCGACCCGCTCGAGTTATGGACGTCGCCGCCGTTTGCGGCCGAGGTGCGCGACGGGAAAATCTACGGGCGCGGATCGGTCGACGACAAAGGGCAGGTGCTGATGCACGTTGCCGCGCTCGAAGCGCACCTGCGCATCGCGGGCCGCTTGCCGCTCAACGTGAAGGTCGTCGTCGAGGGCGAAGAAGAGATCAACTCGCCGAATTTCGAGGCGTTTCTGGCGCGCGAGCGCGGGCGGCTGGCTTGCGACGTCGTCGTCGTCTCCGATACGGCCGTCTTTGCCGAGGACGTGCCCTCGCTAACGGTCTCGCTGCGCGGCACCGTGCGGTTCGAGATTTCCGTCTACGGACCCGAGCGCGACCAGCACTCGGGTTATGCCGGGGGCGCCATTCGTAACCCGCTCGAAGCGCTCGCGCAGATGCTTGCATCGCTGAAGACGCCGGATGGCCGGATCGCCGTCGACGGGTTTTACGACGGGGTACGCGAGCTGACCGCGGCCGAGCGCGCGGAGTACGCGCGCTTGCCGTACGACGAAGCGCGCGAAGCGGCGGCCTTCGGCGTACCGGAGCTCTTCGGCGAGGCGGGGTACACGCCGCTCGAACGCGTGTGGCGCCGGCCGACGCTCGAGATCAACGGGATGTACGGCGGCTATCAGGGGCCCGGCGGCAAGACGATCGTGCCGTCGTTCGCGCGCGCGAAGTTGTCGGCGCGCCTCGTGCCTGCCCAGGAGCCGGCGCACGTGAAGCGCGCCGTGACCGAACATCTGCAGCGCGTCGCACCGCGCGGCGTGCGCGTCGAGATCACGTCGACGGGCGACGTGCGGGCCGTCGAAACCTCGCGCGATCATCCGGCGGTCGCGGCCGCGGCGCGCGCGATGGAACGGGGCTTCGGCAAGCCGCCGGTGTTTATCGGGACCGGCGGCACGATCGGCCCGGTCTCGTCGTTCGACCGCATCCTCGGACTGCCGCAGGTACTGATCGGCGTCGGCCTGCCCGACGACGCGATCCACGCCCCCAACGAAAAGTTCGATCTCGCGCAGTTCTATGGCGGGATCGAGACGATGGTCTACCTCTACGACGAGTTGGCGGCGCTGTGACGTTCACCGAACGCTTCACCTCGCGCGCGGCGGTCTACGCGCTGGCGCGGCCGTCGTATCCGGCGGCGGCGATCGACGCGCTGATCGCGGGTCTGGGCGATCCGGCTACGCTGGTCGTGGCCGACCTCGGCGCGGGAACGGGGCTTTCCTCGCGCGCGATCGCCGCGCGCGGGCCGCGCGTGCTGGCCGTCGAGCCGAACGCGGCGATGCGCGAGAACGCGCTGCGCGACGAGCGCGTGCGCTGGATCGCCGGCACGGCCGAGGCGACGACCTTGGCTGACGCAGCGGTCGACGCGGCGGCTGCGTTTCAAGCCTGGCACTGGGTCGATCAGGACGCCGCCGTTGCCGAAGCGCGGCGCATCCTGCGCCCGGGCGGCCGGCTTGCCGCCGTCTATAACGAGCACGATCTCGACGACCACTTCACGGCCGCGTACGCGTCGATCTTCACCCGCTTTTCGACCCGCGACGTTGAGGGCCGGCGCGCGCACGGTCTCGACGGGTTCATGGCGATCGCTCCGGCCTACGTCCGCCGGAGCGAGCACCCCAACCCGTTCGGGCTCGATCGCGAAGGCGCGCACGCGCACGCGCGCAGCCAGTCGTTCTTGCCCCAGGCCGGCGCGGCGGCCGACGAGATGCATGCCTTCATCGACGAACTGGTTGACGTGTATCAGCAGGACGGTCGCGTGACGCTCCGATTTATCACCGTCGTCGCCGCGCTGCCGGCCGCGGCGCTCGCGCCGCAAGGAGAATCCGGATGAGTTTCACCGATCGCTTCACGGGTCACGCGAGCGCGTATGCGGCCGCGCGGCCGTCGTATCCGCCCGAGTCGATCGACGCGGTGCTCGACGGCTTGGGCGATCCGGCCTCGCTCGTCGTCGCCGACATCGGAGCGGGCACGGGCATTTCGTCGCGCGCGATCGCCGAACGCGGCCCGCGCGTGCTCGCGATCGAGCCGAACGCCGCGATGCGCGCCAACGCCAAAAGCGATCCGCGCATCGAATGGATCGACGGGACCGGCGAAGCGACGACCTTGGCGGCGGCCTCGGTCGACGTCGTGGCGGCGTTTCAGGCCTGGCACTGGGTCGACCACGCGGCCGCCGTCGCCGAGGCGCGGCGTATCGTGCGCCCCGGGGGGCACCTCGCTGCGCTCTACAACGAACGCGACGAACGCGACCCGTTCACCGCGGCCTACGGCGACATCATCCGCCGGTACGCGACCGATGCGACCGAGCGGCGCCGCAGCGACGCGCTCGAGGCGTTCGCGCAAATCGCGCCGGACAGCGTGCGCCGGTCCTCGTTCGTCAACGTGCATTCGTGGGACCACGCGGGGTTGCACAAGCGCATCGACAGCACGTCGTACGTGCCGCAAAAAGGCGACGCCTCCGACGCGATGCGGGCGGAGTTCGACGCGCTGTTTGCGACCTACGCGCGCGAGGGTTCGGTCTCTGTCCACCTGGTGACGCTCGTGGTAACCGTCGACGTCTAAGGTTCGCATCGGCATCGACGTCGGCGGCACGTTCACCGACGTCGTCGCCGTCGACGCCGCGTCGCGCGCGCTGCTCGCCGCGGTTAAAGTGCCGACGACCCACGATCACTCCGACGGCGTGGCCGCCGGCATCGTCGCCGGTCTCGAGCGGCTACTGCGCGAGCACGCGATCGATCCGGCCGCGGTCGCGTTCATCGCGCACTCGACGACGCAGGCGACGAACGCGTTGCTCGAAGGCGACGTCGCGCGGGTCGGCGTGGTGCGCTTCGGCCCCGCCCCGGCACGGGCCGCGATGCGTTTCGCGCCGGTGCCGCTGGCGGCGGGGATCGCGTTCGAACCGGTCTATCTCGACGCCGCGGGCAGCGCCGACGATGCCTGGTTCGCGCGCGCGCGCGCGGCGGGCGTCGAAGCCTTTGCGGCCAGCGAAGCCTTCGGTGTCGACCGGCCCGAGCGCGAAGCTGCATTCGTGGCCGGCGCGCGCGAGCGCGGTTTCGCGGCGACCTGCGGCAGCGAGGTCTCGGCGATGTACGGGCTGCGCGCGCGTACGCGCACGGCCGCCCTCAACGCGGCGATCTTGCCGCGCATGCTGCGCACCGCGCGCATGACGCGCCGCGCGGTCGATGCGGCGGGTATCCCCGCGCCGCTGATGATCATGCGTTCCGACGGCGGGGTGATGGACGTGGCGGAGGTCGAGCGGCGCCCGATCCTGACGATGCTCTCCGGTCCGGCCGCGGGGATTGCCGGCGCACTCTTCCACGAGAACGTCACCGACGCGATCTTCATCGAGGTCGGCGGCACGAGCGCCGACTGCTCGGTGATCCGGCGCGGCCGCCCGCAGGTGCGCCCGGCGCGCATCGGCGGTCATCGCACGTTGCTGCGCACGCTCGACGTGCGCACGCTCGCGGTCGCGGGTGGTTCGCTCGCGCGCGTCGAGCGCGGCGGCGTGAGCGCGGTCGGCCCGCGCTCGGCCCACATCGCCGGCTACCGCTATGCGGCGTTCTGCGACCTGCGCACGATCGCGCGCGCCCGCGTCGTGCTCGACGGCGGCATCGCCGCGCTCGCCGACGGCGAGACGCGCATCGCGCTGACGCCGACGTGCGCTGCGAACGCGCTGGGGCTCGTGCCCGAAGGCGCGTTCGCGCGCGGCGACGGCGAAGCGGCGCTCTACGCCTGCGCGCGCGTCGGCGAAGCGCTCGGCCTGAGCAGTGGCGATATGGCACGCGCGATCCTCGAGCGCGCGACGGCGACCTTGCGCGGCACGATCGACGAACTGATCGCCGACTACGAACTCGACCGCGCGACCGTCGTGCTGGTCGGCGGCGGCGGCGGCGCGGCGGCCTTGATCCCGTTCGCGGCCGAAGCGCTGGGATTCACGTATCGCATCGCACGCGACGCCGAGGTGATCTCGCCGCTCGGCGTGGCGCTGGCGCTCGTGCAGGACGTCGTCGAGCGCACGATCGTCGATCCGTCGCCGCAGGATCTCGTGCGCATCCGCCGCGAGGCCATCGACGCCGCGATCCGCTCCGGCGCCGCGCCCGACCGGATCGAAGTCGTGCTCGAGGTCGACCGCGCGCGCAACCGCGTGCGGGCCGTCGCGTCAGGCGCGACCGCGCTCGTCGAAGGTGCCGATGTACGCGCCGGCGCGAGCGACGCGGAGCGCATTGCCGCCGCGGCGCTCGCGCTGCGCGCTGAGGCCGGCGCGGTGCGCGAAGTCGCGCGCACGCCGGCGTTCATCGTCGCCGAGGCGAACCGCGCGCTGGCAGTCGTCGACGAACGCGCGGTCGTACGCCTGATCGCGCCCCGCGCGACGGTGGCGCTCACGACGGCCGCCGGCCTCGCGACCACGCTCGCCGCGACGATCGAGGAACACACCACCTACGGTGACGTCGGCCGCGCGCTACCCGATCTGTGGCTGCTCGCCGGCGCGCGCATCATCGAGCTCACCGGCCTCACCAACGCCGAAGACGCAGCCGGCCTCGCCGCCGACGATATCGCCGGCCTCCCGCCCGATGCCCCCATCGCGATAATCGCCGCCCCCCGCCGCGCCTGACGCCCGCCCTCATCCCGAGCGGAGCGCGTCGGCGCGGAGTCGAGGGACAGCCACAATCATCAAGCTTGGTGTCGCGCTGCGATCGCAGAGCTTGGAGCAAGATACGGCTTTGACGTGCGAGAAACAAAGCCGAGCCATGAACGAGTTGCAAAAGCGTGTTCTCGTCGGCTTTTGGGCTGTTTTTACCGCATACCAAGTTGGCCGGTTGGTATTCGAGCCGCAAGTCTCACGAATTGTGCCAGGCCTTGAGGTAATGACCGCGTGCCTCATGCTCTGGGTCCTGAGCCGCCTCAAGACAGCGACCTGATCGAAAGAGGGCGTAGAGCCGGATGAGGGGCTCTCTCGGGCGTCGTAGTTGAATGCTATGCGGGTGCGTGGCGGGTACCGGATCGGCATTCTTTCAGTATTTTTGATTTTGTGCGGCTGCGGCGGCGGTGGCGGCGGCGCCACACCAACGCCCGGCAACGCCGTGCCGACGCCGGCACCGACGGTCATCCCGGCATCGCCGCACGTCGGGGACGTGCGAACGCAACTGTTCCTCTATGCCGGTGGCAGTACGCTGGCATACGACCCCGACGACAAGATATTACTGTCGGCTTACTACACGGTGGTCTACAATGCAGCCACCCACCGGCCGACGGCGTTGGCGCTGCCGGCGAACGACCCATCGCCAATCATGGTGGGGCTTGCGTACGATCAGGCCCATCGCGCGATCTACCTTGCGGGTTCGACAACGCTCTATCGCGGCACGCTCACGGGCGCTATTGCGACCGTCGCGAGCGGGTTTTCCTCGATTCAAGGGCTCGCCGTCGACCCGTCGGGGACAGTGTACGTTGTCGATAACAATTCAGTGAAGGCGGTCGTCAACGGTGTGGTGCGTCAGTACAGTACCCCTGGCTCTGTCCCGGCCGGCTTACTCTCGCAGCCGGCCTTCGACACCCTCAACGGAATGCTGTATGTGACTGATCCCGCTGATGGGGAAATCATGCAGGTGAGCCCGAGCGGCGCCGTCTCCGTGATCGCAGGTTCGTGCGCCGACGTCACATACGCCGATCCAACGGGTTGCGCAATCGGAGACATCGCCGGTACCGGACCAGCCGTTCGGTTCGGTGCCGTCGAGGGCATAGCATTCGATCCTGACGACAACGAATTGATCGTCGCGGATTCTGGGAACAATCAGATCTGGACCGTTACGCCGAACGGTACTGCGACGATTGCGGCGGGTTTCGGCGAGGACGCCGCCATCGATGGGAATGGCCGCTTCGCATTCATTGCGGGACCGCTGAGCGTCACGTATGCCGCCGATAGCCGTCAGGCGTTCTTTAGCGAACTGGTCGGCAATCGCCAGGACTACCTCATCGGTTCCATCGCTCTGGCGGGCCTGCCGGCTCCGTTGCAGACCTTTCCGATCCAAACGTTCGCAGCGCCGCCCGCGGTTTCCGAACCGACGAACATCGCTCTCGCACCCGACGACAGCGTGTGGATCTCCGATGGCGCGAACAATGCCGCAGCGCATATATCGGCGACCGCCAACGCCGTTGAGGTACCGCTCACCGGAGGCTGGCAGGGGCTGGATAAGATCGTCGTCGATGCCGGCGGCACGCTGTGGGGCGGCGCGGAGTTTTTGTCTCCAGGGCTTTTCCCAACTGTGGGCGTGGGCGGGCTCGTCAAGATCGGGGCCGGGGGCGCCCAAACCGGTTTTCTGTTGCCGTCCGGCGGAACCGTCACCGCGCTGGCAATCGGCCCGAATGGGAACGTGTGGTACGGCGAATTCGCGTCGACCTCAACGTCCTTGGGTGAAATCGACCAAACGACGGTAATCGATTCGAACTTCACCATTCAATCGTTTTTCAATCCTCCGCGGCCGCAGGCACTCATCGCGGGCCCCGATGGCAACCTTTGGTATGCGACGAACAATGCGATTCCGCTGTACTCTGCTACGATCTTCGGCATCGCCGAGATGACGCCGGCGGGAGCGCTCGTTCCCGGCATGTTGCAAACGCCGACGGAACCCAATGCTTTTGCGCGCGACGCGCTCGACGGCGCCGTCTGGTATATCGACGCTGGGACGATATGGCGAATCGCGCCGGGCGCTTCCACGCCGACCTCGATGTGCGTTTGCCTCGCCGGGGCGTTCGGGATCTCTGCCGCGCCGGACGGTAGCATGTGGGTTGTCGATCAGATCGGGCTCGAGCGCATCGATCCAACTGGATCCAAGAAGCATTACGAACTGCCGGATTACATTGGCATCTCCGGCGTCGCGGTGCGCTCGGACGGGAAAGTGTGGGCGATTGACACGGATGGGCCGATTTATTTGCTCGACCCGGTCGCCTACGATGCCGGTGGCTTTCCGCATGCCGTCGTGCGGCGGCAAACCGTCCAAATCGCTGGCTTGCCGCGCCTGCGGCGGCACCGCTGACGTCGGCCCCTCGACGCGCCGACGCGCTCCGCTCGAAATGACAGGGGGCGCGGTGCGCTCTTTTCTTGCCGGCACGCGCGGCACTCTTTAGCGCCGCGGCGCTACTGTTTCGTTGCTACGTAGAGGCCCCGCGAAAAGAGGTCGGAGCGTTCGTTGCGTGGTTTGAGGCCGGCGGCTTCGAAGGCGGCGCGGTATTGGTCGTCTTCGAAGAGTTGTAGGCGGTGGGTTTCGCTGAAGCCCGAGACGCCGGTCGCTTCGCCGACGAGATACTCGTAGCGAATCACGGACGTCGAGCCGTAGCGTTCGTTGGTGCCGATGCGCGCGATCTTCAAACGCGGCTGGTCGACGAACGCGGCCTCGAGGGTGCCTTCGCGCCAATCGGCGGGCTGGAGCCACGGTTCGACGATCACGAGGCCGCCCGGACCGACGGCGGCGGCGAAGCGGGCGATCGTCGCGCGCAGTTCCGCCTCGTCGGCGACGTAGCCGATCGAGCCGAAGAGGCACATCAGCGCGTCGAAGGGCGCGTCGACGGCGAGGTCCTGCATGCGGCCGACGCGCAGCGGGACGCCCGGGAGCCGTTCCTTCGCGATCGCGATCATCGCGGCGTCGGCATCCTCGCCGGCCACCTCGAAGTGCCGGTGCAAAAAGCGCAAGTGGGCGCCGGTCCCGCACGCCACGTCGAGCACGCGCTTCGCGCCGGGATTGGCGACGCCGATCGCCGCCCGCAGCCAGGCGGCTTCGGCGGCATAATCCTTGCCGCGCGCATCGTAGATCGCTTCGTAGAACGCCTGCGACTTGGTAAACAAATGTGTGGTCCTCGGCTCCTCTTCGCTACGCATCGTTACGCTGCGGTCCACACAGCGCCTTCGACGCTCGGCGGTGGCAGGGCTCCCGTGCGCGAAGGCTCGGGGTGTGGTGAGCGGCGTCGACGTGCTGGTCGTGGGGGGCGGGAACGCCGGCTGCGCCGCCGCGCTCGCCGCAGCGCGCGCCGGGGCGCGGACGATGCTCGTCGAGCGCTACGGGTTTCTGGGCGGGACCGCGACGGCGGCGATGGTCGGCCCGTGGATGACGTTTCACTCCGGTCCCGAGCGGATCGTGGGCGGCATCGCGCAAGAGATCGTCGAGCGCTTGATCGCGCTCGGCGGCTCGCCCGGACACGTGCCCGATGCGTCGGATTACGTGCCGACGGTGACCCCGTTCGATCCTGAGATCCACAAGGCGCTGCTGTTCGATCTGATGCGCGAATCCGGCGTCCGGTTGCTGCTGCACGCGCTGGTCGTCGACGCGCTGCGCGACGATTCGGGCGCCGTGAGCGGCGCGCGCTTCGCCACCGTCGGCGGGCCGCGCGAGATCCGGGCGCGCGTCACGATCGATGCCACCGCCGATGCGTTCGTCGCCGCCGCCGCCGGCTGCGAACTGCAGCAGGGCGACGAGCGCGGACGCGTGCAGCCGGCGAGCCTGATGTTTCGGCTGAGCCACGTCGATCTCGCGGCGCTCGCGGCTTACGTGCGCGCCCGCCCGGAGCAGCTGCGCAGCTCGCTGCCGGCCGCGGAACGCACGCCTGCGGCGCTGACCGCGGTCGCCGGGCTGTACGAACTCTGGGCCCAAGCGCAAGCCGAGGGGATCGACGTTCCGCGTGAACTCGTGTCGTTTTTCGCCACGCCCTATCCGGATGAGGTGACGGTCAACATGACGCGCGTGACCGACATCGATCCGCTCGACCCCGACGATCTCACGCGCGCGGAGATCGAAGCCCGCGCGCAAGCGATGCGGCTGGTCGCTTTTTTTCGCGCGCGCGTGCCGGGCTTCGAAAACGCGCGCATCGCCGCGACCGCGACGCAGATCGGCGTGCGCGAGTCGCGCCGGATCGCCGGCGTCTACACGCTCACGCGCGACGACATCGTCGCCGGGCGTACGTTCGACGATGCGGTCGCGCGCAGCGCGTATCCGATCGATATCCACAACCCCTCCGGCAGCGGCACGACGACGCACCGCCTGCCGCCCGGAACCTCGTACGAAATCCCGTATCGCTGCCTCGTCCCGCGCGCGGTCGACGGCCTGCTCGTCGCCGGCCGGTGCATCTCGACCACGCACGAAGCGCTGGCGTCGACCCGCCTCACGCCGACCGTCATGACGCTCGGTCAAGCGGCGGGCACCGCCGCGGCGCTGGCATTGGAATCCGGGGTCGCGCCGCGGGCCGTCGCTGCGCGCGCGCTGCGCGAACGCCTGATCGCGGCCGGCGTCGACCTGCGCCGCGCGAGCGCCGCCGGTGCCTGATCCCCGCACGGCCGCGCGGGCGTACGGCATCGCAATCGAACTGGCCGATTTGGGCTCGTGGGGCGCTGCGACGCTGGTCTCCGAGTACGATCCGGACGGTCCGGTGATCCGCATCAACGTGCAAGCGCTTCCGGCGGGTTCCTCGTGCGCGGTGCGCGAGCACATCGACCGCGCGGTGGCCCACGAGCTCTACCACCACCGCGAGGCGCTGGGCGAGATCCCGCGTTTGCCGGATCGTGAAGCGCGCGAGCGCGCCGCCGGCGAATACCGGACCGGATGACCAGCACGATCGTCGCCGGCATCGACGGCGGCCAATCTTCAACGGTCGCCGTCCTCATGGACGCGCGCGGAACGGTGCTGGGGCGCGGGACCGCCGGGCCCAGCGACCACGTCGACGAGCCGGCCGATTCGCAGCGCGCCGCGCTGGCCTGTGAGGCGGCGGTCGCCGGCGCGTTGCGCGCGGCGGGGCTGCCGGCCGATACGGCGCTTACGGCGGTCGTCGTCGGCCTGAGCGGCTACGAGGGCGATTGGCACGGCCGGACGCCGGTCTTCCGCAGTTCGACCGTGCGCTACAAGCACGATGCGGTCATCGCGCTGGCCGGCGCGGTGCGCGAGCGGCCTGCGGCCGTCGTGATCGCCGGCACCGGCTCGGCGGGCTACGGCGAGTCGGCCACGCGCGAGCCGGTCCGGGCCGGCGGCTTCGGCTATCTCTTCGGCGATGAGGGCAGCAGTTTTGCGATCGCCCGCGCGGCGCTGGCGGCCGCGATGCGCTTGAGCGACCACGGGGGCACGAGCGACCTGGGTGCGGCCGCGCTGGCCTACTTCGATTGCCCGGATTTGCGGGCGCTGGCGCGAGCGGTCTCGTTGCGGGCGATCGGGCGGCCGCAGCTCGCCGGGTTCGCGCGGGTCGTGCTCGACGCGGGCCGCCTCGGCGATCCCGGTGCGCGCTCGATCGTCGACGAGGCCGCTGCCGCTCTGGTCGGCCTCGGCGTGCTGCTCGTCGAGCGGCTCGGCGGACCCGACCTCCCGGCGGTGCCGCTGGCATTCGTCGGGGGTGCGATGGAAAGCGCCTATTTTCGCGCCGACGTCGAGCGCCGGATCCTCGCTGCCACCCCGCTGGTCCGGGTCGTCGCGCCGGCGTTCGAGCCGGCCATCGGTGCCGCGCTGTTGGCCTGCGACGCTGCCGGCCTCGCGCGCCCGCCAATCTAAATGAACGTGCTCGAACGTTTACGTGGCGTGATCGTTTCGATTCAGCCCGCCGCCGATTCGGTCCTCAACTCGCCGGAAACGGTCGCGTTGCTGGCGCGGTGCGCGGTCGCCAACGGCGCTTGCGGCGTGCGCATCGAGGGTCCGGTGCGGATCGCCGCCGTACGCGCGGCGGTCGATGTGCCGATCGTCGGCCTGCTCAAGCGCGCCTATCCGGGCTTCGAGCCCTATATCACGCCGACGGCAGCGGAGATCGAGGCGGTCGCCGCGGCCGGCGCGGACGTCGTCGCCGTCGACGCGACGACGCGGCCGCGGCCCGGCGGCTTCACATTCGCCGCGGCGCTGGCGGCGATCCGCGGCCGCGGCCTCATCGCGATGGCCGATTGTGCGACCGCGGCGGAAATGCGGGCGGCCGCCGAGGCCGGCGCGCCGATCGTGGCGACGACGCTCTGCGGGTACACCGGCGATACGCGCGGCGCGTCGCTCCCGGCGCTCGACCTCGTGCCGGCGGCCGTCGCGAGCGGTGCCTTCACGATTCTCGAGGGTGGCGTGGCGTCGCCGGATCACGTGCGGCGCGCGTTCGCGGCCGGTGCGAGCGCCGTCGTCGTCGGCACCGCGATCAGCGATATCGACGCGCAAGTCCGCCGCTTCGCGCAGGCCGCCGTGCAATCGCACGCGTAATGCCGTGATCCCATGAAGTTTTTCCGGCTCGCCGCCGGCGGTGCAGCACTGCTCGCACTTGCGCTGGCCGTCTTGGGAAGCTGGGTGCGCATCAACGGTGCGGGGATGACCTGTCCCGATTGGCCGCTCTGCCGCGGCGCGCTCGTGCCCGAACTGATCGGCGGCGTGGTGCTCGAATGGTCGCACCGCGCGATCGCGTTGACCGTCGGCTTCGTGATCATTGCCGCGTTCGTCGCCGGCTGGCGGGTGCGGCGCGAGATCGCCGGCGTCGTGCCGACGTTGATCGCGCTCGTCGCGATCTTCGCGCTGCAAGTCACGGTCGGCGGGATCACCATTCACGAGGCCAACAGCCCGCGTTCGGTCGTGCTCCACTGGGCCGTCGCGATGGCGCTGCTGGCGACGCTCGTCGTGCTCGCGATGCTGGCATATCTGGCGCCGCGGGCCGATGCGGGTCTCCCGGCGGTTCGCAGCGGCGCGCCGGTCGGCGCGCTCGCCTTCGCGGTGGCCTGCGCCTACGTCACGATGTGCATCGGTTCGTACGTGAGTTCCAGCGGCGCCGGCCTTGCCTGCACGACATTTCCGTCCTGCGACGGCACGCTCGCGGGGACGTCGACGCCGCAGCTCGTGCAGATGCTGCATCGCATCGCCGCCGGACTGTTCGTGCTCTCTGCGCTGGCTGCCGCAGCCTTTGCCGCGCAAAGCGCGATGGCGCGCGTGCGCGCGTGGGCCTTTGCGGGCGCCGCTCTCGCGCTGCTCCAAGTCGGGCTCGGAATTGCGAACGTCCTGTGGCGCATGCCGGTACCGTTGCGCGAAGCGCATGCGGCAAACGCAGCTGTGACCTTTATCGTATTCGTCATTGCGACGTTTCTCGCGATGATCGATCCGATCGGTGCGCCGGCGCCGACGCGCAAAGGACTCTCAATGCGGCGGGCGGTATGAGGCGCGCGTTATGACTTCCGCGGTTTTGCCGTCGCAGAGGGTAGTGCGCGCTTGTCTCAAGTAGCTCCGTCCGCGCCGCAGGTCGTCCCCGTCAAGGGACTCGGACCCGGCTTTGGAGCCGTGACGGTCGTTCTTACGATCGTCAATATCGCGATGACGCTGGCGGTACTCTACCTTCCGCTGGACTTCTTGCTTCCGTCGGAATCGAACGCCGCGAGCGACTCGGCGCTAGCCGTCGACGGGCTGTTCAAATTCATGACGGTGTTCGGCGTCGCGATCACGATTTACGTCACCGGCTACGTGGCGTACTTCGCGTGGGTGTTCCGCCGCCGCGCCGGCGAGCCGATCAATACGGTCGGCGTGCCGATCCACGATTCGACGAAGCTGGAGATCTGGTGGACCGTTCTGCCGACGCTGCTGCTCGTCGTGTTGATGGTCTACACGATCGTCGTTTGGAAGCAGTTGCAGTTTCCGAACACGGCCGCATCGCTGACGACCGAGGTCGTCGCGCACCAGTTTTACTTCGAGTTCCGCTACCCCGGACTGCAAGGCTCGATCTACTCGCCCAAGGGTGAGATGCATCTGCCGGCCGGCCGGCCGGTGAAGATCCTCGTCACGGCCGGCGAAGGCGACGTGATCCATCAGTTCTGGGTGCCCGAGTTCCGCCAAAAGATCGCCGCCGTGCCGGGCATGGTAACGGAACTGAACATCACGCCGATCCGGACCGGGCGCTACGATATCGCCTGCTCGGAGTATTGCGGCAAAAATCACTCGATCATGCAGGCCAAACTGGTCGTCGATTCGCCCGCGGATTTCGATAAGTGGCTGGCGGCAGCGCGGGTCGCGGCCGCGAAGGCCGGCCCGACGATCGACCTCGCCACCGGCGACGCGGGCGCGGGCAAGACGGCGTTCACGCAGAAGTGCGCGGCCTGCCATAACGCGGCCGGCGGCTTCGACGCCAAGATCGTCGGCCCGGGATTGCTGCACATCATCGACGACCCGGCGCATCCGAAGCTGGTCGACGGGTCGGCCCCGACGCCCGAAGACATCGAGAATATTTTGGTCAAAGGGTACACCGGTCCGATCGGCGCGATGCCGAACCGGCAAGCGAACGGCCTCACGGATGGCGACATCGCCAACCTGGTGGCCTATCTGGTCAGTCTGAAGTAAGGGGATAGGAAGCAACCGTGGACGTCGCAGCTCATCCAGTCGAGCAGCACGAGGCTCACGATCACATCCATCCGGCACCGACCGGGTTCATCCAGAAGTACGTCTTCTCGATCGACCACAAGGTGATCGCGATCCAGTACTTCGTGACCGGCTTGCTCTTCATGCTGATCGCCGGCTCGTTTGCCGAACTGATGCGCATCCAGCTGTGGAATCCGAAGGGCACCTTCATGGATTACCACACCTTCAATCAGATGTTCACGATGCACGGCACCGTGATGGTGTGGCTGGTGCTGATTCCGCTCGTCACCGGGTCGCTCGGCAACCTCGTGATGCCGCTGCAGATCGGCGCGCGCGACGTCGCGTTCCCATGGCTCAACATGCTGAGTTTCTGGCTGATCCCCGTTTCGGGCCTGATCTTGTTCAGCGCGTTTCTGCTGCCCGACGGCGCACCGGCCGCCGGCTGGACGGAGTACCCGCCGATCTCGATCCAGCAGGGCACCGGCGGTATCTTCTACTGCCTCGCGATCATCGTGGTCGGGATCAGCTCGACCCTAACGGGGCTGAACTTCCTGGTCACGATCTTCAAAATGCGCGCGCCGGGCATGACCTGGACGCGCATGCCGCTCTTCACCTGGGCCACGTTCGCGACCGCGCTGATCAACCTGTTCGCGACGGTCGCGCTCTCGGCCGCGCTGCTGGCGCTGCTGTTCGCGCAGGCCTTCAACGTGCCGTTCTTCGATCCGGCGCGCGGCGGCAGCCCGATCCTCTACCAGCACATGTTCTGGTTCTACTCGCATCCGGCGGTCTACATCTTCATCCTGCCGGCGTTCGGCGTGATCTCGGAAGTGCTGCCGACGTTCGCGCGCAAGACGATCTTCGGCTACAAGATGATCGCGTTTTCGTCGCTGGCGATCGCGATTCTGGGCTTCGCCGTGTGGGCGCATCACATGTTCCCCAGCGGCATCGCACCCTGGCTGCAGATCCCGTTCATGATCCTGACGTACCTGATCGGCATTCCGACGGGCATCAAGATCTTCTCGTGGATGGCGACGCTGTGGGGCGGCCGCATCCAGTTCACGACGCCGATGATGTACGCGCTGGCGTTCCTCGGCACGTTCTCGTTCGGCGGCATCACCGGCGTGTATCTCGCGTGCGTACCGGTCGATTTCCACGAGCACGGCAGCTACTTCGTCGTCGCGCACTTCCATTACGTGGTCGGCGGCGGCGCGGTCGCGGCATTCTTCGCCGGCTTCTATTACTGGTTCCCCAAGGCCACCGGCCGGATGCTCAGCGAGAAGATGGGTCACCTCAGCTTCTGGCTGTTCATGATCGGCCTCACCGGGACGTTCATGCCGATGCATTGGCTCGGCCTCGAAGGGATGCCGCGCCGCTACGCCTCGTACGAAGTGTTTGCGAAGGCGTTCCCCGATGCGGTGTTCTGGAACCGTTTCGAGTCGCTCAGCTCGTCCCTGATGGTGCTTTCGGTGCTGCTGGTTGCTATTAATATCATCGTGAGCTTGCGGAGCGGCCGCCGGGCGGGTAACAACCCGTGGGGCGCGCGCACGCTAGAGTGGATGATCAGTTCGCCGGCGCCGTACTACAACTTCAAGAAGATCCCGATCGTGCTCGATAAGCCGTACGATTTCACGCAGCCGCTGCCGTATCGAAATCTGGATGACGAACACCAAGATCCGTATCCGGTGCCGAGCGAAGCGGCGCTGCCGCGCGGTGCCACGGCCGCGGTGGGTGCCTGATGGCCGTTAGCGCAAAAGCGCGGTCGTCGGCGTTTCTCGAGCGAGCGTCGGTCGAAGCGCGCTTCCACGACGTCGATCCGGTCTACGCCGAAACGCGCGATATCCGGACGCTCGGCTTCGTGCTGTTTCTGCTCGCCGACTGCATCCTGTTCTCGTCGTTCATCTTCGCGTATCTCTACCTGCGTACGTCGGCGCCGGTCTGGCCGCCGGTCGTCGACGGCAAGCAGATCGAACATCTCGACGTTGCGTTCGGCGCGATGAATTCGATCGTGCTGTTCGGTTCGGGCGTCACGATGCACTTCGCGCTCGAGAGTTGGAAGAACCTCAAAAAGGCGGCGTTCAACTTCTGGATCGTCCTCACGATCGCGCTGGGGCTCGGCTTCTTGAGCGGCCAGGCGCACGAATATCTCTCGGCCCCGATGACGTGGACCGGCAGCTCGTTCGGCGCGTCGTTCTTCACCTTAACCGGGCTGCACGGCTTCCACGTGTTCGCCGGTGTCGTGTTCCTGACGGTGCTGGCGATTCAGGCCAACCGCGGCGTCTACACCGGCTCGAAGTACTTCGGGCTCGTCGCGGGCACGCTGTACTGGCACTTCGTGGACGTCATCTGGGTGCTGCTCTTCTTCCTATTCTATCTCTGGTAATTATGACTGCTGCATTACTCGAACGAACCATCGCGCTCATCGGCTCGCTCATCGTCGGCGGCACCGCGACGTTGCAATTGCGCAACGAGTGGCCGGTCGGCGGGCTCGCCGCCGACGTCACGAAGCTACTGCTCGGGTTGATGATCCTCGGCTGCGTGCTCGCGCTGTTGGCATCGCTCGACATTCTCGGAGCGTTCGCGTCATGAGCGAAGGTCACGGGCACGGACACGCGCACGGGCATGGCGGCCATGCCGATGCGCCCTCGCAGAAGCACGGCCTGGGCATCTCGCGGCCGGCCGTTATCTTCATCTTGGTTTCGCTGGTCGTCGTGATGTGGCAGGGGTCGAACATCGTGCGCTCCGCCGGCGACGCGCACGTCTGGCCGTCGGCCGACGCGGCGAAAGTTCCGCTACCGCCCGAGCAGCACTAGTCCTCGGGCTTGGCCACGCTGCGCGCGTAGGCCGCGGGCGCGCCGATGCCGAGTGCCGGAATGTCGTCCGGGAGCACGCCCGTGGAGCGCCCGTCGATGCGCAAGATGCCGGCGCGGCGCGTGAATTCCACCAGCGCAGGCCACGGCTCGTGCCGGTCGAGCGCGTCGGGCCTTGTGTCGAGCGGCCATTCCCCGAGCACGGTGCGCTGGTCGTCCAGCACCGAGACGAAGTAGCGGACGTCGCGATTGGGCGCGTGCACGGCGCGATAGTCGACGTAGCCGTCGACGACCCAGATCGGCCCGTACGTCTCGATGACGGCCTGCGTGACCGCGACCATCAGCACGACGGCGTAGATCAGAAACAAGACCGCCGCACCGGCGAAAATCGGCGCGATGAAAATCGCGCCCTCGCGATGGTTGAGCAGCAATCCGGCGGCGAGCACCGTGAACCCGATCGCGATCGCGAGCGGCTCGACGGCGATGAAGAAGCGGCCCCAAAACCCGCGCACGACGACGCGCCGCTCGTCCGGACGCCAGGGCCGGCGGGCGATCGAGGAATGCAACCACGATTCGCTCCGGCGCATGCGAGCGGTCCGTTCGGTCGTCCCGGCGCTCGCTCCTGTTGAGAAGGATGCGGGGCCCGAACGCGAACGCGAATCAGCCCATGACGAGGTTAGCCGCCGCCATTGCCGCCGCTGCGATCGTCGCTCTGACGATGCTGCCGGCGCGTGCCGCGGACCGCGTCGGCGGAATCGTGCTGAGCGTCCTGAGTGGGCAGGGCGAAGCGGTCGTGCGGCACGATGCGTTCGGCGGGATGCCGCCGATGACGATGGTGTTCCGCGTCCAGCCGAAGAGCGCGCTGGCCGGTCTCCACCCCGGCGACCGCATTGAGGCCCTCGGCGATCTCGGTGCCGACGAGCCCGTGCTCACGGACGTGCGCGTGATCGGCAGCGTGGCGGGCGTTGCACGCGCGGTCCACAACGTCCAGCCGCTCAACGTCGGCGACTCGCTGCCGCTGACGACCCAGTTCTTCGACCAACTCGGCCGCGGCTTTACGTTCACCGATTTCCGCGGCCAGACGGTCGTGCTGGCGTTCGTCTACACGCGCTGCCGCGATCCGCGCATGTGCCCGCTGGTCTCGGCGAACTTCCACGCATTGCAGAGCCGGCTGGCGGGGCTCCCGGTGCATCTGGTCGAGATCACGCTCGATCCGGCCTACGACACGCCGGAGGTCCTCGCCGCGTACGCGAGCCGCTTCGACGCCGACGCATCGCGTTGGACGCTCGGGACGGGTCCCGTGAACGTGGTGAACGATTTCGCCGCGCGTTTCGGCATCGCGGTCTTCGCCGATCCGGTGGCCGGCTTAATCCATTCCGAGCGCACGGCGATCGTCGACCGCGACGGCCGCATCGTCGATTTACTCGACGCGGCGGCCTGGAATCCCGACGATGTCGCGGCCGAAGTGCGAAGCTTGGCTCAAGTGCCGGCCAACCCGATCCTCCGTTTGGATTACGAACTCTCCAAGTGGAGCGCGGCGCTGTGCGGCAACAACCTCGCCGGTTACTCGGGCCTCCTCGACCTCTTGGTCGTCACGCTGATCTTCAGCGGCGCTTGCGGGATACTATATTTTGCCGCGCGCAAGATCTTCGTCGAGGAAGCGTAACCTCGCGGCGCTGATCGCCGCGCTCGTTGCATTCGCGCTCCCCGCGCTTGCCGATGCGGCGACGCAGCAGATTCACGGCATCGTGCTCTCGGTGACGCCGCAGACGGGCGAAGCGATCGTGCGTCACGACGCCTTCGGCGGGATGCCGTCGATGGCGATGACGTTCCGCATCCTGCCGCGCGAACGCGCCAAAGAACTACTGCCGGGCAACGAGATCGACGCGACCGTCGATACGTCGAAGGACATCTGGACGCTCAGCAATATCCGCCTCATCACCGAGCAAGCGGTGACGCCGATCTCGACTCAGCACGTCGATCTGCTGCGCGCCGGCGACACGGTGCCCGATCAAGCGTTCCTCGATCAGAACGGCCGGCCGTTTCGCTTCTCGCAGCTGCTGGGCCAAGACGTCGTGCTGGCGTTCATCTACACGCGCTGCCAAGATCCGCAAATGTGCCCGTTGATCTCGACGCATTTCAACGCGCTGCAACGGCTGCTGGGCGCGCGCAAGGCACACCTGGTCGAGGTCACGCTCGATCCGTCGTACGACCGGCCGCCGGTGCTCGCGCGCTACGCGCGGCTGTTCGGTGCCGACCCGCGCCGCTGGACGCTCGCCGTCGGCGACGCCCAGCCGACGCTCGCATTCGCGGCGCGCTTCGGCATCGTCGTGTTCCCCGATCCGCAGATCGGCATCATCCACTCGGAGAACACGGTCGAAATCGCGCCCGACGGCACGATCCAACGCATGTACCCCGACGCGTCGTGGCAGCCCGCGACGATCGTCGCCGATATCGACGCGCGCCGCGCCGCGGAAAACGATCCGCTGGCGCGGCTGCGCCTGTGGGCATTCGACGACGGTCCGCTCGCGCTCGGCGTGCTCGTGCTCGCCGCCGCCGCCTATCTCGCGTTCCGCCTCGGCCGCGGGATGTTCGCGAAAGACGCTTAGGCCGTTTTCGGGACGTAGCTGTTGGAAGGCGACGACCAGGTGCAGATGCTGCCGTCGCGCATGACGAAATCCTCGCAGCCGTCGACTTCGGGGTTGAAGCCGTCGTTGCGGGCCTTGGTCGCGTTCCAGTCGACGTTCGGGTCTTGGCGCGCGGTCGCGCGGGCCTTCGCGTACGTGAAGTTGCCCGATTTCGTATGGGCGTTGAGCGCCTTGGTGAGCGTCTGGGCTTGTGTCATCAGCTCTTGGCCTCCGCGCGTTCGCGTGCTTTTGCGTGCAGGCCGAGCGTCAGCACGGCCGTCACGACGGCGATCGCGGTAAACCACAGGAACGCGATGCGGTACCCCTCGACGACGTCGGTATGCGAGCCGATCACACCGCCGGCCAGCGAGCCGCCGAGGATCTGTCCGAGGATCAAACAGACCGAGAGTAGACCGACGGCCGCCGCCCGCTGCTGCGAACCGGCGCGATTGGTGACGATATAGCGCGTCGGAGCGCCGAGCAGCGCACCGAAACCGGTCCCGGCGACGACCATCGATCCGACTGCGATCCAGACGTTCGTGAAGCCGAACGCGAACACGGCGAGGCCGACGGCGGTCAGCGTCGTGCCGGCTGCCAGCACGACGCGGCTGCCGGCGGCGTCGAGCGCGCGCCCCGCACCGGGGATGACGACGACGAACATCACCGCACCGATCGTCGCGATCGCACCGGCGGCGGCATACGTGAGATGCTCGGCCGCGACGAGCGCGGCGGGCACGAAGAACAGCGAGCCTTCGAGCATCCCGATCAGCACTTCGAGCGCATAGATCAGCGTCAGTTGGCCGTCCCGGAAGAAGCGCGGCGGGATGACCGGTTCGCGCGCGCTCCGTTCGACGAACGCAAACGCGATCAACGCGAGGATGCCGGCGCTGATGGCGATGCGCGCGTTCAGGTTGCTCGTCGCGCCGGTGACGTCGTATTGCGTGAGCCCGAGCATCAAGCCCAACAGCCCCACCGCGAGCAGCGCGATGCCCGGCACGTCGAGCGGACCGCGCACGTTCGCGACCGTCACCGGCAACGTCGTGCGCGCCATCAGGATCACGACGATCGCGAGCGGTACGTTGGCCGCGAAGATCCAGTGCCAGGACAAGAAATGCGTGAGCAGCCCGCCGACCAGTGGGCCGATGATCGCGGCGAGGCCCCACGTCGCTGCGACCAAGCCGAGCGCGGCGCCGCGCCGGTCGGGCGGGATACGGTCGGCGATCGCCGCCGTCGCCACCGGGAAGATGCCGCCCGCGCCGAACGCCTGGATCGCCCGCGCCGTGAGGAACATCGGATAGTTCACCGATGCGATCGCGATGACCGAACCGATCGCGAAGATCGTCACGCACGCGATGTAGATCGGCCGGCGGCCGTTCCGGTCGGCCAGCTTCGTCATGATCGGGATGCTGACGACGTTCGCCAGCAAGTAGAGCGTGAACACCCACGGCAACGCGCGCGGTCCGACCCCGAACGCGATGCCCAGTGCCGGCAACGCGGGCGAGAGCACGCCCAGATCGAGCGCGCCGGCGAACACGCCGAGCCCCAAGGTCACGAGCAGCGGGATCGTGCTCGGATCCAGGCGATGGCCGGCGACGGACGTGGTGGCGGGTTCGGCGGGTGCGGCTGCGTCCATGGGCGTTTCGGGAATCGTGCGCGCGCTCAAGGCGTCACGCAAAAACCACGCGATCGACGACGGCGGCCAGGCACATCAGCGCCAAGTACAACAGCGAGAACTTGAAGAGCGCGCGCGCGTACGCACGCTCACCGCTGAGCAGCACGCGAAACGCATCGTAGAGGAACTTGCCGCCGACGGTCAGCGACGCGACGAGCCAGATCGGACCCATCACGTGCAGCGGCGTCAACGCAACGCAAAAGACGAAGAGCACGGCGGCGTAGATGAAGATGTCGCGTTGCGTGCGCGGCACGCCGTGCACGTTGGGCAGCATCGGAACGCCCGCTTTGCCGTAGTCGGTTTCCGTCATGAGCGCGAGCGCCCAGAAGTGCGGCGGCGTCCAGAGAAAGATCAGCACCGCGAGTGCCACCGCGGGCGCGCCGATCGTGCCGGTGACGGCTGCCCAGCCCACCAGCGGCGGGATCGAGCCGGCTGCGCCGCCGATCACGATGTTCTGCGTCGTGCTGCGCTTGAGCCACATCGTATAGACGAACACGTAGTAGGCGTTGCCGGCGAGCGAGAGCCACGCGGCGAGCGGGTTGACCAGATAGTTCAGGATCAGGAACGACACGATTCCCAGCGTCATCGCGAACGCCAGCGCCCGATTCGGCGAGATCGCTCCGCGCGGCAGCGGGCGGCCGGCCGTGCGGCGCATCTTGCCGTCGATGTCGGTGTCGTAGACGCAGTTAAAGACGCCCGCCGACGCGGCCGAGAGTGCGCCGCCGAGGAGCGTCCAGAACGTCAGCGCGAGCGGGGGCACGCCGCGCGCCGCCATCACCATCGCCGCCGCCGTCGTGATCAACAGCAACTGGATGATGCGCGGCTTGGTCAGCTCAACGTAGACGTCGAGCGTCGCGCGCCAGCCGGTCCGGGTCCGGGGCAGCGCGGTGCCCTCGACGCGCGAAAGGGTCGAACTCATCGGACCGAGCGTACCGCTAGACGCGTCTCGCGACAACGACATACGTGGGGGTTTGGGGTCGGTTCGGCCGGCCCTTCGCGCGATGGGGTAGCCGCCCGGGTAGGCGTCGAAAGCCTCCACCCGATGCGGCGCGTACTGCTGGTCCTGACGGCGTTTGTCGCGCTTGCCGGTTGCCGTGAGGTCCGCGTCGACCAGGTCATCAGCGGGACCACCTCCGTGCTCGGGTCGACCCAGGTGGTCGTCGCGCGCGATCGCCGCAGCCTCGAGCAACTCGGGATCCCGGCAACGGCCAATTTTCGCAAAGAATTCGCGGTCGTGCTGCTGATGGGGCCGCACCGCGAGACCGGGTTCACCCAGATCATCGAGTCGATCCGCGCCAACGCTGACCGGGTCCGGATCGTGGCGTTCGAGCGCGCCCCGATCGACGGCGGCGACCCGGCCGCGCCCTACCGGACCTATACGATCTGGTACGTCCCGAACATCGCCTACCGCCCGGGCGTGCGCGTCGACGTCGTCACCCCGTCGGGCGAAGCCCTCACCGCCACGACCGTTCGCTAGGGGCCCGCGCTAGAGCAGGTCGCGCAGCAGGTCGCCGAGGGCGGCGGTTTCGGCCAGGAAGGCGTCGTGGCCGTGGTCGCTGCGCATCAGCCGGAACGAGGCGTCCCAACCGGCGGCCGCCCAGCGCCCGGCGACTTCGCGAATGTGGTCGGGGAAGAAGAGCTGGTCGCCGGTGATGCCGACGAAGGTGATGCGCGCGGATTCGGGCGGACGCTCCGCGCCGCGCAGGTCGAAGAGGTCCATCGCGCGCGTCAGGATGCGGTAGGTGTTCGCATCCATGCGCGCGGCGAAGCGCACGCCTTGATGCGCGAGGTATCCGTCGACGTCGAAGCGGTCGTCGAGCCGGGCGGCCGGATCGCCGCCCGCGCGATCGGGCCGGTTGGTGAAGCGGCGCTCGAAAAGCTCCTCGCTCTTATACGTCAGCGTCGCGATCGCGCGCGCGAGTTTGAGCCCTTCGCTCGGGCTCTCGTCGTACCAGCCGTCGCGAAATGCCGGGTCCAGCCGAATCGCTTCGCGCGCCAGGAAGTTCTGCGCGATCGCCTGCGCGCGCAGATGGTCGTGCGCGCCGATCACGATCGCGCGGTCGACGTCGGCGCCGTAACGCCGCGCCCACGAGAGCGCTTGGAAGCCGCCCAGCGAGCCGCCGATCACGACGGCCAGCCGCTCGATGCCGAGTGCCGCGAGCGCGCGCCGTTCGACATCGACCATGTCCTCGACCGTGACGACCGGGAAGCGCGGTCCGTAGCGCACGCCGTCGGGCGCGATCGACTGCGGACCGGTCGAGCCGTAACAGCCGCCGAGCGTGTTGACGCCGACGACGCACCAGCGCGCGGTGTCGAACAACGCGCCCGGGCCGACGAGCCCGCCCCACCAATCGGCGATCCGCGACGAACCGGTCAGCGCGTGCGGAGCGAACACGACGTTGGCGCCGTCGGGTCGCGGTTGCCCGTAGACGGTGACGCGCGCGACCACGTTCGGCAAGGTCGTGCCGCCGGTGAGGGTCACGTCGCCGATTGCGACGTCGTGATCGACGACCGATGCGAGCAATGCGTTCAGCCGGCCGCCAGCGCCTGGTCGAGATCGGCCAGGATGTCGGCGATCGACTCGATCCCGACCGAGAGCCGCACCGTGTGCGGCGTTATGCCGCTGAGCAGCTGCTCTTCGGACGAGAGCTGCTGGTGCGTCGTCGAGGCCGGATGGATCACCAGCGACTTCGCATCGCCGACGTTCGCCAGCAACGAGAAGAGCCGGAGTTTATCGATGAACGCCTGCGCGCGCTCCGTTTCGAACGTCACGATCGCGCCGCAACCGTTCGGCAGATACTTTTGCGCGGCCGCGAACGCCGGATCGCCGGGCAGTCCCGGATAACGGACGCTCACCACCTTCGCATGCGCCTTGAGGAACTCGGCGACGCGCAGCGCGTTCGAGCTATGGCGCTCGACGCGCAGTCCCAGCGTCTCGAGGCCTTGGATCAATTGCCAAGCGTTGAACGGCGAGAGCGCGGCGCCGATGTCGCGCAGCAACTGCACGCGGGCTTTGAGGATATACGCGAGCGGTCCGAACGAGGCGACGTACGTCGCGCCGTGATACGACGGATCGGGTTCGATCAGTTCGGGGAAGCGGCCGTTGCTCCAATCGAATTTTCCGGCGTCGACGATCACGCCGCCGATCGAGGTCCCGTGACCGCCGATGAACTTCGTCGCCGAGTGCACGACGACGTCGGCACCGTATTCGATCGGCCGCAGCAAGATCGGGGTCGCGAGCGTGTTGTCGACGATCAGCGGCACGCCGGACGCGTGCGCCGCATCCGCGACGGCCCGCACGTCGAGCACGTCGACTTTGGGGTTGCCGATCGTCTCGGCGAAGAACGCCTTGGTGTTCGGGCGCACGGCTGCTTTCCAGGCCGCGATGTCGCCTGGATCGACGAACGTCACCTCGATGCCGAACTTGGGCAAGGTGTAGGCGAACGCGTTGTAGGTGCCGCCGTACAGTGACGAGGAGCTGACGACGTGATCGCCCGAGCGCGCGATGTTGAGCAACGAATAGACGACGGCCGCCTGTCCGCTCGCAACGCCGAGCGCGCCGACGCCGCCTTCGAGCGCGGCGATACGCTGCTCGAGGACGTCGGTCGTCGGGTTCATGATGCGCGTGTAGATGTTGCCGAACTCTTGCAGCGCGAACAGGCGCGCCGCATGCGCGGTGTCGTCGAACACGTACGAAGTGGTCTGATAGATCGGGACCGCGCGCGACTTGGTCGCGGGGTCGACGTGCTGGCCGCCGTGCAGGGCGACGGTGTCGAGTCCGGGCTTGGGCTGGTCGGTGGTGCTCATCGTTTCCTCTCCGGGGGCAAAGGGGCGCATTCGTCCGCCACAGGACCGAGAACCTACGGCGGCGACCAAAAGGCGCAGTGCTTCGCTACTACGTGATCGCGACGGCGATCGTCGTCGCGCTGGGCAGCCTGGTGTTCGCCCGCCGCTTCACGGCGCCCGATCTGCGGATCGAAGCCCGCCCGACCGGCACGCCGACGGTCGAAACGCACCACGCCGAGGATGCGATCGCCCCGGCTGCGTTTGCCGGGCAGGGTCCGTGGGTGCTCTCGGCGCTGCCGGAGTGCTTCGACGAGCAGTCGCGCGTCCGCGGTCCGGCCGCGGCGCTCGCCGGCCGCGTGCCGCCCGCGACCGCGCGCATCCCCGCCGGGACGATCTTGACGTCGGGGGCCTGCACGTTG
>Ga0302279_10000438_pt1 | contig 60522 bp, 43 predicted proteins | sample III_Bog_N3_3_FD_194541 | JGI IMG/M metagenome (GOLD analysis project Ga0302279, IMG submission 194541) | Peat permafrost microbial communities from Stordalen Mire near Abisko, Sweden - III_Bog_N3_3 | ecosystem: Environmental > Terrestrial > Soil > Wetlands > Peat | place: Sweden: Abisko... | reverse complement strand
TTCGGTCGGCGACAGGTCGTGCTGGGCTTCCTGCTTCAGCGCGACCGCGCCTTCGGTGGCGTCGGCGGCGCGTGAGGTGGCGCCGTGGGAGGACAGCGAGGTGACGTTGGACCCGGCTCCCGGACTCTCCGGGGAGGCAACAGCCGTGCCGCGCATCACCACCAGATTGTCGGTGCGCGAGCGGGTCAGGCCCTTTGACAAATACTTGTTGTTGGGCTGCTCCGGCGCGCGGCCTTCCTCGACGCCCTTGCCCATGGCATCGAAATTGGACTCGGAGGGGTCGACATGGGCGAGGTCGAAGCGGCTCATGTAGCTGACCGCAAGTTCGCGGAACACATAGTCCAGGATCGAGGTCGCGTATTTTATCGAGTCGTTGCCCTGCACGGGCCCCGCCGGCTCGAAGCGGGTGAAGGTGAAGGCGTCGACATATTCCTCCAGCGGCACGCCATATTGCAGGCCGAGCGACACCGCGATGGCGAAATTGTTGATGAAGGAGCGTAGCGCGGCACCTTCCTTGTGCATGTCGATGAAGATCTCGCCGATCCGGCCGTCGTCATATTCGCCGGTCCGCAAATAGACCTTGTGGCCGCCGACCACCGCCTTCTGGGTGTAGCCCTTGCGGCGGTCCGGCATCTTCTCGCGCTCGCGCATCACCACGATGCGCTCGACCAGTCGCTCCACCACCTTTTCCGACAATTGCGCGGTGCGTGCCGCCATCGGCTTGTCGTAGAACGCGTCGACCGCATCGTCTTCCTCGTCGTCGTCGCTGATCAGCTGCGAGTTGAGCGGCTGCGACAGCTTCGAGCCGTCGCGGTAGAGCGCGTTGGCCTTCAGCGCCAGCTTCCAGGACAACAGATAGGCGGATTTGCAATCCTCCACCGTGGCGTCGTTGGGCATGTTGATGGTTTTGCTGATCGCGCCCGAAATGAAGGGCTGCGAGGCCGCCATCATGCGGATGTGGCTTTCCACGGAAAGATAGCGCTTGCCGATCTTGCCGCAGGGATTGGCGCAGTCGAACACGCTGTAATGCTCGGCCTTCAGGTGCGGCGCGCCTTCCACCGTCATGGCACCGCAGATGTGGACATTGGCGGCCTCGATCTCGCGCTTGGAGAATCCGACCGCGGCGAGCAGGTCGAAACTGGGCGCGGCGATGGCTTCCGGCGCGATCTTGAGGGTGTCGCGCAGGAAGTCTTCCCCAAAGGTCCACTTGTTGAAGGCGAACTTGATGTCGAACGCGGTCGGCAGCGCGGCCTCGACCTTCTTCAGCGCCTCGTCGGTGAAGCCCTTGGCCTTCAGCGTGGAGACGTTGATCGCGGGCGCGTTGGAAAGCGAGCCATGGCCGACCGCATAGGCCTCGATCTCCGCGATCTCGCTCTCGCGGTAGCCGAGCGCGCGCAGCGCCTCGGGCACGGCGCGGTTGATGATCTTCCAGTAGCCGCCACCGGCGAGCTTCTTGAATTTCACTAATGCGAAATCCGGCTCGATGCCGGTGGTGTCGCAATCCATGACGAGGCCGATGGTGCCGGTCGGCGCCACCACCGTGGTCTGGGCGTTGCGGTAGCCATGCAGCTCGCCGAGCTCCAGCGCCTGGTCCCAGGCCGCCTTGGCATGCTCGATGATGTCGGTCTGCGGCACGCTGGCATAATCCAGCGGCACCGGATTGACCGCCAGCGCCTCATAGCCGCGGCTCTCGCCGTGGGCGGCGCGGCGATGGTTGCGGATCACCCGCAGCATATGCGCGGCGTTCTTCTTGTAGCCGGGGAAGGGGCCGAGCTCTTTGGCCATCTCTGCGGAGGTGGCGTAGCTGGTGCCGGTCATGATCGCGGACAGCGCGCCGCATAGCGCGCGGCCTTCCCGGGAGTCATAGGACAGGCCCATGGTCATCAACAGCCCGCCAATATTGGCAAAGCCGAGCCCCAGGGTGCGGAATTCGTAAGAGAGCTCCGCGATCGCCCGGGAGGGAAACTGCGCCATCATCACCGAGATCTCGAGCACGACGGTCCACAGCCGGCACAGATGCTCGTAGGCCTCCACGTCGAAACGCTTGGTGGTGGTGTTGTAGAAGGTGATCAGGTTGGCCGAGGCCAGGTTGCAGGCGGTATCGTCCAGGAACATGTATTCCGAGCACGGATTGGAGGCGCGGATGTCGCCCGACGCCTTGCAGGTGTGCCAGTCGTTCATGGTGGTGTTGAAGTGCAGGCCGGGATCGGCCGAGGCCCAGGCGGCGTGGCCGATCTTTTCCCAGAGCTCGCGCGCCTTCAGGGTCTTCGTCACTTTCCTGCTGGTGCGGCCGATCAGGTTCCAGTCGCCGTCGGTCTCGACCGCGCGCAGGAAATCGTCCTTCAGCGATACCGAATTGTTGGAGTTCTGGCCGGAGACGGTGAGATAGGCCTCCGAATCCCAGTCGGTGTCGTAGACCGGGAAATCGATCTCCTTGTAGCCCTGCCTGGCGAACTGGATCACCCGCTTGATGACGTTGTCGGACACCATCGAACGGCGCGCCAGTTTTATCTCGCGGCGCAGCGCCGGGTTCTTTTCCGGATCGAAGCAGTCGTCGCCGGACCCCTCGCAATTGACGCAGGCCTTCAGCACCGCCTTGAGGTGCTTCTGGTTGATCTTGGAGCCGGTGACCAGGGCGGCGACCTTCTGCTCCTCCTTCACCTTCCAGTCGATATAGGTCTCGATGTCGGGATGGTCGACGTCGACCACCACCATCTTGGCGGCGCGACGGGTGGTGCCGCCGGACTTGATCGCGCCGGCGGCGCGGTCGCCGATCTTGAGAAAGCTCATCAGGCCGGACGAGCGGCCGCCACCGGAAAGCTTTTCGCCTTCGCCGCGCAGCCGGGAGAAGTTCGAGCCGGTGCCGGAGCCGTATTTGAACAGGCGCGCCTCGCGCACCCAGAGGTCCATGATGCCGCCCTCGTTGACGAGGTCGTCATTGACGCCCTGGATGAAGCAGGCATGCGGCTGCGGATGCTCGTAGGAGGATTTCGATTTGGTCAGTTTGCCGGTGAAGGGATCGACGTAATAGTGGCCCTGGCCGGGTCCATCGACGCCATAGGCCCAGTGCAGGCCGGTGTTGAACCATTGCGGCGAATTCGGCGCCACCATCTGTTTGGCCAGCATGTAGCGCAGTTCGTCGTTGAAGGCGCGGGCGTCGGCTTCCGTGGTGAAGTAGCCGCCCTTCCAGCCCCAATAGGTCCAGCAGCCGGCAAGGCGGTCGAACACCTGCCGGGCCGACAGTTCGCTGACATAGCGTTCGGCTTCCGGCATGTCCGCCAGCGCCGCGGTGTCCGGCACCGAGCGCCACAGCCAGGATGGCACGGTCTCTTCCTCGACCTTCTTCAGGCGGGCGGCGACGCCGGCCTTGCGGAAGTATTTCTGCGCCAGCACGTCGGAGGCGACCTGCGACCAGAATTCGGGCACCTCGACATTTTCGAGCCGGAACACCACCGAGCCATCGGGATTGCGGATCTCCGATGTCGTCAATCTGAAATCAATGCCAGCATAAGGTGACTGGCCGTCAGTGGTGTTACGCCGTTCGATTCGCATGCTCGTGCCCCGTTTTGCTTTGACCGGACCGTTTGCACACGGCGCCGGGTATAGTTTCCTTGAGCGAACCCCGAGGCTGCGGCTTGCCGCCGTGATTCCCGAAGCTTCGCAGTTCAGCCGGTGGACCCGGCCCAGTTTCTCTCGGCGCGGAATCGATGCGGACATCGGTTCCGTCGCGGCACGCGCCCTGGCGGAACGCCGGTTCCGGTCTCCAGGGCCGCCCATTCAAGGGCCATGCATTCAACGCCTCAACTCGCAGCCGGAGCCATTTTGGCTCGTTTCTGGCGCTCCGAAAGTCCTTCGAATGGAGGGCACACAAGCCCGCACCCGCTGCCTCGACCGGCAGGCGGAGTGGTCATTCTGGAACCCTTCAGGGAGCGACCGGCGGGACCCAAACACACTCGCGCCGAACAGGATCGAAGCTAGGACGACTCCATCGCGCCCGTCAAGGATTAGTACGAGTTCCTGAATCAAATACTAAATGTGGTGGAAATCTGGGAAAAACAGGGGTCGCCAAGCGCCTCTGCTGCCGCCAAGTATCAGTGAGTCCAAGAGGATTCCCAAGCTAAAAAAATCTTTTCAAACGCGCGATCGGGGCTTCGTCCCGTTGTTCACAGGGCAAGTATTTATTGTGGCCGAGGGGTTGCACGGGCAAGACTCACGTGAGCCTACGGAGGTCCGGGCAGGCATGCCCGGCGGTCGATGGCCACCGGCTCCGATAACCGGCATGCTGCCGCCGATTCCAGGCGGTAGTTGAGCCCATGACAGATGCAAAACCGGCCGGCGCGCGGGTCCGAATCACGCCCGCGGGCCTGGCGTTCCTCGCCATCACCTCGGTCGGCTGGGGATTCAACTGGCCGGTCACCAAATACCTGCTCGGCGAACTGCCGCCGCTGACCCTGCGCGGCTCGACCGGCGTGGTCGGCGCGGTGCTGCTGGCGCTGTTGGCGCTGCTGCGCGGCCAGAGCCTGCGCGTTCCCCGCCATCTGTGGCCGCGGCTCGTGCTGGCGGCGATCCTCAACGTCGGCTGCTGGATGGTGCTGATGGGTCTCGCGCTGCTGTGGCTTCCGGCCAGCGAAGCCGCCCTGATCGCCTACACCATGCCGATCTGGGCCTCGACCCTGGCCTGGCCCATCCTCGGCGAGCGGCCCAATCTGCTGCGGATCATCTCACTGGTCATGGCGTTCGCGGGGCTTGCCGCCATCATGGGCGGCGACGGACTGGCGGCGAGCGCCGCCAAGCTGCCGGGCATCGTCATGGCGCTGGGCGGCGCGATCGGATTTGCGGTCGGTACCGTGCTGGCCAAGAAGCTGCCGCTGAACCTGCCGCCGCTCAGCGCCGCCGCCTGGCAGATCGGGATCGGCTGCCTTCCGATCGCGCTGGTCGGGCTTGCCGTGGAAAACAGCGATTTTGCCGGCCTGTCCGGGCTCGGCTGGAGCCTGTTGTTCTATTCGACCGTGGTGCAGTTCTGTATCGCCTATCTCAGCTGGTTCGCCGCGCTGGCGCGGCTGCCGGCCTCGGTGGCCGCGATCGGCACCATGGCGGTGCCGGTGATCGGCGTGGCGGCCTCGGCCCTGGCGCTGCACGAGCCGCTCGGCCCCGGCCAGATTGCCGCCCTGATCTTTACCCTGGCGGGCGTGGCGCTGGCGGCAAGGTCTTGAGAGAGGATCGAGGGCAGGGCCTCGACCGGGATGAGATCGGGTTGGGGCGTTTTTCCGCCCATGCGGCGCAGCAGGACGCCGCGCGCCGGGCCCCACGCTACTTTGCATGGGGTTGTTTTCGCGATTTTTGTCCCAGCCCCACCGGGCAGCCCCGAAGGAACCCGATTCCAAGCCGGGACACCAGACCGGCATGATCGCCGACACGGCTACGGGCAGGGATGCCGGTAGCCGTCGAAGCCGAGATAGGTCCCGCTCTGCGGATCGTAGGAACGGTAGGTCTGCATGCAATAGGCCACCGCGTCGCCGCCTGGCGCCGGAGCTGGTGCCACCGCGACCGTCCCGCCGTCGTCGTAATACTGGTCGTCATAATAGCCCGGGCCATAGTAGCCCGGTCCGCCGCCGTAATAGCCGTAGGCGCCGGTGGCGAGGGCGCCGCCGATCACGGCTCCGGCTACAGCGCCGGGGATGAAGCCGCCGCCACCGCCATGATAACCTCCGCCGTAGCCGCCGCGATAGCCGCCTCCGCCGCCAAAACGGGCTCCTGGCGCGCCGCCGCCGGGATGGATTCCGCCGCCGGGATGGGGGGCGCCGCGGGGAGCTCCGCCGCGACCAGGCGGATGCTGTGCAAAACTCGCGGTCGGTGCCGCCATCGGCAAAGCCAGCGCCAATATCGCTGCGGTACTCAAAATTCTCAAACTGGTCATCATCGGCTCCTGTTGCGGGACCAAACCCAACCGTTTCGACGGATGGACGTTCCCGAGCCGCGCACCCATTGTGCGCACGACCGAGACTGCCGGCAAGGAGCTGTATCCGGCATGAATGGATTGCGCCGATTCCGCGGCGGCATTTGCCGCAAGGCGGCCCGCGCGGGCCACCGCCGGTTGCGCCGATGTGAGCGGGATGAACTGGACAATTTGGCCTGCCGATGGCATCAGGACGCAAGCCTTTCTCGAACCGGCCGCGCTCATGAAACTGTTCTTTCTCAAATTTTTCACATGGTGGAGCGGCCAGACCTTCGGCACCCAATTGTGGACTTGGCGGTTCGGCGAACTGGTCGGCGAGGACGAGCAGGGCAACCGCTATTTCCGCACCAGGGGCCGCAAGATCGATCCCTCGCTCGGCTTCGAGCGCCGCTGGGTGGTGTACAACGGCTATGCCGAGGCGACGCGGGTGCCACCGTCATGGCATGGCTGGCTGCATCACACCGTAGATGTCGCGCCGACCGAAGAAAGCTACACGCCGCGTGAATGGGAAAAGCCGCATGTTCCCAACATGACGGGGACGCCGGCAGCCTACCGGCCGCCGGGCTCGACCCTGGCCAGCGGCCGCCGACCGAAGGCGACCGGCGACTATCAGCCCTGGACGCCCGGCCACTAGCCGTCTGTCTTCAACAGCTGCCGGACAGCGCGGCTGCCTGCGGCGATGGGCGCAGCGGGCAGGCCTCGATCTCGGCGTTGTCGGCGCCGCGAATGATCGCGCAGGCCCGCGAGCCGTCGAACTGCAGGCCATAGTGGTCGAGCAGACATTGCCGCGGCGGACTGCCGCGAAGATGCAGCGCCCACACGCCGCCCGGCAGCGGATCGGCGAGGCCGGACCGAATCCGGTGGTCGAGCAGGCCTCCGGGCGCAATCGGCAGCAGGATGTCGGCGAGCTGGTAGGTCCGCGAGCCGGCCCCGAGCTGCGGCACCAGATAGCCCAATGGTTTCTCGATCAGCAGATAGATCGCAGCCTTGCCAAGCGGCGGCGGCAGTTCGGGCCGATACGGATCCGACCATGGACGGCGTGACCAGTCCGCCGCCTGCGAGTCCAGGGCGATGGCGAGGGCAAGGCCGACAATCGCGACATTGCTCCGGCGTGACAGGCGCGGCGGCGGCAGGCCTGGCGCGCGCCGTTGCAGCGCGCGCAGCAGACGCGCCAGCAGCAGCACGATGAGCGGTGCGGCGAGCAATTCCAGCACCACCGAATAGCGATGGATTGAAAACGTAAACAGCCACAGGCCGTAGGCGATCGCGAAGAAAAGCAGCAACTGCTTGTCCCGCCGCCTGAACAGGCGCATTTTACGCGTCAGGCTTGCGACCGCATTGGCCGCCCACAGCAGCAACACGGTGGCAAAGCGCGGATCCCGGAACGGCACCTCGGAGGAGGCGCTGGTATCGCCGACCATCCAGTCGAACGGATAGGCGGCCGCCTCCCACAAGGTGTGCGGCATGAAGCGCATGTCGACGATCGAAGCGAGCGGCGCTTCCGGAGAGCGAAACACATTGTTGTAGAATGGGAATACCGGGCTGCCGAACTCCTGCCATAGCATCCAGCCCCAGGCGCCGCCGGTACCGAGCGCGCCCAAAATTCCGCCCAGCGCAAACCAGCCCATCGCCAGCAGCGGACGTACCGCAAACAACAGCGATACGCCGGCGCCGATGAAAAAAGCCATGTTGGTCAGCTTCAAGCCGACAGCGGCACCGATCAGGATTCCGGCGACCCCATGGCGCAAACGATCCGTGGCCCCGGCGGACAGCATGAAGCCGAGGCCGGCGATGACGGGCAGCGCCGTCAGGATGTCGGCAAAGCTGGTTCCGACTTCGGAGAGCGTCATCGGACCGAAGGCCGCGATAACCACGGCTGCCGCGATCGTCCAGGCGCTGGCGGCCTGGCCCAGCACCAGGCGCGAAATCCACCAGATCAAGGCCAGGGCAAGGCCGTCAAGGGCGCCCAGGATCATGCCCCAGAACGGCGCGCCGACGTGATGGCGCAGTAGATAGGCCGGCAGATAGGCCAATGGATTGAGGAAGGTCTGCAGGCCGCCAGGGGCGACGTCGATGTCGAAACGCCCGTTCAGCAGCGCGAAGGCGCCGTATTCGTGATAGTTCCGCCAATCCCAGTTGATGTCTTCGCCGGCGTACCAGGTGTAAAGCGCACCGGCCAGAACCGAGCCCAGGATCACCGCCGCGATTTCGGAATTTCTGCGCGTGATCATGGATCGGACGATTCCCGGATCGCCGGTTTCGGCGCTGCGGCGGCGGGTTGTTCGATGGCAGGCGCTTTTTGCTGATCTGCCGGCCGCGGCCAGAACGCTATCGCGCCCCGGGTTAAAAAAGGACTTCGCCGCCAACCGAGGCGGGCGAGCGGCTGTGAACAGCGGGGACAGTGGGGAAACCTGCTGCGCGCCGCCGACCGCAACGTTGCGCAACCGATGCGGTCATGGCCCAATGAGACATCTTACGGAGATGGGAGACCATCGCGCCGGTTCGGGCAACAGTTCGCGACTGCCCCGAAATGCAGCGGCACCCGATCAGGATCCTGCCGGGAGATAGGCCCCCGGTGCAGATGTCCTGAGATCGCCCGCCAATGTGGGGCTGCCGTAAGAAAGGAAAGGCCGTTCGGGAAACCGGGCGGTCTTTTTCTTTTTCGTCGAGGTGTCTGCCGCGGATCCCTCAGGCTTCGACGAGCCGCGCCGCGGCGCGCTGCATGGCCTCGCTGCGGCGCTGCCTGGACGGCGCGATTCTCTCCTTCATGTGGGCGAGAATTTCAGGCGGCGCGGTGTCGGGCGAGCCGGCATTGAACGGCGGCGCCGGATTGTATTCGAGCCGGAGCTGAATCATCTCGGCGGTCGCCCGGTCGACCAGGATCGACACCAGGGTCAGCGCGAAATCGATTCCGGCGGTGACGCCGCCGCCGGTGACGCGGTTGCGGTCGATGCAGACCCGGGTGTCGACCGGCGTGGCGCCGAACGGCGCCAGCAGGTCGATCGCCGTCCAGTGCGTGGTCGCGCGATAGCCTTGCAGCAGGCCGGCCGCGCCCAGCACCAGCGATCCCGTGCAGACCGAGGTGACGTATTTTGCCGCCGTCGATTGCCTGCGCAGGAAATCCAGCATCTCCGCGTCATTGACCATGTCGTCGGTGCCGGCGCCGCCGGGGACGCAGATCACATCGAGCGGCGGACAGTCGGCAAAACTCATGGTCGGCGTCAGCACCAGCACGGTATCGGTGGGTACCGGTTCGATCCGTTTCCAGACCAGATGCACTTCGGCGCCCGGCAGGCTGGAAAACACCTGAAGCGGCCCGGTGAGGTCGAGCTGGGTCACTTTCGGAAACACCAGAAGTCCGATTTGAAGCGGCGCCGCCATCGCAAAAATCCTCTCCGCTGGCTTGACGACGCCATCCTGGCATGATCGGTTCTTGTCTGGAATGGCTAATTTCCCTCATTATCAGACATTGGAAGACATTGACCATGATCGGCGTCCTGGTTTTTCCGGGTTTCCAGCTGCTCGACGCCGCCGGCCCGATCTCGGCGTTCGAAATCGCGAGCCGTTATGCCGGCCTGGATTTGCCGATCCGGGTGTTGGCGGAAACACCGGGTCCGGTTCGCAGTTCCTCGGGCGTCGAACTGGTGGCGCGCGGGCTGCGGCCGGCCGGCGCGCTCTCCACCCTGATCGTCGCCGGAGGCGAGGGGGTGGAGGCCGCGAGCAAATCCGACAGGATGCTTGGACTGGTGCGCACGGTCGCCAAGCGCGGCGCCCGCGTTGCCAGCGTCTGCTCCGGCGCCTATCTGTTGGCGGAGGCCGGCCTGCTCGATGGCCGCCGCGCCACCACGCATTGGCAGCGCACCCGGCATTTTCTTGCCGCCTATCCCAAGGTCAAGCTGGAGCCGGACCGGATTTTCGTCCGCGACGGCAATATCTGGAGTTCGGCCGGGATCAGCGCCGGCATCGACCTGGCGCTGGCGCTGGCGGCGGAGGATTTCGGCGACGAGGTCGCGCAGAAGACCGCGCGCCAGCTCGTGCTCTATCATCGCCGCAGCGGCGGCCAGTCGCAATTCTCGTCGTTGCTGGAACTAAAGGCGCCGGCGGGGCGCTTCGGCCCGCTGCTGAGCTGGGCGCGCGAGCATCTCGATGCGCCGCTGACGGTGGAGGACCTGGCCGAGCAGGCCGGCATGAGTTCGCGGCATTTCGCCCGCGCCTTCATCGCCGAGACCGGCACCACGCCGTCGAAGGCGGTGGAACGCCTGCGGATCGAAGTGGCGCGGCAGCGCGTGCAATCCTCCAGCGAGGCGATCGAGCGCGTCGCGCATTCCACCGGCTTTCGCGATCCGGAGCGGATGCGCCGCGCCTTCATCCGCGCCTTCGGCCAGCCGCCGCAATCGCTGCGCCGCGCCGCAAGGGCGGGATCCGCGGGCCGAGCTAATTAGATCAGCCTGAAGCTGTCCAGGCGATCCCGCGGCCGGCCGGCGCGGACGGTCGGCGCCACCAACCCGATGTGGCAAACCTCGCGGCTCGCACGCCAGGAGTGCGGGACCCGGCTGCGCCGCGGCTTCCAAGGCGGAGTGACGCCGCAGCGCACAACACAATTAACAATATTTCTTTGGCGACGGAGGGTAGTTTTGCGCGGACAACAAGCAACCGCTCCGGCCGGGAGGCGATCATGGAGGGTTTGGTTCACCACTTCACGATCGAAGGCCTCGCCATCCAGTACTGGATGGTGTGGGTGACGGCGATCGTGGCAGGCTTCGTGGCATGGGGGATCTGGCGCGGCAAGCAGCCCTACTGATTGCTCCGGCGCGCGGGGTGGCGGCATCCGCGCTCAAGCACCCCATTGCAGCTTTGAGCCATCCCGCACTAGCGCTCTTCCAGAAGCCCAAGCCTTCGTCCCAGCCATTCGGTGGACGGCGCCTGGATCAGGATCGTCATGAGAATGGCGATGAACGTGGTGGAGGCGATGACCTGCGCGCCGGGAGCCTTCAGGCTCAGCAACAGGCCGGCCACTGCGGCCGGAATGACGCCGGTCTCGCGGGTCCAGCACATGAACAGCATCTCTGCAAAACTCCAGCGCGCGCGGCGGTCCGGCCAGGCGCACAGCAGCACCGCCACCGGCCGCGCCACCAGCATCAGAATGCCGACGACGGCGACGCCGCCGAACCCGTAGCGGCCGAGCAGCGTGAAATCGACCTGGGCGCCGAGCAGGATGAAGATGAACAGGCGCATGATGAACGCGGTGGTCAGGATGAATTCGTCGAGCCGCTGCGCTTCGCCAGCCTGCATCTGAAAGCCCAGCGCTTCCTTGTTTCCAAGCAGGATGCCGAACACGAACACCGCCATGAAGCCGCTGGCCTGCAGGCCTTCGGCGGCGAAATAGGCGCCAATCACCGCGACCAGCGTCACCACCGGCGCATATTCGGCGAGGAACGACCATTTCTCGTGGGCGATCAGCAGGGCGGCGAGGTAGCCGAGCGCGATGCCGGCCACGAGTCCGATCACGGATTGCTTGAGCAGATCGACCAGCGAGCCGATCAGCGTGAAATCGCCCGATCCCGTCGCCACCGCCAGCACGCTGAAGGTCATGATTGCGGCCATCGGGTCGTTGAACGCGGACTCGCTGATCACGGTCTGCGCCACGCGGTCGCGAATCCGGACCTGGCGAAAAATCGGCCCCAGCGCGGCCGGGTCGGTCGAGGCGATGGTCGCGCCCAACAGCAGCGCCACCACCGGGGACAGACCAAGGATGTAATGGGCGGCAATGCCGGTGATGACCGCGGTGACGGCAACGCCGAGCGTGGCGATGACGACGATGGTGATCCAGACCTGCTTCAGCACCTCGATCCGCAGCGCGGCGCCGCCGTCGAACAGAATGTAGCTGGCGCCGAACAGCAGGATGATCTGGTTCAGCGCCGAATTTGTCTTGATGTCGATCAGCCCCAGCGCCATCGGGCCGATCGCGATCCCGACCAGGAGAAACAACGCGACATCGGGAATCCTGATCTTCTGCGCCAGGAGCGCCGCGACGGTGCCGATCGCCAGAATGATGCCGCACGACAACAGCGTATGCCGGGCGATCTCGATGGAAGCCGAGGTTTCCAATGGGGCTATTGCAGGCGAAGCGGCAGATTGAGCGGGCCGCGGAAACCAAATCCGTGCCAGCGTACGCTCGCGGGATCGGGCAGGGTCATGTCGGGGAAGCGCTCGAACAGCATCGGCAGCAGGATGGCGCCGACGGTGCGCCGCGACAGCTGCGCGCCGGCGCAATGATGCGGGCCGTTGCCGAAGGCCTGATGGGGATTCGGCTCGCGCAGCGCGTTGAAGTTCTCGCCGTCCTCGAAGACGTCCTCGTCGCGGTTGGCCGACGCCTGGATCGTCATCACGGTATCGCCCTTCGGGATCAGGCAGCCGCGAATTTCCGTGTCCTCCATCACCAGCCGCGAACTCGCCTGGATCGGCGCAACCCAGCGCACGCCCTCCTCGAAGGCGGAGCGCCATTTGCCGGCGGCGCGCACGGCTTCAAGCTGGTCCGGATGGGTCAGCAGGCCGTAGACGATAGTCAGCAGCGCGTCGCGTGGCTCGTTGATACCGCCGCCGATCGCTATCTTCACATTGGCGATCATCTGGCTTTCCGGAATCGGATTTTTGGCGTTCACCATGAAGGAGAGCGCCGATGAATCCGGCTCCGCCCGCACGCGTTTGGCGTTGGCGCGGATGCATTCGTCCATCTCGGCATTGGCGATGTCGGTCGCCTCGAACGGCCCCGGCGTCCAGCCGAAATTCCCGGCGCCGTCGATCAGCGTTTGCGACCATCGCTGCATGTCCTGGTCGCTGGCGTCCGGAACGCCCATCGCATGCGCCAGAGTCCGCGCCGCAAGCGGGCCGGCGAGAGCGGGAAAGAGATCGACCACCTCGCCGCGCGGCAGCCGGTCGAGATAGGCTCCCGCCAGTTTCTCGTACAGTGGCACCCAGACGGCTTCGATGGTCTTGGGCATCAGGGCCGGCATCATCGCCATGCGTTCGGCGCGATGCTCGTCGTGGTCCTTGCGCATCAGCGTTGAGGCAAGAAAGGCGCGCTTCATGGGCGTGTTCGGATCGTCGGAACTGAACAGCGCCGCGTTGTCCTTGACGGATTTGGTGTCGGCGGCCTTGGTGAGGAAGGTGCGGCCGACGGACTTGGCGCGCAGAACCGGCGCCTCGCGCCGCAGCCGCAGGTAGATCGGATAGGGATCGCGCGTCAGCCGCTCGATCGAGATGGTCTCGTCCAGAGGGGCCAAGCCCACGTTCGGCATCGGGGAGTCCTGTTGGCTGCTTGCCGCCATGCGTCGCTGCCGACCATATTGGCAGGTGCGAAATGGTGCAACCCGGCGAGGTGGCCGGAGTCGTTAGGCCCGCGTCAGTTCAGCGCCTTTAGCCAGACCCCGATCTCTTCGGCGGCGACATTGGCCTGCTGCAGCAATTTGCCCATGGTGAAGAAGCCGTGGAACTGGCCGGGAAAGCTCCTTGTGGTCACGGCGACGCCGGCCTCCTTCAGGCGCCTGGCATATTCGTCGCCTTCGTCGCGCAGCGGATCGGCGCCCGCGGTCAGCACATAGGCCGGCGGCAATCCTACTAGCGTCTCGGCGCGCGCCGGCGATGCGCGCCAGTCGTGCACGTCGGCGGCGCTGCTCAGATAATGATCGCGAAACCATTTTATCACCGAATGGGTGAGCAGGATGCTAGTCTCGGGCTCGCGGTGCGAGGGATGCGTCATCGCAAAATCGATCGCCGGATAGATCAGCACCTGGCCCGCGATCGCAGGTCCGTTGCCGTCGCGGGCCGAGATCGCAACCACCGCGGCGAGATTGCCGCCGGCGCTGTCGCCCCCCACCGCGAGCCGCGTGGCGTCGATGCCAAGCTCGGTCGCATGGCCGGCGATCCACTGCGTCGCGGCGATGGCGTCCTCCACTGCGGCGGGAAACTTGTGCTCGGGCGCCAGCCGGTAGTCGATCGAGATGACGATCAGTTCGCCTTCATGGGCGAGCTTGCGGCACACCACGTCATGGGAATCGAGGTCGCCGATCACCCAGCCGCCGCCGTGAAAGAACACCAGGGCCGGGGCGAGACCGTTGACGTTCCGCGATTTGACCGGCGCGTAGATCCGCGCCGGAATCGATCCGGCCGGCGAAGGGATTGCCAGTGGCTTGACCGATTCAAGCTCGGGCGGCTCGGGATTGCTTGCGAAGCGGCCCTTCAGGTAGAGCTCGCGCGCTTCCGCCGGTGAAACCGTCTCATAGGGTGGCCGGCCGGCTTCCTGAAAGGCCTTGAACACGGCGGCGGCGTCGGGATCGAGGGTCACGGGCATGGCGGCGGCACCTGTCGATGTCGGTTATGAATTGGCGCGGTGAAATCGTTTAGCCTGCCGTGCGGCCGCCGTCGACGGTACAGGCCGGGCCGCGACAGTCCGGTTCTCGTCCCGGCCGGAGCAGGGGTCGCCCTTTCCCCGCCGTATTCGGCGTGTTAACCGATTGGCCCGTGGGCGGCTCATGGATTGTACAATGGCCTCAGCCCGATTCGTCCCTTAAAGCCGCGCGAGATGCTTCGAACCATTGCCCTGACCGGTTTTGCGGCCCTGCTCGCCGCCTTGACGATCGCGCTTGCGCCGCCGGCGCGCGCGCAGATCGGCAATATTTTTTCCGATCCCGCGCCGCGTCCGCCCGGCGCCATTCCCCGTGGCGGCCCGCAGCCCGACGACGAAGAAGAGGTGCCGGAACTGCCGCAGGGCCGGCTGCTGCCGGCGCCCAATCGACCGCTGCCAGGGCAGGGCGTGCCGCCCCCCGGATCGGTGCAGTCGCAGCCGCTGGCGCCGCCGCCCGGCACCACCGTGATTCCGCAAAACACGCCACCCGCCATCGCGGTGGCGCCGCCGGCCGCCAATCCGCAGCCGGCGCCCCCCGGGCAGCGCCAGCCCAAGGGCGCGCCGCCGTCGCCGGCCACGCTGCAGCCCGGTGACGAGGTCGTGACCGAGCCGCCGGCGCAGAAGATCGTCAACAAGAAGGCGAGTTTTTCCGGCCTCGACAAGATCACCGGACGCATCATCAATTTCGACGAGGACATCGGCGAAACCGTGCAGTTCGGCGCTCTCCGGGTGAAAACCGATGCCTGCTACACCCGTCCGGCCACCGAGGCGGCCAATACCGACGCCTTTGTCGAGGTCGATGAGATCACGTTGCAGGGCGAGGTGAAGCGGATCTTTTCGGGCTGGATGTTCGCCGCCAGCCCCGGCCTGCACGGCGTCGAGCATCCGATCTACGACATCTGGCTGACCGACTGCAAAATGCCCGACACCACCGTCGTCAGCGCGCAGCCGGATGCGCCGAAACCGGCGGCGCCACCGCCGCCCCCCGCGACAAAACGCGCGGCGCCGAAGCAGGCTCCCCGTCCGCTGCCACCATTGCCGCAGCAGCAGACGCAGCAGCAGCTGCCGCCACAGGCGGCGCCGCCGCCGCAGCAGCCCGGCGGCCTGTTCGGGGGCATTTTCAGGCAGCAATAGCATCGGCGCCGCCGCACGGCGGTACCGGCCTGGGATCTCAATGCCGGCTACGGCTGTGCCGCGATGATCCGGAGTGCTTCCGCGCCGCTGACCGGACGATCGAGCGGCAGCCTACGGAAATCCGCGTCGGCGGCGATGGCTTTTTCGAGCAGCGCCGCGTAGCGCCGCCGCGAGATCTCCACCGCGCCAAAGCTGCGCAAATGCTCGGTGACATATTGGGTGTCGAGCAGTTCGAAGCCGCCCACGATCAGCCGCGCCACCAGGTGCACCAGGGCGACCTTGGAGGCGTCGCGGGCCAGGTGAAACATGCTCTCGCCGAAGAAGGCGCGGCCGAGGCTGACACCGTAAAGTCCGCCGACCAGTTGGTCATTTTCCCAGACCTCGACGCTGTGGCCATGTCCGAGCTCATAGAGCCCGACATAGAGATCGCGAATCCGCTTGTTGATCCAGGTATCGTCGCGGCCGGGCTGCGGCGCGGCACAGCCGGCGATCACGGCCTTGAAGGCGGTATCCACGGTCACGGTGAAGGCGTCGGAGCGTACCGTGCGCGCCAGCCGTGACGAGATGCGAAAGCCGTGGAGCGGAATCACGCCGCGCCGTTCCGGTTCGACCCAGAACAGGGTGGGATCGTCGGCGCTTTCGGCCATCGGAAAGATACCGCAGGCATAGGCGCGCAGCAGCACTTCGGGCGTGATTTCGGAAGCGGCGGAATCGCGCGAGGTCATGGCTTCAGGATAGCAGGCTGGGGGCAGCCAAGCGACCATGCAGAGCGGTCGCGCCTGAAGTAGCCGGAGCCGCCTGCGGGTGCGAAAAAACACGCCATCCCCGGCGGTCAGTGCGCGGCGGCGCTGGCCGGCCTGGATGTGGGCGCGGTGACCCGTCGAAACCGCAACACGATGCGGGTGCCGGGATGGGCCGGGTCGCGCTCCACGCTGGCTTCCAGTTTGGTTGCCATCGCGGTGACGATCCGTTGTCCCATGCCGGTGGAGCGCGGGTCGAGCTTGACGTTGAGGCCGACGCCGTCGTCGGCAATCGCCAGCACGAGATCGTCGTCCTGGGCCTTGAGGTCGACATAGATCGGACCGGCGCCGTCGGGATAGGCGTATTTGACGGCGTTCATCACCAACTCGTTGACGATGATGCCGATTGCCACCGCGCGGTCGGGGTCGATCTCGACCTGTTCGGCCTTCAACGTCAGCCGCGACATTCGGTTGCCTTCGGCCGATCTCCGCAGATCCTCCAGCAGGGCCTCGAGATACTGGTTCAACAGCACGCTCTTGAGGTCGTGCGAGGTGTAAAGCCGGCGATGGACCTGAGCCACGGCAGCAACCCGCCCCATCGCATTGGTCAGCGCCACCTTGACGTCGGCCTGGGTGCTTGAGCTGGCCTGCAGATGCAGTAGCGAAGCGATGATCTGCAGACTGTTGCCGACGCGATGGTTGACCTCGCGCAGCAGCACTTCGCGTTCGGCGGCAAGCGCGGCATAGCGGTCGCGCGAGGCGTGGACCTCGGCCTCGGCGTCGTCGCGGGCTTTCTGGATCTGCGCCTGGCGCAGCGCGCCGTTGACGGCGACCTGAAGCAGCGGGATGAAATCGCCCTGGACGTCCTTTACCAGATAGTCGGCGGCACCGGCCTTCAGGGCGGTGACGGCGATCGCGGAGTCCTGCGAAGCCGTGACGAACACCACCGGCGGCGGATTCGGGATCGCCAGGATCTGTTCCAGGGTTTCGAGGCCGTCGAGGCCCGGCATGTATTGATCGAGGGCCACGACATCGATGCCGCCCTGCTGCAGCCGTTCCAGGCCGAGCTTGCCGCTCGCCGCATGCACCACGTCGAAGCCGAGGCGGGTCAGGCCGCGGCTGACCAGCCGGGCCAGCGCCATGTCATCGTCGATGTACAGCAGCGTGGGCATGGCGGCGGTCATGTGGTGGATTGAGGAACCTGGATCACGGAGAAGAACAGCCCGAGCTGCCGTATCGCGGTGGCGAAGCTTTCATAGTTCACCGGCTTGGTGATGTAGACGTTGCAGCCGAGTTCGTAGCAGCGCTTGATTTCCTGGGAATCGTCGGTGGTGGTAAGCACCACGACCGGTGCGCATTTCAGATATTTGTTTTCCTTGACCTTTCGCAGGATATCGATGCCGGTCATGTCGGGCAGATTGAGATCGAGCAGGATCAGCAACGCCTGGCCCTTGTGATTTAGGCCGCTGCCGTCGCTGCCGAAAAGATAGTCTACCGCGGCCGTACCGTTGGTGAACGGCACGATCTCGTTGTTGACGCCGGAGCGGCGGATGTTGCGCTCGATCAGTCGGGCGTGCCCCTCGTCGTCCTCGATCATGATGATGGTGACTGGCTTGGTCATGAATCCCTGTTCCGGTTGCTGGCTGTCCAGGCGACTGGCAGTGTTATCGTGAATGTGCTGCCGTTGTGAAGTTCCGATGATACCGACATGGTGCCGCCGAGCCGCCGCACCAGAGCGCGGACATGGGCCAGTCCGATGCCCTGTCCGGGCTTGTCCTGGGCGCCGGCGCGGCGGAACAAGTCGAAAATCCGCTGGTGATCCCTGGGATCGATGCCGCGTCCGTTGTCGGCGACCTCGAAAATCGCGAAACCGAGCTTGGTCCGGCCGCGGACCGTGATATCGCCGGGAACGCCTGGCTTGAGGTATTTGAGCGCGTTGTCGATCAGATTGGAAAAAATCTGTTCCAGTGCCAGCCGGTCGCTGATGATGTTCGGCAACGGCTCGATCCGAATCTGGGCCTTGGCCTCGGCGGCCTGATGCGCGACGGTGGTGACGATGGCTTCGATCAGTTCGCGGGTGTCGATGGGCACCGGCTCGAACTCGCGCCGCCCTTCGCGAGTGAGGTTGAGGATGGCGGTGATCAGGCGATCCATCTTGGCGATCGACGATTTGATGAACCCCAGCGCCTCGGTGAAATCCTGCGACAACTGCGCGTCTTCGCCCTCGAGCCGCGGCTCGCTTTCGCCGGCCACCGCCGGCGGCGGCGAAGCCGCCGCCGCGCGGGAAAGTGCAGCGATGCGCCGGAAGATGTCGCCGCGCAATTCCTCGAGTTCGCTGGTGAAACCCATGATGTTGACCAGCGGCGAGCGCAGGTCATGGCTGACGATATAGGCGAAGCGCTGGATTTCGTTATTGGCCTCGCGCAGATCGGAGGTGCGCTCGTCGACGGTCGCCTCCAGATTGAGGTTGTTGTCGCGCAGCTGGGCCTCGGCCTCGTCGCGCGCCCGTGCAGAGCGTCGCACGAGGAAGATGGATATCCCCGCCAACGCGATTACCAGGCCGGAGCCTGCGACGGTTACCGCCGAGGCGAGCCGCTGGGTGCGGTCGGCCGTCGCGGTGCGCAAGGCAAACAGCCGGTTCTCTTCCGCGCGCATGGCGGCGGCAATGTCGCTGATGCGCCGAACCGAGTCATCGGCATCGGCTTCGCGCAGCACGGCGATGCCGCCGGCGAGGTCGTTTTGTTTGGCAAGGTCCATCGCCTTGGTGAATTCCTGCAGCCGCCCCTCGATCGGCGCGCGCAGCCGGCTGATGTTGTCGGTCTGAACCGGATTGTCGCCGGTCAGGGCCGTGAATTTGTCGAGATCGGTTCGAACCGCCGCCACCGCAGCCTCGTGCTCCGCCAGAAAACGCGGCTCGGTGGTCAACAGATAGCCGCGCTCGGCGCTTTCGGCGCGGCGGATTTCCAGCAGAAGGGTGGAAATCTGGTTCTCTACTTCCACGGTGTGGACCACCCAGCCGCTGTCCTCGCGGGATTTATTCACCAGCAGCACGGAAGAGGTGCTGATCGCGACCAGCACCAAGAAACCCGCTGCAAGCAGCAGGATCTGACCCATCGCGCGCCGCCGCGTGGCGTCCAGCGTCAAAAGATTTTTGCGCAGCGAAATTCGATAGTCCCCCGCGGGCGACTCCACCCCGGGCACAACCTCCTGCGGAGCAAAAAGTTCCCTTATGGGTTCCCCCAGCCGCCAATATTTATGAAGCGGCCGCCTCAGGCGGCCGTTTTGCCCGCCAGATACTGTTCAAGCCAGTGAATGTGGTAGTCGCCATCGATGATGCCGGGTTCGCGGACCAACGCTCTGAACAGCGGTAGCGTGGTCTCGATGCCTTCCACCACCATTTCGTCTAGCGCCCGGCGCAGCCGCATCAGGCATTCGGCACGGGTCTTGCCGTGCACGATCAGCTTTCCGACCAGCGAATCATAATAGGGCGGGATGACGTAGCCTTGGTAAACGGCCGAATCGATTCGAACGCCAAGGCCGCCCGGCGGGTGGTATTGCAGAATTTTGCCGGGCGAGGGCCGGAAGGTCACCGGGTTCTCGGCATTGATGCGGCATTCGATGGAATGGCCGTTGATGACGACCTCCTGCTGCGTGACGGGCAGATCGCCGCCGGCGGCGATTCGGATCTGCTCCAGCACGAGGTCAATGTCGGTGATCATCTCGGTGACGGGATGTTCCACCTGGATCCGGGTATTCATCTCGATGAAGTAGAATTCGCCTTCCTCGTAGAGGAACTCCACCGTGCCGACGCCCAGATACTTCATCTGCTGCATGGCCTTGGCGCAGGTCGCACCGATCCTGGCGCGGGCCGCAGCGTCGAGCGCCGGCGAGGGGCCTTCCTCCCAGATCTTCTGGTGGCGGCGCTGCAGCGAGCAATCGCGCTCGCCGAGATGGATGGCGCCGCCGCGGCCGTCGCCCAGCACCTGGATTTCGATGTGGCGCGGCTTCTGCAGATATTTCTCCAGATAGACCGAGGCATCGCCGAACGCCGACCTGGCTTCATTGGAGGCGGTGGAAAGCGCCAGCATCAAATCGTCGGCGGTCTGGGCGACCTTCATGCCGCGCCCGCCGCCGCCGGAAGCCGCCTTGACCAGCACCGGAAAGCCGATGGCCTGCGCGATCGCCATGGCGTCGTCGTCGGGACCGACGCCGCCGTCGGAACCGGGCACCACGGGAATGCCAAGCCTCTTGGCGGTTTTCTTGGCCTCGATCTTGTCGCCCATCAGGCGGATATGTTCGGCCTTCGGCCCGATGAAATGCAGATTATGATCGGCTAGTATTTCGGCAAAGCGGGCGTTTTCCGACAGAAATCCGTAGCCGGGGTGGACCGCGTCCGCGCCGGTGATCTCGCAGGCCGCCAGCAGCGCCGGTACGTTGAGATAGCTGTCCTTGGATGGCGGCGGCCCGATGCAGACGCTTTCGTCGGCGAGCCGCACATGCATGGCATCGGCGTCGGCGGTGGAATGCACCGCCACCGTAGCGATGCCCAGTTCCTTGCACGCGCGCAGAACCCGCAATGCGATTTCGCCGCGATTGGCTATCAGGATCTTGTCGAACATGTTTTCCTAACGGGCGAATTGGCGAGTAGCGAATGGCGAATAGTGAGTGGAAGGACGCCTCGAGGGTCGCCCGATCTTCGCTACTCGCTATTCGCTACTCTACTCTACTCTATGATCACCAGCGGCTCGCCGAACTCGACCGGCTGGCCGTCTTCTACCAGAATCTGGGTCACCGTGCCCGCGCGCGGCGACGGGATCTGGTTCATCGTCTTCATTGCCTCGATGATCAGCAGCGTTTGCCCGACCGAGACCTTGCTGCCGACCTCTATAAACGGCTTGGCGCCAGGCTCGGATGCCCAATACGCGGTGCCGACCATCGGCGAGGGCACCACGCCCGGGTGCTTTGCGACATCGGCGGCATCGGCCGGCGCCGTGGCCGCCGGCGCGGCAGCGGCGGGTTGAAGATTTGCCGGCATCGCCGCGGCGACGCTGATGTTGCGCGCCACCCGAACCCGCAAGCCGGCGCGTTCGATCTCGATTTCGCTGAGACTGGTTTCGTCGAGCAGCAACGCCAGTTCGCGAATCAGCGCACTGTCGTCGCGGGTGAATTTTGCGGCTGTTGTGTCGTCAGGCTGGCGCGCCATGATCTTGATCCGAAACTCTCTGTGGGGTGAAGGGCGTCAGGATTTGGTCTTGACGCCGATCCTGGCGGCAAGGCCTGTTATCGCGAGCCGGTAACCGTCGATGCCGAAACCGGAAAGCGTTGCGACGGCAGCCTTGGCGGTGAAGGAATGATGACGGAAAGTCTCGCGCGCGTGAATATTGCTGATGTGAACCTCGACGGCCGGAATTCTCACCGCCACCAGAGCATCATGCAACGCGATCGAGGTGTGCGAATAGCCGCCGGCATTGATGATGATTCCGACCGCCTTGTTGGCAAACGCCTCGTGAATGAAATCGATGAGCTCGCCTTCACGATTGGACTGCCTGCAATCGGCCTTAAGCCCAAACTGCGCGGATGTATCCGCGCAAAGCTTCTCGACGTCGGCTAGCGTCGCATGGCCGTAGGTCTCGGGCTCGCGGGTCCCCAGCAGATTGAGGTTCGGGCCGTTGAGCACGTAAATCGTCTCGGCAGCTGTATTGGCCATCCAAATCCCGGCAATGTGACGGTAGGTGGCGCGGTTATAGGTAACAACAGGCCCAAGGGGAAGCCTTTAGGCCACCTCTGGGCCTCCCAAACACCTCAGCCGGTTGGTAAAAAGGCGCATGGAACCCTTGGAAACCGCTCGTTAACCAACGCTGCCAATCGTAGCTGGACGCCTGATCCCACAGAGCGTCGGCGGCCGAATCGGCGAGGGTGGCGGCATCGAAAAGGGCGGGCATTTCTGCCCGCCCTGCGTTTAAGTTGGAAGCGATCAGCTCTCGATGATGTAGACGATCTCGCGGGTCTGCGGGCGGATGATGATGTATTCGCCATGCACCAGGATGAAGTCATAGCCGCGCCATTCCGGGTAGATTTCGACGACTTCCGCCGGAAGCGGATAGAAATGGACCGTGGCCGGAACGGCAGTGCCGACGGAAATGTTGAAATTCACGTTGCTGACCTCTTCGACCTTTTGCTGCTTGATCGCCGAGGCGATCTGCGTCCGCTTCTCGGCAGGCGGAGCGGCGGTCGCCGAGGTGGCTGCATTGCCCGTCGTCCTGTTTTCCGTATTGGTCGAGCCGGCCCTGCTGTCCGCGGCGCTCTTCGAGTCGGCTTTCATCTCCTTGCCGGCCGAACCCTTTTCATTGTTTTCCGAACTCATGTTCCTGGACTTCTCGCCCTTCATCTCGTCCTTGCTCTGGGCTGACTTTTCGCCCTTCGGGCCAGCCTTCATGTCTTGAGCATGCTGGTTCTTGCCACCCGGGGGCTGCATCTTTTCGTCGGACTGGGCTGATTTTTCAGCCGGTGCAGCACTGTCCGAGGCTTCGTTGCGATTCATGGTCGCAGCCGAAGAGCCGCCGCGGTCCGACGAGGGCGCGCTTGGCTGCGCGGTGGAACCTGCCGACGGCGCTTCGCGCCCCATGGTTCCCTGCGCGTTGGCGAAACCGGTTCCGGCGATCAGCGCGGTCACCGCGACCGACAGCATCAAACGATTAATCATGGAAAATCTCCTCAAATGTTGCCCGGGCCGACAACGAGGAGGGAGATGTGCGAGTTCCGCGACATCGGACTTTGTTTTGTGAACGCGCGATGAACCGTTTTGCGTTTCGAAGTGCATAAAAAAGAGGGCCGGCGGGTATGCCGCCGGCCGCTGGTTCTGAAACTCGACGGTTGCGGCGTCGCTCAGCAGGTTGCCTTGCCGCAGCGGGCGAGACCGATCTTTTCCTTGAGGCCGTCGAGGCCGATGGCGCCGACAACCACCTGCTTGCCGATCACGTAGCTCGGTGTGCCGTTCATGCCCATGGCTTCGGCGAGCTTGAAGTTTTCCTCGATCGTGGCCTTCACTTCGGGGCTGGACAGATCCTTTTCGAGTCTCGCCATGTCGAGGCCGGCATCCTTGGCGGCAGCCAGCGCATGCGCCTTGTCTGCCGGACCGCGGCCACCGAGCAGCTTCTGGTGGAAATCAAGATATTTCTTGCCGCCGGGATCCTGCATGCGGACGGCAACCGCGACCTGGGCGGCCTCCACCGAACCCGGGCTCAGCACCGGGAATTCCTTCAGCACCACTTTCAACTTCGGATCTGATTTCATCAGGTCAAGCATGTCGGCCATGGCGCGCTTGCAGTAGCCGCAATTGTAATCAAAGAATTCGACGAAGGTGACATCGCCATCCTTGTTGCCGAGCACGACGCCGCGAGGGGAATTGAAGATCGCGGTGGCGTTCTCGGCGACGCTGGCCTCATGTTTCTCGGCCTCGGCGGCGGCCTGGCGTTTGTTGAGTTCCGTCATCGCCTCTTCCAGCACCTCGGGATGCGCGACCAGATAGGTTCTGATGATGGTCTCGATGTCGCTGCGCTGGCTGTCGGAAAAACTCTGTGCCGAAGCTGCCGGCGGCATGCCGACAAGTGCCAGTGCGAACAGGGCGGGGGCGAGCAAACGGAATGAAGGCATTGGCAAATCCTCTTTGGTGAAACCGGCTTTCGAAAACCCTTGATGGCCGGCACGAAGTCGATGTGTTGGTTGGTTTGGCCTAGTTGTTCTTCTGGCCCGGCAGCGGCTTGGCGGCGACGATGTCGTCGGCCTTGACCCATCCGGGCGTGCCGACGGCGAAACGGGTTTTGGCGCGGGAGGCGAGATCGCGCGCGGTCTTGTTGTCGCCGCGGAGATAGGCCGCCTGCGCCGAGGCAAGATCGGCCTCCGCGTAATCTCCCTTTCGGCCATATGCCATTGCGAGCTGGGTAAAACCGAGCGGCGCTTCGGTCTCTCGTGCCACCGCCGCTCGCAGAATCGCAATTGCTTCCTCCGCATAGGCCTTATTATCGGTCGCTACCAGCGCCTGCCCAAGTAACATCTCGATGAGCGGCGCATTATTCGACAGTTGCACGGCCTTTCGCAACGGCGCGATCGCCTCGACGGGTCTGCCGCCTTCCAGCAGCGCCTGGCCGCGGAGTTCGTAAAAATACGGGTTGGCCGGCTGCAGCTGAATAAGGCCGTCGATCTGGGCGAGCGCGTTGTGCAGATCGCCATGCAGATAGGTCGAGATGGCGTGGGCGTAGCGCGCGGGAAGGCTGTTGTCGGACAGTGGATAGCGCCGATAGACCGTATCCTGCCGCTCCATGAAGGCCGAGATCTTGGCGCGCATCATGTCGTGGCGCATTTGCAGGGCCGGGTCGTCCTTCTTGTCCCAATACGGGCTGGAACGCGCCAGTTCCTCCAGCGCGGCGACCCGCTCTGCAGGCATCGGATGCGACTGTACGTAAGGATCAGCATCGTGCCCGGCGAACAGCGAGTCATTGGTGAACCGCTTGAAGGTATCGTACATGCCCTTGGCGGATTGACCGGTGGCGGTCAGAAATTTAACCCCGGCGCGATCGGCATTTTCCTCCTGCTGGCGCTGATAGGACAACAGGCTGCGGCGGATCACTTCCTGCGGTGCGGTCATCACGGCAGCGCCGGCATTGGTCAGGCCGCCATTGCTGTTGCCGCTTCTGGCACCGGCCGCCAGCGCGCCGGCACCGAGCAGCATGGCGATGATCATCTGGGTCTGCGCCTGCGCCAGCTGTTCGTGAAGCTTGGCGAGATGGCCGCCGGCGAGATGGCCGGTTTCGTGCGCCAGCACCCCGATGATCTGGTTCGGGGTCTCCGACTGCATCAGCGCGCCATAATTCACGAAAATGCGGCGGCCGTCGGCGACAAAGGCGTTGAAGACCTTGTCGTTGATGATGACCACCTGGATGTTCTGCTTTTCCAGGCCCGCCACCCGCAGGATCGGCCGGGTGTAGTCGCGCAGCAGTTGCTCGGTCTCGGTATCGCGCAGCACCGGCGGGCCCTTGGCCTGCTGCTCCTGCGCCAGCACCGGCGAGATGGCGAGCGCGACCGCCGCGGCGAGAGCGGCCAGTTTCGGCAGTGTTTTGCCCGGCGTGAGGCGCAGCGACATGGAGCGGTTCTTTAACCGTTGGCGGCGGATCGGATACGTTATATGCCCTAACAAACCGTGGAATGCGGCTAGTCTGGGGCACCGGCGGCCGGTTTCCGCGGTTCGTGCCGGATGCGCCACCATCGGCGGGGAGTTTTGCGGTATCCCGGCCTGAACCTGAAACCGGCGGCGCCAGACCAGATAGCAGATATCGATGCCCGAAGCGACATTGGGAGACCTGACGAGGCAGTTGCTGGCGCCATCGGCGCGAAGCGACGTTCCGCCGTTCATGGTGATGGACGTGATGGCCGCGGCGGCGCGCATCGAGGCGGCCGGCGGCCACGTCGTTCACATGGAAGTCGGACAACCGGCCGCGCCGGCGCCGAAAACGGCGATCGCGGCCGCCCGCGCCGCGCTCGACGGCGGGCGGATCGACTATACTTCCGCGCTGGGCATGGCCTCGCTGCGCCAGCGCATCGCGCGGCATTACCGCGAGAGTTACGGCTGTGCGGTGGATCCCGACCGGATCGTGGTCACCACCGGCTCCTCGGGCGCTTTCATCCTGGCCTTTCTGGCCATGTTCGAGCCGGGCGATCGCGTGGCGGTCACGGTGCCCGGCTATCCGCCCTATCGCCATATCCTCAGCGCGCTCGGCTGCGAGCCGGTGCTGATCGAGACCTCCAGCGAGACCCGTCACGCGCTGACAGGGGAAGCGCTGCTCGCGGCCCACCGCCGCACGCCGCTGAAGGGCGTACTGGTCGGGAGTCCGGCCAATCCCACCGGCACCATGATGTCGAGGGAGGCGCTCACCGGCCTGATCGCAGCGGCGGAAGGCGCCGGCATCCGGTTCATTTCCGACGAGATCTATCATGGCCTCGATTATGCGTTTGCGGCGGTAACGGCGGCGGAGCTTTCTCCGCAGGCGCTGGTGATCAACTCATTTTCGAAATATTTCTGCATGACCGGCTGGCGGGTCGGCTGGATGGTGGTGCCCGAGCCGCTGGTGCGGCCGATCGAACGGCTGCAGCAGAATCTGTCGATCTCGGTGCCGACGCTGTCGCAGATCGCCGCCGAGGCGGCATTCGATGGCCGCCAGGAGATGGAAGCGGTGAAGTTCGGCTACCGGGAGAACCGCCGCATCCTGAGTACCGGTCTGCCGCAGGCCGGCCTCAGACACTTCCTGCCGGCCGACGGGGCGTTCTACCTCTACGCCGACGTGTCGGAATTCACCTCGGACAGCTTCGAGTTTGCCAAGCAGATGCTGGAACAGGCCCGGGTGGCGACGACGCCGGGCGTCGATTTCGATCCGGTCCACGGCCGCCGCTTCATCCGTTTTTCCTATGCGCGTTCGGCCGAGGAAATACACGAAGCCGTCGCCCGCATCGCGCGGTGGCTGGGCTGAAGTGTTTTCGGGCGGGTAACGCCGGTTCGCGGAAAGAAAACGCCTCCCATAAAACACTGCCGCGCGTACGCGCGGCTGCGGCCCGAGGCCAGCATCGCCCCCCGGGAAAAACCGCCGCTGGCATTGACTCGGGTGCCGCAATTGATTTTGGCTGTATCCGGCAAGCTGATCGTCCGCGCCCGCGCGACGGACAGATGGATTCCAATCGGGGAGTGAAATGTCATGGCGGCAGTGATCGCAACCGCAGCGCCGGTTAGCGCGACCAGGCCCTGGTACAGGATCCTGTACGTTCAGGTTCTTATCGCCATCCTGCTGGGTGTCGTGGTCGGCTGGCTCTCGCCCGTTGTTGCCACCAATGACTGGATCAAAGCGCTCGGCGACGGCTTCATCAAGCTGATCCGGATGGTGATCGCGCCGATCATCTTTTGCACGGTGGTGTCGGGCATTTCGCATATCCAGGATGCCAGGAAGGTCGGCCGGGTCGGCGTCAAGGCGCTGGTCTATTTCGAGGTGGTATCGTCGTTCGCGCTGATGATCGGTCTGTTCATCGGCAATCTGGTTCCGGTCGGGCGCGGGCTGGCGGCAAGGCCGGATGCGGCCGCGGTTGCCAGCTACGTCAAGCAGGCCGAAGCACAGAAGTCGGTGGATTTCGTCCTCAACATCATCCCGGACAGCGTGGTCGGTGCGCTGGCGCGCGGCGATATCCTGCAGGTGCTGCTATTCGCCATCCTGTTCGGCTTTGCGCTGATGGCGCTCGGCGAGCGCGGTCACCGGCTGCGCGACATCATCGACGATACCTCGCATGCGGTATTCGGCGTGATTGCCATCGTCATGAAGGCGGCACCGCTCGGTGCGTTCGGCGCGATGGCCTATACCATCGGAAAATTCGGGCCCGCGGCACTAGGCAACCTGATCGGACTGATCGCGGTGTTCTACATGACCGCGGCGCTGTTCGTGGTGGTCGTGCTCGGCGCGATTGCCCGCCTCGTCGGCTTCAATATTTTCAGGTTCATCGGCTATATCAAGGACGAGCTTCTGATCGTGCTCGGCACCAGTTCGTCGGAAAGCGCGCTGCCGCAACTGATGGAGAAGCTGGAACGGCTGGGCTGTTCGAAATCGGTGGTGGGTCTGGTGGTGCCGACCGGCTATTCGTTCAACCTCGACGGCACCAACATCTACATGACGCTGGCCACGCTGTTCATCGCGCAGGCGCTCGGCGTGGAGCTGTCGTTCAGCCAGCAGCTCACCATCCTGGTGGTGGCGATGCTGACGTCGAAGGGCGCCAGCGGCGTCACCGGCGCCGGCTTCATTACGCTGGCGGCCACGCTCACGGTGGTCAATCCGGCGCTGGTGCCGGGCATGGCGATCGTGTTCTCGGTGGACAAATTCATGAGCGAGGTTCGTGCGCTCACCAACATCACCGGCAACGGCGTTGCCACGGTTTTCGTGTCGTGGTGGGAGGGCGAACTCGATCACGAACAGCTGCGCGCCAGCCTCAGCCGCAACATCGATCCGTCGGATCTTGAAACCGCCGTCACCACCGGTTAGCCGGCGGTCGCTGCCAGCGCGCCGACCCCCCGAGCCGCATCGATCCGGCACCCCGAGGTTTTACCACGGGAGGTTTGCAAGCGCCGCGCGATGTGGGCTTTCGCTGCCAGCCGCACCGCTCAGGCCGGCCGCAAGCGCGCCTGGCTTGGCTGCGGACAATTGGCCGCCGGTCTGGCTCGAGGCTTCCTGGTGCAGACCGTCAGAATGCCGAAGGTCGTGCTGCATTGCCATTCGGCCATCCCGATCGGGGTTGTGAATGCGGTCGGACCGGCCGACGAATCCGCCGCAATGGCCGCCGCGCAGCCGATCACGATGATTGCGACGGCAAAAGCTAGCCCCTTGCGGGTCGAGAAGGTGCCGGTCATGATTGCCGCTCCTTTCGCTGTGCGGCGAACATAGGCGGCAGCCGGCGCCGTTCCTGTGATCGAAATTACATCCTGGAAATTTATTCGCTGGCCAGAAAGCTCGGCCCGGTCGCGGGCGAAGCGTTCGAATTTTTCAATATTGGGGGCAGCAAAGAAAACCCGCCTGCGGTCCGCCGCCGGACCGTCGCGCGGATTGATCGGCAATCAGGCAGAAACCGCCCGGTTTTGCCGGGCGGTTTCTTCGCAAGTCGGACGCTTTGTTCGCGTGGTCTACTCGCCGTTGCCGAAGCGCCGCGACCACCATCCGGCGCGACGCGGCTGGGCCTCGTCGGCCGGTGCCGGAGCGGGTTCGGCCGGGGTGGGGGCCACGGTCGGCTCGGACGCCCCGTGATCCACCGGGGCGGCTGCGGCAGGCTGGGTATCGACCAGGAAGCTGACCTTTTCACGGACCGTCGAACGGCGCCGGGCCGCCCGCTCGGCCTCCTGAGCGGTTTCCTCCGGTGCCGGCGTCGGAGCCGGCGCCCGCACCGGCTCGGGCTGACCATAATCCGCGGGCTGTGGCTCGTGGTGTGGCGCGATTGATTCGGGGTGAACCTCCGGCAGGGCAGGTTCGGATGCAACGCCATCGAGATCGGCTACCGCCACGGCCGCTTCCGAGGCCGAGGTCGGCCCCAATTCATCGGAAATCGATCCGGCCAGACCATCCTCGGGTCCGCCGCGCCGGCGGCGGCCGCCGCGGCGTCCGCGACGACGCGGCCGCCGCTCGCCACCGGGCGCCTGGTCGGCGCGAGGAAGGCCGGGCTGATCGTCCGCTTCGTCATCGTCGGATTCGCTGTCATCGGCAATCGCGCCGGCGACCACGGCCGGGATCGCGGCGACGCGTGCGACGTCGCCTTCGTCGCGCGCAGGCCCGCCTTCACGCGGTTCGCCGGGACGGCCTCGGCGGCGGCGGCGCCGCTTGCGCTTGTGACCTTCGGCGTCGGTTTCGCCGGGGCTTTCCTCGCTCGCCACCGCGTCCTCGGCGAGGCCCTCGGTCTCGTCGGTTTCCACTTCGGCTTCGACTTCGAGGTCGAACGGTTCTTCTTCATCATATGCTTCTTCGGTCTGCGGCGGGAATGCCGCAACCTGCGCTGCCAGCAGCGCCTTGGCCGCCTCCAGGGTGTGCACCTGTTCGCCACGGTCGATGACGAAGGACTGCTGGCCGCTCACGGTCGGATCGGCGATCACCGAGAGCGACACCTTGAAGCCGTTTTCGAGGTCGCGCAGATGGCCGCGCTTGTGATTGAGGACATAAAGCGCAACGTCGGTCCGTGTGCGCACCACCAGATTGTGGGTGGCGCCCTTCATCAGGATTTCCTCGAGACCGCGCAGCAGCTGCAGCGCCACCGAGGACACCGAACGGACATGGCCGCTACCGCCGCATTGCGGGCAGGGCTCGGTCGAACTCTCCAGCACGCTGGCGCGGATGCGCTGGCGCGACATCTCGAGCAGGCCGAAATGCGAAATGCGCCCGACCTGGATTCGGGCGCGGTCCTGACGCAGACAATCGCTGAGCTTGCGTTCCACCGAGCGGTTGTTGCGCTTCTCGTCCATGTCGATGAAGTCGATCACGATCAGGCCGGCGAGGTCGCGCAACCGCAATTGCCTTGCGACTTCCTCGGAGGCCTCCAGATTGGTCTTGAGAGCGGTATCCTCGATGTGGTGTTCGCGGGTCGAGCGGCCGGAATTGACGTCGATCGAAACCAGCGCTTCGGTCTGGTTGATCACGATGTAGCCGCCGGATCGCAACTGCACGGTCGGCGAGAACATCGCATCGAGCTGGCTCTCGACGCCCATCCGCGAAAACAGCGGCTGGCCGTCGCGATATTGCCGTACCGCGCGCACATTCGACGGCATCAGCATCTTCATGAAATCGCGGGCTTCCTGATAGCCGGCTTCGCCGGCGACCTGGATTTCGTCGATCTCTTTGTTGTAGAGATCGCGCAGCGAACGCTTGATCAGCGAGCCTTCCTCGTAGACCAGGGTCGGCGCCTGCGACTTCAGCGTCATGTCGCGGACGGTTTCCCACATCCGGATCAGATATTCGAAATCGCGCTTGATTTCGGGCTTGGTGCGCGAAGCGCCCGCGGTGCGCAGGATGATGCCCATGCCCTCGGGCACGTCGAGATCCTGCACCACTTCCTTGAGCCGCGAGCGATCCTGCGCCGAGGTGATCTTGCGGCTGATGCCGCCGCCGCGCGCGGTATTGGGCATCAGCACGGCATAGCGGCCGGCCAGCGACAGGTAGGTCGTCAGCGCGGCGCCCTTGTTGCCGCGCTCTTCCTTGACCACCTGCACCAGCATCACCTGACGGCGCTTGATGACTTCCTGGATCTTGTACTGACGCCGCGGACGGAAGGCGCGTTCCGGCACCTCTTCCATGACATCATCGCCGCCGACGGATTCGACCACCTCTTCCTCGGCGTCGTCGCCATCGTCTTCGTCGTCGTCATGTTGCTCGTCGCCATGCGCCGCGGCGGCCGGTTCGGCGTGATCCGAAGCGGCGGACTCGCCATCGGCGCCTTCGGCGTGCCGCGCGTCGTCGGCATGGGCAGCGTTTTCGAGCGCGTGCTCGGCGTGACTATGCTCGTCGTGCCCGTGTTCGTCGTGCCCGTGTTCGTCGTGACCGTGCTGGGCGTGTTCTTCATGGCTTTCGGTGCCGGCCGGCGCATCCGGCGCGGCATCGGCCGCCCCGACGGCTGCGGTGTCCGGCAGGTCGGGCCGGAATTCGGCGGCAGCCTCGCCGGCATGAACATGGCCGTGATCATCATCATGGGCAGGGTCGTGGTCATGCTGGTGCGAAGGCTCGTGACCCTCATGGTCGTGATCGCCGGCATGGCTGTGGTCGCCGAAGCCGTGGCCATCTTCGCCATGGTCGTGCGGGGCGTGATCACCGTCATGGTCATGCGGTTGCTCGGCCTGGGCGAGATCCGTCGGGCTGCCCTCGACCACGCCGCTCTGCACGCGTTCGCCGTTGCCGCGGCGGCGCGAGTTGCGGTGGCGCGGGCGGCGGCGGTTGGAGCGATTCTCGGTCTCCTCCTCGGCCTCGCGATGGGCGCGTTCGTCGGCCTCGATCAGCGCCTGGCGGTCGGCGACCGGGATCTGGTAATAATCCGGGTGGATTTCGCTGAAGGCCAGAAAACCGTGGCGGTTGCCGCCATACTCGATGAAGGCGGCCTGCAGCGATGGCTCGACGCGCGTGACCTTGGCGAGATAGATGTTTCCGCGCAGTTGCTTGCGTTGGGCGGTCTCGAAATCAAACTCTTCGACTCGATTGCCGCGGACCACGACGACCCGGGTCTCTTCCGGATGGGTGGCATCGATCAACATTTTGTTGGGCATTTTGGGACTCTTGACGGCGGCGGGCGCGTATCGCGGTGCGCACGTATGGCGCGGCCGGGTGACGCGACGGTCCACCTGATTCGGGGGTGAGGGGAAGGCCAAAACGCAACCCGGGGCACCTGGCCGATCGCAATCCCGGCGGAGCAAAACGACGTGCGGAGCTTTCGCTCCGCGTCGGCGCGGTTCTTCCCTGGATCATGGTCGGCAATACAGTCTGGCGCATCAAGCGTCGGCCCGTCTAAACACATTGGCGGCAAAAGAGCCGCCTTGTCTGTCGCTGAAAGCCCGGCGCGGCGCCGAAGCGCTCGCCGGTCATCGCATATCGTGCCTTGCGGCCCGGATAATCGGTCATGCCGTGTCTGAAGCCGTCCCTGGAACAAGATGGTAACCTGGGACCGGACGCCGCTCGGGCTCGAAACCGCCGCTCCTTGTCAGCCGCGCGCTGCGCTGGCTGTGGAGGGATCGGAAAGACGCTGGAAGCTCCGAATTTCGAAAGTTCCTGCGCTGCACCGGGAGGCTGAACGCGACACAACCGGGAATTTAACCGTCAGCCCCCTGTACATACGTTGATTGGTCGCCGCGTGCAAGGGAAGCGTCGCAGCGCGGCAACACTTCGCCTGATTCGCCGCCATGCCCTTAAGCGGCGGTTAACCCTGTGGTTCTATTCCGGTAAAAGGGCTGCTCGGAGGCACCGAATCATTGGCCAGCCGCGGAAATCAAGTGGTTTTGCTGCGATGGGCGCTTTTGTGCGCTGCGGCATTGCTTTGTTCCGATGCGACGCTGACCGGAGCCGCAGAAAGTCAGCCGGCAAACCTAGCCGCTCCACCGGTTTTTCCGACCGCTTCTGATGCCCGCCTTGCCGGCGATGCCAAGCAGACCCGCTTCGTGCTCGATCTCGACCGCACGATCCGGTTTCGCGCCTTTACGCTGGCCGATCCGTATCGGGTGGTGGTGGATATCCCGCAGGTCAATTTTGCGCTGGCAGACGGCGCCGGCACCGCAGGGCGGGGCCTGATCAAGGCATTCCGCTACGGCCTGGTGATGCCGGGCGGGTCAAGAATCGTGTTCGATCTGAGTGGCCCGGCCAGGATTGCCAACTGCCAGGTGCTCGAGGCCGCCAATGGCCAGCCGGCGCGGCTGGTGCTCGAACTGGAGGAAGTCGACCGCACGAGCTTCGTGCAATCGCTCGGGGCCGAAAGCCGGCCCGAATTGCGGCCGGCAATCGCCGAAGCCGTACCGGCGATCGCTGTTGCGGCAAGCGTCCCGGCGGCGGCGGAGGCGGCCGTTACGGCGCGGCCGGAGCCGGCGGATTCGCGCCCGGTGGTGGTGATCGACCCCGGCCATGGCGGCATCGACAACGGCACCCAGTCGGGCAGCGAAAGCGAAAAGAACCTGGTGCTCGGATTCGGGCTGGCCTTGCGTGACCGCATCGAGAAGAGCGGCAAATACCGCGTCGTCATGACCCGCACCGACGATACCTTCATCCCGCTTGCCGAGCGTGTCAGGATCGCCCGCAACCAGTCCGCGGCGCTGTTTGTGTCGATCCATGCCGACGCGCTGCCGCGCCGCGAGGGCGACGCCCAGGGCGCCACCATTTACACGCTGTCCGACCGCGCTTCCGACGCCGAGGCGGGCAGGCTGGCGGAAGCCGAAAACAAGGCGGACGCCATCGGCGGGGTCAACCTGACCGAGGAGCCGACCGAGGTCGCCGACATTCTGATCGACCTCGCCCAGCGCGAAACCCGCACCTTCTCGAACCGGTTCGCCCGTCTGCTGGTGGGTGAAATGAAGAGCACCGCGCGGATGTACAAGCATCCGCTGAAATCCGCCGGCTTCAAGGTCTTGAAGGCTCCCGATGTGCCGTCGGTGCTGATCGAACTTGGCTATGTCTCCAACAAGGGTGACCTCGAAAACCTGGTTTCGGAGAACTGGCGCTCCCGGACCGTCGGGGCCATGGCGCAGGCCATCGACGCCTTCTTTGCCAAACGCCTGGCGACCGCCGCACCGGCCAACTGAAGGGCAGCCATCCGATGATGGAAGCCCTAGTTTGGCCACAGCCGCAGCCCTATAAAAAACCCGTCTTGATGTCCTCGGAATCGATCAAAATTCGCGCCTGGCCGATGTATGATGCGCGTGCGCGGAGCAGCCAATCATTCCGCTGCGGATGTCGCGCCGAGGAGGAGCACGCCGGCTGTTGCCGCGTAACTGCTGGAACGGATATTCGATAATGCGCCTGCTGGTACGTTTCTTGGGATTCCTGTTCGCCGCTGGAACCGTGTTGTTCCTGGTGGGCGTTGCCGCCGTCGCGGGGCTGATCTGGCATTTTTCCAAGGATTTGCCCGACTATTCGCAGCTTCAAGATTATGAACCGCCGGTCATGACCCGGGTCCACGCTTCGGACGGCGCGCTGCTCGGCGAATATTCCAAGGAGCGGCGGTTGTACTTGCCGATCCAGGCGGTTCCCAAGCTGGTCATCAACGCGTTCCTCGCCGCCGAGGACAAGAATTTCTACGAGCATGGCGGCATCGATTTTTCGGGCATGGCGCGCGCCGCCATGCTGTATGCGGAAAATTACGGCTCCAACCGACGGCCGCAGGGCGCTTCCACCATCACCCAGCAGGTCGCAAAGAACTTTCTCCTGACCAACGAGGTGTCGTTCACCCGCAAGATCAAGGAAGCCCTGCTCGCGATGCGGATTGAGCGGGCCTATTCCAAGGACAAGATCCTCGAACTCTATCTCAACGAGATCTATCTCGGCCTCGGTGCCTACGGCATCGCCGCGGCATCGCTGGTGTATTTCGACAAATCGGTCAACGAACTGACGGTGGCGGAGGCCGCCTATCTGGCGGCGTTGCCGAAAGCGCCGGCGGCATTGCACCCGGTGCGCAACCATGACCGGGCGATCGAGCGGCGCAACTACGTGATCGACCGGCTGCTGGAGAACGGCTGGATCAAGCAGGCCGACGCCGACACCGCCCGCAAGGATCCGCTGGTCGTGACCAACCGGACCAACGGCGCGCATGTTTTCGCCGGCGAATATTTCGCCGAGGAAGTCCGCCGCGATGTGTTCGAGCGCTACGGCGAGAAGAAACTCTACGAGGGCGGGCTGTCGGTGCGGACCACGCTGGACCCGAAGCTGCAGGTGATGGCGCGCAAGACCATGGCCGCGGGCCTCGTCAAATACGACGTGGCGCAAGGCTGGCGCGGCGCCGTCAGCAAGCTCGATATCTCGGGCGACTGGGGCGTCAAGCTGGCCGACGTCAAATCGCTGTCTGACATCTCGCCGTGGCGAATGGCGGTGGTGCTGGAGACCAGCGAACAATCCGCCCGCATCGGATTTCAGCCGAGCCGCGAACTCGGCGGCGCGGTCGCCAAGGAGCGGCAAACCGGCATCATCACGCTCGAGGGCGTGAAATGGGCCAAGCCAGCCGCCGGCCCGGGGCGGGGCAAGACCCCGACCGCGGTGTCGCAGGTGCTCAGTCCCGGCGACGTGATCTATGCCGACCCCATGATTTCCAAGGATGGAACGGTCGTGGAGGGCCAGTACCAGCTCCGCCAATTGCCGGAGGTCTCCGGCGCGATGGTGGTAATGGATCCCTGGACCGGCCGGGTGCTGGCGATGGTCGGCGGATTCTCGTTCGACCAGAGCCAGTTCAACCGCGCCACCCAGGCCTACCGGCAGCCGGGCTCGTCGTTCAAGCCGATCGTGTATTCCTCCGCGCTCGACAATGGCTATACGCCCTCGACCCAGGTTATCGATGCGCCGATCGAGATCGACCAGGGGCAAGGCGCCGGGGTCTGGCGGCCGGAGAACTATTCGGTCGGAAAATATCACGGCCCCACCACGCTGCGTAATGCGCTGCGATGGTCGCTGAACACGGTGACGGTGCGGCTGGCGCAGGATATCGGCATGCCGCTGATCGGCGAATATGCCAAACGCTTCGGGGTCTATGACGAACTGCCGAATTATCTCTCCTATGCGCTCGGTGCCGGCGAGACCACGGTAATGCGTATGGTTACCGCCTATTCGATGCTGGACAATGGCGGAAGGCGGGTGAAGCCGACGCTGATCGACCGCATCCAGGATCGCTACGGTCACACCATCTTCAAGCATGATCAGCGCGAATGCCGCGGCTGCGATGCGCCGGAAGGTTGGAAAAACCAGCCTGAGCCGCTGCTGATCGATCATCGCGAGCAGGTACTGGATCCGATGACGGCCTATCAGATCACCTCGATGATGGAAGGCGTGGTGCAGCGTGGCACCGCGATCGCCCTGAAGGAGGTCGGCAAGCCGATAGCCGGCAAGACCGGCACCACCAACGATGAAAAGGACGCCTGGTTCATCGGCTTTTCGCCGGATATCGTGGTCGGCATCTACATCGGCTATGACAAGCCGCGGAATCTTGGCGCCAAGGCCACCGGCGGCGTCCTGGCAGCACCGATCGCGCGGGATTTCCTCAAGCTCGCGCTTGCCGACAAGCCGGCGATTCCGTTCCGGGTGCCGGCGGGGATCAAGCTGATCAGCGTCGATATGCTGACCGGAATGCGGGCCAGCCCGGGCAGCGGCAACACAATCCTCGAGGCCTTCAAGCCGGGCACCGCACCGCCGGATAATTATTCGGTGATCGGGGTTGCCGACGCCGACGGCCGTCCACTCACGGTGTCGCCGGATGCCGACCGCACCATCCTGCGCTCCGGCACCGGCGGGCTTTATTAGCGGCTCTTCGCCGCGGGCGCTGATTCGGCTGCCAAACAGCTTCCGGCGCCGGTTGGCGCGAAGAAAACAGCCGAACGGAATGCGCGCCGATTGCGCTTTGCGCCGCCCGCCGCTACATCCCTCGCAGCCCCGCAAGTGGCGGCACCAGCCGCAGATCAGAGACCCCATGCGCGCCGAAGTCGAACGCCTCGTTGAAGAGATCAAGCAGTCAGTCGGGCTGCTGAGGAGGCATCTTTGACGTCGATGCATCCACGGCACGCCTTGCTGAGCTGAACAAGCTCGCGGAAGACCCCAACCTCTGGAACGATCCCCAGAAGGCTCAGAAGCTGATGCAGGAGCGGACCTCGCTGGAGGATTCGCTGGACGGCATCGGCAAGGTCGAGGGCGAGCTCGAGGACAATATCGGCATGATCGAACTCGGCGAAGCCGAGAACGACGAGGGCGTGGTGACGGAAGCCGAGGCCGCCCTCAAGACCTTGAAAAAGGAAGTCGCGCGCCGCGAGCTCGAGGCGTTGCTGGGCGGCGAGGCCGACCGGTTCGACTCCTATCTCGAGGTCCATGCCGGCGCCGGCGGCACCGAGAGCCAGGACTGGGCCGCGATGCTACTGCGCATGTATACGCGCTGGGCCGAGAAGCACGGCTTCAAGGTCGAATATCTGGAAGAGACCCAGGGCGAGGAGGCCGGCATCAAATCCGCCACCATCCAGATCAGCGGCCACAACGCCTATGGCTGGCTCAAGACCGAGGCGGGCGTGCATCGACTGGTGCGGATATCGCCGTTCGATTCCAACGCACGCCGGCATACCTCGTTCTCCAGCGTCGCGATTTTTCCGGTGGTCGACGACAGCATCAAGATCGACATCAAGGAATCCGACGTTCGTGTCGATACCATGCGCTCGGGCGGCGCCGGCGGCCAGCACGTCAACAAGACCGAATCCGCCGTAAGGCTGACCCATATCCCGACCGGCGTCGCGGTGGTGTGTCAGGCCGGGCGCTCGCAGCACAAGAACAAGGCGCAGGCCTGGGACATGCTGCGCGCGCGGCTCTACGAAATCGAATTGAAGAAGCGCGAGCAGCAGGCCGCCGCCGACCAGGCCGCCAAGACCGATATCGGCTGGGGCCATCAGATCCGTTCCTATGTGCTGCAGCCGTATCAGATGGTGAAGGACCTGCGCACCGGGGTGCAGACCTCGGATACTTCGGGCGTGCTTGACGGCGACCTCGACGAATTCATGGCGGCGACGCTGGCCCAGCGCGCCTTCGGCGCGCCGCCCGCCTCCATCGAAGACGTGGATTGACGCAGGGCGCAGCTACTCCACTATTGTTCAAAACTGCGCACGCCGGACGCGCCCGGATCGCTGCGGATCATGCGGCCCTTCTTGCCGTCATCGGTCAGGAAGACATCCCAATGCGCGGTGCCGCCCGGTTGGCCCTCGAGGGTCATGGTGCCCGTGCAGCCGGCATCCACCGTGTAGGTGCCGCTCAGATTTTCGCGTCGCACGACGCCGTGGCGTAGCGAGGTCTGCTTGCCCAAGAATTTTCCCGCGCCGTCAAAGTCGAACGCGCCATAATGCAGGTTGATGCCTTGGCCGGTAAAGACGTAGCGGCCCTGAAGTTTCTGGACCGAGCATGTCGATTCAGCGCCGTTGGCTGCAGGCGCGATCAGCAAAAAACCTCCCAGCACCAGGCCTGAGACCAGCCCTGTGCCGGCGGCGCAGTGTGTCGGCGTGACGGCTTTGCTCAATTTCACGGCATCGTCCTCCATCTGTTTGCGGCGAAAGCAACGACACGGCAAGATTGCGGCAACAAGGAGGGCGTGCACCCGTTTGCGGCGTACTGTTTTCAAGAGTGTGGCACCGCGCGCGTGCTCTTCCACTCGGAAAGCCACCCCGTGAACCGGCCGCTGTCGCGTGCGCCGCCATGCCATGCCGCGTGCACCGCGCCGTCGCTGGCCACCAGTACCACGGCATCAAGACCCCTGGATCGGCGCAGCGTATCGATCGCCTGCTGCGGAGTCTGCGCAATGGGACCTGCGACATTGAAGGAGGTATTGACCGAGATCTCGACGCCGATGCGGCGGCCGAGCGCTTTCAGATAGGCGTGGGTGAGGGGATCGTCCACTGCGCGCACGATCTGGATCCGTCCGGTGCCATCGGCGTGAATCACCGCCGGAATTTTCGCATGTGCCTGCGGCTTGGCGCGGGCGGTGAGCACCATGAAATTATAGGCGTTGTAATCGGCGTCGGCGGCGCCCTCGCGCAGCTCGAAATAATCCTGCGCCGCCTGCAGCGTCGCCATCGGCGCCAGCGGCCGGATCGCCTCGCGGTATTTGACCCGCTCGTTCAGCCGTTCGCGGCTGCCGGGATCGCAAGGGTTGGCCAGGATCGAGCGATGCCCCAGCGCACGCGGACCGGTCTCGGCGGCGCCCTGATAGAGCGCGATGATGCCGCCCTGCGCCACCACGAACGCCATCAGGTCGGCGACGGCGCCGCAGCCGTCCGGGGTCGAGATGTCGCCGATCACCGCCGAGCCGATGTCGGCGGAGCCGAGCGCGGCCACGATTTCCTGCGGCGTCGGCGACGATCCGCAATAAAACGCGTGGCTCATCGCCGCGCCGCGCGGCGCGCCTGCCAAGTGGGCGAACAGCCATGCCGCGCCGATGGTGACGCCGGGATCGCCCGGCGTCGGCGGTACCCACAGATGCAGGCAGGCTTGCCGGTGCTGGACCCCGGCGAACCACGCATGGTCGAAGTGCTCGAGCAGCCGCATGTTGCCGACGGCGTTCAGGGCCACGCCGCCCGACAGCACCAAGCGGTGGGCGCCGGTTGAGCGCAGCAGATGATCGACCACGTGGATCATGGCATCCTCGAACACCAGCTGGGTTGCGGCGGCCTTGTCGAGGCGATCGGATGTGTCGGGGCGGTGGTCGATGTCCTCGACCCGCAGTACCGCGTCGGGATTCCACAATTGATCCGGACGCAGCGGTTCGCCGAGGATATCGATCAGCGCGCGCTTGTAGGGATGATCGAACGGATCGCAATACCAGTTGGCGATGGCGCGATTGAGCCGGACTTCGCCGTCGCGGCCGAAATCCAGCACGGCCTTCAGCCCGGCGTAGTACGGATTGCTGGCGCGGTCCATGTCGCCCCATGCCGCGGCGCCCATGTAGCGGCCCTCGCTGGACAGCCAGGTCCAGCCGCCCTGGGTCGATGAAATCACGCTGTAGAAGGCTCCCAGCGAGTCGAACACGCTGTCATTGCAATGGAGCCGGCGCATCGTGCCGTGCGCGGCGACGTAGAGCGAGAGTGATCCGGCATCGCCGGTGCCGTCGAGCACGGCGATGGCGACGGCTTCTCCGTCATCGGCGAAAGGCGAGGCAGCAAAGGAAAACCAGGCATGATTGTCGTGGTGCGGCAGGCAAATCAGCGGTACGCGCTCGGAAAGCCCGAGCTGCCTGCCGAGGATCTTCGGCGTGCGGGTCATCTGATCGAGGCGGCGGCGGTCGAAGCCGGCGGCTTCGGTGGTGCGCAGCAGCTTCAGGCTTTGCGGCAATTCCTCCAGCACCGCGCGTGCCAGCGTCCCCGCCAGGGTCGGGTAATCCCAGCTGGTGAGCCAGGCGTCGATGTCTTCGACATCGCGGCCGATGCCGCGCAGCGTCTGGACCATAGCATCGATCGAGGCCTGCGGATATTCCGTGGTGTGCTTGTTGCCGGAGAAGCGCTCTTCCTCGTTGTTGACGATCAGGCGCGGGCCGTTGGCCTGCGTCACCTCGACCAGCGCCACGCCTGAATTGTGGGTACCGGGCGGCCCCAACCCGGCGAGATAAACCGTCTCGCCGCGCTTGAGTTTTTCGCGGACGGCCGCGATCCGCCGGTCGGCGAAATCCGAGCCGAGCTGATGAAAACCGGCCGCCGCCATCAACCGCGCGGCGAGCCATCTCGCGGCGCGAAATCCGGCGGCGCCGAGCCTTCGATGTCGCGGGCCAATTCGTCTGTTCGGTTCCAATCGGCCGGCCTCGTCAATGGCGGTCCAGTTCAAGTCCTGCATCAATCATAATTGCCCGGGGGCGACAATGCGGTTTCGCCCCGGCGCAACGAGCAGCCGCTCGCGAAACGGGCTTGCATGGCTGCGCAAGGGTTGCGACACTTGAAAAAAATCATTCCAGGAGGGAGAGAACGATGCCGTCTCGTTTCACGATGCTATGTGCGCTGGCGGCGCTCGCCATTGCTGCCGTGATGACCGCCAGTGCGGCAAAAGCCGAGAAGAAATATGATCCGGGAGCCAGCGATAGCGAGATCAAAATCGGCAATATCATGCCCTATAGCGGTCCGGCTTCCTCCTATGGCGTGATCGGCAAGGCCGAAGCCGCCTACTTCAATATGATCAACGCCGAAGGTGGTATCAACGGCCGCAGGATCAATTTCATCTCCTACGACGACGCCTACAGCCCGCCCAAGGCGATCGAACAGGCGCGCAAGCTCGTGGAAGGCGACGAAGTGCTGCTGATCTTCCAGTCGCTCGGCACGCCGTCCAATTCAGCCATTGAAAAATACATGAACGTCAAGAAGGTGCCGCAGCTGTTCGTCGCCTCCGGCGCCACCAAATTCGGCGATCCCAAGAACTTTCCCTGGACCATGGGCTTTCAGCCCAACTACCAGAGCGAAGGTCACATCTACGCCAAATACATCCGGGAGCATTATCCCAACAGCAAGATCGCGGTGTTCTGGCAGGACGACGATGCCGGCAAGGATCAGTTCAAGGGACTGAAGGACGGCCTCGGCGACAAGGCCGGCATGATCATCGCGGACAAATCCTTTGAAGTGAGCGACCCCAGCATCGATTCCCAGATCGTTGCGCTGCACGATTCCGGCGCCGATATCTTCTTCTCCTGGGCGACGCCGAAAGGCTCGGCCCAGGCGATACGCAAGGTCGGCGAGCTCGGCTGGAAACCGAAATTCTTCCTCGCCAATACCGCGACCACGATCGCCTCTGTTTTGAAACCCGCCGGCCTGGAATATTCCAGGGGGATCATCTCGACGGCTTACGTCAAGGATCCGACCGACCCGACCTGGAAAGACGATCCCGGGGTGAAGAAGTGGACGGCTTTCATGGACAAATACTATCCCGACGGCGACAAGACCAACGCCAACAACGCGTATGCCTATGTGGAGGCGGAAGCGATGGTGCAGGTCCTCAGGCAGTGCGGCGACAATCTGACCCGCGAGAACGTCATGAAGCAGGCCGCCAGCCTGAAGAATTTCAGGAGCGAGATGCTGCTGCCGGGGATCACGATCAACACCTCGCCCGACGACTACTTCCCGATCGAGCAGATGCAGCTGATGAGGTTCAACGGCCAGGTGTGGGAGCTGTTCGGCGACATCATCACCGGTGAGATCGGCCACGATGCCGGCCATTGAAGCCGGCCATGTTGCGCCTGATCAGCCGGCGCTCAGGCGCACGCCGGCGCGGAGGAATTTCTGCGGGTCGACCGCTTCGCCGTCGATCCTGGTTTCATAATGCAGGTGCGGACCTGTCGACCTGCCGGTCGAGCCTACCGCGCCGATCACCTGGCCGATCTTGATCGGGTCGCCGACCTTGACGTCGATCTCGGACAGATGGCCGTAGCGGGTCGACAGGCCGTTGCCGTGATCGATCTCCACCATCCGGCCATAGCCGCCGGCCCATCCCGACGAAACCACTTTTCCATTGGCCGTGGCCCGCACCGGGTCGCCCATCGCGGCGCGAAAATCGAGCCCGGTGTGCATCGCGGGGCGGCCGAGGAACGGATCGGTGCGAACCCCAAAGCCAGAAGTGAATTCGACCTCGCCGACCACCGGCTTGCGATACGGCACCAGCGCCAGGGTGCGGTTGAGGCGGTCGACCTGGGCGCGGGTGATGTTGATCTGGTAGAGCTCGCGCTCGAAGGCGCCGGCATTGGCAGCAAGCTTTACCGGAATATAGGGGCCGCCCATGCCGACCCGCGGCGTCGCGGCTTCCATCTGCGCCATGTCGAGGCCAAGATCTGTGAAGACGCCGCGCATGCGGCGGACCCGCGATTCCATGCCGTCCTCGACCGAGTTGAGCGCCGCGATCTGGCGATTCTCGACCTGATCGAGGGAGGCTTGCAGGCGCACGATCACATTATCGACGCCCTGGACCTTGGCGAACTGCCGGGATTGCGGATTGACGTTGAGCGGCGCCCGCGATTCCAGCCGCGCTTCCCGATCCGGAGGCGCCACGAAAATCACGGTGTCGCTGATCGGCGAGGGTTTTGGCGTCGCCGAAACGGCGCCTTCGGCGGCTCGCGAAGGTGCCCGGATCGATCCGGTGACGGCGGCGTCGGGTATCGCTCCCAAGGCGGTGGCGCGGGCTTCCAGCGTGGTCTGTCGACGCATGATCTGGTCGAGTTTCTGGTCGAATTGTTCCTGGTCGAGCAATTGCCGGCTGGTGGTGCGGTCGACCTTGGCGCGCAGATCGGCAATGCGGTCTTCGTAGGCGTATTGCATTTCCGCCTGGCGTGCGATCAGCCGGGTGAGAACATCGTCGCGAAACGCGAAATAGGTCGCTGTCGCCGCCGACCACATGCCCAGCACGGTGACCGTTCCGACAACGATCCAGAACACCACCGGACCGAACCGGACCTGTTTGCCGGCATGGACCAGGGTGTAGCCTTCCTGACCGTGCGCCGGCGGGGCAGGCGCATGGCTGGCCGCGGCACGACGCGAGGATGTCCTGCCGTGGTCATGTGGATGGTGCTGATGATACTCGGAATGATGACCGGAACGGTACGACATCGGCACTCCCGCGCCGGTCGGAGATGAGTTCCGTACGGCTAAATTGACGCGGGCGATTTGACCTTGTCATGGTTAATTTTTTGACAAGGTGACCGCTTAAATTAAAGCGCGCGCACCGCCGCCAGCACTTCGTCGGCATGGCCGTCGACCTTCACATGACGCCATATCCGGACAATGCGGCTGTCTGCGCCGATCAGAACCGTGGTTCGAAGAACTCCCTGGAACGTCCTGCCATACATGGATTTTTCGCCCCAGGCTCCGTAAGCCTCCAGCATCCCATGCATCTCATCCGACATTAGAGGAGTGGCAAGTTGGTGCTTGTTTCGAAAGGCTTCCTGGACTTTCGGAGGGTCCGCCGAGACGCCGAGGACGGCGGTCTGGCTTTCAGCAAAGGCACCGGCCAAGCGGGTGAAATCGATGGCCTCTTTGGTGCAGCCCGGGGTGTCCGCCCGGGGATAGAAAAACAGCACCAGCCTTCTGCCCGAAAAGTCGGCCAGGGAAACGGTCTCGCCGCCGTCGCGCGGCAGGTGGAAGGCGGGTGCCTTGGCTCCCTCGGCCAGCGCGGATCTGACGGCTGCCGAGGCAGCGGCCCTGGGCTGCAACGGCTTCCGCGCCGGCGCGATCCCAGCCTCGGGGGTGGCGGCGGCCTTGGATGCGGCGGCCAGCGGCGCTGCGGCGCCGGGCGATTTGGACGGCCTCGAGGCAGGCTTGCGCGGTGCGTGCGGGGCAGCGCTCCGGGCCTTCTCGCTGGTTTTGGTGACGGCTTTCTTGGCGGCCTTCTTGACGGGCTTGTCTGCGGGGCCCGATCGGGCCTTTGCGGCCGGGCTTTTGGCCGCAGTCCTGGATTGGGCGCGGATCGCCTTCCCGGCGGGGGGGTTGGAGGATTTCTTGCGCGTTATCTTGGACATACGCCTTCCTTTCGTCGCTTTCGGCGGTTCAATCATTGGGGTATTGCGGGCTGTCCAGGCAAGTTCGAATCGAGCGGACCGCTGGGCATATCTGAAGGCGTCCGAGTATGGTTACAAGGAATTCGACGTCCCGCCGGCCTGCGGTTTGAATGTGTTGCTTGGGCCGGATGACGCGTCGCGGTAAAGTATCAATCGAGGATTGGCAGCGATGCCGACACAGGAGAGCCCGTTAGCTGTCGACGGGCGCGGCCTTGGCGGCGATCAGTCTTACCATCAGCGCCGGCACCGAGAGGCAATGGCAAGCAACACGTCGCCCCAGGGGCCGAATCCGCATGCCGATCTCCAGCCCCTGCCGTTGGATGATGCCGATTGGCACCATGACCATGACGAGGCCGCCGGCCATCGCGCACGCCGGCTGTTGTCGAGATCGAACTCCGGCTTCCACCGGTTTGGCGATTACATCGGGACGCTGCGCCGATGGGTCGCCGGCGAGCGCTGGATCAAACGCCTCGCCGTCGTGATCGCGGCATTGCTGGTGATCTTCGCCGGCTGTTTCGGCGCCTTGTGGTGGCGGCTTGGCGCTGGTCCGATCAACCTCGAAATGGCAACGCCATGGCTGGCGGCGGCGATTGCCGAAAATATCGGGAACGGCAATACCGTCGAGGTCGGCGGCACCCAGATCGAACGCGCCGGCAGAATTCGCATCGCCGTGCGCATCCGCGATATCGTGGTTAGGGATCGCGATCATGCCATCGTGGCGAGCGCACCGAAAGCCGAAGTGAGGCTGTCGGGCACGGCATTGCTGATGGGCCGGCTCCGCGCCGAGAGCCTCAACCTGGTGGATGCCGAGCTTTCGGTGCGCATCACGCGGGACGGCTATGTCACGGTTTCCACCGGCGACAATGCGCGGCCGCTGGCGACCGGAGTCGCTTCCAAGCGACTGGCGGGAGCAAATCTGCCGCAAAGCGCGGCGCCACTGTCCGCGGCTGCGCCACCGGGCGCTCCCTCGGCCACTACCGCGCCGGCTTCGGATAGTCGCGACATGCAGACCGGGCTGCTGGCCGGCCTCGATTGGATCGACAGCCTGAGTCTCACCGGCCTCGACGGACAAAATCTCAACGAAATCGGTTTGAAGAATGGAAACCTGATCGTCGACGATCAGCAGCGCGGTAACAAGTGGAATTTCCAGAACATCACGCTCAGCCTGCGCCGGCCGAGCGGCGGCGGGGTGGCGCTGAGCGTCGGCGAAGAGGGCAACCAGGCGTGGTCGCTTCGCGTCGCGGTCGGGGCTCCCGCCAACGGCGTGCGATCGGTCGATATTCGGGCCGACAAGGTCTCCACGTCGAATATCCTGCTGGCGCTGCGGCTGAAGGACCTGACCTACAGCGCGGATTTGCTGTTGACTGGCGAACTCAGGGGCGAATTGGGCCGCGACGGCCTGCCGACCTTTTTCCGCGGCAAGATCGCCGCCGGTGCCGGCAACATCATCGACAGCGACACGCCGGATTATCCGATGGCGATCGATTCGGCGGAAGTCGACGTCGAATGGGATGCCGGACGGCGGGTGCTGGTGGCCCCCTTCAAGATCATTTCCGGTGCCAACCGGATCACGCTGCTGGCCCATCTCGAGCCGCCCAACGACAACATCCCGGATTGGCAGATGGGTTTTAGCGGCGGCACCATTGTGCTGGCCGGGATCGACAACGAACCACCACTGATTTTCAATCGGATCGCCATCGCCCTGCGGTTCGACACCGAAAAGCGCCGCGTGCTGCTGACCCAGGCCGACATCAGCAATGGCGAGATTGGCGTCGCCGGAACTGCCAGCATCGACTACTCGGCCGAGCCGCGCCTGACGCTCGGTTTTGCGGGAACGCCGATGTCGGCCTCGGCGCTGAAGCGGATGTGGCCGACCCTCGTGGTCCCGGAGGTGCGTGAATGGGTGATCGAGCGGATCGAGCGCGGCTCGCTGCAGCGCATCGAGATTGGCGTCAACTCACCGGTTCACAACCTTTCGCGGCGCGGGCCGCCGATTCCGGATGACGGTCTTGCCGTCAACATCTTAGCCAGCGGCGTGACCCTGCATCCGGTCGACGAAATGCCGGCGATACGCGACGCCGATTTGAGGGCCCATGTCACGGGGCGCACCGCGACCGTGACCATCGGGCAGGGGATCGCCGATACCCCGGCGGGCCGCAAGCTCACTCTTTCGGACATCGTATTCGAAGTGCCGGACATGGCGCCCAAGCCGGCCCCGGCCCGGGTCAAGTTCAGGATCGATGGTCCGGTGCCGGCGGCGGCGGAGATTCTCGCCTCCGACCGCCTCAGCGAATTTGCCGGCACCCTGATCGATCCCAATTCGAGCAAGGGGACGGTTTCCGCGCTGGTCACGCTCGGCCTGCCGATCAAGCGCGAACTGACCAAGGCCGACACTTCCTATACCCTCACCGCCGACCTGAGCGGATTTGCCGCCGATCATCTGGTGATGGGCCAGAAGCTCGAAGCCAACAGCCTGAAAGTCGTCGCCAACAACGCGGGATATCAGGTCAAGGGCGACGTCAAGATCAACGGGCAGGCGGCGACGCTGGACTACCGCAAGCCGACCGATGGCGATGCCGACATCAAATTGCTGGCGACGCTGGATGATGCGAGCCGCGCCCGCCTCGGGCTCGATCTCGGTCCGTCGCTCAGCGGCGCGCTACCGATCAAGGTGACCGGCAAACTCGGCTCCGACAGCCGCGTCGGTGTCGAGGCGGATCTGACCGCGCTGAAGCTCGACAATATCCTGCCGGGCTGGAGCAAATTGCCGGGCAAGGCGAGCCGGGCGGTTTTCAACGTCGTGCAGAAGCCGCAATCGACCCGCTTCGAAGACATCGTCATCGACGGCGGCGGCGCGTCGATCAAGGGCTCGATCGAGGTCGATCAGAACAACGACCCGATGAGCGCGAACTTCCCGACCTATTCGCCGTCCGAAGGCGATAAGGCCTCGCTGAAGGCCGATCGCGGCCCCGACGGCGTGCTGAAAGTGATCATGCGCGGCGACGTGTTCGACGGTCGCGGCTTTCTCAAATCAGCGATTTCGGGCAAGGAGGCGGACGTCAGGGGCAAGACCAAGAGCCTCGACATGGATATCGACGTCAAGCTGGGCTTGGTGGCCGGCTATAATGGCGAGGCGCTGCGCAGCGTCGATGCCAAGATGTCGCGGCGCAGCGGGACAGTCCGGAGTTTTACGCTGAGCGGCAAGCTCGGGCGGGACACGCCGCTGACCGCGGATTTGCGCGGCCCTGCGCAGGGCCGTGAAGTGATCTATCTCGAGACCAATGACGCCGGGGCCTTCTTCCGCTTCACCGATACCTACGCCAAGATGAATGGCGGCCAGCTTGCCCTGGCGATGGACCCTCCGACGGCTGAACCCAGCGCCAAGGAGGGTTTGATCAACGTCAAGGATTTCTCCGTCAAGGGCGAGGCCGCGCTCGATCGGCTGGCCGCCAATGGACAGGGGGCTGGGGAGAACGGTGTTTCCTTCTCGCGGGTGCGGGCCGAATTTACCCGGCAGAACGGTCAGCTCACCATCTGCGACGGCGTGCTGAAAGGTCCGTTGATCGGCGGCACCATCGGAGGCAGCATCGATTCGCTAAACCAGGTGCGAATGAGCGGCACGTTCGTGCCGATGTATGGGCTGAACAACATGTTCGGCCAGGTTCCGATTCTCGGCCTGTTCCTCGGGGGCGGCAGCAATGAGGGGTTGATCGGCGTGACCTATGAGGTCGTGGGCACACTTGGCCAGCCGGTGCTTCGCGTCAATCCGATTTCCGCGATGGCTCCGGGGGTGCTCAGAAAAATCTTTGAGTTCAACACCGGCAAGCAAAACAACCAGACCGAATTTCCCGCGCCCAACACCTCACCCTGCCATCCCTAGGCCGCGCGCACCCCGGCCAGGAAGATGTTGACCTCGCCGGCCAGCTGTTCGGCCTGCTTGGACAGATTGGAGGCGGCGGTGAGCAGCAGGCCGGCGGCGCCACCGGTTTCATTGGCCGCGGTGCTGACGCCGCCGATGTTTGTCGTCACCGCCTGCGTCGCCTGCGCCGTCTGGCTGACGTTGCGTGCGATCTCGGCCGTGGCCGCACCCTGTTCCTCGATCGCCGAGCCGATCGTGGTTGCAATCGCGCTGACTTCCTCGATCGTGGCGGTGATGCCCTGGATGGCGTCGACGGCCTCCCGGGTTGCGCCCTGGATCTGCGCAATGCGGGTGCCGATCTCCTTGGTGGCTTCGGCGGTCTGGCTGGCGAGACTCTTGACCTCGACCGCTACCACCGCAAACCCCCTGCCGGCCTCGCCGGCGCGGGCGGCCTCGATGGTGGCGTTGAGCGCGAGCAGGTTGGTCTGGGCGGCGATGTCCGAAATCAGTTTTGCCACGTGTTCGATCTGCTGGGCCCCGGCGGCAAGCGCGCGCACGATGGTGTCGGTGCGGCGCGCGCTATCGACGGCGCGGACGGTGATGCCGGCGGATTGTGCGACCTGGCGGCTGATTTCGCCGATCGACGACGACAATTCTTCCGCCGCCGCGGCAACCGTCTGCACCCGCGCGCTGGCCTCGGCGGCCGCCGAACTGACCACCGTCGCCTGGTTATTGGTACGCTCCGCCGTGCCCGACATCGATTGCGCGGTCGCCTCCAGATCGGTCGATCCCGACGCCATCAGTCCGACCAGCCGGCCGACCGAGGCATCAAATCGATCGGCCAGCGCAATCAGCGCTTCACGCTTGTCGTTTTCGCCTTGCTGCTTGATCTCGATCTGCTCGGCGGCGAGGGTGCGCGCCGTCATCGCGGTTTGCCGGAGGATTTCAAGGGTTTCCGCCATCCGCCCGATCTCGTCGCCGCGTTCGGTTTCTTCGACCGCACGGTCGATCGAGCCGGCGGCGATGCTTTGCATCCGGCGGCGCTGCCGATCCAGGGCGCCCAGCACGTCCCGGGCGATCAGCCATGACAACAGTGCCATCAGCGCCATCACGCCGGCGCCGATGGTGCCCAGGCGCAGCAGCAGCGCATTCACGTCGGCCTCGACATCGTCGACATACAGGCCGTAGCTCATGATCACGTTCCAGGGCGCAAACCTGCGAACGAACATCATTTTCTGGACCGGAACGGTTTGCCCAGGCCGGTGGTAGAGGTAGCTCGCGATGCCGCCTTCGGGGCTCTGGTCCGCGGCGGCGATCTGGGCGTTGGCGATCACGACACCGTTGGAATCGACCGCCCCGGTGATTTTGCCTTCGAGTTGGGGGTTGGCGCCGTTCACCATCAGCGATGTATCGGGATTGTAGACCACCGCGTAGCCTTGCCCATTATCGAAATTCATGGCCCGGCCACGCTGCCGAAACTGCGCTTGGGCTTCAGCCAGGCTGAGCTTTCCTGCGGCGACGTCGTCCTGAAGGGACTGGGCCATGCCGACCAGCAGATCCACCGCGGTGCGCAGCTGAACCACCCGGTCCTGCAGCATGCGGCGCTCGCTCAGCGAGGCCGACAGCGCAATGATCGCGCACACGGTCAGTGCCGACAGCGCAACCATGCTGGCCAGTTTGGTGCGGATCCGCAATCGGCTGAGCAGGTTCATGTCGACCTCCGGCTGAGAACTGTCGGCAGAGGCGATATCAGCAAGCATTTTACCAATAATGAACGCTTGGCCCTGCATGACAGCCCTGCGAGTCTAGCGGCGCAGTGCCGGCACGACGAGGAACGGAATCATTCCCAGGAGCACGCTGATCAGGGCAAACGCGATCAGTGGATTATAGCTGTGGGTGAGATCGTGGATCAGCCCTCCGCTCCAGGAGCCGAACGCCGATCCGAGGCCGCTGCCGATCGAAATGCTGCCATAGATCGTTCCGACCCGCTCGCCGCGGAAGATCTTCATGGCGGTCGCGGTGAGCAGCGGGCCGCGCGAGCCGATCATGCTGCCGAAGCAGACGACGAATCCGGTCAGCATCCAGATGTTCGGATACCACTGCAGCAGCCATAGCATCACGATCCCGATGATCGACAGCGCATAGCTGAACAGCACCGAAGGCCTGCGGCCGATGATGCCATCGAGCCAGCTCACCCCCAGCATTCCGAACAGCAACACGACGCCGCTGAACCCCCAGGCGGTCGCCGCCTGCAATGGCGGGAACCCGGCATCGATCAGATAGGCGACGACCTGCGCCGAGATCGCGTACATCCCGATCGCGGTAAAGAAGAAGGTCGAGAACAGCGCCCAGAACGCGTGGTGGCGCATCGCGCTCAGCAAGGTCCAACCTTCGTCGGCGAGGTCGGTGGCGGCGCTTCTTGCGATGTGCGGCGATCCGCTGGTGAACAGCCGCCATGGCAGCAGCAATAGTGGCACCAGCATCGACAGCGCGGCGGCGCCGAAGATCTGATAGGCGCCGCGCCAGCCGAAATGATCGATCAGGACTTGCGATGCCGGTAGCAGCAGCAAAACGCCGGCGCCGGTCGCCGAATAGACGACGGCCATCGCGGTCGACAGCCGCGGGCCGAACCAGCGGCCGAGCAGGATCGAATTCGGCACGTTGCCGATCAGGGCAATGCCGAAACCGACGCAAAGGCCGAGGCTGAGCTGGAACTGCCAGAGCTGCCGGGCATGGGCGGCGACCAGGAACGCGCCGCCCAGCAGCACCAGTCCGAGCGCATAGACGATGCGCGGCCCGGAGCGGTCGAACAGCCGGCCGATCAGCGGCGAGGCCAGACCGCCCGCCAGCGCCGCCAGCGAGTAGACCGAGACCACCTCGGCGCGGTCCCAGCCAAAACTCTCCGAGATCGGCTTCAGGAACACGGTAAAACTTTCGCCGAGACCGCGGCCGAGCACCGACAGTGCAAAGCAAACCGCCAGCACGCTGAGCGCTACGCGCGCCGATTTCAGCGGCGTCGTGGTCATGTGCGGGCTAGGCGCGTCCTGATCCATGAGTACCAAGGAGCGCGTTTCCGCCGCAACGAGCAAGGGTGTAGAGCGAATGCGCCTATGCAGGTCTGAGCAGGACGTGGCGTTTTCTGCCAAGCGACAGTTTGATCACGCCCTCCGCCGTGAGGTCGGCTGGCGTCAGCACCATCTTCTCGTCGGCGACGGCGACATCGTTGACCCGCAGGCCGCCGCCCTTGATCTGGCGCCGCGCCTCGCCATTCGAGGCCACCAGTCCCGCCTTGACGAACAGCACCAGCACGCCTGCGCCGGCTTCGATTTCGGCGCGGGCGATCTCGACGGTCGGAAGGTTTTGGTCGATCGCGCCTTCCACGAAGGTCTGCCGCGCGGTTTCCGCGGCAATTTTCGCGGCCTCGGCGCCATGCAGCAGCGTGGTCGCTGCATCCGCAAGCACCTTCTTGGCTTCGTTGATCTCGGCGCCTTGCAGCTTTTCGAGCCGCGCGATCTCGCCGATCGGCAGGATCGTGAACAGCTTGAGAAACTTGACGACGTCGGCATCTTCGACATTACGCCAATATTGCCAGAAATCGTAGGGGCTGCACTGGTCTGCGTTGAGCCAGATGGCGCCCTGCGCGGTCTTGCCCATCTTGGCGCCCGACGCCGTCGTGAGCAGGGGGGTCGTCAGCGCAAACAGCTGCGGGGTTCCCATCCGGCGGCCGAGATCGACGCCATTGACGATGTTGCCCCACTGATCCGAGCCGCCCATCTGCACCCTGCAGCCGACCCGGCGAGACAGCTCGACGAAATCGTAGGCCTGGCAGACCATGTAGTTGAACTCGACGAAACTCATTTCCTGCTCGCGTTCCAGACGCAGCCGCACCGAGTCCATGGTCAGCATGCGGTTGACCGAGAAATGCCGGCCGATATCGCGCAGCATCGCGATCCAGTTGAGCTTTGTCAGCCATTCGGCATTGTCGAGCATGATCGCGTCACCGGCGCCGGATCCATAGCGCAGCACCTTGGCGAACACGCCCCGGATGCTGGCCTTGTTGGCTTCGATTTCCTCGACGCTTCGCAGCGCGCGCGATTCGTCCTTGCCGGAGGGATCGCCGACCATGGTGGTGCCGCCGCCCATCAGCGTGATCGGCTTGTTGCCGCTCTGCTGCAGCCAGTACAGCATCATCATGGTGAGGTAGTTGCCGATGTGCAGCGACTTGGCGGTGCAGTCATAGCCGACATAGGCCGTAGCCTGGCCTTTCGCTGCAAGCGCGTCGAGGCCGTCGAAATCGGAACACTGGTGGATGAAACCACGTTCCTGCAATATATTGAGAAAATCAGATTTAAAGGCGGTCATTGCTCTGCGACCCTGATCATTCTTATTTCACGGTATTTGTGACAAGTTGCGGAACCCGGATGGATTATGCTGCCGCCGGGGTGCGCGTTGTGGCATTATAAGATGTGCTGGTTCGACACAAGGCGGGGCGTCGAGAGCAGGGCGCCCCGGAAGGCACCATGGCGATGATGATGACGGCAATCGGTCTGATGAGCGGCACCTCGCTCGACGGGGTCGATGTCGCCTTGATCGAGACCGACGGTAAGCGGGTCAAGTCGTTTGGCCCCTCTGGATACCGGCCCTACACCGACCACGAACGCAGCCTGCTGCGCCAGGCCCTGACCGAGGCGATACACCTGCCGCAGCGTGATGCCCGGCCCGGCATCCTGCGCGAGGCCGAGCGCGCCGTCACGACAGCCCATGCCGAGGCGGTGGCCGCCTTTACCGCGCAGCACCGGATCTCCCGCGAGGACATCGACATCGTCGGTTTTCACGGTCAGACCGTGCTGCACCGCCCGGCCCAGAAGATGACGGTGCAGATCGGCGATGCCGCCGCGCTGGCCAAGGCGATCCATATCCCGGTGATGCATGATTTCCGCGCCGCCGACGTCGCCGCCGGCGGCCAGGGCGCGCCGTTCGTCCCCGTCTATCACCGCGCGCTCGCCCAGTCGCTGGAGCGCGAGGGGCCGATGGCGGTGGTCAATATCGGTGGCGTCTCCAACGTCACCTATATCGATGGGGCGGACACCCTGGTCGCCTGCGATACCGGGCCCGGCAATGCGCTGCTCGACGATTTCATGTTCCGTACCACTGGGCAGCGCTTTGATTGCGAAGGCCGCTTGGCGGCGCAGGGCACCATCGACGAGGCCTGGGTCATCAGCGCCCTGCAGCATCCGTTCTTTGCGCTGCCGCCGCCGAAATCGCTGGACCGGAACGATTTTGCCGCGTTGGCGCTGCGCGAGATGTCGCCCGCCGACGGCGCGGCGACCCTGACCGCCTTCACCTCGGCGGCCATCGCCCGGATCGCTCCGCTGCTGCCCAAGCCGCCCCGGAGCTGGATTGTCGCCGGCGGCGGTGCCCGCAATCTGACCATGGTCCGGATGCTGCGCGAGCGGCTTCAGCCGGCCACCGTCGAATGCGCCGATGCGCTGGGCTGGTCGGCCGACGCCATCGAGGCGCAGGCCTTCGGGTTTCTGGCGGCGCGCGGCCTGAAGGGCCTGCCGCTCAGCTATCCCGCGACCACGGGCGTGCCGATCCCGATGACCGGCGGGGTGATCGTCCGCCCGTGATAACCGGGACGGGCCACTCGCTCAGCGAACGTTGGCGAGCCGCATGTCGAGATAGCCGGTCACCGTTTCCATCAGCGGCTGCAGCTTACCGTCGAAGAAGTGATTGGCGCCCGGGATGATCTGCTGGTCGATCACGATACCCTTTTGGGTTTTGAGCTTCTCGACCAGCGTGTTGACGTCCTTGGGGGGCACCACGGCATCTTTTTCGCCATGCACGATCAGGCCCGAGGACGGGCAGGGGGCCAGAAATGAGAAGTCGTAGAGATTGGCGGGCGGTGCGATCGAGATGAAACCTTCTACTTCAGGGCGGCGCATCAGAAGCTGCATGCCGATCCAGGCGCCGAACGAGAAGCCGGCGACCCAACAGGCGCGCGCTTCGGGATTGATGGTCTGCGCCCAATCGAGCGCCGAAGCGGCGTCGGAAAGCTCGCCGGTGCCGTGGTCGAACGAACCCTGGCTGCGGCCGACGCCGCGAAAATTGAAGCGCAGCACTGAAAACCCGCGATGCGCAAACGCATAATAGCACTGGTAGATGATCTGATGGTTCATGGTGCCGTGAAACTGCGGGTGCGGATGCAGCACCATCGCAATCGGCGCGTTCTTCTGCTTGGCCGGATGGTAACGGCCTTCGAGGCGGCCCGCGGGGCCGGTGAAAATGACTTCAGGCATTGGTGATCCCTCGGCAAATCGACCACCTTGGTGCGGGTTTCATCTGTCGGTTCGCAGACAAAGACCAGCAGATATTAAGGGGCGGATCAGGCGTCGTTTGGCTTAAGCGAACGGCGCTCGGTGAACTTGAGGCCGCGTTCTAGCATGAGGCAAGGGGCAAAAAGCAAGGGTTTTGTGCGTCGAAGTGGCCCTGGATACCGGCCGCTGTACCGGAATAAGGGCCTGCACTGCCTGCTAAATTTGCCTTCGGCGGTGGAGCGGAGGGCGGCCGGAGGCAGCCTTTATCAGCGATCGGGGCCAATATCGTTCGGAACCGGGGCGGGATCCGCGGCCAGTCCCGCAATCGAGGCGACGGCGCGGCGGTATCGGCGGCTGCCCGAAATCGCCTGACCGGTATCGAGCGTCAACTCGAAGTCTCCATTCTGGCCTGTCTTGAGTCCAATGACCCTGGCGAGATTGACCAGCCGGGTGCGGTGGACGCGGATGATGCCGAACCGGCCCAGCCGCGCTTCCTCGCCGGCGAGGGTTCCCCGGACGAGGTGGGTGCGCCCGCCGAGTATGGCGTATTCGATGTAGTTTCCGGCGGAACTGACCCACAAGATCTCGCGCGGTTCGACCCGGATCCGGGCCGTCCCGTCCCTCAGCCACAGCACGGAGGGTGATTTCGGTGCGGACCTGATGCTTTCCGCAGCCTTTTCTCCGAACGCCTCGCGGCGCCTGATTCCAAGCCACAGCCCGGCACCGATCATGGCGCAGGTGACGACATCCTTGCGTAGCTCATAGACGAATTCGGAAAGCGAGAGGCCGAAGCTGTACGATCCTCCCACTGCGGCGAGTGCCAGCTTGCGCAGGACGACCATGCCGAAGATGTGCAGGGCGGAGAACGCCAGGGTCGTGCTGATCGCCCACAATGCCCGCAGCGGCCAGTTTGGTTGCCCGCTGGCATGCCGAACGCCAAAATCGATCAGCGGCACCAGGGCCACGATCATGACCGCGCTCGTCAGCTCCCACAGCAAGGGCAGGCTGAGATCGTAGATGCCCCCGCGACGTACTGTGTCATGGGCCGCCGAGAGGGCGTTTACCCATCCGAACACCACCACCACCACGGCAATGATCGCGTAAATCTTCCAGCTCGTGCCGCTCATCACGCGATCGCCGCCGCCGGTCCCAGCGCGCTGCGTTTCGTCCCGCCCCGGATCATTCCTGTCCCGCTCCGTCTCGACGGCGAAGCGGTCGGTCGCTTGGATACGGCGTCTGAGGAAATTCATGACGGAGCGGGTCAGCCCATGTTGCAGCACAGTCTACCACAGCCGGGTCCTGGGGGCGGACGGCGAATCGATCTCGATTGGGTGCGGATCGCGGCGTTCGGTCTGCTGATCCTGTACCATGTCGGCATGCTCTATGTTTCCTGGGGCTTTCACATCAAGAGCGAGCACCGGATTGCCGCGCTGGAACCTTTGATGCTGGTGCTCAATCCGTGGCGGCTGGCGTTATTGTTTCTGGTTTCGGGCGCCGCGACCCAATTCATGCTCCGCCAAGTCTCGTCGGCAGGCTTGCTGCGATCCCGTACCGCGCGGCTGTTGCCGCCGCTGATCTTCGGGGTGCTGGTGATCGTGCCGCCGCAGGCCTATGATCAGGTCCTGGAAAGCGTCGGCTATAGCGGCGGCTTTTTCGATTTCTACGTGACGCGCTATCTCGCCTTCGGCTACGCGTTCTGCGACCCCGGTCCTTGTCTGCTGCTGCCGACCTGGAATCACCTCTGGTTCGTGGCCTATCTCTGGGTTTACACGATGGTGCTGGGCGGCGTTCTTCTGGTTATGCCGACCTTGGCCGGGCGGACCGCGCAGGTGGTCGCGCCGGCAATGTCAGGGGCCTGGCTGCTGGTGCTGCCGCCGGCCCTGCTGGCGGCCTACCGGCTGTTGTTGCTACCGCGCTTCCCGCAGACCAATGCCCTGTCCGGAGACTGGTACAATCATGCGCTCTACGCCAGCGTCTTCCTGTTCGGCTTCCTGGTGGCGCGGGCCGACAGCGTCTGGTCGGCGATCACCCGGTTTCGCTGGCCGGCGCTGGCGACGGCCATCGCGATCTTTGGGTCCGGCCTCGTGCTGCGCTCGGTTTACGGCCGCGTCCAGCCCGCGCCGCTGGCGTTGCAGCTCTATGCCGGGATCGCCTATGGCTGCTATCAGTGGTTTTGCATCATAGCCGCGCTCGGGTTTGCCCGGCTCTGGCTGAAGCGGGACGGGCCGGCGCGGCGCTACCTGACCGACGCGGTATTTCCGTACTATATCGTACACCAGACTGCGATTATCCTGATTGCGCACCAACTCAGGGGTCTCGGCCTGTCGGCGCCGGTCGAGGCGACCATTGTCATCTTGGGCACGCTCGCCAGCTGTGCCGTCGCCTACGAGATGGTGCGACGGGTCAGCCTTCTCCGCCCGCTGTTTGGACTGAAACCTGGAATTGATCATGCCCCATCGGGTCTATCTCGACTGGAATGCGACCGCGCCGCTTCGCCCTGAGGCGCGGGCGGCAGCGGCCGCGGCAGCGGATCTGAACGGCAATCCCTCGTCGGTTCATGCCGAAGGCCGCCAGGCCCGCCGACTGGTCGAAGACGCCAGGGCTGCAATCGCGGGCGCTGTCGGCGCGCTGCCCCGTAACGTCATCTTTGTCTCCGGAGGAACCGAGGCCAACGCGTTGGCGCTGACGCCGGGATTGAAGCGCGGTTCCGGGCTTCCCGCCGACAGGCTGCTGATCTCGGCCATCGAGCACGCGTCGGTGCTCTCCGGCGGCAGGTTTCAGTCCGAGGCGGTCGGCAGGATCGGGGTCACCGGCGCAGGGCTCGTCGACCTGGATCTCTTGCGGGCGACGCTTGCCGATGGCCCTCCGGCACTGGTCTCGATCATGCTGGCCAATAACGAAACCGGCGCGCTGCAGCAGGTGGCCGAGGCAGCGGACCTGGTGCATTCCGCGGGCGGCCTGCTGCATGTCGACGCGATCCAGGCGTTTGGTAAAATACCAATAGATATCAATGTGTTGAAGGCAGATCTGGCAACTCTTTCGGGGCACAAGATCGGCGGCCCCAAGGGAACAGGCGCGCTGGTTCTGGCCGATGGGTTGGGCGGGTTCGAACCGCTGTTGCGGGGCGGCGGCCAGGAATTCGGGCGGCGGGCCGGGACCGAGAATGTGGCAGGCATTGCAGGCTTCGGCGCTGCCGTCACGGCCGCCATCGGCGCGCTGGCGGAAGATGCCGCCCGCCTGGAAGGCCTGCGCAGGCGGCTGGAGAACGGCCTGCGGCAGACCCCTGGAATCTTCGTTTTCTCCGGGGATGTGCCGCGGTTGCCGAATACTACGCTGTTTACGGTTCCCGGCCTGAAAGCGGAGACCGCCGTCATTGGATTCGATCTCGAAGGTATCTCGGTATCCTCAGGTGCCGCCTGCTCGTCCGGGAAGGTACAGCCTTCCCATGTGCTGGAAGCCATGGGATTCGGCCCGGAAATCGCGCAAGGAGCGGTGCGGCTCAGTCTGGGCTGGTCTACCTCGCCGGCAGACATCGATCGCTGTCTTGAGGCTTGGCGAAAGCTTGCCGGTACCCTACTTAAGGAATTGCGACGAAACACGGCTTGAACGGTTCTAAGCAGGTGATTTCGCCGCTGAAACATCGTAATAGAGTTTTGTGATTGATCCACCGCGGTCCTTGAAACCGCGAGCGGAGGATGGAATGTCGGCCGTACAAGAGACTGTCGATCGGGTTCGCCGGATCGACGTCGACCAATATCGTTATGGATTCGAGACCGTTATCGAGTCCGACAAGGCCCCCAGGGGGCTGTCGGAAGACATCGTCCGATTCATCTCCGCGAAAAAGAACGAACCGGCCTGGATGCTGGAGTGGCGGCTGGAGGCCTATCGCCGCTGGCTGACCATGACCGAGCCGAAATGGGCCAGGGTCGACTATCCCAGCATCGATTATCAGGATCTCTATTACTATTCGGCCCCGAAACCCAAGAAGTCGGTGTCCTCGCTCGACGAGATTGATCCCGAGATCCTCAAGACCTACGAAAAACTCGGCATTCCGCTGCGCGAAGTCGAGATGCTGGAAGGGGTGGTGCGCCCGGAAGGCGAGCGGCGGATCGCGGTCGATGCGGTATTCGACTCGGTTTCGGTGGCCACCACCTTCCAGAAGGAGCTGAAGCAGGCCGGCGTGATCTTCATGCCGATCTCGGAGGCGATCCGCGAGCATCCCGAACTGGTGAGGAAATATCTCGGCACCGTGGTGCCTACCTCCGACAATTACTTTGCCACCCTGAATTCCGCTGTTTTCTCCGACGGATCGTTCGTCTATGTGCCGCCGGGCGTGCGCTGCCCGATGGAACTGTCGACCTATTTCCGCATCAACGAGCGCAACACCGGCCAGTTCGAGCGCACCTTGATCATCGCCGACAAGGGCGCCTATGTCAGCTACCTTGAAGGCTGCACCGCGCCGCAGCGCGACGAGAACCAGCTGCATGCCGCCGTTGTCGAACTGGTCACGCTGGACGACGCCGAAATAAAGTATTCGACGGTGCAGAACTGGTACCCCGGCAATTCCGAAGGGGTCGGCGGCATCTACAATTTTGTCACCAAGCGAGGCGATTGCCGCGGCAACAATTCGAAGATTTCCTGGACCCAGGTCGAGACCGGATCGGCGATCACCTGGAAATATCCGAGCTGCATCCTGCGCGGCGACAATTCGCGCGGTGAATTTTACTCGATCGCGATCTCGAACGGCCACCAGCAGGTCGATTCCGGAACCAAGATGATCCATCTCGGCAAGAACACCACGAGCCGGATCATCTCCAAGGGCATCGCCGCCGGCGTTTCGCAGAACACCTACCGCGGCCTCGTCACCGCGCATCGCAAGGCGAGCGGCGCCCGCAACTTCACCGCCTGCGATTCGCTTCTGATCGGCGACCGCTGCGGCGCCCACACCGTGCCCTATATCGAGGCCAAGAATTCTTCCGCACTGTTCGAGCACGAGGCAACGACGTCGAAGATTTCCGAGGACGTGCTGTTCTACTGCGTGCAGCGCGGCCTGAGCCAGGAGGAGGCCGTCGGGCTGGTGGTCAACGGCTTTGTCAAGGACGTGCTGCAGCAATTGCCGATGGAATTCGCGGTCGAAGCCCAGAAGCTGATCTCGATCTCGCTGGAAGGCAGCGTCGGGTGACGGTGTCGTATCAATCATGTGACGGAGGCACTTGCCAATGACGCCGCTGCTCGAAATCCGCGGCCTGCGGGCCGAAATCGCCGGACGGAAAATCCTCCAGGGCCTCGACCTCAGGGTCGACGCCGGCGAAATTCACGCCATCATGGGTCCGAACGGCGCCGGCAAGTCGACACTTTCCTACGTGCTGGCCGGAAAGCCCGGCTACGAGATCACGTCAGGCCAAATCCTGTTCAAGGGTGAGGATTTGTTGGCGATGGCACCGGACGAGCGTGCCGCCAAGGGCGTGTTCCTCGCGTTCCAGTATCCGCTGGAAATCCCGGGCGTCGCCACCGTCACCTTTCTGCGCACCGCGGTCAACGCCCAGCGCCGTAAGCGCGGCGAAGAGGAGCTGTCGTCGCCGGATTTGCTCAAGCGTGTTCGCGAGCTGGCGAGGAAACTCGGCATCGATCCCGAAATGCTGCGCCGCCCGCTCAATGTCGGATTCTCGGGCGGGGAGAAGAAGCGCAACGAGACCCTGCAGATGGCGCTGCTGGAGCCGCTGCTCTGCGTGCTCGACGAAACCGATTCCGGCCTCGATATCGACGCCCTCAAGATCGTCGCCAACGGCGTCAATGCGTTGCGCTCCAGCGAGCGCGGCATGATCGTGATTACGCATTAT
>Ga0302279_10000437_pt1 | contig 60530 bp, 54 predicted proteins | sample III_Bog_N3_3_FD_194541 | JGI IMG/M metagenome (GOLD analysis project Ga0302279, IMG submission 194541) | Peat permafrost microbial communities from Stordalen Mire near Abisko, Sweden - III_Bog_N3_3 | ecosystem: Environmental > Terrestrial > Soil > Wetlands > Peat | place: Sweden: Abisko... | reverse complement strand
TGCGGCGTGGGTGGGCGGGCTGGCCGCCGCCGTTGCCGCCGTCGCACGGCCCCCGCCCGCGGCGCCAGCGAAGGTCTGCTTCACCACTTGACCGGCCTTAGCGGCGTCTCTCCTCTAAGCGCTGCTCGCGATCGAGACGATCCGTGTTTCGGATTGGCCCGAATCTAGGGACAGCCCTAGCCGACGGGGCTAGTTGGGAGCGCGCACGCAGCGGAACCCGAGCGTCGGAGCGCGCGTCGCCGGGTCGTTCTTCTCGCGACGCGACGTGCGGAGATCGCGCGGCGCGTTCACGTAGCTGCCGCCGCGCGTGATGCGGCGAGGGTCGGCGATCGACACGCCTGCCATCAGCACCTGCACCGACGAGTCCGCGGTCCACTCGGCGACGTTCCCCGCCATGTCGAGCACGCCGAAGTTGCTCGCACCGCGCGGGAAGCTCCCGACGGGCGCGGTGAGCGCGAAGCCGTCCGGCTCCCCCTCCCCGTTCGCGAGCAGCTCGTTCGGCGACGCGCCCCACGGGTACGCGCTCACGTGCCCTTCGCTACCGCCACCCGCGGCGTACTCCCACTCGGCTTCCGTCGGCAGTCGGCCGCCGTTCCAGCGGCAGTAGGCGGCCGCCTCGTCCCAGGTCACGCAGTTGACGGGGTGGTCGAGCCTGTCGGCGTGCGGCGCGTTGCATTCGGGCGACGTCTGCTGCGACACGGCGACGAGCGACGGACACGAGCCGCTCGCCTCGCAAGCGCTCCACGCGCGCATGGTGGTCTCGACGGCGTCGATGTCGAACGCGTCGAGCATCACCTTCCGCGGCGCCGCGTCGTCTTCGGCGCGCGCGGCTCCCCCGACGAGGAAGCTCCCGGCCGGGACGCGCACGCGCTTCCACGGCTCCGCCTTCGCAGCGTCCGCCGCTTCGCGCTCGGCGCGCACCTGGATCGAGCCGGCGGTCACGCTCGTGATCGACGTAGCCTCGGGGTACGGCGCAGCCGCCGTCCATTCGCGGCGTGCGATGGCCAGCACCGTCGCCGCGGAGGCCGCGCTCACCACGAGGCCGAGGATCAGCGTGTCGGCGCTACGCGCGCGCGGCCGGACCACCGGCGCGGAGCGGACCGTTCCCGCGCTGGTATCGCGCTGCGCGCGCTTTTCCGCGAGCAGCGCGTTCCGCACACGATCGGCGTCGTCGCGGGTCGCGCGATGGTCGCTGTCGATCGAGCTCGGTTCCAAGCGACCCACGGACACCCTCCCTGGTTTCGACCGCCCGTCGCGGTCTCCTCGCGCTGAAGGCGGCACACCGTAGTCTCAGCTCGGAGGCGGTCACAAGGCGTTTCCGTCGCGCGCCGACGGGAGGTGCGACATGTGCGCACCCACGCGCGGTGCGTCAGTCTTCCCACTCGCGACGCTGCACGACCGGAAGCTGAAGCGCCCGCTCGCGCTCGAGGTCGAGATTGCCGACGTGGATGGAGATCGGCATCTGCACCCACTTGTAGATCGACGCGGAGAAGAGCTTCCCGAACTTGCGCGCCCAGGCCGCGAGAGCGTTCGGATCCTCGGTCGGGAACATCGCATGGAGTGCCTGGCGCACCTCGTGCTCGCTCATCTTCTCGCCGGCGTAGAGCGCGAAGCAGGCGTCGAGCACGGGGAAAGGCATGAGGTCCTTCTCGTCCTCCATCCCATCGGCCAGCTCTGCGCTCGCCGGCTTCTTCAGCGTGAGGCGAATCGCCTCGCGCTGCTCCTCGGGCAACGTCTCCAGCAGGTAATCGAGCAGATAGTTCACGACCGTCTTGGGGACGTTGGCGATGACCGAGAGCGCCCCCTCCATGTCGCCGCCGATCGTCGTGTAGCCGACCGCCTTCTCGCTCATGTTGCTCGTCTGCAGGAAGAGCCCCCCCGTGCTGTTCGCCCAGCCCCACATGCGCGCCGCACGGACGCGCGCCTGCACGTTCATGCGCGTGAGCGGCGTCATCGTTTCGCCGGGAGGGAGCATCTTCGCGACCTCCGCCGCCTCGCTCTCGAAGGCCGCGTCGATCGAGACGACCGTGTACGTCGCGTCGAAGTCGCGGGCGGCGCGAGCGGCGGCGGCGGTCGTCTCGGGGGACGAGAAGCGCGTAGGGAGGAAGAAGGCGCGAAGCATCTCCCTCGCCTTCGCGTGGCGCGCGACGTCGTCCAGGTTGGCGAAGCGACGGTCGATGTAGCGACGCGCCACGATGAGACACAGCAAGCTGTCGCGACCGCCGGAGAGCGCGACGCCGATCGATTTGAAGACGCCGGTCTTCTCGAAGTAGTCGCCGACCCCGAGGGCGAGCGCGTCGAGGAGGTCCTCGCAGAAGCGCTCACGGGGCGAGGGTGCCGCGTCGCGCGAAGGGAGGAAGAAGCTGCCGTGCGAGGGCGCCGGGTAGACGAGGGTGTCGCGCCGCGGGGTCGCTTCGCGAACGTGGATGCGCGTGACGTGCGGTGCGCTGGCGGCGAAGGCTGCCTGATCGGTGCGCCACGTGGAGTTCTCGACGCGGAGCCGGCGGGTCCGATCGAGGTCGACGGTCGTGCAGGCAAACCCCTCGCGGAACCGGGGGCCAAGGAGCAGCACGCGGCCGTTCTGCGCGACGATGCCCCCGCCGTCGAACACGAGACCGTCGTTCGCGCCGACGAGGTTCGCGTAGACGAGCGTGCACTCGTTGTCCGCGGCGCGCGTGGCGACCATCTCGCGACGGGTGTCGACGATGCCGAGACGGAACGGCGAGGCGGAGATGTTCACGACGATCTCGGCCCCCGCGTAGCAACGCCTCCGCATCGGGCCGTCGGGCGACCAGATGTCCTCGCACACCTCGACGGCCACGCGACCGAAGTCGAAGTCGAAGACGAGATCGCCGAACGGGATCGTGGCCTCACCGATGGTCACGTCGTCGCGAAGGCCGGCGACGCCGGCCGCGAGCGTGCGCGACTCGTAGAACACGTTGTAGAGCGGGAGCTTCTCCTTGGGGACGAGGCCGAGCACGCGCCCCGCGTGAACGACCGCCGCGCAGTTGTAGAGGTGCGGGCCGCGCGCGATGGTCACGCCGATCACCAGCGCGGCGTCGATGTCCGCGGTCTCGCGCGCGAAGCGGGCCAGCTCGGTCTGCTGTGCCTCGACGAAGCGGCGCCACTGGACGAGGTCCTCTTGCGGGTAGCCTCCGACGGTCTGCTCGGGGAGCGCCACGATCGACGCGCCATCGGACGCCGCCGCGCGCGCGACGAGGACGGCGCGGTCCACGTTCGACCGCACGGCACCGACGGTCGTGTTCACGCTGGCGACGGCGACGCGCAGGAGCCTCATGCGCCTACTGTAGGGCGAAAGCGGGCTCGTGACAGCCCGTGGAGAGCCGCCGCTACTCGTGGATGACGATGCGCGTCCCGTCCTTCGGCTCGCGCGCGAAGACCCCGTGCCACCCGCTGGGGAGGTGCGGCTCGGTCCACGCGAAGAGGGCGCGCGCGTCGGCGGGCGAGAGGTTCACGCAACCGTGGCTCATCTTGTAGCCGAAGTTCGCGTGCCAGAAGGCGCCGTGCAGCGCGTAGCTCCCGTCGAAGTACATGACCCACGGGACGTCCTCGATCGAGTACGGCGCGTCCGCGGCGATGTTGCCGTCCATCGTCGACGACACGTGCTTCGACTGGATGCGGAAGGTGCCGGTCGGCGTGGGGTGGTCCTTCGTCTTGTCGGTCGCGTCGCGCTTGCCCGACGAGACGAGCGTGGCGAAGACCGGGTGGGTCCCCTCGAAGGCCACCAGCGACTGGTGCGTGAGGTCCACGTCGATCCACTTCTCGTGCTCGCCCAGATCGCTCGGCACGGGGCTGGGGGTCGCCAGCTGGACGTCGTTCATCGACACCCAGGTGCCGCGCGTCGTCCGCCGGTAGGTGGCGCCGTTGGCCTCATAGGTCTCGTCGGTGAGCTCGACGACCGCGCGCCGCTCGAGGGCCGCGCCCCAGGCAACCTTCTTCTTTTCAGGATCGACGATGAGCGCGTGCGCGCTCGACGAGCGCACGAACCCGACTGCCGTTGCCTCGCCGGGCAGGTTCGCGCTCGCGTCGCCGTCGGACGCGTCGACCGCGATGCGCGCGCTCGTTGCGACGACGACGCCGGCGTCCCCGCCGAACGTGGCCTGCCCCTCGTCCTCGTGACCACCGAGCCACGCGCCCCGGAAGTCCGCCGGAGGATGAAACAGCGTGACGCGCTCGAACGGAGCCGCGAAGCCCGCGGTGGTCCTCCACCAGTGCGCGTGCGCCGCCTTGAAGTCGCGATCGAGCGCGAGCACGAAGCCGCGCACCATGCGGCGCACGAGCACGCCGTGGCCGTGCAGATCCTCGAGCGTGATCTCCTTGCTCCCGCCGTCCCGCAGGTACCAGGGAAGCGGGGCGGCGTCCGGGATCTCGGCAGGCGGCGCGCTGGCCGCCACGGCCCCGGCGTCGAGCGCGTCGCTCTCGTCCTCGCTCGTACCCCCGTCGACAACTGCGGGCCTCGGCGGCGCCGCGATGAGCCACGGCTCGTACTTCTTCCGGTCCTCGAGCGAGAGCACGCGCCGGTAGAGCGGCGTGCCGTTCGAGCGGTTCACTCCGTAGTCGTACGGGAGAGACCGCGACAGATCGGGCCCGTGGGGCGCGAGACGCACGCGCGGGTTCTTCGGATCGAGCGTCGCGTTCTTGCCGCACACGAAGCCCCCGGCGGCGAGCTCGAGCCACCCGTCGGGGCAGCTGTCGTTCACGATCGGATCGGGGATCACGGGCACGCGCGCGCCGTGGCGCAGGTAGCCGAGGCGAACGCTCTCCTGCCCGCCGTCGGCGTCCTCGGGCCACAAGGGGGCGCTGAGCACCGACGTGACGAAGTTCGTCGCGCCGAGCTTCGCCCCTTCCCAGGGCCCCGCGTCGAGCGCGGCGTGTGCCGCTTCGACCAGCGCGCGGTGGTGCGCGGCGTCTTCGGCGGCCTGCTCGGCGGCGAGATCGCGCGACGGCGCGGGGGCCGGGGCGGCAGCATGACCCGCGTCAGCGGGGGACGCATCGCGCTGACGCGCACACGCCGCGCTCGTGCACGCGAGCACGAGCGCCGCCGAAAGGGAGATCCGATACGGAAAAGTCACTTTCCCGGTTTCCCCCACGCGGGATCGCGCAGCAACCGCGCCACGCGGAGCCAGGCGCTCAGCGCGTGCTGCGGGTAGTCGATCCGTACGTCGCTGTTCATCAAGCTCTCGCGCACTCCACCCATCGCGCGCGACGGGTCCTTCACGAAGTAAACGCTCTCCGCGTCGAGTTGCTGCCCGCGCATGAAGCACGCAAGCTGCATCGACGCGGTCGCCAGCGGAGTCTCGTCGGTCCCCATGAAGCGCGCGAGCTGGAACGTCGAAGCCAGCGCCTCGAGCCGGGTCGAGGTCGGCGTCGTCTGCCCCTCGTCGTAGAAGGAGCCCACGTAGTCGGGGTACGGCGCGGTGTCCGGCTTGCGCTCGGCGAGGAGGATCGCGTCGGCGATCTTGTGCGCGTGCGCGGCGTACGACGGCTCGCGCGTGATCACGAAGAGGTCGTGCAGCGCGTACGAGAGCCAGTGGTCGTGGATCTGGTGCTTCAGGTCGTCGTGCGCGTCGCGCACGTTGACGATGTAGTCGGCCGATTTGCGCGCGGCGGCGAGCCACTTCGGATCGGGGTCGAGCGTGTAGAGGCGCGTGAGGCCGAGCGTGGCCTCGCCGGCGAAGTAGTAGATCTCCTTGTTGAGCCTCTTGCCGCGCGCGCGGTCGTCCTCGCGGGTCACGTCGGCGTTCTCGCGAAAGTGCCCGTCGTCGTACTGCTGGTGGACGATGAAGCGCGCGAGGTCGCGCATCGTCTCGAGATCGCTCGCGTCGCCTGTGGCCTGCGCGTACTTCACGAGCGCCACGATCGCGATCCCGCTCCCCCCGGACTTCCGCTGCTCTCCGTCGGGGTTGTCCGAGAGGAAGGCTCCGTCGGGCGAGTGCTGCAGCTGCTGCTTCAGGTAGCCGACGGCGCGCGCGGTGGCCTGCTCCCACTCGAGGACGTGCAGCTCCTCATAGGCCTCCATGAGCGCGTAGATGGCCCCCGCATGGCGGAGGATCGAGTAGCCGCCCGAACGCTGATCGTGGACGGGGTCGTACTGGTACGTGAACGCACCTCGACGATCGACGATGCGCGCGAGGTAGTCGGCCGCCGCGCGGACGGCAGCGAGGAGTGCGTCGGGCGTGAGCGTCGTGGGGTGCGGGGGCATCGTGCGGAAGAGGGGAACGGGCGCTCCCCCCGCGACGGCCGGCTCGACGCGCGCCGTGATCTCGAACTGCGCGGCGTTCATGCTCGCGATCACGGGCATCTCGACGTGCGCGCGCGCGGCGAGATCGGCGGCGAGCTTCTCGCTGTGGAGGGGCCGCGTCTCCCGGTCCTTCTCGGCGCCGCCGAGCTCGACGTCGCCGTCGAGCAGGATCTCGCTCGGGAGCACCCAGCCGATCCGCGCCGCGCCGTCGCTCACCGCGTACCCGTGCAGCCCCACGTCGAAAATGCGATCGCGCAGCCTGGAATCGAGCTTCACCGATTGCGCGGTCGTGAGCGCGTCGATCTCGACCCGCACGTTCGCCGACGCCGTCGCCGTCTTCGCGATCTCTTCGCTCGCCGCCACGACGCCGTCGAGGAGCGTCGCGCCGAGTCCGGTCGCTCGGACGGGGGGCTTGCCCGGCATCCACGCCGTCACGAACACGCGGTCCCCGGGAGCCGGCGGCGGGCTCGTCGCAGGGGGAGGCGCGTGCGCCACGAGCGCGTGTGCGATCGCCAGGTACGGCGCGAAGTCCACCGCGTCCACGTTCGCCATCGCCCCGAGCGCCGCGCGGTCGACGGGACCCGCGTGCCCGCACGACGAGCACCCGCTCAACGCGAGCGCGCTCGCGAGCGCCGCCGTCGCCAGCGCGCACGTTCGAGACGCCGCGTCCCAGGTCTCCCCTCGGCGCGATCCACGAGGGAGGCCCATCGGGGCGGGTCTTACTCGATCGCCTGGCTCGCTTCCACGGCGTCGGGGATCGTGCGGTAGCGATGGTAGTAGTGCGTCACCTTGGCGACGTAGCCGCGCGTCTCGGCGAACGGCGGAACGCCGCGGTACGTGCGAACGGCTTCGCCCCCGGCGTTGTACGCGGCGACCGTGAGCTCGAGATCGCCGTTGAAATCGTTGGCCAGGATGCGCAGAAAGCGCGTGCCGCCGAAGATGTTCTCGCGCGGATCGTCGATGTCGCGCACTTCGAGGCGCATGGCCGTGTCGGGCATCAGCTGCATGAGGCCGCGCGCGCCGGAGACGCTGACGGCGCGCGGGTCGTAGTCGCTCTCCACCTTGATGACGGCGCGGACCAGCTGCTCGGGGATCTGGTAGAGCGTCGCCGCCTCGCGGATCCACTCGTCGTAACGAACGAAGCGCGCGGCGTCGTGGTCCGACGGGGGGACGGCGATCCCGGCGCCTCCCGCGTACCCCGTGCCGCGCACGCGGTCCCCCTTCAGGTAGACGCGGTAGCGCGGGTCGTTGCGGACATTGGTGAAGTGGATGACGCCGCTGCCGTCGACGTACTGGTAGATGTCCGCCGACGCGCCGACCGCGAAGCCGAGCACCGTGATCGCCGCCGCGAACGGAGCAAGGAGGCGGGCCGGGGAACGGGGGCGCATGGCTCTGGAGACGTGGATCGTGCCGGATCGCACGGGCGCGATCAATTACAGCGCGCCTGAGGGGGTCATTCCCCTGCCAGGACGACGTACGGTCTCGCACATGGCACGACGGCGGAACGCGGGTTCTGTTAACGTCCGCGCGCGATGCCCTGGAACGTTCCGCTCACGGTGGCTAGCGCCGTGTTCGTGCTCTTCCTCTTATGGAAGCTCCGCCCAAACATGGGGGGATCCGGCGCGTCCGGCCGCGGCGCGGCGCTCCGCGCAGCCAAAGCTCGCGTGGCGGCGGCGAAGGACGACGACGAGCGAGCTCTGGCGCTGTGCGACGCGGGGGAAGCGGCAGCCGCGGGGCTCGCGGGGAGCGAGAGCGCGATCGGGTACTACCTGCGCGCGATGAGAGTGAGCCCGCGGTCCGCGGAGCTGGTGACCCGCTCGGCCAAGGGGCTGGCGCGGAAGCCGCGGGCGCTGGAGTCGCTGCTGTGGCGGAGGCTGGGGGCGGAGCCGTGGCTCGGCGGGGGCGAGGCGGCGGCGAAGGTGGCGCTGAAGGAGCTCGTCCGGCTGTACGAGGGGCCGCTGCGGAGCCCGTCGAAGGCGCGGGCGATGGAGAACGCGCTCGCCGTGATGGCGCGGGGTGCGACGGGGACGGGGGGCTGAGAGCTGCTACGATTCACTCGATGGACGAGGCTGCTCGCCGCGCTGCCTGGGGCGCCTTCTTCGCGATCTTCCTCGCGCCCCCCCTCGTCGTCGCCATCACCGCCTCGTACCGCGCGACGTACGTCTTCGCCGGGATCCGTCGGATCGCCTCGCCCACGACGTCCAGCGCGAGGTTCTCGAGCTTCTTGAACCGCAAGCACGCCTTGCCCATGTCGAGCTTCTTCCCCGTGCGCGCCCACGCATCGCGGAACCACTTCATGTCGGCCGTCTCGCCGTCGGCCCCCTCGGCGCAGCCGCAGTAGACGCCCATCAGGTAGAGGGCCATGTGGTTCTTCTGCGACGCGAGCGCCGCGAACGGGAGCGGCTGCTTTGGATCCGTGTGGTAGCCGGCGGGGTATACGGAGTGCGGGACGTAGTAGCCGATCATCCCGTACTGAATCCCCTCCTCGTAGTGGCGGTCCAGGTTCGCGCGGATGACGTCGCGCACCGCGGAGATGGCAGCGCGGCGGTCGGCTGGGAGCCCTTCGAGGTACGCGGAAACGGACTTTGCGGCCGATTGCATGGTGGGAGAGTACCTGCCCGCCACGACCGTCATCCACGGCGGCGCGGGGCCTCAGACGGGGAAGAACAGTCGCCCCACCTCGAGCTGGACGGCATCGAACGGAGCGATGCGCGCGGTCGACTGATCGTCGTAGGCACCGATCTCGCGCCACTCGCGCGTCTCCATGTCGAGGCGCAGCGCCTCGAGTGTGCGCGCCTCGGGATCCACGATCCAGTAGTAGGGGACGCCGTGACTCGCGTAGAGGCGCCGCTTCGTCACGCGATCGTGAGCTGGTCGCGCGGGGGAGACGACCTCGCAGATCCAGTCGGGCACCGTCGTGACCGGGCGCTGCGCGCGCGGATCGGGCAAGCGGTCGCGGCGCCAGCCCGCCACGTCGGGACGGACGACCTCGTGCGCTGCGAGCTGGATGTCCACCTCGGTCATGATCCACCGGCCGCCGGGGCCGCCGCGACCGTCGTCATCGTCATAGGGACCTCCGACGAAAGCGCCGAGCGAACGCTGCACCCGCCCGTGCTCTGGAAGGGGGGGTGGCGTGACGACGATGGCGCCGTGAATGATCTCGGCGCGCACGTCCTCCGGCAGACGGAGAAGGTCGTCGTACGTCGCGAGCTTGAGGGCGGATCCCACGGGGAGAAAGATAGCATCGCTCCACGGGCCCGCCGCTGCACCGCTCGCAGGAAGCAGGCACGCTCGAACCGCGCGCGCGCCTCGAGCGTGCGACAATCGCCCGCGATGGCCGCCCAGGCGTGCACGAGGTGTGCAACCGCGCTCTCCGCGTCCGCGCGCTTCTGCGCGTCGTGCGGCCTCGCCGTAGGGGCGCCGAGCGCGACGCGCCTGGCGGACACCGAGGTCCCGTCGGACAGGGCCTCGCGCCTCCCGCCGATGCGCCTCCCGCCCGGCACGCGCCTGCAGGTCTAGCGCATCGAGTCGGTGGTCGGCGAAGGGGGGATGGGGGTCGTGTACCGCGCGCACGATGAGGCGCTCGACCGGACCGTCGCGCTCGAGTGCCTGCACACGAACCTCGCCGGCGATCCGGAGATCCGTCGCCGCTTCGCCCGCGAGGCCAAAGTGCTCCGGAGCTGGGAGCACCCGAACGTCGTGGCCGTGTACGACTTCGTCGAGCAGGAGCACATGCTCGCCATCGTGATGGAGTACGTCGCGGGCAAGAGCCTCGCCGAGCATGCGGACGTCCTACGCGCCGGAGTACCGGTTCGCCGCGGGCGGGTTCCGGTGCGCGAAGAACGCGTGAGCGGGCGTGAGCGCGCCAGACGCGGAACGCGCGGAAGTAACCCGCGGTTACACACGGGAGACTCTCGGACACACGCGTGTGGAGGCTGGTGTCGCCGGTGACACTCGCGGTGTCGCCGGTGTAGCGGGCGCACACATCGATGTATCCCGCTCTCCCATCGGTGTATCGGCTCGCCACATCGATGATTCCGTGCGACACGACGATGTGTCCGCTCGCCACAAACGTGGCACTCGCCGTTCCAGCGAGGATTCTCGCGGATACCCCGGTGTGACCGCCGGAGACAGCGACCAGGAGAACGACGTGGCGACGATTGAGGAACGCAGAACCCTCCAGGCCGCCCTCCGCGCGTGCCGCACCAGGCTCCGCGTCACGCAGGAAGAACTGGCCGATGCCCTCGGGATTTCTCGGAAGACCTATGTTCTTTTCGAGTCCTGTCGGTGGCTCCCCTCCGCGCGTGAGCGCGGACACTTCGTGAAGGAGCTGCACGGGCTGGATCCCGCGGCCGCAGCCGCGCTCGTCGCGGCCGTCGGCGAAACGCTCGAGGACCACGTCATGACGCTTCCGTCGGCGGCGGGCACCGTCGTCAAGCCGATCGACGCCAAGCAGGCGAAGCTCGTCTTCCACGCCGCGCTCTACGAGACCGCCGAGGAGCTGGAGATGGCTCCGAAGGACCTGCGACCGATCGCCGCCGGGTTGCTCGCGAAGCTCGCTGATTCGGGGATCACGCTCGCGCAGGCGGCGACGCTCGCGAAGAGCGCGGGCACGGCGCGTAAGAAGGAGTGACTCCCCTCACCCCCCGTGCGGCGGCCAGAACACCTTCGGCAGCGCATGCCGATGGAACAAGGACAGCCAGTCCATCAGCCCCGCCACCGTCACGTGCACCAGGAACCCCTGGTAGATGCTCTTGGTCTTCATGCTGAGCGACCCGAGCGCGATGCCGGCCACGATGGCGCCGTTCACCTCGAGGTAGGGCTTGCCGTAGTGGATCATGCAGTACGGCACGGCCATCGCGAAGATGGCGCCCGAGCCGAGCGTCGTCTTCAGCGCCCCCAGCCACCACCCGCGGAAGAACATCTCGAGCGCGAAGAACTGCGCGAAGTAGATCGCCTCCCACATGAGGAAGTCGAGCCAGCTGCGCGTCGCGTTTCGGTAGAACGGGTAATACGAGCCGAAGTCCGGCTGGTGGCTCACGAGGAACATCGCCGGGAGCACGAACGCCAGGAAGAGGAGGTAGATCCAGGCGTGGGCGAAGAACCCCTTGGTGCGCAGCCCCATGTCGAGGAGCGAATCGCGCGGGAAGAAGAGCTTCCAGAGCGGGAACGGGATGACGTAGCCGAAGATGCGCGCGAACGCCCACCACCCGAAGCCGAGCAGCTCGTCGAACTTGAAGAGGCCGTTGCCGAGCTTGCCGTGGAAGCGCACGTCGAGCTTCGTGAGCAGCGGGTGGATGTTCTCTTCGTAGAAGCCGCGACCGCCGTAATACTCCTGCAACGTCAGGATGACGGCGGCCATGGCCATCGCCACGAACGGGCGCAGGTCGCTCTTCCCTTCGGCGAGCGCTTCGCCGCGATGCCGGTGCGCATCCTCGTCGAGCTCGCGCCACGTCTGGCGGAAGAAGAGCCAGACGAGCGGCAAGATCACCAGCAAGGCCGGGATCGGGAGCAACGGGCTCAAGCGATCCATCCACACGGCGAAGGCGCCGGCGCGGGGCGGCGCGGTCGCGGCGATCGTGCCGAGATCGGGGGTTATCGACGCGAAGAGCGCCGCGAGCTCGAGGGTCACGTGACCGTCGATGCAAGCGCGAGAGCGCGCCCCTTGTCGAGCCGCGCGAGCGAATCTTGCCGACCGAGCACCTCGAGCACCTCGAACAGGCCCGGGCTCGCCGTGCGCCCGGTGAGCGCGACGCGCGCGGGCTGCGCGATGTCCTTGATCTGGAGCCCTTTGCCGGCAAGCCAGGCGTTCACGCGCTCCTCGAGCACCTTGGCGCTCCAGTCGCCGGCGTCACGGATGGCGCCGGCCAGCCCCTCGAGGCTCGGCGCGGCCGCGGGCACGAGGAACTTCGCGACCGCCTTCTCGTCCATCACGGGCGCGTCGCGGAAGAAGAAGTCGAGCTTGTCGGCCGCCTCGACGAACGTGGTCGCGCGCTCGCGCACCATCGAGAGCGCCTTCTGCAGCTTCGTCTCGTCGATGTTCGTGATCCCGCGCGCCGCGAGGAACGGCCGGACGCGCTTCTTGTACTCCTCGTCCGGCGTCAGCACGGGCGACTTCAGGTGCTCGTGGTCGATGGCGAGGAACTTCTTCGGATCGAACTTCCCGTCACCGCGCCCGCACGCCTCCCACGAGAAGGCGGCGATGAGCTCCGGCATCGAGAAGACCTCCTGGTCCCCGTGCGACCACCCGAAGCGCGCGAGGTAGTTGAGCACGGCGTGCGGCGAGTACCCCTGGTCGCGGTACTCCGACACGCTCACCGCGCCGTGCCGCTTCGACAGCTTCTCGCCGCTCGGCGCCAGCATCATCGGCAGGTGCGCGAACTCGGGGACCTTCGCGCCGAGCGCCTGGTAGAGGAGGATCTGCGGCGGCGTGTTCACCATGTGGTCGCGCCCGCGGGCGACGAGCGTGATCCCCATCGAGATGTCGTCCACGACCGCGCCGAAGTTGTAGAGCGGCACGCCGTCGCTGCGAATGAGGACGAAGTCCTGCTGCGCGTCGTTGGGCGTCGTCACCTCGCCGAACACCTTGTCGACGTACGTGACCGCGCCCCCCTCGGGCATCATGAAGCGGACGACGAACGGCTTGTCGGGCTGGTCGGCGCGGTTCCGGCACGTCCCCGGGTAGCGGAACTTCGCCTTCGGATCCTTCGCCTTCAGCGCCTCGCGCTGGGCGTCGAGCTCCTCCTTCGTACAGAAGCAGCGGAAGGCGGTCCGCTCGCGGATCATCCGCTCGGCCCACTCGCGGTAGATCGCGAGCCGCTCCATCTGCGTGTACGGCCCGAAGGCCCCGCCCACACCCGGCCCCTCGTCCCAGTCGATCTCCAGCCACGTGAGCGAGTCGAGGATGACCGCGCGGCTCTCCGGCGTGCTCCGCTCCTGATCGGTATCCTCGATGCGGAGGACGAACGTGCCGCCGGTCTTCCGGGCGTAGAGCCAGTTGAAGAGCGCCGTGCGGACCCCACCGATGTGGAGGTAGCCGGTGGGCGAGGGGGCGAATCGGACGCGCGGTTTCCCTTGGCTGGCTTGCATGGTTCGGAGCGCGCTGTTTACCACGGTGGCCCCGAACCGAGTGCAGGCCGACGCAGCGCCGCTCGCTGCGGGTTCCAGAGTGAAAGCGATCCGCTGACTTGCTTGCGACGCCGCGTCACGGCTGCTACATCGCGCCCCTCACCCAGCCGTGCGAGTTACCTCGCACACCCATTCGTCACAGAAGGAGAGAGCGCCATGGCCAAGAGCCCGCTTTCGATCGTCAAAGAGAAGTTCGAGACCAAAGAGAAGCTCGTCGCCGCCGTCGAGAAGTTCACGACCGACGACCTGTGGGTCGCGCGCACGAACAAGGACAAGGGCCTCGCGCACGTCTCCAACGCGAAGCTCATTCGCCTCCACGCGACGTTCAGCGCCGTGAAGGAGAAGTTCGGCACCCGCGCGAAGCTCATCGAGGCCATCTGCGAGCTCGAGAAGCGCGCGAAGGACGAGGGGTACAAGGCGCGCATCTCGGCCTACCCGGTCCCTCGCCTGTGGGACCTCTACAAGGCGTCGGCGAAGCGCAACGCCCCGAAGGCCGCTCCCGCGAAGAGGGCCGCAAAGCCCGCCGCCGCCAAGCCCGCGCCAGCGAAGAAGACTGCCGCGAAGAAGACGGCGAAGAAGTAATTCGCCTGTAGTCTGGCGCCTCATTCTCACGACATCAGGACCAGCGAGAAAAGAAGACGATGGCCAAGAAGACGGATTCGAAGTCGCCCGTACCGGTCGGCCCGAACGGCTATCCCACGACGCACGAGATGTTCGTGCCGAAAGCGATCTTCTTCACGAACGGGGTAGGCGTCCACAAGGACCGCCTATCCTCGTTCGAGCTGTCGCTCCGTGACGCGGGGATCGAGAAGGCCAACCTCGTGACGGTCAGCTCGATCTTCCCGCCGCGCTGCAAGGAGATCAGCCGCACCGAGGGGCAGAAGCTGATCATCCCCGGCCAGATCGTCCACTGCGTCATGGCCCGCCAGGACACCAACGAGCCGAACCGCCTCATCGCGGCCTCCATCGGTCTCGCGCGTCCGGCCGATCCGAACATGTACGGCTACCTCTCCGAGCACCACAGCTACGGCGAGACGGCGAAGAAGGCCGGCGACTACGCCGAAGACCTCGCCGCCACGATGCTCGCGACCACGCTCGGCATCGGGTTCGATCCCGAGACGGCGTGGAACGAGCGCGAGCAGGTGTTCAAGATGGAGAAGACCATCCTGAAGACGCGCAACGTCGTGCAGAGCGCCGAGGGGCACGCGAAGGGGACGTGGTCCACGGTCGTCGCGCTCGGCGTGTTCATCTTCTAGGAACCGCACCATGGCCGAGGTCACCGTTCGCCACGAGCTCGATTGCAGCATCGACGACTACTGGAACAAGTGCGTCTTCGATGACGACTTCAACCAGGCGCTGTACGTGGGCCGCCTGAACTTCCGGTCGTTCGTCTCGCTCGAGTCGCAGGATCTCCCTGATCGCCGCACGAAGAAGGCGCGCATGGAGCCCCCGCTCAACAGCGTGCCCGTCTCGGTCAAGAAGGCCATCGGCGACAGGCTCGCGTACTCCGAGGATGGCGCGCTCGACAAAGCCACGGGCCACTACAAGTGCGCCATCACGCCGAGCTCCTTCGCCGACAGGACGAAGGTCGAGGCGGAGCTGTGGTGCGAGCCCTCGCCGACGGGCGACGCGAACAGGTGCATCCGCTTCGCGCGCGTGAAGGTCGACGTGAAGGTGTTCGTCATCGGCGGCATGGTCGAAGAGAAGATCATGCACGACCTCCGCAGCTCGTACGACGCCGAGGCCGCGTTCGTCCGCGAGTGGGTCACGAAGTAGGCACGTCCGGGGGCCGAAAGGCCGCCGTTCGTCCGATTGTGCCGGCGTCCGCGCGGGCGCGGGGTTTACGCTTCTTTACCGGTTGCCGCGCTGTTCTCCGGACAGCGCCGTGCACACTGGCTTGCGGAGGTAAACGCCATGACTCGCATCTTGCTCCCGTCCGTCGTCGCCGTATCCCTCGCCCTCTCCGCGTGCAGTGGAAGCACGACGTCGACCGAGCCGTCGACCGCATCGACCGCGCAGGGCGCCCTCACGACGGCCCCGGTGGCGCCCCAGGTGAAGGGGCACATCCGCGCCGTCGCCGACGCGCTCTCCAGCGTCCCCTTGCGGGCCGATCAGCGCACCGACATCGAGCAGATGGCGACCGACGCCGACACGCGCCACACCGCCGCGAGGGCCGCGCACGCGCAGCTCGCCGAAGCGATCGCCGCGCAGATCGAAGCCGGCGCGATCGACCGCGCCGCCCTGCAGCCGAAGATCGACGCGACCGCCGACGCGCTCGCCACTTCGCGCCCCGCCGACCGCGCCGCGCTCTTGCACCTGCACGCGATCCTCACGGCGGACCAGCGCGCCCAGTTCGTCGACGCGATGCAGTCGCGCCGCAAGGCCAAGCACGAAGGTCACGGCATGCACGGCCGGATGGAGCAGTGGGCGAAGGACCTCCAGCTCACTGACGATCAGCGCACGCAGATCACGGCCATCGTGAAGGCGCAGTTCTCGGCCCACAAGGACGCGATGCACGCGATGCACGACGCGCACGAGCACGGCCACGACTTCATGGACTCGTTCAAGAGCGACCAGCTCGCTCCCCCTCGCCCCGCCGACGACGCGCGCGCGCACGCGAACCGGAGGGCCGACTCGTTCCTCGGCATCGCCACGCAGGTGCTCCCGCTCCTCACCCCCGCGCAGCGCGCGCTCGCCGCCACGAAGATCCGCGCGCGCGTTCAGGCCGGCGAAGAGGACGTCCCCTCGCTCGGCGAATGATCGGAAGTCGTAACGATTCCGCGCTCGCCGGAGAGTCCCCGACGGGATCTATTAAACACCGTTCAATCGTCTATTGACTGTAGGTCAATAGCATTTCAAGCTCTCCCCATGAGCGCGAAGGGGAACGTCTACTCCGTCATCGTCGTGGGTACCGGGTTCGCGGGGCTCGCGATGGCGGTCCGTCTGAAGCAGGCCGGCATCCATGACTTCACGATCCTCGAGCGAGCGAGCTCCCTCGGCGGAACGTGGCGCGACAACACCTACCCGGGCGCGGCGTGCGACATCCAATCGCACCTGTACTCGTTCTCGTTCGAGCCGTACCCCGAGTGGTCCCGGATGTTCGGCCAGCAGCGGGAGATCCTCGAGTACATGGAGCACGTCGCCCACAAGTACGGCCTCCTGCCGCACATCCGGTTCGACTCCGGGGTCGAGCGCGCCGTCTTCGACGAGAAGGACGGCGTGTGGAACGTCACCACCAAGGACGGCGCCGTGCACCGCGCGCGCGTCGTCGTTTCGGGAACGGGGCCGCTCAACCGGCCGGCGTATCCCGCGATCAAGGGGCGCGAGACGTTCGCGGGCAAGTCGTTCCACTCGTCGGCGTGGGATCACTCGTATTCGATCAAGGGGAAGCGCGTCGCCGTCCTGGGGACCGGAGCGAGCGCCATCCAGATCATTCCGGCCATCGCCGACGAGGTCGGGTCGCTCCACGTCTTTCAGCGCACGCCGCCGTGGATCATGCCGAAGCCCGACCGTCCCATCACGAACGGCGAGCGCACCCTCTTCCGGCGCGTCCCGGCGGCGCAGAAGCTCGCGCGCGCGGCGATCTACTGGTTCCTCGAGTGGCGCGCTCTCGCGTTCACGGTGAACCCGCAGCTCCTGAAGCGCGCCGAGCCGCTGGCGGTCCGCTACCTCGAGTCGCGCGTGAAGGACCCCGTCCTGCGCGAGAAGCTCCGCCCGCGGTACACGCTCGGCTGCAAGCGCGTGCTCATGTCGAACGACTACTTCGAGACGCTGCAGAAGAAGAACGTCGACGTCGTCACGACCGGGATCCGCGAGATCGTGGCGAACGGCATCATCACGAACGACGGCAAGCTCCACGAGGTCGACGCCATCGTCTACGCGACGGGTTTCGACGCCGCCGAGGCGGTCGCACCGTTCGACGTGCGCGGCAAGGGCGGGCTCGAGCTGAACGACGCGTGGCGGGATGGCGCCGAGGCGTACCTCGGCACCTCCATCGCCGGTTTCCCGAACCTGTTCCTGCTCATCGGTCCGAACACGGGTCTCGGGCACAACTCGATGGTGTTCATGATCGAGAGCCAGGTCGCCTACGTGCTCGACGCCATCGAGAAGATGCGCGCTCGACACTGGAAGACCGTCGAGGTGCTCCCGCGCGTGCAGGCCGAGTTCAACGAGAAGATCCAGGCGCGCCTGGCGAAGACCGTGTGGCAAACGGGGGGCTGCACGAGCTGGTACCAGACGCGCGACGGCAAGAACACGACGCTATGGCCCGGCTTCACGGTCGAATTCCGCCTCCGCACGCGGCGCTTCCACGAGCACGCGTATGCTTGCGTGGAAGAAGATCGATCGTCGCCTGTTTCGAGGCTACAGGTCGTCGCGAGCGCGGCCGAGTGACGGGAAGAGACCGGAGCAAGAAAGAACGCATGAGATCACTTCAAGGCAAGGTCGTCGTCATCACGGGAGCGGGCTCGGGCATCGGCCGCGCGCTCGCCGTCGAGTCCGCGAAGAAGGGGGCGATCCTCGCGCTCGCCGACTGGAATGAAGAGGGCCTCAAGGAGACGCAGACGGAGGCGCGCGCGAAGGAGAGCATCGTGCGCAAGCTCGACGTGCGGAGCGAAGAGGGCTTCCAGGCCTTCGCTAGCGACGTGCAAAAGGAGCTCGGCGGCGCGCACGTCGTCGTCAACAACGCGGGCGTCTCCCTCTCCGACACCGTCGGCTCGATGAAGCGCTCCGACTTCGAGTGGCTCATCGACATCAACTTCTGGGGCGTCGTGCGCGGGACCGAGACGTTCCTCCCGCAGCTCCTGTCCAAGGACGACGGGCACATCGTCAACATCTCGAGCGTCTTCGGGCTCATCGGCGTGCCGAGCCAGTCGGCGTACAACGCCAGCAAGTTCGCCGTCCGCGGCTACACCGAGGCGCTCCGTCAGGAGCTCGAAGAGGCCGGCGCGCCGGTGCACGTCACCTGTGTCCACCCCGGCGGCGTGAAGACGAACATCGTGCGGAACGGCCGCCACGTGAAGGACGCCTTCGGACGGGCGACCGACACGGCAAAGCTGTCGCACATGTTCGACGCGGCGGCGCGCACGACGCCCACCAAGGCCGCGGAGACCATCCTGGCCGGCATCCTGTCGAACTCGCCTCGCGTGCTCATCGGGCGGGACGCGCAGATGATCGACCTCGTGCAACGGCTCTTCCCGACGGGCTACCCGCGCGTCCTTCACCGCGTCACGCAGTGGATCGACCGCCGCACGAGCGCGCGGTCGTGAGCACCAAGGCGTCCGAGAAGGTCATCGGCCCGCGCATCCCGGATCTTCGCACGGTCCTGCTCGACCTCTCGCTGCGCCTCCGTGTGAAGCGCAACGTCGGGCATCTCGTGAGCGACGCGGGGCTCCGGAAATCCGCGGCCGCATTTCGCGAGTCGGCGAAGAACACGCACACGCCCCCTTTCGTCGGCGTCACGCGGGTGGACATCGCGGGGCGCACGGCCGAGTGGGTCACGGCGACCGACGAGACCGACAAAGCCATCCTCTATTTCCACGGCGGCGGGTTCTTCTTCAGCTCGCCGAAGGACCACCGTCCGCTCATCTGGCGTCTGGCGCGCGCGACCTCGCGCCGCGTGCTCGCGATCGACTATCGCAAGGCGCCCGACCACGTCTTCCCCGCATGGCTCGACGACGCCTTCGCGACGTACCAGCACGCGCTGGCCGAAGGGATCGCGCCGGAGGACATCGTGCTCTCAGGGGACTCGGCGGGGGGGAACATCGCGCTCGCGCTCACCCATCGTCTTCGCCGCGAAGGGGTGCCTCTTCCCGATTCGCTCGTCCTCTTCTCGCCGTGGGCCGACCTGACGTGCAGCGGCAAGACGTACGGGACGAAGAGCCGCCGCGACGCGATGTTCAAGGGTCCGGCCACGCGCGAGCTCGGACGCTACCTCACGCGCGGCCGCGACCCGCGCGACCCGGAGATCTCGCCCGTGCACGCGGACTTCACGGGGTTCCCGCGCATGCTCGTCTTCGCCGGCTCGACCGAGATCTTCCTCGACGACGCTCGCGCCGTCGTCCGCAAGGCCGCGGCCGCCGGCGTGGACGCACGGCTCGTGGTCTATCGCCACATGCCACACATCTTCCCGATGTTCGCGGGTGTAGCGCCGCGTGCCAAGGAAGCTTTCCCGATCGTGAAGGCCTTCGTCGACGAAGGTCGCCGCACGTCGCCGCGCGAAGCGGACGTCAGCCCGAAGCGTTCTGCGGTCGCGTCGCCCGTACGCGCGTGACGTTCGGCTCGCTCGCCCGCTTGCGACGGAGCGCGTAGCGCACGAGGAGCTTCACGAGCGCCGAGTAGTCCATCCCGACCGCGGCCGCCGCGCGCGCCATGCCGGCGTGCCGCGAGAGATCGCAGTTCGGGTTCACGTCGATGACGTAGGGCACGCCATTGGCCGCGAGGCGCACGTCGATACGCCCGTAGTCGCGCATCCCGATCGCACGAAACGCCTCGACCGCGACGCGACGCACGCGCGCGGCGATGTTCCCCGCCAGCACTGGGTGGAGCACGGGGCGCGTACCGAGATCCTCGAGCGACCCCTCGCTCCACTTTGCCTCGTACGAGACGATCGGCGGAGCGCCCGCGGGGAGCGCGGAGAAATCGATCTCCGACAGCGGCAGGACGCGCGCGGCCGGGTAGCCGAAGAGCGCCACGTTCAGCTCGCGCCCCGCGACGAACTGCTCCACGAGGCACGGTTGCCGGTAGGTCCGGACGATCTCGCTCACGCACGCCCGGAGCTCTTCGTCGTTGAAGACGACGCTCCGGGAGGTGATCCCGACCGAGCCGTCCTCGCGCACCGGCTTCACGATGAGCGGGAACTCGAGCGCACACGGATCGGCGGCGGTCGCCATGACGCACGCGCGCGGCGTGGGAATGCCGGCGGCTTCCAGGCGCCGCTTCACGCGATCCTTATAGAGCGCGTAGCGAAGGGCCTCGGGCGGAGAGCCGGTGAACGGGATCCCGAGCAGCTCGAGGATCAGCGGCACCGCGCTCTCGAGCCGGGTGTCTCCCGCCAGCGATTCACAGAGGTTGAAGGCGCAGTCGGGCTCGATCTCGGCGAGCCGTTCGCGCAGCGCCGTGAGGTCGCCGTCGACCGGCACCAGCTGCACGTCGTGCGCTCCGTCGTCGAGCTCCTGGGCTATCCCCGCCGCAACCTGACCGACGTCGGCGCGAGCGGCGTACCCTGGGTCGCCCGCGGGCGACGAGTCTTCGTAATCAACGTTGAACAGAACGGCGACGACGGGTGATCTCCGTCTTGGAGGCCGTGGGCGCGCGGGAGGCGCGGGATCGGTCATGACTCTGACGTCCTTTCAGGCGAATCTAGCGAGGCCACATTTGGGGTCAAGATGACAACAGCATCGATCGCAACGAGATCCTCCGGAGACGGACGGGCGGGGGCCACACCACCCGGATTGCTCAGGGCGACGCTGCTCGTCCTCCGAAAGGACCTGGCCATCGAGATGCGCACCCGCGAAATCGTGACCACGTCGGGCTTCTTTGCCGCGCTCGTGGCGATTTTGGCGTCCGTCGCGTTCTACGCCGGCCCGGACACCACCTCGCGCGTGGCCCCGGGGGCCATGTGGCTGTCGATCGCCTTCGCCGCCATCCTCGCCCTCGGACGAACCTGGCAACGCGAGCGGGACGAGTCGGCGCTGACAGGGCTGCTGGTGGCCCCCATCCCGCGAGCGTCGATCTTCCTGGGCAAGGCGCTCGGGGTCTTCGCCTTCGTGACGCTGGTGGAGCTCATCGTCGTGCCGGTGGTGGCGCTGCTGTTCCACGTGGAGCTCCCGGACGTCATCGGGAGCCTTTCGTGCGTTCTCCTCGTCGGGACGATCGGCGTCTCGGCGACCGGTACGCTCTTCGGCGCCATGACGGTCCGGACGCGGGCGCGCGACCTGGTCCTCGCGACCGTTCTGTTCCCCCTACTTTCGCCGACGCTCGTGTCAGGAGTGGCGGCAACCCGCGAGATCTTCTCGATTTGCCAGTCGATGCACCCGCCGGGCGCACTCGAGCAGCTCGCCGAGGTGAGCGACTACATCGGCCTGCTCGGACTCTTCGCCATGGTGGGGCTGCTGGGGGGGATCGCGTTCTTCGGGGTGCTCGTCGACGAGTAGTAGAGGAGGAAGGAACGGGCGCCCTCAGAGCTGCCGCGCGATGGCGTCTGCCTGCGATTCGACGACGCCCGGCTCGAGGCGTGCCCCCGTCACCTCACCGAGCGCGAAGACTCCGTCGCGAACACGTCCCTCCACCACCTGCGGAAAGAACCCCCGCGGCATGTGCACGAGGCGCGCGCCGGCCTGTTCGCACAGCTCGTACGCTGGAGCGCGGGGGGCGTCGATGACCAGCGCGTCGGCCTTGATGCGCCGCTCCTTCCCCAGCTCGCGCACGACGACCGTTTTCACGCGCGCGGCCCCCTCCGCGTGCACCGGTGCCCCCTCGACGAGCTCGACGACCTGCCCGGCGCGCGTGGCCGCACGCGCGAACGCTCGCCCCATCGCCCCCGCACCCCCTCCGTCCGTGCCTCCGTCCAGCCCCCCGTCCGTGATGCAGACCAAGACGCGTTCACCCAGCGTCACCCCATGGGCGAGCAGCCAGGAGGCCGCCCGCGCGCTCATGACGCCGGGCAGGTCGTTCCCCTCGAAGGCCAATGCGCCGTCGTGAGCTCCGGGGGCCAGGACGAGCGCGCGCGCGGTCACGACCTCCGCGCCGTCGTGGCCGGCGACGAGTAGATCCTCCCCGTAGAGCGCCGCGGCCGTCGTGCGTGTCCGCACGACGATCGCCCCTCGTTCCACGCGCTCGTCGAACCGCGCGCGTAGCGCGGCCCAGGGCTGAGCGTCCTCGCCAGTGAACGCGCGCAGCGTGCCGCCCACCGCCAGGGCATCATCCAGGACCTCGACCCGCCTCCCCGCGTCCGCCGCGCGGGACGCGATCGCCATCCCCGCGGCCCCGCCCCCGACGACGACCACATCCCCCGCGCGCCGCCTCGCCTCGCGCGGCGCGCTCGTCTGCCCCGGCAGCTTCCCCAGCCCCGCAACCCGGCGCGCGAACGACTGCATGATGCTCTGCAGCCCCGGAACGCCGGCAAACAGCTCGTGGTGGTTCATGCCGTTCGGGAAGAACCAGTCGGTCATCCGGAGGAAGTCCACCTCGCGCGAGCCGAGCGTGTTCTGGGTCTTCACGACCGTCCCCTCGGCCGCCGGGACGGCGCACGTCATCACGTTGGGGCAGTCGTCGACGCGCGCGAGGCACCCGTCGCACGCCGCGCGAAGGCACGACGGGCCCCGTGGGCGATGGAACTTCGGGCTGCGCGCCAGGGACAGCTTCCCGGCGGCAATGAGCGCAGCAACGAGCGGCTCGCCGCGCTCGGCCTCGAGCGGCTCACCGTCGAAGAGGATCGTGACTGGGTCCACAAGGGGGGTCGCGCGCGGCACGGCCTCCTTGTAGTCGCGTCTCGGGCTGCTGTCGCGGATCGACGGCTACCGGTGGAAGCCCCTTTGACTTCCGCTGGCCGCGCGCGGGAGACTGCCGGACCTCGTATGCGCCTCGGGCTTCTCGGACCGGCCGATGGGAACGTGGACGACCTCGCCCGCGCCGCGGAGCTGCTCGTGGGGGAGCTCAAGGTCGATCGCGCCATCTACCTGGGCGCCGACAGTGCGCTCGACGACATGGTCGCGGCCTGGGCAAAGCAAATCGTCGGGGACGACCCGAGCGATGACGCGGCCTGGAGACGCGCCGCCGAGGTGGCGATCGACGGAACCTCTCTGGAGATCGACGAGTTCATCACGCGCGAACGGGCGCGCCAGCGGCTCCGCGTCCTGGAGGGGCTCCCCAAGGGGGGGATCGCGCGGACGATCGAGATGATCGGCGATCGCGTGGCCGTGCTGGTGCACGACAAGGGGCTCCTCGACGAGGAGGACATCTTCGCCGCCAGCCTTCTCATCTACGGCAGGAGCCCTGAACCGCTGGTGAAGCGAATCGGCGCGCGCTGGTTCGTGACGCCCGGGAGCGCGGGGGTGCTCGGGGGAGGCGCCGCCGTGCTCGACGACGACGCGGAGGAGATCGTCGCGTCGGTCTATGGCCCCGACGGCACCTGCACGATGAAAGAGACGATCGCCATCCAGCGCGCAACCAAGATGAAGATCCAGGGGGGCGCGTGATGCGCGTGGCCTTCTTCGGCGGCAGCTTCAATCCGCCACACGTCGCGCACGTCCTCGCGGTGGCCTACGCGTTGACGACCCAGGACATCGATCGCGTGCTGGTGGTGCCGACGTTCCGCCATCCCTTCGCCAAGCCTCTCGCCCCCTACGACGATCGCGTGGAGATGTGTGAGCGCGCGATGGCGTGGATGCCGCGGGTCGAGGTGTCGCGCGTGGAAGAAGAGCTCGGGGGGGAGAGCAAGACGCTGAGGACCCTCGAGCACCTCAAGGCGGCTCACGCCGATTGGTCGCTCCGCCTTCTCATGGGTGCCGACCTTCTGGCCGAGGCTCCGCGGTGGTTCCGGTTCGACGCCGTGCGGGCGCTCGCGCCTCCAATGGTCCTCGGACGCTACGGGGTGGACACGAAGGACGCACCTCCCCCGATCCTCCCCGCGATCTCGAGCACGGACGTACGTGCCAAGATCGCCGCCGGCGACTGGGAGGCCCTCGCGCCGCTCGTACCGCGTGAGGTTCTCGCCATCATCCGGGCCCGGGGGCTCTACACGTGAAGAGCGTGTTCATCTTCGGCTCGGGGAAGGTCGGGCGCGCGATCGCACACGTTCTTCGCGCGTCGAAGTCGAAGGGGCCGAGCGTGACCCTGCATGCGGCTCGCAAGGGGCTCCCGCGGAAGCCGATCGACGCGGACATCCTCGTCCTCGCGGTGCGCGATCGCGATCTCGCGGCACTGGCAACGAAGCTCGCCGAAGCGCGACTCGTGTCGAAGCGCACGGCGTGCGTCCACGCAGCGGGAGCCGCGACGGCCGAGATCATCGCGCCCCTCCGCGCCGTGTCCGCCGGGGTCGCGCAGATGCACCCGATGATCTCGTTCGCGTCCCTGCGGGTCTTCCCATCGCTCGCGCGCGGACACGTGCACGTGAAGGGGGATCGCATCGCGGAGGCGCGCGCCCGCACGCTCGTGAGACTCCTGGGCATGACGCCGCGCACGTTCGAGGCGCTCGACACCATCGGCTACCACGCGGCCGCGGGGCTCGTGGCCAACGGCGCGGCGGCGCTCGCCGCCGTGGGCTGCGAGCTGCTCGCGAAGTCGGGAGTGCCCGCACATCTCGCACCGAAGATGCTCGGACCTCTGCTGCGAAGCGTGGCCGAGAACATCGAGGCGCTCGGCTTCCCCGACGCGCTCACCGGCCCGGTGAGGCGCGGCGATCCGGCCGCCGTCGAGAAGCACCTGGGTGTGATCCTCGAGCGACTCCCTTCCGCGATCCCTCTGTACCTGGCGAGCGTTGGCGCTCAGGTACCGCTCGCGCGCGCCATCGGCGAGGCGCCCGCAGCAAGTTTCGACGCCATCGAGTCCTTCGTCGCACGCGGTGTGCAGGACATGCACGCGCGCCAGAGAGACTGAAGAAATCCGCGGGCGGGGAGCGATGGCGAGACGTGAATGAGTAGGGGGGTTCGCTTGATGACCCCCGTACCCAACGCTAGGGTTTACCTGCTTGCTCGCTCAATCTTCCACTAGCGGGCCTATCGCTTCCGCATCTTCGCCGCCGCAGGCCCTGGCTGAGCTGGATGAACGGCTCGCAACCTGCGCAACGGGGATCCTCGTCGTTCACACGCCGCGCGAGAGCGCGGAGGCGTTGATCGCGCACGTCGCGCGTCGGTTGAAGAGCCTTGGTCGCGGAGCGATCATTGCGCGTGCGCAAGCCGCAGCGCCGTTGTGGCATGAGGTAGCCGCCCGCTTGCCGCTGGGGAAACTGCCGATCGAGCCGATCGCGTGCGCCGCAGCGATCAGCGCAAGCGCCATCCTTCGTCGAGCGGTCATCGTGGCCCCCCTCCCGGTCGCGGGGAGCTGGGATCGGGCGGTGGCTACGGAGCTCGCGGTGCGCAACAACGCGCCGTTGGTCGTGTTCGTTGGCGACGAGGAAGACGCCGGGAGCGACGTGCCGGGGGAACGGTTCGACGTGGCGCCGCGGCTCGATGCGGAGGCGAAGGCCCGATGGTGGCTCGCCGTCGCAAGCGAAGCCCACGCGCTCGTGACCGATGACGACCTGGGGGCTCACGAAGCGTGGTGGTCGGCCGTGAAGCGAGCGCCGACCGCGCCGCACAGCGAGCCGGAGGTGCCCAACATCGGGGTCGCTCTGCTCAAGCGGCTGGCGATGGCGGCCTTTCCATGGGCGCTCGCGGATCTCGACGCGCTCGAGCCAGGAGACGAGCGTGCGCTCGAGGCACTCCTCGCAGCAGGCGCGGTGGACGCGGCGCAGGGATGCGTGTCGATCGCTCCTTCATGGCTCGAGCGAGCGCGCTTGCTCGCCGAGAGGGCAACCCCCTCGGATCGATCGATCGTCGCGGCCGCGCTCACCGCGGATCCCGATCCTCAGCCCTGGGCCTATGCAAGGGCATCCGAGCTCCTGGCGTCCGCCTCGGCCGACGAAGCGACGATCGAGGCCTCCGACAGAGCGCATGCGAAGGCGCTCGTGGCGGCCGAGGATCCGCACGCCCGACGCGAAATCGTCGCCCGCTGGATGAACGCGATCGACGCGCTCCCAGCCGCTCCCCGTCGCGAGCTACTGATGCGTTCGGCCGAGCGTGCGCTGGCCGCCGGTGAGCCCGACGAGGCGACTCGATGCGCACATGCCGCGGCCGCGGCCTCTTCCGACGATTCACGCGTGCTGCTCCTGCTGGGACGCTCCGCCGCCGCGTCGGGCGACATCGTCGCCGCCCGAGCGGCCCTCGAGCGAGCGCGCGCCCTCCGGCGACCCGAGGATGGTGTGGACCTCGACTCCGTCGTGGCGGTGGAGCTCGCGGAGCTCGCCTACCGAACCGGGGACGTGACGACCGCGCGAGAGCACGCGACCTTTGCCATCGCGCATTCGCACGTACCGTCCACCCGTCTCAAGGGGCGCAACACACTGGGCAAGCTCCTGCTGTTCGAGTCGCAGTGGGACGAAGCCGACCGTCATTTCGCCGACGACAGCCTCCTGGCGCTCGCGCAGCACGACCTCGTGGCCGAGCTTCGCGCGCGCCTCAATCGTGGAATCGCGCTCCTTTCCAAGGGGCACATCGAGGAAGCACACGGCGTCTTCGAGGCGATCCTCGCAGAGGGGGAGCAGCGAAACGAGCCGCGGGCGCGCGCCTACGCGCTGGTGAACCTGGGCGTAATCGCCATGCGCCGGCACGAATATAGCGCTGCGCTCGCGCACTGGGAGCGCACGATCAAGCTGCTGCACGCGATGCGCGATCGCATCGCCGCCGCGCATACGCTGGCGAACCTGGCGGAGCTGCGCCACTCGCTCGGCCTCCTCGACCACGCCGAGCACGCCATCTCCTTCGGGCGCCGCACGATGGGCGCCGGGATCACGGCCGGGCGCGCCGCACACTTCGGGGTCGTCGCGGCACGCATCGCCTTGTCGCGCGGTCGATCCGGCGACGCGCGGCGCGAGATCGATGCGGCGATCGCCTTTGGTCAGTCGTCCGGCGATCGCGAGTTTCTCGGTGAGGCGCATCGTGTCGCCGCTCGGGTCGCGCTCGACGACGGCGATCTACCGCGCGCGCGCGATTCGCTCTCGAAGGCACGCGAGCGCTCCACGAAGGCCGTCGCGCTCGCAGATCTCGCACTGCTCGGCGCGATGCTCGAGCGCGCCGCGGGAAACGACGCGATTGATTCGGCAGAGGCCGCGCTCACCCTGGCGCGTACGGCGAACAAGGAAGAGTTGGTGCGCGAGACCCATGTGCTCCTGGCGGAGCTCCACCGCGCAGGAGGCAACCCGACATCCGCGCGCGCCCATGCCGATCAAGCTGCGCTCGTGCGCGACAAGATCGCCGAAGGGCTCTCTCGAGACGTCCGGGCGGCGTTCCTCGCACGACCCGAGATCGCGCTCATCGCGCGCCTCCAATCACGTGTCGCGGAACCGGCCAGCAGCCCGGAGCCTGTCGAAGAGGACGGCCCGTCGTATGTCGCGGTGCGTGCTGCGCGGGCGAGCTCGTCTCCGCGCGAGCTGGTCGGCGATGACCCGGCGGTTCGCGGTCTCCACGCGGCGATTCGAAAGGTCGCGCGCTCGAGCAGCACGGTGCTCATTCGCGGCGAGAGCGGCACAGGCAAGGAGCTCATCGCCGAAGCGCTCCACTACGCCAGCGACCGGCGCAACGGCCCGCTCGTCACCGTGAACTGCGCGGCGCTCGTCGAGACGCTGCTCCTGTCAGAGCTCTTCGGCCACGAGAAGGGTGCATTCACGGGTGCGGCGGCCCGGCGACGCGGCCGCTTCGAGCTGGCGGAGGGGGGGACGCTCTTTCTCGACGAAATCGGCGACATCTCCGCGCGGACCCAGGTGGCGCTCTTGCGTGTCCTACAGGAGCGCACGTTCGAGCGCGTCGGAGGAACGACCGCGATTCACGCCAACGTGCGGATCGTGTGCGCCACACACCGCGACCTGCGCGCGATGGTCGAGCGCGGCGAGTTCCGGGAGGATGTCTACTACCGACTCCGCGGGATCACGTTGGAGGCCCCCCCGCTCCGCGCCCGCTTGGGTGACCTCCCGCGCATCGCGGAGCACCTTCTCGCTCGCATCGGAGTCGAGCGCGGCGAACCGGCGAAGTCGATCGGCGTCGACGCGCTCGAGCTCCTCGGTCGCCACTCATGGCCCGGCAACGTGCGCGAGCTCGAGAACACCCTACGCGCCGCGTCACTCTTCGCCGACGGAGAGGTCATCACGGCGCGCGACCTCACATCCAACGTCGAGGATCTTCGGCTCGTGGCGGCGGCCCGCCCTCGCCCGAGCCTTTCGTCGGTGACGGTCGCCGTCGCTCCGACGGGCACGGATTCCGCCGAGACGCTGGACGAGGCCGAGCCCGGGGAAACCGACGGCCCTTTGCCCCAGATCGAGGCCACGGCGACTGCCGTGGCGTACGCTCAAGTAAGGCAAGGATGCGTCACCCTCTCCAACATGAAGCGGCAGATCGAGCGCGATTGCATCGCGCGCGCCCTCGCGGAGACGAAGGGCAACATCACGCGTGCAGCGGCGCTTCTCGGCATGAAGCGGCCGCGTCTGAGCCAGTTGGTCAAGCAGTACGGCCTCGCAGCCGTTTCGTCGGAGGCATGACGATGAGCGTCTCGAAAATGACTGGGAAGCTGATGTTCGCGCTCCTCGCTGCGCTCGCCCTCGGCGGGTGTGTCGTTGCCACCTCCACCGGCGATGGGACCGAGGACCCGAGCGCGAAGACCGAACAGTCGTCGACGGAGAAGATCGGGCAAGACGGCAACGGTCAGCCCGCGGCCGGCGACACGAGCTCGACGAGCACGACCCCCTCCATCAGCAATGGGACCGTCCAAGCGGAGCCGCAGCCGCTGCCGTGGATCAAGGTCCGCATCACCCCGCCCCGCAGGGGCACGGACAACGCCGGCGTGACCCCGCCGCTGCCGGAGTGAGCTAGGCCGACCGTCTGCGACTGCTAGGCTGACGCGCGGTGGAGGATCTCCGCGCCAGAACTACGCTCTTCTGCGGCGTGCTCGCGTTCGCGATCGCGCTGTCGATGCTGTTGCGCGGTCGGCGCGCCGTGCACTGGTTGTTCGCCGCGTTCGCGACGGACGTCGCGTTCTGGTACGCGAGCCAGTCGCTCTACGGCCTGTTCCAGGCGCCGATCTGGGTGCGCGCGACCGCGGTGCTCACGGTCATCCTCCCGCAATTCGCGGTGCACCTCTTCCTGGCCATCGTCCCGCGAGAGAAAGGGAAAGGCCCTTCGCGCCTCCCGCGCGTCGCGACACTCCTCGGCATCCCGATGCTCGCCATCGTGCTGAGCCCGTACCACGAGAAGTCGCTCGCTCTCGGCGCCGTGTACTTCTACGTGTTCGGCCTCCTCGCGGCGGCGCTCATCGCGCTCTGGCGTCGCGGGCGGATGAGCCCCTCGCGCGCCGTCCGCGATCGCGTGCGATTCCTCGTCGGAGTCGGTGCCCTCTCCACGACGTTCTCGCTGGCCGATTTTCTCGCGTACCTCGGCGTGTCCCTGCCGCCGATCGGCGCGGTTCTGGCCATCGTCTTCCTGTGGGTGCTGGCCGAGTCGCTCACGCGGCCTCGCATGGCCGACCTGTACGAGATGACAGGCCGCTTGATGGTCGCGACCGCGCTCGCCTTCGCGCTCGCAGGGATCTTCTACGTGTTCGTCACGTTCATCGGCCGCTTCAAGACGATGTACCTGAACGCCGTCCTCGCGGCGATCGTGTTCATGGTGCTCTTCGAACCGCTGCAGAACGAGGTCGAGACCCGGATCCATCAGTTCTTCTTTCGTGAGCGCTACGACCTGGAGACGAGCGTGACCGAGCTGCGTCGCCGCCTGGCGCACGTGCTCGAGGTCGAGGAGATGGTTCAGACGCTCCTTGCGGGGCTCGAGACCTCACGGCGCGTGACGAGCGCCGCCATCTACCTCGAGGACCAGGATGGCGACGGCTTCGAGCTCGCGGGGAGCATGGGGGCGACGCCGCCGAAGCGGATCGAGGCGCTCGCTGCACGACCGCTCCTGGACCGCCTCGCGCTCGCCCCTTCGCTATCGCTCGAAGAGATGGCGCGCGAAGCGAAGGAGCAGGACGTCCCCGTGCTCACCGCGGCGACCACGTTCGGCGCGATGAAGAGCTCCGTTCTCCTCGCGGTGCGGGGGGACGACGAGTCGTTGCTGGGTATCGCGTGCATCGCTGACGACCGCGTGCGCGACGCGTTCACGCCCGAAGAGATCGCGCTACTCGAGACGGTGGGTGCCCAGATCGGCGTCGCGCTGTCGAACAGCCGCGTGTACTCGCGCATGAAGGAGCGCGACCGGCTCGCGGCGCTCGGAGCCATGGCTGCAGGCCTCGCGCACGAGGTGAAGAACCCTCTCGGCGCGATCAAGGGGGCCGCTCAGCTGCTCGAGGAGCTCGCGCTTCCGGTTTCCATGCCGCCGATGGCCCTGACGGGATCGCAGCCACCACCCGCGGATCAGGTCCAGGAGTTCATCGGAGTCATCATCGAAGAGGTGAACCGGCTCGACCGCGTCGTGCGCAGCTTCCTCGACTACGCGCGACCCCACGCCGGCAACCCCGTGCCACTCGACGTGAACGCGGCGGTGCGGCGCACGGTGCAGATCCTCACGAGCAGCCAGCCGAACGAGGACATCAACGTCGAGCTCGAGCTGGTGGAGCCGCTGCCACGTTCGAAGATCGACCCGGAGCAGTTCCGACAGGTGCTCATCAACCTGATTCAGAACGCGATCCAGGCGATGGACGGCCACGGTCGGGTCACCGTGAGCACCGCCCACCGAAAGAACACCCGCGCGGCGTGGGCGCCGCCCTCGATCGCCGATCGCGCGTCGCGCCCCGATGCCCCCTCGGCCCAGCGCGCGTCACGCTCGGCGTTCGACGAGCCACCGGAGGTCGTCGAGGTATCCGTGCGCGATACCGGCCCCGGCATCACGCAGACGGTCCTTCGCAACCTGTTCATTCCGTTCTTCACGACGAAAGCGAAGGGCACCGGTTTGGGACTCGCGATCAGCCAGAGCATCGTCCAAAACGCCGGCGGGACGATCGACGTGCAGACGCAGTCGGGCGCCGGCACGACGTTTACGATCGTCCTGCCCGCGGCGAGCGACGCGCTGATCACCCCGGTGCCCACCACCGCGACCGCGGCGCAGTAGGCCAGGGGTAGGTCAGACCTGGCCGACCCAGTCGCCGGGGTCGTTCGCGCGAAACCACGCGCGGAAGCTCTCCGCGATTCGGGGATGGAGCGGGCCACTCTCGACGACGGCGACGTTCGCGCGCAGGTGCTCGACGCTTCGGGTTCCCACGATCACGCTCGTTACGCCGGGCGCGAACGCGCTGAACCGCAGCGCCAAGTGGGCCCAAGCCGTCGCGGGCTCGAGGGCGCGCAAGGTAGGGAGGAGCGACTGCAGGCGCTCCCAGTACACCTCGGCGTAGTCACCGCGGGGCCTCTCGTCGAATCGCCACGCCGCGTTGGCCAGAGGACGCTTGCCGATGACCCCCATCCCGCGCGCGGTGGCGCGGGCGATGGCGCCGTCGAGCGAACGCTGGTCCGCCAGATTGACCGAGCACTGCACCGAGCCGAGCGACGCGCTCTCCGCTGCGAAAGAGAGCGCTTCCTGCTCGCCCGAGTACGCGGCGACGCGGATCTTGCCCGCAGCTCGCGCGTCGTCGAGAGCGCGCACGACATCTCCACGCTCGAGGGTCTCCCGGGGGCACGAGTGAAGGTGGAAGACGTCGATGAACTCGGTGCGCAGCCGAACCCGCGCTTCGTCGATGCCGCGCGCAACGGCCTCGTACGTCCAGTCTTGGACGCCGTCGATGCCGTAGCCCCCCTTGGTGGAGAGCACGAAGTCCTTGCGGCGATGCGAGAGGTGCCGGCCGATGCGCTCCTCGGAGCGCCCGTAGCTCCGAGCCGTATCGATCAAGGTCACGCCCAAATCGAGCGCCGCTCCGAGCACGCGCTCGACCTCGGGTTCGTCGAGATCATCGCCACCGATCTGCCCGGCTCCGAAGCCGAGCGCCGACACGCGGAGCCCACTCTTGCCGAAGTCGCGCGTTTCCATGGCTCAGTCGTTCTGCATCAGCCCTTTGATCTTCCCGTTGGGGAAGAGCTTCACGTTCCGCGCGGCGGGCACCTTCGGCAGGCCGGGCATCGTCATCATCTCGCCGGTGAGCGGAACCAGGAACCCGGCGCCGGCGCTGAGGCGCACCTCGCGCACCGTCACCACGAAATCGCGCGGCCGCCCCACGACGGTTGGGTCGTCGCTGAGGGAGAGCTGCGTCTTGGCCATACAGATGGGGAGGCTCGCGTAGCCGAGATCGCGCGCGCGCTTGAGGTCCTTCTCGGCCGCCGGCGTGAAGGCCACGTCGCGCGCGCCGTAGATCGTCTTCGCGAGCTTCCGGATCTTGTCTTCCGGCGCTTCCTCGAGCTCGTACACGTACTTCGCCTTCGGGGGCGCGGCGTCGGTGGCGTCGACGACCTCGCAGACCGTCTGCCCGAGCTCGATCGCGCCTTCGCCGCCGCGCGCGAAGCCATCGCACGGCGCGACGCGCGCGCCGAATTTCGCAGCCGCGTCGCGTACGATCGCCAGCTCCTCCGGCGTGTCGTTCGGGAAGACGTTGATGGCGACGATCGGTGTGAGCCCGTAGACCGCGGCATTCTCCAGGTGCTTCTCGAGGTGCGCGAGCCCCTTCACGAGCTTCTCGCGATCCGGCTCCCCGGCGCTCTTCACCGGCGCGCCCCCGTGCATCTTCAGGGCACGCAGCGTCGCGACGAGAACGACCGCCCTCGGCCATACGCCCATCGTGCGGCACTTGATGTTGAGGAACTTCTCGCCGCCGAGGTCGAACCCGAAGCCCCCCTCGGTGATGGCGTAGTCGCCCAGCTGCATCGCCAGCTTGGTCGCCAGGATGCTGTTGCAGCCGTGAGCGATGTTCCCGAACGGACCGCAGTGAACGATCGCGGGGCCCCCCTCTGCCGTCTGCACGAGATTCGGCTTCAGCGCGTCGCGCAGGACGGCGGTCATCGCGTTCGACGCGCCGATCTGCCCCGCGGTCACCGCCTTGCCATCGTACGAGGAGCCCACGACGATGCGCGCGAGCCGCTCTTCCAGGTCCGCGTAGTCCTTCGACAGCGCGAGGACGGCCATGATCTCGCTCGCGGCCGTGATGTCGAACCGCTCCTCACGAGGGGTGCCGTGCGACTTGCCACCGAGGCCGACGATCACGTGGCGCAGGAAGCGATCGTTCATGTCGAGCGCGCGACCCCAGGTGATCTGGCGCGGGTCGAGCTCGGATTCGCCGACGCGATCGCGGAAGTAGATCGCGTTGTCCACCAGGGCGGAGAGGAGGTTGTGCGCGGTCGTGATGGCGTGGATGTCGCCGGTGAAGTGAAGGTTGATGTCGTCGGCCGGTACGAGCGACGCCTTGCCTCCGCCGGTACCGCCCCCCTTCACGCCGAACACCGGCCCGAGCGACGGCTCGCGCAGAGCGAGGACGGCGTTCTTCCCGAGTCTGCGCAGCCCCATCGCCAGGCCGATCGACGTCGTCGTCTTTCCTTCGCCGGCGGGTGTGGGGTTGATGGCGGTGACGAGGATGAGCCGCCCCTTGCCCGTCGGCGGTCGGCCGATGGCGGCGAGCTCGATCTTGGCCTTGCCTCGGCCGTACAGCTCGATGTCTTCGTCGGCGAGCCCGAGCTCTTGGGCGACGGCCTGAATCGTGCGCGGTGCGAACTTCGCCATGGAGATCTCCGGAGTGGACGGAGCCTAGTACCGATGCGGCGTGGAATGCATCAGCCGTAGCGGGCTTCGAAGACCGCGCGGACGGCGTGCATCGTGCCCATCATGGCCAGCGTGTGCTCCGCGTGGCCGAGGGCGAACCCGTTGCCGATCATGAGGTCGATGTCCTTGCCAACCCCCTCGGCGCCGAGGGCGGCCTTGGTGAAGCTCGTCGACATGGCGAAGAAGTAGGCGACGCCACGATCGCGCGTGGAGAGGATGGCCCCCATCTCCGCGTCGGGGACGTTCACGCACGAGAAGCTCACGTCCACCTCTCGCCCCTGGTTCGCCTCGAGCACGGCGCGACGCACGGCCACCGGATCGCGCGCGTCGGCCTGGATGACCTCGTCGCAAATCTCGAGCGCGCGGAGCTCCTCGGCATAGGTCGGGTAGCTCTCGATGCCGATGATGCGCGCCTTCGCGCCGCCGGAGCGCCGCGCCTCGGCAGCGCACAGGATGCCACTCTTCCCTCCGGCGCCGAGCACGAGAACGCTGCTGCCGGGCTTCACCAAGCGCGCTACCTGGGGGGCCGCGCCGGCGACGTCGAGCAGCGCGAGCGCGAGGCGATCGGGGAGGTCCGACGGCATTTTCGCGTACGCGCCGCTCGCGAACAGGACCGCTTCGCCGTCGATGTCGAGCTGCGCGCTCGTGCGGCGCACGGCCTTGACCTTCTCGATCGTGAGCGGCGTCAGCGACAGGGACACGAGGCTCGCGACGCGGTCGCCAACCTGGATCCCCTCTCCGGCGCGCCGTCCGGGCGCCAGCTGCTCGACTCGGCCGAGGAGCATTCCTCCGGACCCCGTCACCGGGTTGTGCTGTTTGCCACGTGTGCGCACCGTATCCTCCACGGCGTGCGCGACGGCGGCGTCGATGTCGGGTGTCAGCCCTGCGGCCTCTTCCATTTGCCGGAAGCTGGCGGCGTCCACGTTCAGGGTCTCCACCCGGAGCAGCATTTCTCCCTCGAACAAGCGGGAGAAGTCGTTGTCGACCCGCTTTGCAGGCTGCGGCAGAGAACCTACAGGGTCCAGGGAACGGTGCGTGCCGAACGGGTCGCCGCCGGGGGCGATTGGCCGGAGAATCGACTTGGCGCTCATGAAGCTTGGCCAATACTCGCTGACGGACGATAAGGAAACGGATCGTGCGTCCCCGCGGCGGGTCGGCTTGACCTCCTTTCCACCTAATCGCTAGTCTTTCGAAGCGTTCCGGCTGTTTCCAACAAATGGCCCAACAAGAGATGCAAGACCCCTCGCCGAAGGCGCCCACTGGTTCGTCGCAGCGCCCGATGAGGACGTTCGTCTTGCGCTTCATCAGCGGCAAGTACCAAGGGGGCGAATTTCCGATCGTTCCCGACAAGCAGATCGTCGTAGGACGCTCGAGTGATCTCGACATGGTCCTCGTGGAGGACATGGTCTCCCGCAAGCACGCGCGCATCGCGATGCAGCAGGACCAGATCTGGATCGAGGACCTCGGCTCCACGAACGGGACGTTCGTGAACGGCGAGAAGATCAAGCGCGCCCGCCTCAAGGAGGGAGACCGCGTCCTCATCGGGACGAGCATCCTGAAGGTGATCGCCGGCGATGCGACCAGCCCGGCCGCGCGCGACGAAGCGCAGGTGAAGCAGAACCTCGAGAACGTGGCCGCCGCGCGTCGTACCAGCCAGGCCCGCACGATGAGCGGGTCGATCGAGGAAGTGCCGCTGCCGGACCTCCTCCAGCTCTTCGGCACGTCGAAGAAGAGCGGCGTGCTCGTCGTCCGCACCGAGGACAACGACGTCGGCAAGATCTTCATGCGAAAGGGGATGATCTACTTCGTCCTCATCAACGACCTCGACGACGTCCCGCCGCTGAAGTCGATGTACCGGCTGCTCTCGTGGCAGAAGGGCCTCTTCGACCTCGACCCGCCGGACGAGCGCGAGTTCCCGAACGAGATCAACGTGAGCGTGCAGGAGGTCCTCATGGAGGGTCTCCGGCAGATGGACGAGTTCAACAATCTCCGCGACGCGCTCCCGGATCTCCACGCCAAGCTCACGCTCCCCTCACCGCTCGTTCCCGCCCTCCGTGACCTGAAGCCCGAGGAGCTCGACGTGCTCCAGCTGGTCATCAACTTCGGTCACCTCGAGACCGTGATGAACAAGAGCCGGGGGTCGGACCTGGACACCGCGCAGGCCGTGCAGAAGCTGATCAAGGCCGGCTACGTAAAGACGGCGTAGTCGGGGCGCGCATGAGCGTCGTCGTGGCGATCACCGGGGCGTCGAGCGGCATCGGCCGAGCGGCGGCGGTGGCGTGGGGGAAACGCGGGGCGCGCCTCGTGCTCAGCGCACGGAACGAAGTGGCGCTCGCAGGCGTCGCGCGCGAGGTGGCGGCTGCGGGGGGCCAAGCGGTGTGCGTCGCCGGCGACGTGACGAGCGACGCGCATCGGCGCGCGATCGTGGAACGCGCGATGACGACCTACGGCGGGCTCGACGTGCTCGTGAACAACGCGGGGCGCGGGTACTACGCGCCGGTGCGCGAAATCGACGCCGGCGAGCTGGACGAGCTCTTCGCGCTGAACGTGACGGCACCGCTGCGGCTCACGCAGATCGCGCTGCCGGCGATCGAGAAGTCGCGCGGGACGATCGTGATGGTCACCTCGGTCGCGGGGATGGTCGCCGCGCCGCGCATGGGTGCCTACGCGGCGTCGAAGTTCGCGCTGGAGGCGCTCTCGATGGCGCTACGCGCCGAGACCGCCGCGAGCGGCGTGAGCGTCGTCGTCGTTCGCCCAGGCCCGGTGGACACGCCCTTCCGCGCGAACTCGATCACGCACGGCGGCGAGGCAGGGGTCCGGACGAAGGGCGCGAAGGTGCAGACAGCCGAGGCGGTCGGCGAGCAGATCGTGCGCGCCGCGACGCGGCGCAAGCCCGTGCTGGAGACCTCGCTCTACGTGCGGACGGTGTGCGCGGTCGCGCGGATCACGCCGGGCGTGCTGCGACGGGTGACGGCGCGGATGGCCGCGAGGTAGGCGCGCGGCACTACCGCTTCGTGAAGCGCGCTTCGACGGCGCGCGCGTGCGCTTCGAGCCCTTCGAGGCGGGCGAACGCCGTGATCGCGGGGGCCTGCCGCGCGAGCGCGGCCTGCGAGTAACGGAGCATCGACGAGCGGGTCACGAAGTCGTGGACGCCTAGGGGAGCGCCGAAACGCACCGAGCCTCCGGTGGGGAGCACGTGGGATGGACCAGCGAGGTAGTCGCCCGCGGCCTCCGGAGTCGCAGGGCCGAGGAAGATGGCGCCGGCAGCGTGAATGAGCGCGGCGAGAGCGTCAGGATCGGATGTCTGCACGCTGACGTGCTCCACGGCGAGCGCATCGGCGATCGAGGCCAGGCGCTCGCGCGTGTGCGCGACGAAAGCGGCTCCGTTGGCGGCGAGCGAGGCGCGCGCGATCGCGCTGCGCGGCAACGACGCGAGCTGGGACGTGAGCTCGTGGCTCACCGCTTCGACGAAGTGGACCGAAAGGCACACGAGCAGCGGGTACGCGGCCTCGTCGTGCTCGGCCTGCGACAGGAGGTCGGCGGCGACGAGGTGTGGATCGGCCGCTTCGTCGGCGACGACGAGGATCTCGCTCGGCCCGGCGATGCCGTCGATCGCCACCGCGCCGAACACGAGTCGCTTGGCGCAGGCGACGTAGATGTTCCCGGGGCCGACGATCTTGTCGACACGCGGGACCGACTCGGTGCCGTAGGCGAGCGCCCCAATGGCGTGCGCGCCGCCGGCGTCGAGGATGGCCGTGACGCCGGAGAGGTAGGCGGCCGCGAGCAAGGCGTCATCGCCCGGAGTATGCGAGCCGAGATCGCCGGCGAGCGGCGTAGCGAGCACGATGTCGCGCACCCCGGCGACGTGCGCGGGGATGGCGGCCATCAGCACGCTCGATGGGTAGCGCGCCTTGCCGCCGGGGGCGTACACGCCGGCGCGCGCGATGGGGAGGACGCGCGTGCCGAGATTGCAGCCGTCGTCGTCGACGTAATGGAACGTGCGTGCGTCGTTGGCGCGCTGGCGCTCGTGGAAGGCGCGGATGCGCGCGGCGGCGGTCTCCAGCGCGTGTCGCGCTTCGGGCGCGAGGCGTGCGAGCGCGGTTTCGCCGTGGAAGTCGCGCGTGACGAGCGGCGAGGGGCGGCGCTTGTCGAACGTCTCGGCGAAGCGGAGGACGGCCGCGTCCCCTTCTTCGCGAACGGCGGCGAGGATGGCGCGGACGTCGGCTTCGACGCGCGTGAAATCGGACTCGCCGCGGGCGCAGAGGCGATCGAGGGCGTGTTGGGCGTCGGGGGTTCCGTCGACGAAGCAGGGGAGCATCGCGGTCAGCGGTCTAGCACGTGGTAGCGTGGCATGCCGATGCGTGGGCGCGCGCGCGTGACGTGTGTGGCAGTGCTCGCGGGGCTTGCGGCCGCGTGCGCGACCGGGGGGGCGACGCGTGGAGAGGGCATGAGCCGCGCGGATGAGTGTGGACTTGGGCTCTTCGTCGTGGACGGCGCCTGCTTGAGCCCGCGCGAGATCGACGCCTACTGCGGCTCGCGCTCGGTGGAGTCGGCGTGCGTCGCCGCGGAGTGCGCGTCGGGCGAGGGGGTCGATTCGCGTGCGAGCACGTGCGTCCCCCAGCGCACGGTGCGTGAGATCGTCGCGCGCGATCGTCCCACCCCAATGTTCGACGGGTCCACGGTCGCATGCCGCGAGGATCGCGTTCTCGTCGCGCACGGAGATCACGCAGTCTGCCTGGCGAGGAGCGATGCGTGCCCGCGCGCGACACACTCCGATCCGTCGAGGCCTCGCTGCGTCCCCGACGCGCCCTGCCCCGCTGGCGCCGTGCGCGCAAACACCTGCGTTCGTGTCGTCTCCGCGGGCGTGCTCGACGTCGGCGCCTGGTCGCGATCCGTCCTGGGCGCCGACGGAGGGGGCGGGGACGACCGGCTGTGCCGCTCGCTCGCCCAGGCTCCCTGGGAGGTCGACATCGGGCCGGGGGGAGAGCGAACGGTCGCGCTCACGGTCCAGCTCACGTTCCCGGACAACGATGTAAGCCAGGCGACCGCGACCGCGAGCGCCGAGCTCCCGTCCGCCGGCCTGCGCGCGGTCCAGGCGGGCCTGGATTCGCTACTCGTCCCTCTGCGGGCGCTGAGCCGGATGGCCCGAGCGACCGACGCCGCGAGCGCCACCGTGCACGTTTCCTGCACCATCCGCGGGGGGAGCTCACCCCTTGTTCAGGCGCCCTGAACGGCGACTTTCACGCAGCGCTCCCGGTATCGCCTGCCGTTTGTGGCTGCGAAGTCCCTGAAACCGGTGATAAGTTTCGTGGCTCCGAAATTCGGGCGGTCGTCAGTCGAGCGAGGCTTAAGTGGACAGTGATCTGGCCGACGCGGTGGAGGGACTCAAGAGTGTCTTCGCCAAGCGAAAGATCGACGCGGTGTTCGCGAAAGCGGCGCCCGAAGTCGTGGAGTCGCTGAAGAAGCAGCTCCGTATTCCCCCGCGATTCAGACACTTTCTGCTCGCGGCGAACCCGGTGCGCGTCGAGACGGTCACCCCCGTCGAGCGCATCCGCTTGTTCCCGGCCGACGAGCTGGTGAAGGCGCAGACCGTGGTGACGACGCCGGCTGACGGCGGCACGGTGGCGCTCGACTGGAAGTCGGGGTGGGTGATCATCGGCGAGAGCTCGCTGCTCGGCGACCCGTACTTCCTCGACACGAGCAAGCCCGATCCGGAAGGGGACTGCCCCGTTTACACGGCCATCAGCGGTCAGACGCGCTGGGTGCCGACGCTCGCGGCGTCGAGCTTCGCGCAGTTCCTCCGCATCCTTTCGACCGCCATGGAGATCGCCGCCGGCTTCGGCGACGCGATCATGGACGACGAGGACGAGGACAGCTTCCGCGAGGCGCTCGGTCCGAAGGTGAAGGTCATCGACGCGGCGGCGCTGCGAGCAGGTCACTGGACCTGAAGGCGCGCGGGCGCTCGCCCGTAGACCTGCGCGCGCGATTCGCCTAGACCGCGGCGCATGCCCGAGATCGCGTACGCGCAGAGTCGTTTCCGCCCGACCGAGGTTCCGCACGAGTACGGACCGAACGTCCACCTCCTCGACGACCCGCTGGCGTGGACGCTTCTCGCGACGCTATGCGCGAGCGACACCAAGCAGCCGCAGCTCGGTCGCCTGGTGCGCATGCTGTACGAGCGGCTTGCGCAGGTCGTCGTGTCCGCGGAGTTTCCGCGACGGCGCATCGACGTGCCGACGCGGATGGCGGCGAGCTCGCCGGAGGCCGTGTACCGCGGGGTCGCCGTAGACGAGGACACGAAGGTGGTCACCGTCGGCATCGCGCGCGCGGGGACGATGCCTTCGCAGATCGTCTACGACCTTCTCAACGAGGTGCTCGATCCTGCGGGGGTGCGCCAGGACCACCTGTTCATGTCGCGGCAGACGGACGCCCAGGGGCGCGTGACGGGGACGTCGTGGCACGACGCGAAGATCGGGCGGGACGTCGAGGGGCGTACGGTCCTGTTCCCCGATCCCATGGGGGCCACCGGCGGCTCGCTCATCAGCGCAATGACGCACTACAAGACGCGCCTCGAGGGGAAGCCGGGACGCTGCATCACGATGCACCTCATCGTGACCCCCGAGTATGTGCGCAACGTGCTGAAGGCGCACCCCGACACGACGATCTACGCCTGGCGGCTCGACCGCGGGCTCAGCCCGGCGGACGTGCTCGCGACTGTACCCGGGAAGCGCTGGAACGAGGAGCGCGGGCTCGACGAGCATCAGTACATCGTGCCGGGAGCAGGCGGCGTCGGGGAGTTGCTGAACAACGCCTGGGTGTGACTCGCCGGCCGTGACGCCGCGTGCGTCCGCTCAGGCGCGTTTTCGCCGGTGCCTGCGCGTGTTGTGCGATTCGACCATCGAGACGTAGTCGCAGGCGGCCGGCGCGTCGCGCCAGTGCTCGCGGGCGATGGGGCCCATGGCGGGGAGGCGTTCGGCCAGAACGCGCAGCTCGCGAGCGCCGGGGATCCGGTTGTCGGCGTCGGCGGTTTCGATGGTGCGGGCGAGCTCGTGCGCCATCGAGCCACGGAGGTGGCCGCGGCGCGCGAGGTCGAGATAGCTGCGCGCGAGCGCGTCCCCGTCGAAGCGATGCTGCACGATGAGCTCGACGCCGACGCGGATGACCCCCTCGGGCGTGAGCCGGCCGTCCTCGTGCAGCACGAAGGCCGCCTGGAGGTAGTTGTAAAAGGGGACGACGCGCGCGCCGTACGCCTGGAAATCCGAGGGGAGCGTCTGGCGCTCCAGGTGAATCAGGATGCGTTCGACGACATCGGCGTGCTCGACGAGGCGCGCGTACCGCATCGTCTGGGCGAGGACATCGGGGTAGACGCGGCCGCGCTCGCATACCTCGAGAAGTGCCTCTTCCGTCACGCGGCCGGCGACCACGTCGGCGTAGAGCGAGTAGACGAACGCGTCCGCCTCCGCGTCGTCGCCGAAGAGGGTCTCTTTCTGGAGCGGACTCGACGTCCCTTCGGGCACGCCGTCGTGGCCCCCCATCGCCGTGGCGTCGAGCGTGGCGCGCGCCGCGAGGAGCGCGGGGAGCTTGTAGCCAAGCTGGTCCTTCACGGCGCGGAAGCGGAGCCGGAGCATGTTCTGCAGGTTGGGCTTCAGCGTGAAGCTGTCCCACACGATGCCGTCGAGGCGGAGCTTGTCCTCGAGGCGGCGGCGCATCTGCTCGGGCGAGCCGGACAGGATGTGAATCGAGATGCCTGCGCGGACCATCTCGCGGAGGAGCGTCGCGGCACCGGGGTTCGTGCGCTTCTCGTCGGGGCGCTCGAAGGCGGTCTTCACCAGATCGCGAAGGGTGTCGAACTCCGTTCGCAGGTACGTCTTGTCGAGGTCCCAGCGGGCGATGTGGCGCGGCACGGCGAGAGGCACGTTAGCAAGGTTCGGGTGAGGGGAGGGGTGCCGGGCCGAGGGCGGTTCGGGGGCGCGGGCGGGGTCGGGGTCGCGGACGAGGTCGGGGTCGGGTCGGGGTCGCGATCGCGGGCGGGGTCGGGTTGCGGCGGCAGTCACGGTCGTCGCCCGTGTTTGCAGTTGGGCGCGGGGCAGAATGCGCACGCAGCTTCGCTCGCGTTCCAGTGCCGCTGTACCGTCTAGAGACGGTGCCCCCGTGGGGCGACGCTCGCGTCGTGCCGAATGGCGCCGTCCGCGTCACGGGTAGGGCCGATCGCCATCGCCGTGAGGACTTCCTCACCTCCGATGAGGATCCTGGTCATGGCGGTGACGGTGATCCTTATCCGAGATGAGGACTTCATCGGCTCGCGCGGAGACTTCCTCTCCTGCGATGAGGATCGTCCTCACGGCGGTGAGTGAGTGCTCATCGGCGATGAGCAAGTCTTCACCTCGGATGAGCCCTTCCTCACCTCCGATGACGATTGTCGCCATCGCGGTGAGCTGATGCTCATCGGCGATGAGCAAGTCTTCACCTCGGATGAGCCCTTCCTCACCTCCGATGACGATCTCGTCATCGCGAAGACCAAATGCTCATCGGACATGAGGGCTTGCTCATCGGAGATGACGATCGCGTCAGCGAGGTGCGCCTCGTCCGCACGAGCATCGCGTGCGTCAACTCGACCGGTGGGTCGAACGAACGCGAGCGGGCGCTTCTCATCGCTTCGGGACGAGAATCAGCGTGCCGCCCCCCTATCAATCGCGACCCTCACGACACACGTTGATGCGGAAACGAGGAGGCCGTCATGATCACCACGATTCGCAGTCTGGAGCTGTCGGAACGGGAATCGGTCGAGCTCACCGCGGCCGGTTCGCTCGCGGATGTGCTCATCGCGTGCGCCGCCATCTTCGCGGCGACCGCAGGGCTCGTCGGCATGGTGCCCGTCGTCGCGGCCGCGTGCGCGACGGTGGCCATCGGGATCGCCATGCTCTTCGAAGGGGGCGCCATCGGGGCCCGCTTCGCACGCACGATCAAACATCGCGAGGAGGGCGACCTCGTCATGAACGGGGACGTCCTCGCGGGGCTCACGGCCGACCTCGTCGCGGGTGCATCCGGGGTCGTGTTGGGCGTGCTCGCGTTCGCAGGAGTCGCGCCGCTGCCGCTCCTCGCGACGGCCGTGCTCGTCTTCGCCGCGGGGCTCCTCATGGGGTGCGCGGCTCAGGTGCACGCGACCGCTCCCTCGAGAAAGGCAGACGCAGTCTTGATCGCGGCGCGCGCGCAGCTCGTCGTGGGGATCGTCAGCCTCGTGTTGGGAATCGTCGCGCTGCTCGGTGCGGCCGTCGTTCCGCTCACGTTGGTCGCGCTTCTGCTCGTGGGCCTTTCGGAGCTCGTGAGCGGGATGGCGCTCGGTACGAAGATGTTCCGGATGTCGCGGAGCTGAGGCTCAGCCGGCGCTCACGTCAGCCGCGCTTCGCGCCCAGGCGCGGCGTCCAGCTCTTCCCCGCGCGCGATCTCTTCCAGCGCGACGCGCACGTGCGGCTCCGCACACAGCGAAGCGGCCACGCGTAGCCGTGCGCGCTCCCCCTCGCTACTCGCCTTCGCCAGCGCTTCGGCGGCCGCCTTCCGCGCGCTCGCCTCGATCTCCGGCCCCTCCACCAGCGCCCACAGCTGCTCCCGCGTGAGCGCGGCCATGCGGTAATCGGCCGCGCCGTGCGCCACGCGCGCCAGCGTCTCCTTCGACGCGGACGCCACGAGCTGCGCTGCGGTCGCGCCGCGTCCTTCCTTCACGCGCGCGATGTTCTCCGTGATCCGCGCGAGCACCGCGTCTCTCCGCGTCGCGTCCTCTCCGTGGAGCTGTAGGCGCACGACCACCCGGCCGCGCCGCACGAGCTCGATGTCCCCGCCGCTCACGCGCGCGCTGTCGAGGTCGCGGTAAGCGTAGAATTTCGCGCGCGACGTTCCGCGCACGTGCACGCCGTCGAGACCGACCGCGACGCGCGATGCTTTCTGGAATGCGAACGCGGTCGCCGCGGCGAGCGCGATGTACGAGGCCATCACGTAGAACGGCCACCTATCGTGGAACAGCGAGACGAGCGGGCGCGACGCGATCAGCGCCACGACCGCGAGCGACAGACCCGCCACGCCGCCGATGACGGCCTTCGCCTCGCGCGTCACGGCGACCGCATCGAACACGATCTCGTCGGGGCCGATCTCCATGGTGCTCGCAGCTTCGCCGTCGAGCGTCGGCGCGAGGAGCGAGCGCATCCCCTTCTTCGCCATCCCATAGACGCCCCAGGCAGCGATGACTCCCGAGGGGGCGCAGAACAGAATGTTCTCCGGGTGCTCGAGCTCGTAGGGACCGGGCCAGAGGAGCATCAAGAGGCCGATCACCCCGGGCGCCGCGAGAAGCGCGCGCGTCAGCCGAGGGCGCGCAGACGTCCAGGCGCGTACGCGATCGAGGAAGTCAGCGTGTCCGGCGCGGATGCGCGCGCGGGCAATCATGCGCACCATGGCGCCGAGGGGGGCGAGCCCGGTCGCGAGGACGAGCGCCGTGAAGTACGACCAGCCGAGGATCTCGAGGGTCGCTCGGAAGATTTGCTCGGCCTGGTACGCCGCCGCAGGGAAGCCAGCGAGCACGCGGTAGATCGCGTCGACGACCCAGCGGAACCAGGCGCGGTTGTACAGGTTCGAGTCCGCGATCACGACGACCCGCGCGAGCCCCCACGCCGCCGCGAACTTCCCGACGGTCCACGCCAGCGCGACGTTGCGATTCGGCTTCGGCGCGGCCCCGGGCATCGTCAGTCAGCGTAACGCCCCCGCGTCACCCCGCCATCGACTTCCGCAGATCCTCCAGCGACACCGCGAGGTCGCGCGAGCCACTCTCGTGCGCCAGCTCGATGGCCTCGACCAGGTAGAGCAGCGCCTCCTGGATACGGTCGCGCCCATGCGACACCGTCGCCAAGGTGCCGAGGACGCGCGCGCGGTCCTGGCCGCTGGGGCCTGTCATATCGAGGGCTTCGCGAAGCACCCCCTCGGCGTCGGTGAAGTCGCCGACCTGGGCCAGCGCTTCGCCGAGCTTGCGCGAGAAGATGAGAACCGCGCGCATGGGGTCGTCGATCTCGCCGCGGAAGAGCTCGCGCCGCGCCAGCTCGAGCCCGCGACGGAGGGCGTTGACGCTCCCGTGCAGGTCGCCGCGGGCCGCACAACGCACGGCCACGCGCTCGAGGAGGATGAGCGCCTGGAAGGTGTTCTGCGCGAAGTACTCGTGCATCGCGAGCACTTCGATGCCCGCGTGCGCCGCTTCGCATACCTCGGCCGCGCGGTGGTGGAGGTCCTTCCTGACCGCGGCGGGGATGGTCGCCAGCACGATCTCGCGCAGGAGCGGGTGCGAGGTGCGCAGGCCGTCGGTCGCGTCCTCGATCATCCCCGCGCGCAAGAGCAGGCTGAGCGCCGACGCCAGGTTCGTGTCCTCGGGGACGAGCTTCGTGATCGCGTCGTCCCCCGCGTCGTCCCCGTACACGGCGATGGCCTGGAGGACGCGACGCGCGTCGGCCGAGAGGCGCTCCACCCGCAGCGCCATGAGGTCGGCGAGGCGCGTCGGCGCGCCGCTCCCTTGCTCGCGCGTGAAGCGGAGGAGCTGCTCGAGCTGGAGCGGGGCGATGCCGCGCGTGGTCCCGGTGAACGAAGCCGGGATGCTCGTCACCCCCGTCGCGGTGAGGAGCTTGGCGACGACGGGGGGCGATAGACCCGTGAGCACGCGCGCCGCGGCCGCACCGGCGGCCCACGACGGGTCGAAACCAGGCGGGTAGGTCGCCACGAGCAGCGCGGGGATGAGCGGCGGCTCGGCAATCGAGTCGGCGAACGCGTTCCGGCTCGCGCCGTCGACCGAGTGGAGGTCGTCGATGGCGACGATCACGCGCTGCCCGTGCGCTCGCTCGCTCGCGCGAATGAGCGACCAGCGGAACGCCTCGGTCGCGGCGTAGCGCCGGTCCTCCGGCGTGAGCGCATCGTTCGTCGTGGAGTCTTCCTTGCCGAAGATGTCCATGAGACCGCGCCGCGCCTCGGACCCGGCGCCGACCCACTCCTTCGCGGTTCCGCCGTCGGCCGGGAGCGCGGCGAGCCCCTCGATCGCCTTGCGGAGAGCGTAGTACCCGCTCTCTGCCCACGCTGGATCGGGCCCCACGACGACGACCGTGTCGCCCGCGGCCGCACAGAGGAGGAGGAACTCGCGGAGCAGGCGCGTCTTGCCTACGCCCGCCTCGCCGACGAGCCGCGCGCCGCCGAGCGCTCGCGACGCGTCTTCGCGTCGCTCCTCGAGCCACTGCAGATCGTCCTCGCGCCCGACGAGCGGGAGCGGGAAGCGGATCTTCTCCTCGGGAATCGTGACGCCGCGCGTGCCGGTCGCGACCTCCGAGGGGGGCGCCATGGACGGAGGGGGGATGCTCGCGCGCCGCGTCGGGGCGGGCACCGTAAGAACGGAGGAGATGAGCGCGCCGCCGCAGTCGCCGCAGAACTTCTGCGACGGGCTGTTCATCGCGCCGCACGTGGGGCACTTCATCTGCGCCGACGCCGCCGCGCGCGTGCTCGCCGACCCCTCGACCTGCGCCATCGCGTCGGCCAGGGCCTCGCTGAACTCGTCGGCGTCGCTGAAGCGATGGCTGGAGTCCTTGGCCATCGCCATGAGGAGCACGTTCACGAGCGCCTCGGGGATCTGGCGCTCGGGGGCGACCTTGCGCGGGTCGGTCGGCGGCGTACCGATGTGCATCAGCACGACCTGCGTCGGGCTCTCGGCCTCGAACGGAAGTCGCCCGGTGAGCATCTGGTACATGATCACGCCGACCGCGTAGAGATCGCTCCGCGCGTCGATCGGATCGCCCCGCCCCTGCTCGGGGCTCATGTATTCGGGCGTGCCGCAGACGATGCCGGGGCTCGTGATGGACGGCTTGTCCTCCGCCTCGCGCACCTTCGCGAGCCCGAAATCGACGACCTTCACGAAGTCGCCACCGGTGCGCATCGGCTCGAGGATGATGTTCTCGGGCTTGAGGTCGCGGTGGATGATGCCGAGGTGGTGCGCTTCGCTGAGCGCCGCCAGCGTCTGGCGCAGCACGTTCACGATGCGGCGGAACGAAAGCGGCCCCTCTTCGTAGGCGACGCGCGCCAGGTCCTTGCCGCGCAAGAACTCCATGACGAGGTAGAGCTGCCCGTCCTGCGTCTTGCCGAAGTCGATGACGGCGACGGAGTTCGGGTGGTTCAGGCGGCTGGCAGCGCGCGCCTCGGTGATGAAGCGGGCCGCGGCGTTCTCTTCACCGACCAGGTGGGGGTGAATGATCTTCACCGCCACCGTACGCCCGAGGTTCGTCTGCTCGGCCCGGTAGACGCGCCCCATCCCCCCGATCCCGACGAGCTCGAGGATGACGTAGCCCCCCTGGAGGGTCCGTCCGATCAGCGGATCGTCCGAATCGGACGAGACTTTGCCGATGGGGAAGCCGCACGACGGGCAGAATTGGTGCTCGTCGTTGCAGTCGTTTGCGCACTGCGGGCAGGAGCGCATCAGCGAGACGGAGAGGGTACCACGGCAAATTCCAGGTCGATACGGACGCCTACGGGTGCCAGGCACGAGGGGCGACCAAAGGCGCGCGTTGCTCCGAGCTTTCCCCTGGAGCGCGACCACGCGTACGATGCGTACCACCTTGGCCCGCGCGCGAATTGGAGAGCTGCTCGTCGAAGCGCGGGTGATTACGCAGGCGCAGCTCGACGAAGCGCTCGCGTCACCGAGACACGAGGGGCAGAAGATCGGGCAGCTCCTCGTGGAGCTGGGGATGGTCAACGAGGACCAGCTGACCCAGACGCTGTCGCACCAGCTCAGCGTGCCGTGGGTCTCGCTCTACCACATCGATTTCTCGCGCGAGCTGCTCAACCGGGTGCCGCGCGACGTGGCCGAGCGGTTCTGCGCGGTGCCCATCTTCCTCCGCAACGAGAAGCGAAAGGCGACGCTCTACGTCGCGATGGATGATCCGACGAACGAGCAGGCGCTCACCGAGATCGCGAACGCCGCCGGCCTGCCGGTGAAGCCGATGATCGCGAGCCCCAGCCACATCCGGAGCGCCATCCGCGTGTACTACGCCGAAGCGACGTCCGACGTCCCGCCCGCCCCCCCCATGACGACGCGCGAGCCGAGCGTCTCGCGCATGCAGGCGGCACCACCCGAACCTCCGCCCGCGGCGGCGACGCTCGCATCGGCGCCCATCCCTCCTGCGCCCCCGCCGAAGCCCCCTCCCCCGCCCGTCACCGGCCGCGCGCCACTGGCGACGGTCGTGGACCCGATGGAGATGTTGCACACGGAGCACGTTCGCAGCCCGAGCGACGACAGCCCCGATGCCGATCCGGAGCTCGAGGTGAGCGAGTACGTGGCCAAGCCGCGCCCCAGCAACGGTCCGCGCATGGTCGCGCTCACGCTCCTCGACGGAACGACGCTCAACCTCCCCGCCCGCTCTGCCCCCCCTCCCGCCGTCGCCACGAAGCGCCACGGCTCGATTCCACCCAGCGCCGGAGGCCTCTCCGATCAGCTCACGGCGCGCGACCTGGTGAGCGCGCTCCGCGCCGTCGCGCATGGCGCCGACGCCAGTGAAATCCTGGGCGAGACGCAGTGGCAGGCGATGTTCGCCGCGCTGTTGTCGCTGATGCTGAAGAAGAACCTGATCGCGGACTGGGAGTTCATCGAGGAGCTACGGAACATCTGAGCGAATCACCTACGTGATCGCTCCGTCCATCCGCAGCTTCGCGATCTCCGCTTCTTCGAGCCCTGCCTCGCGCAGGATCGCGTCCGTATGCTCGCCGGTGCGGGGGGGCGGGGCGTGGTGCATGCGCATGTCGGTCACGGGGGTCTTCAACTGCGGCAGTGGCCCCCACGGCGAGTCGATCGTGAAGAACGCGCCACGCGCGGCGACGTGCGCGTCGCTCGCAACTTCGTGCGGCTCGAGCACGGGCTCCAGGCAGCAGTCGTGGGTCGCGCCGAACGCGGCCCACTCGTCGCGCGTCTTCGTGAGAAAGATCGCCGCGACCTTCCCCTTCAGCTCGGCCTGGTGCTCCCCAGGCAGGAGCGCCGCGAGCTCCGGCTCCATCCCCACACCCGCGCAGAACGCCATCCAGAACTTCGGTTCGAGCGCCGCCAGCGCCACCGCGCGCCCGTCCTTCGTCGTGTAGGTGTTGTACGGCGCGATGCCCCCGATGAGCGCCTCGTCCCCGCGCCTCGGCTGCGTCCCGGCGAAACCCTGCCCGAAGCTGGCGATCGCGAACGGCATCGATGCCTCGAGCATCGAGACGTCGACCAGGCGCCCGCGCCCGGTCTTCTCGCGCTCGGCCAGCGCCGCGAGCACTCCGATGACGCTCCACAGCCCGCCCCCCACGTCGGCCATCTGCACCGCCGGTACCGCGGGCGGCCCGTCCTTCGGCCCCTGAAACCCGAGCACGCCGGCGCGGGCGAGGTAGTTCAAGTCGTGCCCCGCGCGCTTCGCCAGGGGGCCCGTCTGGCCATACCCGGTGAGCGCGCACACGACGAGGCGCGGGTTCGCAGCGAGCAGCGAGGCGTGCGAGACGCCTAGCCGATCGAGCACTCCCGGCCGGAACTGCTCCACGAGCACGTCGTACTTCGCGACGAGCTTCAGAAACGCCTCGCGCGCCCCGCTCTTCTTCAGATCGAGGCACACACTCCGCTTGTTGCGGTTCAGCGCGAGGAAGATCGACGAGGTGCCGTCGATCTGCGGCGGCATGTGCCGCAGGTAATCCCCCCCTTGCGGGTCCTCGAGCTTGTCGACCTGCGCCCCGAGGTCCCCGAGCACGAGCGTCGCGAACGGCCCCGGCAGGAGGCGAGTCCAGTCGAGAACCTTGATCCCCTCCAGCGGAAGCGGCGACATCGGTTGTCCCTCGTCGTCATTCACAGGATCGAAGCGACGAAGAATCCCTGCGCGGGGGATTCTTCGGTTCGCTCACGATGACGCGAGGCCCCTCACGTCACTTGTAGCCGAACAGCTTGTTCAGCTTCATCGCCAGCATCTGGTTGCCGGTGACCTTGAGCTTGCCTGCGAAGAAGAGCGGCATGCCGTTGGCCTGCGGATTCTCGACCAGCTTCTGGAAGTCCTCCGCCGCGATCGTGATCACGCAGTCGGCGGCTTCCTCGCCCGCAACGCACTTCGGCCCCGTCGCCGACACGTCGATGAACCAGGCGCCTTCGCCGGTGATGTTCATCTGGAACTTCGCGCCGATGGTCTTGGCGTCGTCCGCGTTCTTCGCGAGCGCAGCCGGGAGTTCCTCGTTGAAAAGCTTCTTGATGTCGACGGCCATGGAACGCGCTCCTGGAAGTGAACGGTGATTCAGCGAACCGATGGTTTCGGTAGCATTCGCCTCACGCGGGCGTCAACCGTCCTCGCAAAGGTGGGCGCGCCGCCGCGCTCGCGCCAGCAACGACTCAGCCGGCGACGACGCGGTTCCGGCCTCCCGATTTCGCGAGATAAAGGCGCTCGTCGGACTTGTGGAGCAGGGTGTCGCCCGTAGCCTTGTCGTCGCACTCCGAGAGCGACGCGACGCCGACACTGATCGTCGCCTTGATCTGGAGCTGCTCCCACGGGATCGAGAGCCGTTCGACCGCCCTCCGCACTCTCTCGCCGAAGTGCGTCACGGCCGGGTGCAGGATGCCACGCACGAGGATCACGAACTCCTCGCCCCCGTAGCGCGCCAGTACGTCCTCCGTGCGAATCGTCCGCTGCACCTGCGCGGCCACGACCCGGAGCACGACGTCGCCCGCCAGGTGCCCGTGCGTGTCGTTCACCTTCTTGAAGTGATCGAGGTCGAAGAGCACGAGGCTGAGCGGTGTCTTGTGCCGGTGCGCGTAAGCCACTTCGGCCGCGAGCCGCTCGACGAGGTACTTTCGATTGTAGACCTTGGTGAGCGCGTCCTTCGTCGACGCTTCGTAGAGCTGGTGCGCGAGCTGCTCCTCGGCTTCGTCGAGGATCGCGAAGCGAACGACGACGTTCGGGCCGATCTGGACGCGGTCGCCGGCGCGCAGCTCCGCTCGCTCGACGCGGCGCCCACCGACGAACGTGCCGTTCGTGGAGCCCAGGTCCTCGACGTAGAACTTCCCGTCCATCGCTCTCACGATCCGCGAGTGCGCGCGCGAGATGCCCACGTCCTCGACGCGCACCTTCACCTCGCGCCCGCGGCCGATCGTCGTCTCGTCCGTGTCGATCGTGAACACCTGCCCCGCGTTGATGCCCGTGAGGATGGTGAGCAGCGCGCGATCACGCTGGACGATGGCGGGAGACGCCAGCATGGCCGTCTCGGTGGGGCGCGTGACGCTCGTCTCGGAGTCCACCCACTCGGGGTCGATCATGCTGGGCCGCGACGCGCGCGCGTTCGTCGGAGGGTGCGAGGACGCGACCGGATCCTCCGCAGGGGCGGGCGGGATCTCGCTGACCTTCACTTCGGCGACGACGGGGAACTTCACGGTTGAGCGGCGTTCTTCGGCCATGATTGTCTCACAATCACTCGCAGAAGCTCGGCGCGCCGTACGGCGGCAGCGCATCGATCTGCGACTGCGTGACCTTGCCGGCGCGGATGATCGAGCTGTAGACGTCGGCGCTCGCGCGCTTCGTGCGCACGGCCGTCGTGGGGTCGACCGAGTGGAGCCCGAAGTGTGGGCAGTAGCCGTTGGCCCACTCGAAGTTGTCGAGGAGCGACCAGTGGAAGTAGCCGAGCACGTTGTCGCCGCGCAGGTTCGCGGCCCCGAGCTCGAGCAGGTGCTCGGCGATGAAGCGGCCCCGCATGACGTCGTTCACGTCCGCGACGCCGTTCTCGGTGACCACGATGGGGAGGCCGTAGCCCGCCGCTTCGTCGAGTACCGTGCCGAATCCCTCCGGATAGATGTCCCAGTTGAAGTCGCTCTTCGGCCGCAGCGTAGGCAGGTCCGAGAGGAAGAGCGACGCGCTGATCGGCGCGGGGAGCACGAGGCCGTGATCCCCGCTCACCTGCGTGTCCGTGTAGTAGTTGACGCCGATGTAGTCGAGCCGCCCCTTGAGCGACGGGTCGCCGGTCACATCGTTAGGCCCGGTGAGCGTGCCGTCGAAGTCGTAGTCGAGATCGCCGCGGGTAACGGCGTTCAGGAACCAGTCGTTGGCGACGTACTTCACGTGCGCCGTCGCCGCGACGTCGGACGAGTCGGTCGGGTCGTAGGGGTGGAACGTGCGCAGCGCCGCGGCGACCGAGATGCGCGAAGCCTGGCCGTCTCCATCGGCGTCGACGGTATCAGCAGCCTTGATCGCGTCGTAACAAGCCGCGTGCGCGTATACGAAAGCTCGATACACGCTGAGCCCGCGATCGATGCCCAGCACGACGCCGGGAGGGAAGCTCCCTTGCAGGTAGCCGCCGAGCACGACGCTGAGCGGCTCGTTGATCGTGACCCACCAGTCGACGTCCTTGCCCCAGCGCGCGGCCGCGAACGTGCAGAACTTGGTGAACTCGGTCGTCGTCGTCGCGTTCTCCCACCCTTGCGGCGAACCGGATTGGGAGACGTCGTCCTCCCAGTTGCCGAGCGCGAAGTGATTCAGCGTCACCAGCGGAGTGATGTGCGCGGCGCGGAGCTGGGCGATCAGCGAGTCGTACGCGGCGACGCCCGTGGCGTCGGGGAGGTTGGAATCGAGCTGAAACTGCGAGGGGAACACGCGCGCCATCTCGATCGAGAACCGGTAGGAGTTGTGTCCTTCGGCCGTCATGAGCGCGATGTCGCCAGGGATGTGATTCAGCGCGTCGTCGCCGCCGATGTCGGGCGTGCCGCCGTCCTTGATCTTGCCGGGCAGAGCGGCCCACGCCGCCCAGTCGGTGTTCGAGTCCCCCTTCTCGACCTGGAACGCCGCGGTCGAGGTGCCCCACATGAATGTGGAGGGGAACGTGACCTCGCTCGGGAGGACCGGCGCGCCGTCCACGTCGGCGTCCATCGTCGCATCCGCCGTCGCATCTACGGGCCCCACGCTCGCATCATCCGCGCTTGCCGCGTCGCCGTTCGACGAGCAGCCGAGCGGCGACGCGAGCAGCAGAAGCCAGGCGGGGTTGCGCCAGTCGAACATCGCTAACCGCAATGGTACCACTCGCGGCCGCTCGCAAGCGCCCGGTTCAGTCGTCCTTGCAGATGCGATTTCGCCCGTCGATCTTTGCTCGGTAGAGGCGCGCATCGGCCGCCGCGATGAGGTCGTTGCCCCCGGCCTCCGGGCCCAGCTCAGCCAGTGAAGCGACGCCGATGCTCGTCGTGACCGAGAGCGTCGCGCCGTCCGCGGCTGCGGCGATCTCGAGTCGTTCGACCGTGGTGCGAACGCGCTCGGCGAGCTTCGCAGCATCGTCCCGAGACGTGGAGCGGACGAGGATCACGAACTCCTCGCCGCCGTAGCGCGCCAACACGTCCTCGATGCGGATCAGCCGCGCCAGGTGCGACGCGACGACGCGGAGCACCATGTCGCCCGCGAGGTGACCGTGCGCGTCATTGACGTGCTTGAAGCGATCGAGATCCAGCATCAGGATCGACAGCTGCGTCTTGTGCCGCCGCGCATGCGCGATCTCGGCGACCAGGCGCTCGGCCAGGTACTTTCGGTTGAACGCACGGGTGAGCGCGTCGCGCGTCGAAGACTCGTAGAGGCGCCGCTGAAGCTCCTCCTCCGCGTCGTCGGTCAGAGCGAAGCGCAGCATGAGGTTCGGGCCGATCTGAACGCGATCGCCGTTCTGCAGATCGACGCGCCCCTCGACCTTGCGCCCTCCGACGAACGTGCCGTTGGTGGAGCCGAGATCCTCCAGCAGGTAGCGCCCGTCCGGGCGACGCACGATACGCGTGTGGAGGCGGCTGATCGCGGGGTCTTCGAGCCACAGGTCGGCTTCGGTACCGCGGCCGATGATGTGATCGATGCCGTCGAGGGCGAACACCTGCCCCGCGTTGAGCCCGGTGAGAACCGTGAGCGTTGCGCGATCGGAGGTGACGTGGGTGGGGACCGAGATCGTCTTCTCGGTGGAGCGGGTGAGGCTCGTGTCCTCCCCCAGCCACCCTTCTTCGACGGTCGTTCCCGGTACACGCAGCGTCGTGGGCGGCGGCTCCGAGCCGGGATCGTGCGACTTGATCGAGATCCGCGGCGCGTGCTCCACGCTCGCCCCGATGTCGATCGGGACCGTCACGTGCCCGGATTCGTCGATCGGCGCCGCGGCCACTTCGGCCGTACGCAGCAGATCGTCCTCCTCCTTCTTGCCGCCCATCCGGTAGTTGAGCGTACCACTTCCTTCTCGCTAGAGGCCGCCCGCCGCAAATGCGCTAAGACGCGGCCATGGGACTTCTCGACGGCAAGGTAGCCATCATCACCGGGGCGGCAGCGGGAATCGGGCGGGCACACGCGCTGCTCTTCGCCAGCGAAGGGGCCAAGGTCCTCGTCAACGATCTGGGCGGCGCGCGCGACGGCTCGGGGGCCAACGCGCTCGCAGCGAACGCGGTCGTCGAGGAGATCCGGGCGGCCGGCGGGACGGCCTCTGCGAATGGGGACAACGTCGCCACGGTCGACGGGGCGAACGCGATCGTGAAGAGCGCCGTCGATGCCTTCGGGCGCGTCGATGTGCTGGTGAACAACGCCGGCATCCTGCGCGACAAGAGCTTCCTCAAGATGGACGAGCCGATGTGGGACGCCGTCATCGCGGTCCACCTGAAGGGGACATTCCTCGTGTCGCAGGCGTTCACGCGCCAGGTGGTCCAGCAGAAGGAGCCGGCGCGCATCGTGAACACGACGAGCGTGAGCGGCATGCTGGGCAACTTCGGCCAGGCGAACTACGCCGCCGCGAAGGCGGGCATCTACGGCCTCACCCGCACGATGTCGATCGAGCTGCAGAAGCACCGCATCACCGTGAACGCCCTCGCGCCGATCGCGAAGACACGCATGACCGAGGACCTCCCGATGTTCCAGGGGGTCGATTCGATGACACCGGATCACATCGCCCCCGCCGCGCTCTTCCTCGCGAGCGACCTGTGCGGCGATCGTACAGGCCACGTGCTCGCCGTCGCGGGCGCGCGGCTTTACGCCTTCAAGGTCGTGGAGACCGCCGGGCGGTTCAAGGACAGCGACCGCGGCGTGTGGTCGCCGAAGGAGATCGCGGAGAACTGGGACGCGATCGTGAAGTGAGCGAGCGAGCGCGTCACTTCTCGAACTTCAGCGACGCCGAGTTGATGCAGTAGCGGAGCCCCGTGGGCGCCGGTCCGTCGTCGAAGACGTGGCCGAGGTGCGCCCCGCAGGCGTGACACATGACTTCGACGCGCCGCATGCCATGAGTGTGATCGGCGGCTTCCTCCACGACGGCCGCGTTCGCCGGCGCGGTGAAGCTCGGCCAACCGCAGCCGCTGTCGAACTTCGATTCGCTCGTGAAGAGGGGCTCGTTGCAGCAGATGCAGCGGTAGGTCCCCTTTTCGTGGTTGTCCCAGTACGCGCCGGTGAATGCGCGCTCGGTCCCTTTGCGTCTCGCGACCTCGTACTGCTCGGGCGTGAGCTGCGCTTTCCACTCGGCGTCGGTCTTGGTCACCTTGGGCATTGGGGCCACTGTAGTCACGGTTTGTCGGCGTGCATGCTGCTTTGCGTCGTCCGTTCCGCGCTCGTTCGCCTGAAGCGCGGGTGTACGCTCGACAGTCGAATGCTCCGCGAGTTCCTCTCCAAGGCTGCCGGATACGTCAGGAAGAACCCCGATGAGGTCGTGAGGGCGGCCGTGAACGCGGCGACGCTCCGCTTCGGCGTACCGCTCGCGGCGCTCCGCTTTCTCGCGGACCAGGCGACGGGGCGCAAGGCGCCGCGTGACATCGAGATCGCGGCCTCTCCTCCCGCCCTGCGTATCGCCGCGACGGTCGACGCGATGGGAACCTGGGTACGCGCGTCGGCCGCGATCCGCATCGATGAGGTGAGCCTCACCAGCGATTCGATCCGCGTCGGCATCCGTCTCACAGACGTGAAGCTCGCGCTCGTCGGTGAAAGCGACGCGCCGATCGCTACGCTCATCAAGTCGGGCGCGCTCGACCTCTCGAAGCCGGGCAACCTGATCCGTCACATCCCGAAGCGGCCGGCGGCCATCGTCGAGGCGGGGGGCGATCGCGTCGTGCTCGACCTGTTCAAGATTCCGAAGATCGCCACCAACGGACGCGTGCGAAAGCTCCTCAGCGTCATCACGCCCGTGCTCGGCATCCGCGCCATCGAGACCGAGCACGATCACCTCTACGTCGCTCTCCGCGCCAGCCCCGGCGGGCTCTCCCGCTCGATCGAAGCCATCCGCGAGGGGTGAGTCGGGGCCATGCGCCTCCACGTGGTCGACGGCACGTACGAGCTCTTTCGTGCGCACTACTCGAAGCGCCCGTCGCACACGGATGCGGAGGGGCGCGACGCGAAGGCCACCGTAGGGGTGGTCTCGTCGTTGTTCGCGCTGCTCGACGATCCCGACGAGCGCACGACGCACGTGGCCGTCGCCTTCGACAACCCGATCCGCTCGTTCCGGAACGATCTGTTCGCCGGCTACAAGACCGAGGATGGGATGGATCCCGATCTGCGGGCGCAGTTCGACGGCGTCGAGGCCGCCGTGCGCGCGATGGGCGTCGTCGTCTGGTCGATGGATCGGTGGGAGGCGGATGATGCGCTCGCGACGGCGGCGACGCGATGGGGGGACGAGGTCGAGCAGGTGCGTGTCATGACGCCCGACAAGGATCTGGGGCAGTGCATCCGCGGGACGCGCGTCGTGCAGGTCGACCGGATGCGGAAGAAGGTGATCGACGAGGATGCGCTGCTCGCCGCCCGCGGAGTCGCGCCGGCCAGCATCCCCGACTACCTGGCGCTCGTGGGGGACACGGCCGACGGGATCCCAGGCCTCGCCGGGTTCGGCGAGAAGACGGCGTCGACGCTGCTCCATGCGTACGGCCACCTGGAGGCGATCCCGCGGAGCGCCGCCGATTGGACGGTGAGCGTGCGTGGCGCGAGCGTGCTCGGCGAGACGCTCGCCGCGCAAATGGACGATGCTCGCCTCTACCGAACGCTGGCGACGCTCGTGCGCGACGTACCGCTCGCCGAGACGCTCTCCGACCTGGAATGGCGAGGCGTCCGACGCGACGCGTTCGAACTTTGGTGCGACCAGGCTCGCGCGTCGGAGTCGCTGCGCGCACGCGGCACGGCGATGAGGAGCCGTACGGCGTAGAGCGACCACGTGCGCGAGCGCGCGATCGCCTGGATACGCGCCGGGATCGAAATAGTTCTACGACCCACCGAAAGGACTTCGCGCGCGTCTCAGAGGGGAACCCCAGGAGGTCCCGTGAGAAAGTCAGCGCTCGTCCTCGTCGTCACTCCCTTGCTCGTCGCCGCCTGCACCGCGAGACCGAGCGCGACGCCCGCGCCTGAGGCGCGCGCCGCCCGCGAGGAGATGACGCTCCCCGCGAGCCCTCCCCCGCCGGAGACGACGACGGCCGAGCCGGAAGCCGCCAAGGCCGCGGCCGACTCCGACCGCGTTGCCGCGAAGGACCTCCCCGCGGCGACGGCGGCACCGTCGGCGTTCCCCGCGGCGCCTCCGGCCCCCGTGATGCGGACGCACGCGGATGGCGCAGGTGGTGGGGCGTTCATGGACGCGCTCGAGGGCGCAGGAGCGGGCGGCGGCGGAGCCCGGGGCCTCGCGTCGGGGGCCGCCGCCGCGCCGCGCGGTGACTACATGGCCTACGCGCAGGCCGCGTCGTCGATCGCCGCCGGCGAGTGGGACGACAACGCGAACTACCACGAGTTCCAGAAGTGGCTCGCGACGGAGGCGCGCGTCCCATACCGCCACGTGGACGTCAGCCGTCGCCGGTTCCTCGTGGTGCGCGACGAGGCCGGCAAGGCGGTCCCGGGGTGCCGCGTCGAGGTCACGGGCGACCAGGGGAAGCACGTGTCCTTCCTCACGGGACCGAGCGGCCGCGCGCTCTTCTTTCCGCGCGCCGAGGGGTTCGGCGATGGGGCCGCGAGCGCGACCGCGACGTGCGCCGGAGGGAGCGTCACGCGCGACGTCGCGCTCGACGACAGCGACGGCGTCGTGGACCTGCGACTCCCGGTCACGCGGAGCCTCCCGTCGGTGCGCACGATCGACGTCGCGTTCATCCTCGACACGACCGGGTCGATGTCCGAAGAGATCGCGAGCGTGAAGGCGACGATCGCGAAGGTCGCCGCGGGGCTCGGGCAGAAGGACGTCGAGGTGCGCATTGGCCTCGTCGAGTACAAGGACCGCTCCGATTCGTACGTCACGCGGGTCTACCCGTTCACCGGCGACGTGAAGGGGTTCGCCGGCCAGGTCGCGGGGCTCAGCGCGGCCGGCGGAGGCGACACGCCCGAGTCGGTGAACGAGGGGATCCACGTCGCGCTCACGGGCCTCGACTGGCAGAGCGCATCGGTCGGCAGGTTCGCGTTCCTCATCGGCGACGCACCGCCACACCTCGATTACCAACAGGACTTCAGCTACGCGGCCGACATGAAGAACGCGGCGCACCGCGGGATCCAGATCTTCACGATCGCCGCGAGCGGCATGGATGGTCTGGGGCAGGTCGTGTGGCGCCAGATCGCGCAGTACACGAACGCGGCGAACATGTTCGTCCTCCGCGGCGGCGCGGGGCCGCAGTCGGTCGGCGGCGGCGACCCGAAGTCGAGCTGCGGAGGGACGCACACGAACTACTCGAGCGGGAACCTCGACGCGCTCATCCTCGGCAAGATCGGCGGCGAGCTGCAGGCGTTGAACGCCGACCCGATGCGGATCGCGGGGCTGCACGAGGACGAGAACGTCAAGCCGTGCGATCAGCGCGTCGTCATGAAGTAGCTCGTCGCGGGCTCGCCTTCAGGCCGGTTTGGCGCGCTCGTGCTGGACCGGCCAAGGCACGTCGACCCCGAGGGCGCGCGCCGCGTGGAGCGCCCAGTTGGGATCGCGCATCAGCTCGCGCGCGAGTAGCACCGCGTCCGCGCTCCCGGAGGCGACGATGTCGTCGGCTTGCTTGGGTTCGGTGATGAGGCCGACGGCACCGGTGGCAACGCCCGCCTCCTGGCGTACGGCCTTCGCGAAAGGGACCTGGTATCCCGGCCCGAGCGGGATCTTCGCGCCGAGCACGTTCCCGCCCGACGAGCAGTCGACCAGGTCGACGCCGCGCTCGCGAAGGCCCTGCGCGAGACGGATGCTCTGCGGCAGATCCCACCCCCCCTCGACCCAGTCGGTCGACGAGATGCGCACGAAGAGCGGGAGCTCCGCGGGCCACACTTCGCGGACGGCAGACGCGACGTCGAGCGTGAGCTTCGCGCGGCGCTCGAAGTCGCCCCCCCACGCGTCGTCACGTTGGTTCGAGAGCGGCGACAGGAACTGATGCAGCAAGTAGCCGTGCGCTGCGTGAATCTCGATGACCTCGAAGCCCACGGCGCGTGCCCGCTTCGCAGCGGCGACGAAGTCGTGGACGACCGCCGCGATGCCGCTCGCGTCGAGCGCCACGGGCTCGGGGTATGTCGGCGAGAATGCGACCGCGCTGGGAGCGACCGGCGTCCAACCGCCGTCGCTCAGCGCGACCTTCCCCCCGCCATTCCACGGGGCCGCAGTGCTCGCCTTGCGGCCGGCGTGCGCCAGCTGGACTCCGGGGACGGCCCCCTGCGACTTGAGGAACGCCACGATCGGCCGGAGCGCGTCGGCGTGCGCGTCGGACCAGAGTCCAAGGTCGTTCGGAGTGATTCGCCCGACGGCGGCGACCGCGGTCGCCTCGGTGAACACGAGAGCCGCGCCCCCGACCGCGTAGCGTCCGAGGTTCACCAGGTGCCACGAGAGCGCGAGGCCGTCGGCGCCGCACGAGTACTGGCACATGGGAGAGACGAAGACGCGGTTCTTGAGGCGAATGCTGCGGAGCGTGAGCGGGTCGAAGAGCTGACTCATGGCGAGCGTGTCCTCCGGAGAGCGCCGGACGTACCACGAGGGGAGTCGCGAGCGCGGTTCTCCTACGATGCCCGCGCGACCCTCCCGTTTCGCCCACGCGGAATGTCGCGCAACGTGCACCGGGGTGTCCGAGTACGGAGTTCGGAGAGCATGGCTCGTGCCGACGTGCGCGGCCGGAGGGGATGATTACGTTCGAACGCCTGCCGATGACGGACTCCACTCGTTTCCCGATCAAGTTCGACGCTGGGTACGCGCTCCTCTCGAGCACCCTGCTCATCCCCCCTTCCGACTCGTACATCGAGATCACGGCGGGGCGCGTGGCGGTGCGAATGAGCTGGGCTTTTCGCGCGAAGTTCGACGTCTCGAACGTCACCGGAGCCTCTCCGCTCGGCCGGCGAATCCGGCTCACGCGCGGCGTTCACGGACTGGGCGGCCGCTGGCTCGTGAACGGCTCGGGCGACGGCATCCTCGTCGTCGACCTCGAGCCGAAGCAGCGCGGGTACGTGATGGGGGTCCCGGTGAGCCTGCGGCAGCTTCAGGTGAGCGTGGACGATCCGCGCACGGTGGCGGCGGCGCTCGGCGCCTGAGCGGCACGGTTCGCACGGCAATCCGGGGTCGCGTGACCGCACGCGACCTCGCGTAGCCGCACGCGACCTCGCGTAGCCGCACGCGACCTCGCGTAGCCGCACGCGACCTCGCGTAGCCGCACGCGACCTCGCGTAGCCGCACGCGACCTCGCGTAGCCGCACGCGACCTCGCGTAGACCGCACGCGACGTCGCGT
>Ga0302279_10000433_pt1 | contig 60812 bp, 56 predicted proteins | sample III_Bog_N3_3_FD_194541 | JGI IMG/M metagenome (GOLD analysis project Ga0302279, IMG submission 194541) | Peat permafrost microbial communities from Stordalen Mire near Abisko, Sweden - III_Bog_N3_3 | ecosystem: Environmental > Terrestrial > Soil > Wetlands > Peat | place: Sweden: Abisko... | reverse complement strand
CCGCGCGGTCGCTTCGCGCCCTCTCCGTCCCCCCACACCCCCACGCCGTGCCCGGGCGCAGCCCGGACATGGCGTCTGATATGACTACGGGGGGACCGCGCGGTCGCTTCGCGCCCTCTCCGTCCCCCCACACCCCCACGCCGTGCCCGGGCGCAGCCCGGACATGGCGTCTAGCCCTTCCATCCCCCGGGGCTGCGACTATGCTGGGGCCATGCCTGAACTTCCCGAAGTGGAGATCACCCGCCAGGGGCTGGCGCCGGAGCTGGTGGGCCGGCGCATCACCGGCGTGACCCTGCGCCGGCCGGACCTGCGCTGGCCCATCCCACCGGACATCGCCGCGCAGCTGCCGGGGGAAACCATTCTGGCGGTGCGCCGGCGGGCCAAGTACCTGCTGCTGGATGTGGCGCCAGGCAGCGCGCTGCTGCACCTGGGCATGTCCGGCTGCCTGCGGGTGCTGCCGGCGGACACGCCGGTGGGCCGGCACGACCACGTGGACTTGATCCTGGGTTCGGGCCAGGTGATGCGCTTCACCGACCCCAGGCGGTTCGGCTGTTTGCTCTGGCAGCCCCTGAACGAAACCCACCCCCTGCTCCGGGCCCTGGGCCCGGAGCCCCTGTCCCCCGCCTTCGGTGCCGCCTACCTGTTCGCCCATAGCCGGAACAAGCAGGCCAGCGTCAAGACCTTCCTCATGGACCAGAGTGTGGTGGTGGGGGTCGGCAACATCTACGCGGCCGAGTCCCTGTTCCAGGCGGGCATCGCCCCGGCCACGCCGGCCGGGACCGTATCCAGGGCCCGCTACGGCCGCCTGGCCCGTGCGGTGAAGGAGATCCTGGCCCACGCCATCCGCTGCGGCGGCACCACGTTCCGGGACTTCATACGGCCTGACGGTCGACCAGGCTATTTCGAGCAGGAGCTGTTCGTCTATGGCCGGGAGGGGGAGCCCTGCCTCACCTGCGGCACCCTGCTGAGCGGAAGCCGGCTGGGCAACCGGGCCACGGTCTGGTGCCCCCGCTGCCAGCGCTAGGCTAAGGGATCCAGCCGACCAGCCACGGAGGCCAGGAGCTCCGCCAGGGGCAGCAGCTCCGAGGGATCCAGGGCCAGCTGGCCGTCCTCCAGGGGGTCGAACCGGGCGTCGTCCTCGCGCCAGCGCCACCACTTCAGGAACACCGTGCCGTCGCCCGCCCGGCAGACCCACAGCTCGAAATCGTCCCGGGCCAGCTTGCCGAGCAGGGTGGCCGCGCCCACGTCCGCGGCCGGCGGACCCGGGTTGGGAGCAAACGGCACCACGTTGGGGGAACGACGCTTCATGGACTACCTCGTATTGGCTTCAGGCCGTGAGACGCCCTGGCGTCTTCTTCCGGTATTCGGTCGGAGCCAATCCGGTCAGCTTCCTGAAAGTGTACGAGAAATAGTTGCTGTCGTTGAACCCTGATGCGAAGGCGATGTCGGTGATGCTGTCCTCCGAGTTGCGCAGCGCCCGCATGGCGTGCCCCAAACGCAATCGGACCAGGTAGTTGTGGGGAGTGGTCGCGGTGGCTTCCCGGAACATCCGGCTGAAGGCGTGCAGGGAGTACCCGAAGCGGCGGGCGACCTCGTCGAAATCGATCTGTTCCGTGCAGTTGCAGCGCAGATAGGTGAGTACGTGGCCCAGCAGGGTGGCATTGGGCAGCAGCTCCCCGTCCGCGGCGAACCGGCTCCGGTGCAGGGTCACCGCCAGCTGCAGGAACAGCGACTCGGTCATCAGGTCCGCCAGGGGCTCGGCGCTGCGGGATTCCACGGCCAGCCGATCCACCAGGGGCACCAGCTGCTGCAGCATGGTCTCGGTGAGCTGCCAGTTGCGTCGCTGGCCACCGGTCTCGCCGTCCAGGCCCAGGGTGCTGCCCTGGCCCAGGGCCCGCCCCAGCATCTCGGGCTTGTACAGCACGTTGGTCAGGTAGAGATCGTTGACCTCCTCGAACGCGTGCCGGTCATCGGCCTGGATGTAGAAGATCTCGCCGCAGGTGATGAGCCTCGGCTCGTCGTTCAGCACGTGCCAGCCGTTGCCCGACATGACCACGACGATCTCGTTGAACTCGTGGTTGTGCATGGGGAACCGGCACTGGGGCGTGCGCTGTTCCACGCACACCAGCTGCGCCTCCCGGGAGAAGAATTCGCTCGCGCAGAGCCTCATGCTGGCACTCCAACATCGTTCATATTTCTGGTTCTCGGGTTGGGGGAGATCTGGGGTGGGGGTGAGGAATCGTAGCACACCCGCCAGGGGCACCTCCCTTGGATTTTCGGTCCAATTTGGCTGCGAGAAAGTCCGGATTTCGAAGGAGACTGCCCAGCCGCCCGGCGCACCATCCTCGGTGGAGATTCCCATGAGTGCAGTCAGAGCGGTCGCAGTCGATCTGGGCGCCAGCAGTGGCCGTATCGTCGTAGCCCAATACGACGGCGGCAGCCTGTCGCTCCAGGAAGTGCACCGGTTCCCCACCCCCATGTTCCAGGACACGGATACGGGCTATACCTGCTGGGATCTGGAGCTGATCGAGTCCCAGGTGGTGCACGGCCTGAAGCTGGCCAAGGTCCTGGCCCCGGTGCAAAGCGTCGGCATCGATGCCTGGGGCGTGGATTACGTCCTGCTGGACCGGGACCGCCGGCGCGTGGGGCCGGCCATCAGCTACCGGGACCACCGCACCGACGGGGTGATGGACGAGGTGTTCGGGCGCATTCCGGCCGAGCAGATCTACCGCCGCACCGGCATCCAGTTCCTGCCGTTCAACACCCTGTACCAGCTGGCCCAGACCACCCGGGTCCATCCTGACTGGATGGAGCGGGCCCGGCACTTCCTGATGCTGCCGGACTACCTCAACTACCGGCTGTGCGGGGTGCTGTCCAACGAGTACAGCAACGCCACCACCACACAGATGTTCGGCCTGGGCAGCGACAACTGGGACAGTGACCTGCTGGCCGCCGGCGGCCTGGCCCGCGCCGAACTGCTCAGCCCGGTGGACCCGGGCACGGTCCTGGCCGAGATCGGCCAGCCCTTCGGCACCGGCCAGCATGTTCAGCTCATCGCCCCGGCCACCCACGACACCGCCTCGGCCATCGCCGCCATCCCGTTCCAGGGCGAGCACGAGGCCTTCATCAGCTCGGGCACCTGGTCGCTCATGGGGTTCGAAAGCGCCACGCCCTGCACCGACGCCCTGGCCCAGGGCTTCAACTTCTCCAACGAAGGCGGGGTGGAGCACCGCTACGGCGTGCTCAAGAATATCGTCGGGCTGTGGCAGGTGCAGCAGATCGCCAAGGAGGTGGGCCTGGGCCACATCGAGCTGGTGGCCGCGGCCAACCGGGCCCCGGCCTGGGTCTCGCTCATCGACCCGTCCGATCACCGCTTTCTGGCCCCCCCCTCCATGAGCGCCGCCATCCGGGCCTTCTGCCGGGAAACCGGGCAGCCGGAGCCCGGCGATCCGGGCACGCTGGCCCGCTGCGTGTTCGACAGCCTCGCCTTGAACTACCAAGCGGTCAAGCGCGAGATCGAGATCCTGCGCGGCCACCCGCTCTCCCTCATCCGCATCGTCGGCGGCGGCAGCCAGAACCGCCTGCTCAACCAGCTGTGCGCCGACGCCTGCCAGGTGCCAGTCCAGGCCGGCCCGGTGGAGACCTCGGCCATCGGCAACGCCTATGTCCAGCTGATCGCCCTGGGCGTGTTCCGCTCCCTGGGCGAGGCGCGCGAACTGATCCACCGCTCCTACCCGGTGGAGACCTACCTTCCCGAGCGACCGGTGCCCGCCGAGGCCTGCCGGCGCTTCCAGTCCTTCGCCCCCACCCCTGCCCCCGGAGTCGCCCAATGAGCACCCCCACCTCTGTCACCGCCGCCTATCTGATCGCCCATGACGCCTATGCCACCCTGGGGGTGGACACCGAGGCGGCCATGAACCGCCTGGACGCCATCCCCATCTCCCTGAACTGCTGGCAGGGCGACGATGTGCGCGGCTTCGAGAACCCCGACCAGGCCCTCACCGGCGGCATCGCGGTCATCGGCAACTACCCCGGCCGGGCCCGGAACGGCGCCGAGCTCAGGGCCGACATGGAACTGGCCATGGGCATGATCCCGGGCCCCAGCCGCATGAACCTGCACGCCATCTACCTGGAGACCGACCACCCGGTAGAGCGTGACCAGATCCGCCCGGAGCACTTCACCGCCTGGGTGGACTGGGCCCGCAAGCTGGGCATCGGCCTGGACTTCAACCCCACCTTCTTCTCCCACCCCAAGGCCGACAGCGGCATGACCCTGGCCCATCCGGACCCGGAGGTGCGGCGCTTCTGGATCGAGCACGGCAAGGCCTGCCGCCGGGTGAGCGCCTCGTTCGGCCAGGCCCTGGGCACCCCCTCGATCATGGACATCTGGATCCCGGACGGCTGCAAGGACACCCCCTACGACCGCACCGGGCCCCGCCAGCTGCTGATCCAGGCCCTGGACGAGGTGCTGGCCGACCCCATCGATCCCAAGTACCACCGGGACGCGGTGGAGGGCAAGCTGTTCGGCCTGGGCGCCGAAAGCTACACGGTGGGCTCCAACGAGTTCTACCTGGCCTACGCCGCCAGCCGGCACGTCATGCTGTGCATGGACTCGGGCCACTTCCACCCCACCGAGGTGGTGTCCGACAAGCTTTCCGCGGTGCTGCCCTTCGTGGACCGGGTGCTGCTGCACGTGAGCCGCCCCGTGCGCTGGGACAGCGACCACGTGGTGGTGCTGGATGACGAGACCCAGGCCATCGCCAACGAACTGGTGCGCGGCGACAGCCTGGACCAGGTGGCCATCGCCCTGGACTTCTTCGACGCCAGCATCAACCGCATCGCCGCCTGGGTGATCGGCACCCGCGCCATGCGCAAGGCGCTGCTGCGGGCCCTGCTTGAACCGGCCAAGCTGCTGAAGGCGGCCGAAGCCAGCCAGGACGGCACCGCCCGCCTGGCCCTGTTCGAGGAGCTCAAGTCCATGCCCTGGAGCGCGGTCTGGGACCAGTACTGCAGCACCCGCAAGGTGCCGGTGGGCCTGGCCTGGCTGGAAACGGTCCGCCAGTACGAGCGCACCCAGTGCGCCGGCCGGGACTAGCCCGCCATGCTGCGCAAGGGCTTTCTCATGCACCTGAACCCCGGCATGCAGGCGGAGTACCAGCGCCGGCACGACGCCATCTGGCCGGAGCTGGCCGACACCCTGCGCCAGCATGGCGTCCACAGCTATTCCATCTTCCTGGAGCCGGAGCGCAGCCTGCTGTTCGGCTACGTGGAGATCGAGTCCAGCGAGCGCTGGGACGCCATCGCCGAAACCCCGGTGTGCCGCCGCTGGTGGAGCTTCATGCGCGAGCTCATGGCCACCAACCCCGATCACAGCCCCGTATCCCAGGAGATCCAGGAAGTTTTCCGGCTCCAGCCTCCCCCCAGCCCAGGGGGCCAGCCGTGACAGTACGCCCGTGGGCCGATCAGGAAAGAGCAGCAGTTCAGCAGTTCACCGTTTTTCTCCCCAAACCCTCACTTCGAAGGAGTGACAAATGAAAAAGACTTGGTTGAACCTGGCCGTCCGGCCGGCAATCGCCGCGGCCATGCTGTTGAGCGGCTACGCCTTTTCCGCGGAACTGCGGGTGGCGATGGTCGTGAAGAACCTGGGCAACGGCTTCTTTGACGCCGCCCGGGACGGGGGCCGCGAGGCCGCCAAGGAGATCGGCAACGTGGAACTGATCTACACCGGTCCCACCACGCCCACCGCCGAAGGCCAGATCGACATCATCAACTCGCTCATCGCCCAGCACGTGGACGCCATCGTCATCTCCGCCAACGACGCGGACGCCCTGGTGCCCATCTGCAAGCGCGCCATGAGCCGCGGGATCACTGTGTTGAGCTTCGACTCGGGCGTGGCCAAGGACGGCCGCATCCTGCAGATCAACCCCTCCGCCCCCGAACTGATCGGCCGCAAGCAGCTCGCCATGGCCGCCAAGGCGTGCGGCGGCAAGGGCGAGATCGCCATCCTCAGCGCCACCGCCCAGGCCACCAACCAGAACATCTGGATCGCCGAGATGAAGAAGGACCTGGCCGAGCCCAAGTTCAGCGGCCTCAAGCTGGTGGACGTGGTCTACGGCGACGACCAGTCCGACAAGAGCTACCGCGAGGCCGTCGGCCTGTTCCGCAAGCACCCCAACCTCAAGGTCATCATCGCCCCCACCACCGTGGGCATCACCGCCTCGGCCAAGGCCGTCACCGACCAGAAGCTGGTGGGCAAGGTGTTCGTCACCGGGCTCGGCCTGCCCTCCGAGATGGCCGGCCACGTCCATTCCGGCGCGGTGGAAAGCTTCGCCATCTGGAATCCCATCGATCTGGGCTACTCCGCCGTCTACGCCGCCGTCCAGATCGCGACCAAGAAGGCCACCGGCGCTCCGGGCACCGTGGTCTCCATCGGCCGCGTCGGCAAGATGAAGATCGGCGAGACCGGCGAAGGCGCCATGGCCGACCCCTTCGAGTACGACAAGACCAACGTCGACAAGTTCGCCAAGATTTTCTAGGCGTACTATGACTGAGGGGGGACCGCGCGCTCGCGTTGCTCGCTCTCATGCCAAGCATGCTTGGCATCCCCTCAGAGTCCCCCACGCCATGCCCGGGCCAAGCCCGGACATGACGTTGGGCTCCCTTCATGCTCTCGGCAGCCTGCCTTGCCGCGCCCCTCAAGACCGCCCCATCTGGAGTTTCAAGCCCATGGACCCGACCGACCCCACTCCCGTGCTATCCCTGCAGGGCATCCGCAAGCAGTTCGGCGGCATCCAGGCCCTGGGCGGCGTGGACCTGAATCTATACAGCGGCCAGGTCATGGGCCTCCTGGGCGAGAACGGCGCAGGCAAGTCCACCGCGGTCAAGATCCTGACCGGCATCTACCAGCCCGATGGCGGCCGCATCCTAGCGGCCGGCCAGCCGGTTTCCTTCAAGGGCACCCAGGACGCCTGGAAGCACGGGGTCACCGCCGTACACCAGGAAACGGTCATGTTCGATGAACTGAGCGTGGCCGAGAATATCTTTTCCGGGCATTTCATCCGCCGCCGGGGCGGCCTGCTGGACTGGGCCACCATGCGCAGCCGGGCCGCGCAGCTCATGGCCGACCTGGAGTCCGATATCCGCCCGGAGACCCCCCTCAAGCAGCTGAGCGTGGCCCAGAAGCACATCGTGGAGATCGCCCGGGCGCTGTCCCACGACTCCAGCGTGGTGATCATGGACGAGCCCACCGCGGCGCTGTCCGTGCACGAGATCGAGGACCTGTACAAGATCGTCCGGCACCTCAAGGCCCTGGGCAAGGCCATCCTCTTCATCTCCCACAAGTTCGACGACATCTTCGCCATCTGCGACCGCTACACGGTGTTCCGGGACGGCGGCTACGTGGGCACCGGCGCGATCCAGGACGTGAACCAGGACGACCTGGTGCGGATGATGGTCGGCCGCTCAGTCACCCGGATGTTCCCCAAGGCCGACGTGGAACTGGGCGAACCGGTGCTGGAGGTCCGGGCCTTAGGCAACGAAACGGAATTCGACGACATCTCCTTCACCCTGCACAAGCGCGAGGTGTTGGGCTTCTACGGCCTGGTGGGGGCCGGGCGGACCGAGCTCATGGAGGCCCTGTTCGGCCTGGGCCGGATCACCCGCGGCGACATCCGCATGCGGAACCAACCGCTGTGCCCGGCCTCGCCCCGGAACGTCATCGAGGCCGGCATCGTCTACGTCCCCGAGGACCGCCAGCGCAACGGCGCGATCCTGCCCCTCTCCATCCAGCACAACATCACCCTGCCCTCGGTGCGCAAGCTGGCCCACGGCCCCTTCCTCAACGACAGGGCCGAGCTGCGCATGACCGCCAACATCGTCCAGCGGCTGTCGGTGAAGTGCTTCGGACCGAACCAGAAGGTCGGCGAACTGTCCGGCGGCAACCAGCAGAAGGTGGTCATCGGCAAGTGGCTGGCCACCCAGCCCTTGGTGGTCATCCTGGACGAGCCCACCAAGGGCATCGACATCGGCTCCAAGGCCGCCGTGCACAGCTTCATCGGCGAACTGGTCACCGAGGGGCTGTCGGTGGTGATGGTCAGTTCGGAACTGCCCGAGCTCATGGGCATGGCCGACCGCATCGTGGTCCTGCACAAGGGCCGCATCGCCCGCATCCTCGAGCGCGCCCAGTTCGACGCCGAGGCCATCGTCGCCGCAGCTTCCGGCCTGGCCGAAAGCTGTCCGGCATGAGGAGAGTTTCGTGAACCGCATGACCTTCAAGAAGGCTACCTCCAACCGCGACCTGGTCCTGGGCCTGATCGTCGCGGCGCTCCTGGTGATCATCACCCTGCGGGCGCCGGTGTTCCTCAGCGCCGGCAGCCTGGACACCCTGGTCACCGATGGCGCCCTGCTGGCCATGATGGCCGTGGCGCAGATGCTGCCCATCCTCACCGGCGGCATCGACCTGTCCATCCCGGCCAACATGGCCTTCACCGGCATGGCCACCGCCCTGCTGTCCAAGGCCCACCCGACCATGCCGGTACTGCTGACCGTGCTCATCGCCCTGGCCATCGGCCTGGTCCTGGGCGCCTTCAACGGCGTGTTCATCGCCTACCTGGGCCTGCCGCCCATGGTGGTGACCCTGGGCACCATGAGCATCTTCCGGGGCGCGGTGTTCCTGCTCAGCCACGGCGCCTGGGTCAACGCCCAGGACTTCGGCGCGCCCTACCTGGCCTTCCCCATGGGCCGGCTGCTGGGCCTGACCCACATCGTATGGATCTCGGCCGTGCTGGTGGCCGCCGCCTACGTGTTCCTGAACCACATGAAGAAGGGCCGGGAGCTGTACGCCCTGGGCGGCAACCCGTCGGCCGCGCAGTACGTGGGCATCAACGACACCCACAACAAGATGCTGATCTACATCATCACCGGCCTGGCCGGAGGCCTCTGCGGCTACCTGTGGGTGGCCCGCTACGCCATCGCCTATACCGAGATCGCCCTGGGCTTCGAGCTGCAGACGGTGGCCGCCTGCGTCATCGGCGGCGTCAGCATCACCGGCGGCCGCGGCACCATCCCCGGCACCCTGCTGGGCGCCGCCTTCCTGGTGATCATCTACAACGCCCTGCCCATCGTCAATATCTCTCCGTTCTGGCAGATGGCCATCTCGGGCGCCGTCGTCCTGGCGGCGGTGATCCTCAACTCCCGGGGCGAGCGCTCCCAGGGCAAAGTGATCCTGGAACGCGGCCGGGTTTCCACGTCGAAGGTGGCCCTATGAGCCCTGTTGTCAGCCCCATGCCCCGGCGCGTCGCCCGGGGCTCCTTCTGGGCCCTGTTCAAGCGCTGGGAGACCATCCTGCTGCTGATCCTGGTGGCCATCTGCGTGATCAACGCCCGCTCCTCGCCGTACTTCCTCAACCCGCACAACCTGTTCGACAGCACCCAGAGCTTCAGCGAAAAGGCCATGATCGTGCTGTCCATGACCCTGGTGATCATCGGCCGGGACATCGATCTGTCGGTGGCCTCCAATGTGGCCATGTGCTCCACCCTCATGGGCTGGCTGGCCCTGCACGGACTGTCCACCTCCTCCCTGCTGATCGCCAGCGTGCTGATCGGCACCCTGGCGGGGAGCTTCAACGGCATGATCATCACCCGCTTCAAGGTGCCGGCCATCGTCGTGACCATCGGCACCCTGTCGCTGTTCCGGGGCATCGCCTACATCGTCCTGGGCGACCACGCCTTCACCACCTACCCGGCCAACTTCTGGGAGCTGGGCCAGGGCTACCTGTTCGGCTTGATCCCGTACGAGTTCCTGGTGTTCCTCGGCCTGGCGGTGCTGTTCTACCTGCTGCTGCACCGCACGATCATCGGCCGCAACCTGTTCGCCTACGGCAACAACCCCGACGCCGCGCTCTACAGCGGCATCCAGGTGGACAGCTACCGGTTCTGGTTCTTCACCCTCAACGGCACCATGTGCGGCCTGGCCTCGGCCTTCCTCACCTCCCGGATCGGCGCCACCCGGCCCAACATGGCCCTGGGCTGGGACATGGAATCCATCGCCATGGTGGTCCTGGGCGGGGTCAGCATCATGGGCGGCAGCGGCACCATGATCGGCGTCCTGCTCTCGGTATTCGTCATGGGCATGCTCACCTTCGGGCTTGGCCTGGTGAATATTCCGGGCATCATGATGACCGTCGTGGTCGGGTTCCTGCTGATCGGAGCCATCGCCTCCCCCATCGTCATCAAGAAACTGTCGGCCTGGCGCCGGGAGCGGGCCCGCGCCTGAGGCCACCGCCCGCTTCCACCGTCCCGTCCGCACTTCCGCATCCCCGCGCAAAGGATCCGCACCATGACAGCCCTGAAAAAGCCAGGCAAGACAGCCTCGGACACCGCCCTTCCCGACATCGCCCCGGACCAGATCGAGGCGTTCTTCCACACACCGGAGCTGGAAGCCCTCAAGCTGGAGATCTGCGACATCGGCCGGCGCCTGTGGAGCCGCGCCTACGTGGATGGCAACGGCGGCAACATCTCCGTCAGGGTGGCCAAGAACCTGGTGCTGTGCTCCCCCACCCTGGTGTCCAAGGGCTTCATGAAGCCCGAGGACCTGGCCCTGGTGGATCTGGAAGGCACCATGCTGGCCGGCGGCAAGAAGCGCACCAGCGAACTGCTCATGCACCTGGCCATCTACGCCGCCCAGCCCAAGGCCAAGGCCTGCGTCCACGCGCATCCCCCCACCGCCACCGGCTACGCGGTGTGCGGCCTGCAGCCGCCCAGCTCGATGATCCCGGAAATGGAGATCTTCATCGGCCAGGTGGGCGTGGCGCCGTACGTGACCCCCGGCACCCACGCCATGGGCGAGGCCATCGCCAAGGAGGCCCTGCAGCACAACACCATCCTCATGTCCAACCACGGCGTGGTGTCCTGGGGCTTCGGGGTGGAGGACGCCTATTTCAAGATGGAGATCCTGGAAGCGTACTGCAAGACGGTGCTGGTGGCCACCCAGCTGGGCCAGCTGGGCCATGCGCCGAACACCATCCCCTCCGCGCAGATGGATGAACTCATGGCAATCAAGCAGACTTTGGGCATACCCGATCCCCGGCTGCCCTGACATGAAAGGGGGGAACTGCCTGCTCGCTGCGTTCGCGAGGTTCCCCCCTCCCCCCCCCACGGGATGTCCGGGCCAAGCCGGGCCATCCCGTCAGCACCACCTTCCTCTCTAAGGAGAACGATCATGGCTGCAGTGCTGTCCCATACCCCCTGCCGGATGTACATCGACGGCGAGTTCGCCGCCAGCTCCAGCGGCAAGACCATCCAGGTGATCAATCCCTCCACCGAGGCCCTGATCGCCGAAGTGCCCAGCGGCACCGCCGCCGACGCCGCCGCCGCCGTCCAGGCCGCGGAGCGGGCCCAGAAGCTGTGGGCCCGGAAGCCGGCCATCGAGCGCGCCGGCCACCTGCGCGCGATCGCGCAGCTGGTGAGGGCCAACGCCGACCGCATCGCCCGCACCATCAGCGAGGAGCAGGGCAAGATCCTGCCCCTGGCCACGGTGGAGGCCAACTTCACGGCCGACTACTTCGACTACATGGCCGAGTTCGCGCGCCGCTACAGCGGCGAGATCCTGCAGAGCGACCGGCCCGGAGAGAACATCCTGATGTTCAAGATGCCCATCGGCGTCATCGCCGGCATCCTGCCGTGGAACTTCCCGTTCTTCCTCATCGCCCGGAAGATGGCCCCGGCCCTGGTGACCGGCAACACCATCGTGATCAAGCCCAGCAGCGAGACCCCGCTGAACGCGTTCCTGTTCGCGGAGCTGGTGGCCCAGTCCGGCCTGCCCAAGGGCGTGTTCAACCTGGTGTCCGGCTCCGGTTCGGTGATCGGCAACGCCCTGGCCTCGGATCCCCGGGTCGGCATGGTCAGCCTCACCGGCAGCGTGGAAGGCGGCGTCGCGGTCATGCGCGCGGCGGCCGAGAACGTCACCAAGGTCTCCCTGGAACTGGGCGGCAAGGCCCCGGCCATCGTCACCCCCAGCGCCGACCTGGACCTGGCGGCCGCTTCCATCCGCGCTTCCCGGATCATCAACACCGGACAGGTCTGCAACTGCGCCGAACGCGTCTACGTCCATGAATCGGTGGCCGAGGCCTTCACCCAGAAGGTGACCCAGCTCATGCAGGCCACCACGGTCGGCGATGTGCTGGCCAAGCCCGAGGTGGAGATGGGTCCCCTGGTCAGCCGCCAGCAGCTGGAGAACGTCACCGCGGCGGTGGCGCGCGCCGTGCAGGACGGGGCCCGGGTGGCCACCGGCGGCCAGCGCATCAAGACCGACAAGGGCTTCTACTTCCAGCCCACCGTGCTCACCGGCTGCGCCCAGGCCAGCGACATCATGCAGAAGGAGATCTTCGGCCCCGTGCTCCCCATCGCCACCTACCGCACCCTGGACGAGGCGCTGGAACTGGCCAACGACTGCGAGTACGGCCTGACCTCGTCCATCTACACCCGGGACATGGACACCGTGATGCGTGCCTGCAACGAGCTGAAGTTCGGCGAGACCTATGTCAACCGCGAGAACTTCGAGGCCATGCAGGGCTTCCACGCCGGCTGGCGCAAGTCCGGCATCGGCGGCGCCGACGGCGCCCACGGCCTGGAGGAGTACCTGCAGACCCACGTGGTCTATCTGGACTACGACCGCGCCAAGCAGTAGCGCGGTCCTTTGCCGATTTTCCAGGGCAGCCTCCCCCGGGGCTGCCCTGTTCGTTCATACTGGAGCCACACCCTTTGCACAACCGGAGAGCCTGGGTCCAGGCCAAGGAGAGATTCCCATGTTGAAACATGTTCCACCCTTCATGGACGCCGAGCTGCTGTGGATCCTGGCGGCCATGGGCCACGGCGACGAACTGGCCGTGGTCGACCGCAACTTCCCCGCCCAGTCCACGGCCGACTGCACCGCCTCCGGCAAGCTGGTGACCCTGGCCGGGCTGAACGCCCCCGAGGCCGTGGCTGGCATCCTCGAGCTGATGCCGCTGGACAGCTTCGTGGACGCCCCCGTGGCCTGGATGGATCCCGTGGACCAGCCCGGCGCCGTCCTGTCCGTGCACGCCGACGTGCTGGAAGCCTGCCGCCAGGCCGAGCACCGGGACGTGGCCCACGGCGTGATCGAGCGCTTCGCCTTCTATGGCGCCGCCAAGCGGTGCTTCGCGGTGGTGCAGACCAGCGAGAACCGTCCCTATGGCTGTTTCATCCTGAAGAAGGGCGTGGTGTTCGACTGAAGGCATTCCTTCGCTTTATTTCGGGACGGGGGTTGTCCTGCTGGGCCCGGATGCCGATGCAAGAAGTGGTGCCAGGGAGACATCATGGACATTTCAGCAATCGGCGGCAGCAACTACGGTGGGTTCGGTTCGGCCCTGAGCTCGGCCGGACCGGTCCCCGGGCCGGAGACGGCATCGCCCGTGTCCACCTCGGCCTCCTCCAATGTCGATGCCCTGAAGCAGATGTTCAACCAGGGGAGCGTCGACCTGCAGGCCTGACCGCACGAACGGGATGCCCCGCAGCCTGCGGGGCATCCCTTCCATTGGATCGGGCTAAGGCAGCGCGGGCAGAGCGGCGGCAAACTGCTTGGCGAGCTGGTCCTTCATGCTGGCCGGGAGGGTTTCGCGCAGGCCCTTGGCCTCCAGGTAGCCGCTCAGGACCTTCCGGGTGGCCAGCACCGCCAGGGATTCCGGGTCCAGGACGTCCACCTGCAGCTCGGTCTGGACCAGGTGCTTCTCCAGCAGGAGCAGGCGCTTCTCGTCCCGGGTGCGGCAGCCCAGGGCCAGCACGACCAGGTGATCGGGGTGGTACTTCTGCACCAGCTCACGGTTGAGCGCCAGATCGTCGGCCGCGCCGCGGCCGCCCAGATCGTAGACCACCGAGGTCCCGGACGGGAACAGCCGGGCCGTCGCATCCAGCAGGAACCGGAAGTCCTCGAGCTTCGCGCCGAACCGCCCCAGGCCGCCGTTCCGGTAATAGATGTCGTTGATCATCCCCTCCCGCAGCACCAGCAGGACCCTGCCTTGCGGCCCGGCCGCGAAGACCGAACCAGGAGCGGTCACGGCAGCGGGCGTAGGAGCGGGTGCGGGGACCGGAGCGGCCACGGCAGCAGGCGTAGGAGCGGCAGGAGCGGCCACGGCAGCGGGCGTAGAGTCAGGCGTGGCGACCGAAGCGGCCAAGGCAGCGACCGCGGGGGCGGACGCGGCGACCGGGACCGCGGCAGCGCCGGATCCGGCCGTCTTGTCGGCAAGCTGGTGGGTGAGCGCCGCCATCACGCTGCCCAGGCTCGCCCCGGAGGCGACCTCCTGGAAGCCGCGGAACGTCGTGCCGTCGGCGGAGTCCACCACCCGCAGACTCAGGGTCACGGTCACCGTGCCCCGGGCCAGGTTGTACTCGGGCAGGAAGGAACCCACCAGGAGGTAGCGCGCCCCCAGGCTCCGGCCCAGATCGGCCAGGGCGGAGCCTGACGGGACCGGGTCCGGCGCCGCCGTCGGCCGGCGGCCCAGCAGGCGGAAGCCGGAATCGGCGAAGGCGTTGGCCACCACCAGGTTCATGCTGTCCGACACGTCTCCCAGATCCCTGCGGCCTTCTTCCTTCAGGGGCAGGATCGCCAGGGCGGGACGGGCCGCCTGGGCCGCGGGCTGGGCCTGGAGTCCGCCCCCCGGCGCCAGTCCCAGCAGCAGTAGCAGAGCAGCAACGGACAACCACTTCATGGGTTTCTCCTCACGGATCGGTACGGGGGGGACACGCGCGGGCGAAGTCGCCGGCGGACCGCGGGGATGCCGCGGACTGGCCGTTCCCCCGGACCTGATGGAGCTTTCCTATGGTATCCATTCGGCCCCGCCCGGGGGGCGGGAAAGCCCCCGGCGTCCACCGCTGCATGGCCTGCTGGGCCCGGCACTCCTGGCCGCGGGGCTGGCGACCCTGGCCCTGTCCCGGCAGGTGGGCACCCGCCTGTGGAAGATCCTGTCCGGGCTGGAGCGCCTGGACCTGGGCCTGAGCCACGATGTGGAGCAGATCCGGGGCTGACGGGCCAGTGGGAGGAAGCCACGCCGCAACAGGCCCGTGTGCCAACCCGATCAGACCTGCCCATGCCGAAAGCGCCCCGGGTTGGGCGCTTGTCGCTGGATCAAATTCAGCCACCCAGCCCCCGTCAGCCAGCGGGGGCCAAGTGGCCCGTTTCTTACGCGCGGAAGCGGGTCAGTTCAAACAAATCCACCAGGACCGGGAGACGCCCCGCTGAAACCTCCGCCGGAACGCCCGCTGGAACGCCCATTTGAACGCCCGTTAGATCCACCGCTAGAGCCACCGTTCGCTGTTGCCCGGGCTACCGTTTCGTGACCTGTGGCGCCCATCCCCGCTCCGAGCGCACCGGCGATGGCACCGGCAACCGCAGCTCCTGGGCCCGCGATAGCGCCCGCGAGGCCACCAACCGCCGCGCCAACAGCCATTTCACCGGCCAAGCCCATATAGCTGAAATCACTACGACCATTACCCCTATCAGGAACTTGATCACCACCATCCTTACCGTTCCCTCCACCAAGGACGTGGACCAAGTCCACATCTTTCAGGATTCGGAAATCACAGTCTCCCAGCATGGCATCCTCCCATACAAGCGGGGTTTAATTAAACCCCATTGTTGTCACACAATCGGTATGGCTACTAGGGAATCAGTTTCCCTAATCTTGAGATTCTTGAACCACAGTCTGGACAGTGCCATCCCCCCCAAACAAGCTCATGGATAGACAGCGGTTTCCGAAATGCAGGAAGTGGGCAGCCGCATTTGGGACAGTACATTCGCACCCTCGTGACCATCCAATAAATAATAATTATAACCAGCACAATTAAATATATCCACTTCATCACCAGATCATCCAGGGGTCAAGGAGGTCAACATTGCACGATAGCCAGAATCGCACCTTCCAACAAGTGCCGGGTAACACTGGAATGGTTTCAGAAAATTTTTACGCGCAATTCACCGTTAAATCATTGAATGCAATGTAAATATTTCCAACATCTTTCGATGTAAACAAGTAATCCTATTACTCAAAATAGATAATCTACAAAGACAGCATGCTTTGGTTTGGCGCCTCCTTGGGCTTGGCAGCAAGCAAGCCGTGAAACGTGATAGATGATTACATAATATTTATAGCCAAATAGATTAGCAATTCGAAACAATCCCGAAACAGGTGTCGGTAGTCTGAAACAGGTCATGCAACTACATCTTTTTTGATCAGGCGGCCTGAACATTCCAAGACCGGATCGAAACAGGGCCCTGAGGGCCCCTGCTTGGAAGGTCGTCCGGGAGGCGGGCGAGGTGCGGGGCCCCGGGGAGGGCAGGACTACATTCGTACGACGGGCTGTCCGTTCGAATCCAGCAGGGTGACCACCGTGTCGCCCTTGGTGAGGGTCCGGGCCAGGAACCGGCTGCCGCCGGGCCCGGCCTGGGCCACGCCCACCAGGGTCAGGGCGTCGTCCTTGGCCAGCACCACCTGCTGCGCCGCGAGCAGGGCCTGGGGTCCTGCCATGACCTGGTAGCTGGTATCGCCGGACCGGAAGGTGAAGGATACGAAGGGGCCAGGCCCCCGGGTGTCCACCTGCACGGCGGTGACGCTGCCCTGGAGGGTGACCTCCCGGCTCGCATCGTAGGCCATGCGCGGCGGTGGGCCGCCACCGGGAGGCGGGCCGCCCGGGCCTCCGGGCCCCTGGGCGAAGAGACCCAGACCCAGGGCCAGCCCCGCCAGAAGGAGCAGCGTGCCCTTCACAAGGCGCTCCGGGAAAGATGCACCGTGGCCGGGGCGCCGAACCCCATGCCCGGCCGCAGCCAGGCCAACCGCGACGCCGCTCCGGCCGGTGCCCGCTTCGGCCCGGCCTCGGCCTTCGGGTTCACGCCGCCCTGGGGCTCCCAGGCGCGCAGATCGCTGATGGTGACCGTGGCCAGAAGCCAGTCCAGCTGGGCCTTCACGGCCATCCAGGTCTCGTGGAAGGGGCACGGCCCGCAGTTCCCGTCGCAGCTGGCGGCGCCCATGGCGCAGGTGCCGCGCTCGCTGCCTTCCAGGACCCGGACCACATCCCCCACGGCGATGCGGTCGGCCGGGAAGGCCAGGCGGAACCCGCCCCCCCGGCCCCGCACGGATTCCAGCAGGCCTTCGTGGGCCAGGGCGCCCAGGATCTTGGACAGGTAGGGTTTGGGCAGGTCGAGGTTCTCGGACAGCTCCTTGGTGAGACTGAAGCTGCCGTCCTCCGGCAGGGCCGCCAGCGCCCGCAGAGCATATCCGGTGGCTACGGAAAACAGCATGATCATTCCCCCCGGCCCGGGCGACCCGGACCACTGGCGACGAGGACTGGGAACGGATGGGCACTTGGCATTGAAAGCCTCCTGCCAAGCATGTGATGCCGGACCGGCCAACGTTACGTTCTTCGGCCAATGGTCCAGGTCCATCGCCGAATGGCGCTGGGAACCTGCCGGATGTGCCCCGGCCCGCGGAAGGATTTCCCGGCGAGCCAGTGGCATCGGCCGGGACGGGCCGGCGCCCTTGACAAGCCGGCCCGGGACGCGGTCCCCCTGCCCTTGCCCGCCCGGACGGGTTTCGCCCCCGGAATCCCCCTCCGGAACCGGAAGGCCGGGATCCGCAGTATGCTCAACCCGGCGCCTTGACACTTGCGGGACGTCGTTCCACCTGGAAAAAACCACGAGGACCCCACCATGAATCAGAACAGCAGGTCCCTTCCCGTCGCGTTTCTGATGACCCTGCTCGGCGGCGCCACCCTCGGCGGATTCGCCGTGGCCTTCACGACCACCCGGACCGGCCAGCGCTGGCGGCACAGCCTCCGCACCCTGGCCCACCGGATCCATCCCGGGGCCACCCGGTCCGCCGCGACGGACCCGGAGCCCGTACAGGCGGTGTTCATCTGACCCGGACGGCGCCCGCCCCCTGAATCCGGAGGCCCCCCCCGTCACCCATGCGCGTCGGGCCGCCCGGCCTGACGCTCCTCCGAAGGAACCCCCATGTCCCGTATCCATGACCCCCGCACCACCCTCCTGCTATCGTTCTGCGCCGGAGTCGCCGCAGGCGCCCTGGCCGTCCTGTTCACCTGGTCCCGAGCGTCCCGAGCGTCAAGGGGCGCCCCCGTGGACCCGCATCCGGCCAGCGGCGAGGACCAGCGCGGCAAGGCCGCCGGGGTCTGGCAGGACGCCAAGGACCACGTGGAAGCCAGGATCGCGGAAACGCGGCCCTCCCCGGCCGGGGTGGAGCCGGTCTCCGACCAGCCCTAGAACTCCCGCTCCCTCAGGCCAGGGCGGTGGAGCGCAGATCCAGGCGCTGGATGATGTCCTGCTGGATTTCCGGGGAGAGGTCCAGGAAGTTCACGAAGGTCCCGTGGATGCGCACGATGTAGACCCCGCTCGGGGCGTACCGGGCGGGATCCGCCAGCAGCCGGCGCAGGGCGTCGGGGGTGGTGACGTTGACGTACAGATAGAACGGCGCCACACCTTCGGAGCGCTGGCCGAAGAACAGGGGAGCGATGATCCTGGTCTGGAATTCCAGGCCCTTGGCCTCGAAGGTCGGCCCGCGGAAGTAGGCCGGATCGATCCCGAAATGGGAAGCGTAGCCGCCGTTCATGAGTTCGAACGGCAGCTGCAGGGTGGACAGCACCCGGAAGCCCAGCCCTGAATCGGCTTCGCCGTAGAGCGGATCCACCCCATAGCCCAGCATCTCCCGGGCCTTCCGGCCGTCGGGGGTGGCGCCGACCCAGTGCCCATACAGCAGGTGAGTGGAGGGCGTGCTCCAGTCGGGACGGAACGGGTTGCCCAGGTAGTTGCGCTTGCCGGCCACCATCCGGCTGATGTGCTGGGCCACCACCCGGGCTTCCCGGTCCACCCGCTCCACATGGTTGCCGAACTTGGGGCAGGCCCGGAGGTACTGGCGCAGATCCTCGTCGTGAACGAAGTCGGTGCGCAGGGCCGCGATCAGCCGCTCGGCGTCCTTCGGTCGCTCCGCCAGGAACTGGTCCACGGCCACGAAGGCATCGGCCACCACCGACAGCCCGTGGATCAGGCAGCCGCTGCCGTTGTAGGTCGTGCCCTGGGCCCGGTCGTCCCGGGTGTCGATGCCGGTTTCCGCCCCGCCCATGAAGGCCGATAGGAACGGCACCGGCAGCAGGGCGATGGCCCGGGAGGCGGCGTTGGCGGCCGCCACCATGCGGTCCACCATCCCTTCGGTCTGGGCATAGAAGGCCGTCCGCAGGGTGCCGAGCCGCTCCAGCGCGCTGCGGGCCGGCATCCCCAGCTCCGCGTGGCTGAGGCCCAGCTTCTGGCCGGTGATGGCGGATACGCCGTCCTGGAGGGTCAGTTCGAGGATCTTGGCCAGGTTCAGCCAGCTGTTGGTGGTGTTGCCGTTGTCCTTGCCCATCACCAGCGGCTCCTGGCAGCCGGCCACCGCGTAGTCCTCCAGATCCCCGGCGGCGATGCCGGACCGGGCCAGCACCTGGAACAGGGCGTCATCGTTGAACAGGGACGGGGTCAGCATGCCCGGCGTGAAGAAGAACCGGCCCAGTTGCCGGTACAGCTCCGGCGGGGTGTTCCGGTGCAGCTTCACCGACAGGATCGGCTGGGGCAGGTTCATGGCGAAATAGGCGTCCAGCAGGGCATAGCTGGACGGGCTGCTCAGGTCCTCGCCCCGGTTGGAGCGGCCGCCCACCAGCACGTTCTGGGAAATGGCCCAGCTCCGGTCGGCGACATTGAAGAACACCAGGAAGTGCTTGAACAGGGCGGTGCTCTCGGCCTGGCTGGTCGGCCCCAGGCGGCGATACGGCTCGAACAGCCGATCGGCATTACCCACCGAGAAGGCGAACGGGTTGGGCGCCTGCTCCAGGCACATCACCTGCCAGAGCAGCAGGAAGGCCTGGATGGCGGAGTACAGATCATAGGCCGGCCGGGCCGGGACCCGGCGGAGGGTCCGCTCCATCAGCGCCAGGGCCTGCTTGCGCGGCCCCTGGGCCGCGGCCTGCTGCTCCCGGCACAGATCCGCATAGCGGCTGGCCAGGATCAGCACCGCTTCCAGGGCCTGGCCCATGGCTGCGTAGCCCTCTCGCCGGGCCGGGTCCTCGGTTTCCTGCAGGCGCCCGTGCAGGGTCTCCAGCAGGCCCACCACCCCCTCCCGCAGCACCGTGCGGAAATCCGGGATCATGTGCCCGGTCACCTGTTCGATGAAGAACACCGCCTCGTGGGTGCAGTCCCCGGCCAGCGCGTAGGCCGCCTGCAACTGCCGGGTGAACGGCAGGGTCTGGGCGTAGTCCCGCAGGGCCGAGATCCGCGCCTGGGGAAACTCGGCGTTGGGCGTCACGTCGCCGAACACGGCCGTGGGGTCGCAGTAGCCGGTGAAGGCGTCCACCTTGAAGGCCGGATTGATGAGCGCATAGGAGCGGGCGAAGGCGTCGTCCTGGCTGCCGGCGAACACCGCGTGCTCGCTGAGGCTCAGGGGGAGTTCCCGGGCCATGGCCTGAAGGGTCAAGGCGGCCCGGCTCATGGGCGGCTGGCCGGCGAGGCGGCCGTCTGCCGCTCGCTGGATCTCCTTGATGCGCAACCAACCATCCAACCGATCCAGGCGCCGCTCCTCCTGGAACCGCGCCTGGGCCATGCGGCCCAGGGTCTCGGGATCGTAGATGGCGTGGATGGACGGCTCGGCTTCGCAGCACGCACCGGAAGGGCCGGACAGGACCGGTTGCACACGCATGGCTTCCCCCTAGGTTTCGACGACGCGCAGGTTCCGGGCCCGGAACACCGCCTGGAAGTGTTCGAGGGTGCCCGCAGCCAGGGCGCCGTCCCCCATCCGGTACGGCAACCCGCACTGGGCCCACTTGATCTTCCCGTACTCGTGGAAAGGCAGGCACTCGAAGGTGGCCCGGTCCGTGGGCAGCGCCGCGAAGGCGTCGGCGAACCGCTCGGCATCCCCGGGCGCGTCGTTGAACCCGTGCACCACCGGGATCCGCACCCGCAGATCGCCGTGCCCGGCGCAGGCCCGGGCCAGGTTGCGCCGGAGCACGGCGTCGCCCACGCCGGTCACCCGCCGGAGCACGGCGTCGTCGTGATGCTTGACGTCCAGGATCAGCGCGTCCACCAGCGGGAACAGTTCGGGCAGCCGCGGGTGGGTGCCGTTGGTCTCCAGGGCGGTGTGGAAGCCTTCGGCCTGCAACTGGCCCAGCAGCTGGGCCACGGCCCGGAACTGGAGGGTCGGCTCCCCGCCGGACAGGGTCACCCCGCCGCCGTCGAACATGAGCGGCGCGCTGCGCCGGGCCTGGTCCACCAGCGCCGCCACCGTCAGGACCCGGGCGGAGCAGCGGATGCCCTGGTTCCGCCGCTCGTGCAGGCAGGGCCGGGGCGTGCAGCTGGCGCACCGGCTCCGGTCCAGCCGGTGCTCGCGGATGGCGTGGTGGGGACACACCGCCTCCGTGAGCCATTCGGCCTGCACCAGCAGCGTGCCGGCCGGATCCAGCCCCTCGGGGTTGGCGCACCAGGGACAGCGCAGGTTGCAGCCCTGCAGGTGGTAGACCAGGCGATTGCCCGGCCCGTCCTGGGCATAGTTGAAACCTTCCTGGAACACCCGGAGCTGCATCGGGGCTACCAGCGGAACTGCAGATTCGCCCGGACCGCGGTGGCTTCGATCAGCCGCGCGTTGGGTTCGTCGGTATGGGCCACCCAGTCCCGGGCCGCCTCCAGGGTGCGGCCGAAGCGCATGTGCCGCTCCACCAGCCGGGACTGGCGCAGCTCGCGCTCCACCTCCACGTACCAGGTCTCGTCCAGCAGCGGCTGCACCTGCGCCCAGGCGCCCTCGCGCAGCAGCAGGTAGTTGCCTTCGGTGATCACCAGGCGGGCGCGGGGGTCCACCGGAATGGCGCCGGCGATGGGCTCTTCCAGGGAGCGGTCGAAGGCCGGGGCGTACACCACCTCGCCCGGGGCGTTGGCCTGGAGCCGGCGCAGCAGCGCCACGTAGCCCGCGCTGTCGAAGGTGTCCTGGGCGCCCTTGCGGGCGGCCCGCCCCAGCCGCGCCAGTTCGCCGTTGGCCAGGTGGAAGCCGTCCATGGGCACCACCACGCACAGCCCGGCCTGTTCCCCCACAGCCTCGAACAGCTGCTGGGCCAGGGTGGACTTGCCCGACCCGGGCGGGCCGACCAGGCCCAGCAGGCGACGCTGGCCGCTGGCCAGCAGGGCATGGATGCGTTCCAGGTAGGGTTGGGCGATCATGCGGGGTCAGCGCCTCGAGGTCCGGTACTTGTCGATGGTAACGGCGATGATGATCACCAGGCCCTTGATGACCAGCTGCATGAAGAACGAGATGTTCATCAGGGTCAGGCCGTTGTTGAGGAAGGCGATGATCAGGGCGCCGATGAGGGTGCCGGCCACGCTGCCGATGCCGCCGGCGAAGCTGGTGCCGCCCAGCACCACGGCGGCGATGGCGTCCAGCTCGTAGCCGTTGCCCAGCAGGCCCGAGGCGCTGTACAGGCGGCTGGAGGTCATCACGCCGCCCAGGCCCGACAGCAGGCCGGACATGGCGTAGACGAACACCAGCACTCCGCCCACCTTGATGCCAGTGAGCCGCGCCGCCTGCTCGTTGCCGCCCACCGCGTAGATGCGCACCCCCAGGGCGGTCTTGGTGAGCACCACCCAGCTCAGCAGGATGATCACGAAGGAGATGATCACCAGCCACGGGATCGGGCCCAGGTAGTCGTTGCCGATCCAGGCGAAGTTCAGATCGTTGTTGATGATGGTGGTGCCCTTGGCGAACAGGTACGCCGAGCCGCGCAGGGCGGTCATGCTGCCCAGGGTGACGATGAAGGGCGGCAGCTTCACGTAGGCGATGAGCACGCCGTTGAGGGTGCCGAAGATGAGGCCGGCGGCCAAGGGCACGACGATGGTGGCCCAGTGCAGCTCCGGGCGCACGCTGGTCATGAGCGACAGCACCGCGGTGCAGGCCAGGATGGAGCCCACCGACAGATCGATGCCGCCGGTGAGGATGACCATGGTCATGCCGGCGGCCAGCACGATGTTGATGGAGGCCTGCCGGAGCACGTTGGTGAGGTTGTGCGCGGTGAGGAAGTTGGGGTTGAGCAGGGCGAACAGCGCGCAGATCAGGAACAGGATCGGCAGGATTCCCAGGCTCCGGAACAGGGCGGAGCGGGCGGCCCTGGCCTTGGCCGCGTCGGCCGCGGGGGTGATGGAGGGATTCAGGCTGGGGGTGGTCATGCTGTCTCTTTCGCAGGATCGTGGGCGGGGGCCGCCAGGGTCTGCGGGGCCCGCACACCGGTGGCGTAGGCGATGATGGTTTCCTGGTTGATGTCCGGGCCCTTGAGGTCGGCGACGATGCAGCCTTCGCGCATGACCAGCACCCGCTGGGCCACGCCCACCACCTCAGGCAGTTCGCTGGAGATGATCACCACCGCCACGTGGCGCTTGGCGATCTCCCCCATGAGCTTGTAGATCTCGCTCTTGGCGCCCACGTCCACGCCCCGGGTCGGCTCGTCCAGCAGCAGCACCTTGGGCATGATCTGCAGCCAGCGGGCCAGCAGCAGCTTCTGCTGGTTGCCGCCCGACAGGGACAGCGCCAGAGTCCGCGGACTGGCGATCTTGATGGCGAACCGGCGCACCGCCTCGGCGGTGATCCGGGCGTTGGCCTGGGCCCCCAGGAACCCGGCCCGGGAGGTCCGGCCGATGACGTTCATGGTGATGTTCTCATGGGCGTTCATGGCCAGGAACAGGCCCTGGGCCTTGCGGTCCTCGGGCACGTAGGCGATGCCCTGGCGGATCGCCTCGGACGGCGAACCCACCTCGATGACCCGGCCATCGAGGGTGATCCGGCCGGCGGTCTTGCGGTCCGCGCCGAACACCAGCCGGGCGAACTCGGTGCGGCCCGAGCCCACCAGCCCGGCGATGGCCAGGATCTCGCCGGCGGCGGCCTGGAAGCTCACCCCGTGCACCTTCTTGCCATCGCGGAAGTCCTCCACCTGGAAGAAGCCCTCGGTGCGCTCGGTGGCGATCTCGTGCTGGTAGAAGTCGGTGAGATCCCGGCCCACCATCATCTTGACGATGAGCTCGGACTGGATCTGGTCCCCCTCCAGGGTGCCGATGTAGGCGCCGTCCCGGAGCACCGTGACCCGGTCCGCCAGCCGGTAGATCTCATTGATGCGGTGGCTGATGTAGACGATGGAGATGCCCTTGGCACGCAGCGAGACCACCAGCTCGAACAGCTTCTCGGTCTCGTTCTCGCTCAGCGCCGCGGTGGGCTCGTCCATGATGATGATGCGCGAATTGTGCACCAGGGCCCGGGCGATCTCCACCTGCTGCTTTTCGGCGATGCTCAGCAGCCCGGCCCGGGTGTCGGGGGCGAACGGCGCGTCCAGCAGCGCGAGCACCTCGCGGGTGCGCTGGCGCATCTCGTCCTTGCGGGTGAAGCCGAACCGCGTCATCTCGGAGCCCATGAACACGTTCTCCGCCACGGTGATGTTGTCGGAGATGTTGAGCTCCTGGTTGATCAGGCTGATGCCGTGCTGGAGCGCCTTGAGCGGGTTCTCGAAGCGGACCGGGGCGCCTTCCAGGAAGATCCGGCCCTGGTCCGGCAGGTAGATGCCGGCCAGGATCTTCATGAGGGTGCTTTTGCCCGCGCCGTTCTCGCCCACGACCGCGTGGATTTCCCCTTCGCGCACGTCGAAGGAGACCTGGCTCAGGGCCTTGACGCCCGGGAAGGACTTGGTGAGTTCACTGACGGAAAGGATGACCTGCTGGTCTGGCACGCTGAAGCTTCCTTTGACGGATGGGATCAAAGCATCCCGGGTTCGAGAGACCCCATGTCCGGGCTTCGCCCGGACATGGGGTGGGGTGTGGGGGACGCAGAGCGAGCTATGCGAGCGGGCGGTCCCCCACTCTCATATTAGTTGGCGGGCTTGGTCCAGCCCTTGTAGCCGGCCAGGTTATCGCGGGTGACCAGGGAGACGGGGATCAGCACCAGCGGCTGCTTGGGCGCCTTGCCCTGCATGACCCCGTAGGCGATCTGCACGCCCCTGACGGCCATGGTGAAGGGATCCTGGGAGGAGGAGGCGGCGAACGTGGAGCTCTTGTCGGCCAGGGCTACCTGGGCGTCCGGGGCGCCGTCCACGCCCACCACGAACATCTCCTTCTGCCGCTTGGCCTGCTTGATGGCCAGATCGCAGCCGATGCCGGTGGGATCGTTGATGGCGAATACCGCGTCGATCTTGGGGAAGGCGGTGAGCAGATCGGTCATGACGGCCAGGCCGCCCTCGCGGTTGCCACCGGCGTTCTGCCCGTCGGACACGATCTTGATGCCCGGATACTTGGCGAACACCTTCTTGGCGCCGCCGACCCGGTCGATGACCGCGGAGACCGGCGGCCCGTTGACGATCACCACGTTGCCCTTGCCCTTGAGCCGATCGGCGATGTACTGCCCGCCCTGCTCGCCAGCCTGGAAGTTGTTGGAGGTGATGGTGGCGTCCACGCCACCATCGGCGTTCACGTCCTCGGCCACCACGATGATCCCGGCCGCCTTGGCCTTCTTCACCACTGGGCCCACGCCCTGGGTGTCAGCGGCGCCCAGGATGATGATGTCCACGCCCGAGGCGATGAAGTTCTCGATCTGGCCCACCTGGGTGTTCAGATCGTAGCCGGCGGAGAGCACGGTCACCCGCGCGTTGGGATCGATCTTCTTGGCGGCGCTTTCCACGCCCTTGGCCATGGTGAAGAAGAACGGATTGCCCAGGTCGCCGAAACTGCCGCCCACGGCGAGCGGCTTGCCGCCCTTGCCCTTGCCGGACTGGGCGAAAACGCTGGTCGATGAAACTGCCATCGCCAGGCATGCGAGGATGAGGACGAGTCGCTTCATCTGAGTTCTCCTTGGAGAAAGATGGGAGGGGACTGCACAGGACGGTGGTGCCGACGCGCGGGGCGCTCCCCCCGGCGAGCGCAGAACTGCGCCCGGGGAGCGGCCTGGAAGTGCCTTTTGTCAGATGCTTCTGCTGTGGGAGTGGCAACAACTTTCATTCCGTTGCGGGCTGGTGTCAAGACCAATTGCGTCGAAGGTAAGAAATAATTTTGTCCAATGCCCAACCTGGTCTAGATTGGTTATGCCAATACCAAGGATCCTCCGTGCGACACCATGCGATCTACGAAACCCTGGAAACCCAGCTGGCCACCGGCGTGTGGAAGGCGGGTGACAAGCTGCCCACCGAACGTGCCCTGGCGGAGCAGTACCAGGTCTCCCGCCCCACCATCAGCAAGGTGCTCAGCCGGCTCCAGGATCTGGGGCTGATCCGCCGGGTGGTGGGCGCCGGCACCTTCGTGACCCGCCCCGCCCCGCCACTCCCCGCCCCATCCATCCGCACCCTGGGCCTGTTCATCCCCGGTCTGGGCCACGGCGAGATCTTCGAACCGATCTGCGCCCGCATCGCCGAACTGTCCCACACCTTCGATTTCGATCTCACCTGGGGCGGCGTGCCGGCGGGACCGGACCAGGCCGACCACGCCGCGCACCTGCGCCAGACCGCCCAGCGGTTCATCGACAACCGCGTGGATGGCGTGTTCTTCCAGCCGGTGGAGCGGGAACCCGGGTCGGTCAACCAGAACCTGCGCATCGCCGCCATGTTCGAGGCGGCGCAGATCCCCATGGTGCTCCTGGACAGCGACTACCTGCCCTACCCGGAACGCAGCGCCCACGATCTGGTGAGCATCGACAACGTCCAGGCGGCCTGGGTGCTGTGCGCCCATCTCCTGGATCAGGGCCCCCGGCGGGTGGACTTCCTGTGGCAGCCCAACACCGCCGATACCTACTCCCTGCGCCTGTGCGGCTATCGTGAAGCCCTGCTGCGCGCGGGGATCGAACCCAGCCGGGCGTATGAACACGAGGGCGATCCGTGCGATCTGGCGTTCGTGCAGGCCCTGCTGGCGGACGGGGCGCGCGACCTGGTCTGCGTCAACGACGAGACCGCCGCCCTGCTCATGCGCAGCCTGGACCAGCTGGAGATCCGGGTGCCCGGCCAGATGCGCATCGCCGGCTTCGATGACGTGAAGTACGCCCAGATGGCCCGGGTCCCGCTCACCACCATGCGCCAGCCGTGCCGATCCCTGGGCGAGGCGGCCCTGCAGACCATGATCGAGCGCATCGCCAATCCCCGCATGCCGCCCCGCACGGTCTACATCGCCGCCACCCTGTGCGCCCGGGCCTCCACGGTGCGACCGGAGACGGCGACGTAGCGGCCGAAGCGGGTCCTGGGGGGGACGCGGCTCAATCCAGCCGGAACCCGCCCACCAGATGCCGGAGCCCCTCCGCCACCTGGGCCAGGTCCTCGGAGGTGCGGGCGATCTCCTGCACCGTGGCGGCCAGTTCGTGGGTCGCGGTCGCGTTCTGAGCCAGGCCCGCGGCGGTCGCGCCCATCTTCCCGGCGACCTGGGCGCTGGTGGCGGCCTGGCCCTCCGCCACATCGCCGATGCTGCGGATCCCGGCCGCCATCCCGGTGATCCGCTTCCGGATCGCGGTGAGGCTGGCCATATTGGCCTGGACGCTCGCCATGCCGCCGGTGACAGTCTGGTCCGTGATGCGGATCAGGCTTTCGATCTCGGTGGCGGCCTGGCTGGAACGCTCGGCCAGCTTGCGGACCTCTTCGGCGACCACCGCGAACCCCTTGCCCTGTTCACCCGCCTTGGCCGCCTCGATGGCCGCATTCAGGGACAGCAGATTGGTCTGGTTGGCGATCTCCTGGATGACCCCGACCGCGTGGACGATCTGCTGCATCACCCCCTGGATCGCGGCCATACTCTGGACCACGCTCTCCCCGGCCTGGGCGCTGCGCCCGGTGTCCGCCACCGCCTCCTGGCTTTCCTGATGGCTGTTCCGGGTGTGGGCCGCCACGCTACCGGCGCGCCGGGACAGCTCCCCCATGGCCTCGGTCACGCCATCGCCCGCCTCCTTCAGGTTCTCGCTCACCTGGGCGATATCCGCCACGGCCCGGGCCATCTGGTCCGCGGAGGCGGCCAGCTGGGTGCTGCCCGAGGCCACCCGGGCGGCGAATCCGGCCACCTCCAGCAGCTTGTCCTTGAGCGTCAGGTTGTAGCGGTTGAAGGCCGCCGCCGCCGCCCCGATCTCGTCGCGGCTGGCCACGGTGATGACCCGGGTCAGATCGCTGTTCTGCAGGCCGGACACCAGGTCGTCCAGGGGCCGGGTCATGCGCTGGACGACCTTCCGAACGGCCAGGAATATGGCCCCGGACACCAGCAGGAAGCAGCCCAGGATCGCCCCGCTGAACATCCGGGTGTGGCCGCGCACATCGTCCAGGTAGGCTCCGGTGCCGACGTTCCAGCCCCATGGTTCGAAACATCTGACGTAGTTCAATTTGGGGTACACGCCCGGTTGTCCCGGCTTGGCGAACAGCAGGTCGAGGAAGCCGCCTTCGGGCGCACGACCCAACCGATTCAATTCCACGTAGATGGCCTTGCCGCCCGCATCCTTGAAGCTGTCGACCCGGGTGCCTTCCATCTCCGGCTTGATGGGTACCGTCACGACCACCAGGTCCCGGGTGAACACGTAGAAGTAGCCGGTCCGGCCGAAGCGGAGCCGCTTGATGAGTTCCACCGCGCGCTTCTGCGCCTCCTGGCGGGTGAACGCCCCGGAACGGGCCAGGTCCTCCTGGGCCTCGAAGATCCCGTACGCGGTGTCCGTCAGGTGCCTGAGGTACTCCTTCCGGGTCCCGATGAACTCGTGCTCCAGGGCCGGAATCAGCACCAGGAAGGTCAGCAGGAACATGACCGCGACCGGCGCCATGGCGATCAGCAGCACCTTGGCCGACAGGGACTGGAACCGGCCGTGGCCAAGGTTTCGTGCGGATTTGGCAGCCATCTCATGCCCTTTCACACGGCCGAATCCGCTCGCCGGCGACGGAGCGACGGCCACCAAGGCCGAGGCAGGATCGGGAGAAGCAGATCCGGAAGGTTGAAAGCAGCATACGCCGGGAGCCGGATCCCGAAAGGGTAAAGCAGCCCCAACATTCCCAACGCGTCCTGACCTTTCAGGTGGTTCTCAATCCGGGGAAAGAGCAGTGAATACCACCACGCCCGGTCCTGTCAGGGTCACCGTCGCCGTATTGGTAGTGGCTCCAGGGGCGTAGGCCACCAGGACGGAATACGGGGTGCCAGCGGTCAGCGACAAGGCCGCTCGATTGGCGAAATGGGACGTCCCGACGGTGTTGACGAGGCCTCCGCAAAAGACACCGGCGAGGAAGCTGCCCGGGGACGTAGCCGGGGCCATGCCGGTGTTGGTGATGGAAGAGGAAGGGCTGAAGGTGCCCGCCAGGAACCAGGTGGTGTTCACCACATTGGTGGTGCTCACGCTGCCCGTGTAGATCGCCGTGGTGTCCACGGTGAAGGTGGCGAGGGTGTAGGGGTAGTGGATGCCCCCCAGGGGGTAGTTGAAGGGGCCGGTGGAATAGTAGTTGCTGGGATAGTCCGCAAGGGTGGTGGTGACGGGAATGTCAGGGGTATAGGTATTTGCCCCGGTCCATCCGCCGGTGACAGTGTTGGAGACGACGGCCAGGGTCACGCTGGCCCTGAGGCTGCCCACGGCGGCCTGGATGGTCGTGGAACCAGCGCCCACTCCCGTGCAAACAGGCCCGCCTTGACCCCTCAAGGTCAACGTCGGGCCCTGGATCCATGATCTGACGCCCCTGTCCGAACCATGGCCGGACCGCCCCTGACAGGGCAAACCGGCCTCGAAGGTCACGCCGTGGCGGAAGCCAGTTCCGGCTGCCTTATTTCTTCTTTTTGCCGGGCGCCGGAGCGGCGGTCTTGGGATCGGCCAGCCGGCTAGCAAGATCATTGCCGCGCGAAGTGGCCCCGTGCACAACCGCTGGCTTGGCTTTTTTGGGCTTCTTGTCGTTGGACATACAAACTCCTGGCAGCCCCACCGGATGTGCCGGTCCGGGCCGCAGGTCCAGCATGGGGCCGAATGCCCCTCCGCAAGCAATATTCGTAATGCCGCACGCGAATGGTTTCAGCCGAAGCTACTGGTAGCGGGACAGCCAGTGGGCATAGGGCGGCGGCAGCAGCAGGTTGGCGGCATCCGGGATCCCCAGGGCCTGGGCCGCATGGTAGGGCCAGTGCGGGTCGTCCAGGAAAGGCCGGCCGAGAGTGAGCAGGTCGAGCTGCCCTGCGCGGATCAGGGCATCGGCCTCCCGCGGGTCGCGGGTCAGGTTCCAGCTGGTTCCGACCGGCAACCCGGTCGCTTCGTGCACGGCTCGCGCGGTCGGCACCATGAAGTTCGGGCCCCAGGGGATCTGCGCCTCGGGGGTGTCGAAGCCCAGGGAAACATCCACGAAGTCGAGGCCCTCGGCCCGCATCTGGTTGAGCAGGGCGATGGCCTCCGTGAGCATCGCCCCGTCGTCCCCGAAGTACTCGATCACGCCCAAACGCACGTTGAGAGGCCGGTCCTCGGGCCACACCTTGCGGACGGCACGGAAGGTCTCGAGCAGGAACCGGGCGCGGTTCGCCGCGCTGCCGCCGTAATCGTCGGTCCGCTGGTTCGCGATCGGGGAAAAGAATTCCTGCGCCAGGTAGCCGTGGGCAAAGTGCAGTTGCAGCCACTCGAAGCCCAGGTCCCTGGCCCGTTCGGCGGCGCGCACCGTCTGCGCCTGCACCCGGCGGATGTCTTCCAGGGTCATCGCCCGCGGCACCCGCGGCAGTCCCTTGCCGAAGGCGAGGGCGGAAGGCGCGAGGGTTTCCCAGGCGTGGGGCTGGCCCAGCGGGATGTGATCGTCCCCTTCCCAGGGGCGGTTGGCCGAAGCCTTGCGGCCGGCGTGGCCGATCTGCAGGCCGGCGACCGCACCGCCCGCCTTGATGCCGGCCACGATCGGCCGCAGCGCTTCGCCCTGTTCATCGTTCCACAGGCCCAGATCGCCCCAGGTGATCCGGCCTTCCGGCGCCACCGCAGTGGCTTCCACGACGATCAGGCCGGCGCCGCCGCGGGCAAGGGAGGCGTAGTGGGCCGTGTGCCAGGCGGTGGCCCGGCCGTCCTCGGCCATGTACTGGCACATGGGCGGCACCGCGATGCGGTTGCGCAGGGTCACCGATTTGAGGGAATAGGGATCGAAAAGGCCGGGCATGGCTAGCTCCTTGCGGGTACGGAATCGCTTCGCGCTTCCAGGTGCGGCAGCCACCCGGCATCCGGCCGAGTGTCGCGCCGAAAGCCATATTGCTTGCACGCGCTTTATATTTCAATATGAAAATACGTCGATATGCAAATTTCGTCCCGTGCTACCGTTCATGCTGCAGTGCCCGGAGGCGTGATGGCTGCCGATGTCCCAGACCTGGCCCAGACTTGGTGCACCCTGTCGCTCCTGCACGAGCGCATCCAGGCGCACCTGGAACGCGCCCTGCTGGATCGCCACGAGCTGAGCGTGCGCGAGTTCGCCCTGCTGGCCGTGCTCGGCCGGCAGCACCCGGGGCCCGGAGGCCATCTGCAGATGAAGCAGGTGGCGGATTCGGTGCTGCTGAGCCAGAGCGCGACCACCCGGCTGGTGACCCGGCTGGAGGAGCGGGGCCTGCTGGCCCGCTGTTTCTGCCCGACCGACCGCCGGGGCATCTACACCAACGTCACCGAGCGGGGCCTGGCGGTCCTGGACCAGGCCCGTCCCACCCACGACGCGGCGCTGCACCAGGCCCTGGCCGAGGCCCGGCGGGACCCGCAGCTGCTGCCGCTGGTCGAGGCGCTGGCCGCCCTGGAGCTGACGGCCCCACCTCCTGGCCGGGGGCCGCAGCGCTGAGCGCACCCCGGCCCCGGAGGCCTCAGAACCGGGCCACCAGGCCCGCCTCCACATCCCAGGCGTCCATGCGCAGCGTGAGGGTTTGCTGGCCCGGGGCCTCCAGGGGATTCGGGCCGGTGACGCTGTGGCCCAGGGCGCGCGTCACCGCCAGGGAGCTGTCCCAGGCCGCCCCCAGGTGCCGGGTGGCGCCCATGGCAAAACGCTGTTCGACCACGGCGGGGGCCAGGAGGTTGAACAGCACCTGGCTGGCGGGAATGGGCTGCCGGCCGCGGCTGTAGCCGGCGCGCAGGATCCACCGGGGGGTGGCCTGCCACTGGGTCCCGAGTTTGCAGATCGTGACGTTCCGCCAGCCGAACCCGGCGCCGCCGTTCGCGCCCAGGGGCACGGTCCGCAGGTTGGGCAGGAGCGGGTTGCCGAGGCCGGCCACCTCGCTGAAGTTGATCCGCTGCACGTCCAGGACGAAGGTCAGGCCCGCGCCGGCCTGGACGGCGGCACCCAGGGTCCAGGTGGAGGGGATATCGAAACGGCCCTGGTCCGGGAGCAGGCCGCGGTAGTTCCGGAAGGCCGAAAAGCGGGTCCGGGTCTGGTAGCTGGCGCCCAGGCGAAGGCGGGCGCCCAGGTGGCCCTGGTAGCCCAGCCGCAGCCCCAGACCGGTGGCGGTGTCGGTGCCCCGGTCGCTCAGATCGGCGCGATCGGCGCTGGTGCCGGCGAACGCGGCCAGCCCGGAGGCCTTGAACCGCTGGTAGGCCAGCAGGGGCGCCACCCCGATGGCCTGGCCGGGCGTGACCCGGAACGCCCAGGCGGGGGCCAGGCAGACCTGGACCAGGTGGATCCCGGTGGGTGAGGCGCCGAAGGTGGCGCTGTGGTAGTTGGTGTTCCCTCCGCCGCTGCCGTAGAGGGCCAGGTTGCAGGCCATGCGCGGGGTGAGCCGCCAGTTGGCGCCCAGGGCCGGCTCCAGGAAGGCCCGGGAGCGGCTGTGCACCTGGCCCGGGGCCAGCCCCAGGGTGCCGGCGGCCCCGGAGGGCTGGCCGGACACCGCATAGCCCCGGTCGGCGTTGTAGCAGGCCAGGTCCAGTTCCAGTTCGTCGCCCAGGAAGGCGGCGGTCGCGGGGTTGCCGGCCGCGGCCAGGCTGCCCAGCGCAAGGGCCGCGCCGGCCCCCGCCAGGCCCTTGGACGGGGTGCCGACGCCCTGGGCGAAGTCGCCCATGGCGGCCATGGCCGGGGTGGCCAGCAGCCCGGTGGTAACCAGGAGGGACAACAGGTGGTTCATGGAGGCTCCGGGGGATCGGCCAGGGGTGGCGCACCTGGGGTCGAACAACAGGGCTGCTGGACGCGATGCCCTCGGAGCATGAGATGCCGACGGCCAAAGGACCGTCAGGATGGAGGCGGACCGGATCCGCGCGCATGGAACGCCCGGGAGTCCGCGGCATCCTACCGGTATCCGGAAGGAGTCCCTCCATGCCCCACGCCTTGTCCCAGCCCCTGTCCAGGCCGTCGTCCAGCGTCAGCCTCAGCCTGGATTCCAGCCAGCTGGCCGGCCAGTATGACGTCCTCAGCGATCATCAGTTCGCCAATGGCCAAAGCCTGGCCGCGGAACTGGGCATCCGGGAAGGTCACCGCGTCCTGGACGTGGGCGCCGGCACCGGCCGGCTCGCCGAGCACCTGGCGCGCCTGGCCGGTTCCCCCCGGGCAGTCGCCGCCATCGACCCCCTGCCCCTCCGGATCGCGCTGGCCCGCCAGCGCCTGGGCCCCGAATTCCGGCTGGAGGTGGGCGTCGCCGAGGATCTGTCGGCTTTCCCGGACGCTGCCTTCGACCGGGTGATCTTCAACGCCGTCTTCCACTGGATTCCGGACCAGCCCGCCGCCCTCCGGGAGGCCGCGCGGGTGCTCAAGCCGGGCGGGCGGGTGGGCATCACGACCGGGGACCGGAACAGCTCCAACGCCTTCCAGATCATCACCAGCCGGGTGCTGGCAGCGCCGCCCTTCGACCACGCCTCGGCCACGGATTGGCTGCCGTACCGGGTGGATGCGGATCAGCTCCGCGCCCTGCTCCAGGCCGCCGGCTTCGCGCCCGAGCTGCTGGACCTGCGCACCAGCATGGACCATTTTCCGACCGCGGAGGCGCTCTTCGCGTTCAATGACGCCAGCTCCTTCGGCAATTTCATGAAGGAGCTGCCCAGCCACCAGGTGGCAGCCGCCCGCCAGGCCATCGCCGGCGAGCTGGAGTCCCTGCGGGACGGGCAGGGCCTCGCCCTGCGGCACCACACCCTGTTCGCCGTGGCGCGGAAGACCGACTGATCGATCCAGGGACACCGGGCCTTAGCTATCATCCAGGCAGGAGGCAGCGCCATGGACGAGGCAAAGGGGACAGGAGCCGGGCCCGTGATCGGGTTCATCGGCGGCAGCGGGGTCTACGACCTGGAAGGCCTGCGCCACCAGCACTGGGTGCGGGTGGATTCGCCGTTCGGGGACCCCTCGGACGAACTGCTGTTCGGCGACCTGGACGGCCAGCCCCTGGTGTTCCTGCCCCGCCACGGCCGAGGGCACCGGATCCCGCCCTCGGCGATCAACTACCGGGCCAACATCGACGCCATGAAGCGGGCCGGGGTCACCGACCTGGTCTCGGTGAGCGCCGTGGGCTCCCTGCGCGAGGACCTCCGCCCCGGCGCCTTCGTCATCGTCGACCAGTTCATCGACCGCACCTTCGCCCGGACCAAGAGCTTCTTCGGCCCGGGCCTGGTGGCCCATGTGTCCATGGCCCACCCGGTCTGCCAGCGCCTGGGCGATCACCTGGAGGCCGCCGCCCGGACGGCTGGGATCGAGGCGGTGCGGGGCGGCACCTATCTGGCGATGGAGGGCCCCCAGTTCTCCACCCTGGCCGAATCGCGGCTGTACCGGAGCTGGGGCTGCGACGTGATCGGCATGACCAACATGCCCGAGGCCAAGCTGGCCCGGGAGGCGGAGCTCTGCTACGCCACCGTGGCCATGGTCACCGACTACGACTGCTGGCACCCAGACCATGACCATGTGACCGTGGACGCCATCGTCCAGGTGCTGCTGGCCAACGCCGACCGGGCCGGTCGCCTGGCCGGGCAGGTGGCCGCCCTGCTGGGCGCCGACCCGCAGGCGGCCGCCTGCCCCTGCCGCCGGGCCCTGGAGCACGCCCTGATCACAGCCCCCGGACAGCGCGATCCGGCCCTGCTCCAGCAGCTGGACGCCGTGGCCGGACGTCTGCTGAATCCGCCCCGGGCCTGAGCCGGAAGCTGCAGCAGGCCCCTTTCTCGCCTTGGAGAGGCGCCGGGTGTCACTATCCTTTTATGGATCGGATGCCCGTGGCGCTCACAACCGAGAAATGGCCGGGCCAATCGGGTCTCGAGGCAAGAACCTTCAATACCTGCGCGCCGGCCTCCACAGGGTTGCGGGTCTGGATACGAAAGAGCACGATCCCGCATGTGGCGGCCAGGCCATGGCGACGGGCCAGGTCTCCGAAATCCTTGTCGAAGGTGACCAGCACACGGTCTTCGCCTTGTGACCTCGCCAAGACTTCTGTATCCGAAAACCCCGGCGCATCATCACGGACCCATGCCACGTCCAACCCGCTTGCACGCAGCATGCGCACGGCAGGACCGGGCACGTTTTCATCGGCCAGATACCGCATGGCCTAGGCCGGAATGGGATGGATCCGCACGTCCCGGAGCGTTTCGGCCAGGTAGGCATAGCAGGCCTGCAGATCCTCACGGACCAGCCCAGGGTAGGCATCCAGCAGATCGGTTTCGCTCCACCCGTCGGCAAGTTGTTCAATGACGTGTTCCACAGACAACCGAGTACCTTTGACCACCGGTTTGCCCACCAGGATCAATGGATCAGAAACAATGCGCTCATGCCAGTCCATGACAGCCTCTGCTGACAAGTATGGGTATCCACCTGCAGGATCGCCACAGCCTCTGCCCCCCTCCTGCTCGTCCGTTGAAAGAGTTCCCCTGTTTCCAGGTATTGGCGAGGATTGGCTTCTGGAGGTTCAAGATCCTCTCAACCCAGGCCAGCCGGCCGATCCATCCATCCGGCCGCGCAGGCTCAGGACGGTGCCGGGGCCAGCAGCCGTTCCACCCAGCCCCGCACCTCCCCCAGCGCCTCCCCGGCCAGACCGGGATCCACGTCCACACCCATCCGCTCCAGGGAAGCCAGGTCGTGGAGCCGGGCCAGAAGGCCCGGGGCGGCCAGGGGCAGCTTGCCGTGGGGCACCAGGTCGCGGTAGATCGCGGCCACCAGGGCTTTGTGGTCGGCGGGGCAAGCCCCGTCCAGGAGGCCGCCAATGGCCGCGGCCAGGGCCTCGTAGGCCGACCGGACGGCGTCAGCGGGAAAGCCGGCGTCCAGGACCACCTGGGCCAGGCGCATCCGCTCCCGGGCCCGCCTGGGCGGCCCGGCCAGGGTCCCGCCGGGCTGGGCCGCGAGTGTGGGGGTGGGAATGGGGATGGCCGCGACCGGAACGTCGGGCACCGGCTCCGGCAGCGTGGCGATTTCGTCGGCATCCGGTGCCTCGGGGCCCGGCGGCGGTGCCTCGATCCGGGTCAGCGCCGCCTGGAACTGGCGCAGGAAGAAGGAGAAGCCCTGGGCCTCGAGCTCGTCCACCTGGCTGGCGTCGTCCAGGGCCGCGGCGCGCAGGGCGCGCTTGCCGGCGAGCGTGCCTTCGATGCCGCGCTCGATGCCTCCTTCGGCACAGAAATAGGTGACGGAAACCCCCCGGGTCTGGCCGAGCCGGTGGGCCCGCGCCGTACGCTGGTCCAGGCGGGCGGGGTTCCAGGGCAGGTCCAGGTGCGCGACGTAGTTGGCCACCTGCAGATTCAGCCCGACGCCCCCGGCGTCGCTGGACAGTAGCACCTGGACGGCAGCGTCGGTCCGGAACCGGTCCAGGAGGGCCGGCCTCTGCTCCGTGGGCACCCGCCCGGTGAGCATCGCCCAGCCGATCCCGAGCCTGTCCAGGCGCTCCGCGGCCAGCTTCAGCATCTCCACCCATTCGGAAAACACCAGGATCTTGCTGGTGCCCGCGGCGGCCACCTCGGCCACGAAGGCTTCGAACTCGTCCAGTTTCGGGGAGGCGGCCTTCCCCCGCAGGGGGTCGGCCAGTTCCAGGGCGTCGCAGGCCTGGCGCGCCTTGAGCAGCGCGGCCTGGAGCGCCTTCTGCTCCTGCGGAGTGAGGGGACGCCGGTCGGCGATGGCGAGGTAGCGGGCGGCCTCGGCCCGACAGCCTTCCTCGAACTCCGCCTGCTCCGCGGTCAGAGCGATGTAGCGCGTCTGTTCCGTCAATTCGGGCAGCTGGTCCAGCACCGTGTCCTTCCGGCGCCGCAGGAGGAACGGGGCGATGCGCTCCCGAAGCCGGCCCATGTTCTTGCATCCCAGGACCTTGCCATGCCGTCCCTGCTGGTGGTGCTCCAGGTTGAAGCGCCACAGGGGACCCAGGATTCCCGGATCCAGGAGCTGGAACAGGGAATAAAGATCGTCCAGCCGGTTCTCGATGGGGGTCCCCGTGAGGACGAACAGGAACCGGGACGGAATCGCCTTCAGGGTCGCCGCGGTCCGGGTGCGGAAGTTCTTGGCCCTCTGGGCCTCGTCCAGGATGAGGACATCGGCTTCCAGGTCCCGGAGCCGGTGCAGTTCCCGCCAGGTGAGCTCGTAGCTGAGGATCTTGTAGGGGGCGCTGGACACCAGGGCCGCGGACCGGTTCGCGACGCCGCCACCCAGCACGACCGCCAGCCTGCCCGTGTAGCGCTGGATTTCCTGGGCCCACTGGTGCTTCAGGGACGCCGGCGCCACGATCAGCACTGTTTCGGCCTCGCCCCGAGCGCGCAGCACTTCGCAGGCGGCGATGGCCTGCACGGTCTTGCCCAGGCCCATGTCATCGGCCAGGATGGCCCGCCCCTGGACCAGCAGGTGGCGCACGCCCTCCGCCTGGTAGGTGAACAGGGGCTTGTTCAGGACATCCACCCCCAGATGCCCTTCTCCGGTGGCCTGGCGGAGCAGGGCGGCCCGGCGCCGGTGCTCGCTTCGGGTCTGCTGAAGCAGCAGGGCGGGGCGGACCGCATGGACCACCCGCGCCCCGAGCGTGGCCGGATAGCCGGGCTGGAGGAGCCGGCTGTCCAGTGACAGTCCGCCCCCGCCCTCCCCGCCCGCCTGCCGCCCGGATGGCAGCACCCGGGCCGGCCATGCCCCCAGCGCCGCGATGGCCAGTCCGCCCTGGGCGGCCACGGTCAGCGTGGGCCGATCCGGGCCGGCCCCCAGCCGCTGGAAGGCCTTGTGCAGCGCGGGGCGGGCCCGGATGCCGCGCCTGACAGCTTCGAGGTGCTTGCAGACACCCAGCTCGCCCCCCAGGAAGTCCGGGCAGGTGCAGGCGTCGTGGCCACCGCTGCCGTCCACGATATCGACCACGTAGGCCGCGCCGGAAGCGCCCGCAACGCGCCAGGCCCCATCCACCCGGCCATCCAGGGGGGTCAGCTCGAAGGGTTCCGCATGGGCCCGGTGCGTCCGCATGGCCTTTTCGAAGGCCACGACGCTGTCGCGGTCCGCGAAATCGGCGCAGACCGGGGCGGGGTGCTGGGCCGGCTGGAGCAGGATGGGTCTGGAGATGGCCGTCATGGGGAATCCTTCGGGATGGAACGGACGTCGGGCTCAGATCCGCTTGGGCCGACTTCTGGGGCGGACTTTCGGGGTCCTTTTCCGGGGCGCGGGCAGCTCGAAGGTGAAGGGGAAGCGGACCGGATCGAGCAGGGTGGAATGGGCCGGCAGCATCCGCTGCAGGAGGCCCAGGTGGAGCTCCTGGAACATGGCCAGCGCGCCCGACACGTTCTCCAGGGCATCCTGGCGTTCCTGCGCCGCCAGTCCGGACCAGTCGTGGAGCAGGCTGTGCAGCTGGGCCAGGGTCTCGGTGGCGATCTCGACGTGGGCCTTGATCTCCGGGGGCGTGTTCCTGGGCCAGGGCGGGCTGGGCAGGATGCCACCGCCCATGAGCCCCAGCACGAAGCAGGTGGCGAAGTGGTCCACGTGGCGCCACAGGGCCTCTGCCGCCCCCGGAGCGTCCGGCTGTCTGGGGAAGGGCGGCAGGGGCGCGACCGGGACCTGGAGCCGGAACACCCGGTCCGACAGGGCCGTGAACCGGCGCGCCTGCGCCGCCGTCCAGGGCCCCGGGTCGTCGGGCGTGGTGTCGAACAGCATGAAGGCGAGTTCCCGGCCGTCCATGGCCGGATCCCAGCGCCAACCGGGCTGGTGGCTGCGCCGCCACTGGCCGTAGAGCCTGGCCAGGGGCGCCATCGTGGCCAGGGGCCGGCCACTGCCCCGCTCCGCCAGGGCGGCCCGCAGTTCCTCCTGGAGGGACGGCGACAGGGCGGCCTCGGCCTCGGCGGCGGGGGCGGGGGCGGGGGCGGGCGCCGGATAGCCGGGACGCAGCCACGCGAGGCCGGCCGGGAGGCGCAGGCCTTCCACTGCCTCGACCCGGTCCAGGACCCGGTGGCAGGTTTCCAGGACTTCCGCCATGCGGTCCAGGAGGCCCTGCAGATCCGGATCGTCCCGCTTCCAGGACCGGCGCTGGCCCAGCTGCCCGGCCAGCTCCACCAGCAACGGAAACTCCGCATAGGGATCCGCGTACGGGTCCAGGGAATCGGTGGCCCCCAGGCACTGCCGCAGCGCCAGGGTCCGCAGCCCCAGGAGGTCCAGGTGCTCCCACATGGCGTTTCGGATCCGCGCGGGGGTCCCTTGGGGGGGCCAAATGGGCGGCTCCGGAGGCAGGGCCGGTCCTGCGGGTCCCCGCATGGCCTCGGCCAGGATGGCCTGGACCTGGACCAGGTCTTCCGCGTCGGCGGGCCGGGGCGGCAGGTACATCCAGTCACTGAAGGCCATCATCCAGAAGAACTGGTGCAGCGGCAGCGGGCCGGGTTCCCCGCAGGCGGCGCGCACGGCCAGCAGCCGGCGCAGCAGCCCAGCCACGGTGACGGCGGGCCGGGCACTTTCCGTGGACGCCAGCACGGCCTTGATGGCCTGGGCCGGGGTCCAGCCTTCGGGGAGCCCGGCGCTGGGCTGGGCCGGGGGAAGGACCGGGTGGGCTGCATCGGATCGCTTGGCCATGGCGCCTTGGGAAGGAAAGGGTTCCCGTCCATGGTGCCACCGGTGCAGGGATCCTGGAACCCGCGACCGAGTCCCGGCCGTCCGGAAGCAGGGCTGGTCCCGGCCCGGTTCCGGGGTCATGATGGACCCGCAGTTCGACCCGTCCGGAGGTGGCCCATGACTGATCCGACCGCAGCGGGGCCGGGCCGGGGGTTGCCGGTCCGGGGACGCCAGGCACAGGGCGGCGCCCGCCATGGCAGGGCGCGCCGGAGCGCGCTCCGGGTCGCGCTGGGCGTCCTGGCCGGCCTGGGCGGCCTCCAGGGCCGGGCGGCGGCCCCGACCCTGTCCGTCCCGGCCTTGCGCTGGCTGGACCGGATCACCTACGGGGTCGACAGCTGGACCGTGGCCCGCTACCAGACCCTGGGGCCGGGGCGCTTCCTGGACGAGCAGCTGCGCGGGGCGGTGCCCGAAGACCCCGGGCTGGCGGCGGTGCTCCAGGCCCTGCCCCTGGTCCGGACCCCACCCGAGCAGCTGCTGCAGGCGGCCGACGCCGAGGGGAAGCGGATCCAGGCCCTGGACACCGAGGAAGCCCGGCAGCAGGCCCGCCAGGCGCAAAACCAGGAGGCCAACCAGCTGGTGGCCGAGGCAGCCCGGCGCCACCTGCTGCGGGCGCTGGCGTCCCCGGACCAGCTGCGGGAGCAGATGGTCTGGTTCTGGCTGAACCATTTCAGTGTGTTCCAGGGCAAGGGCAACCTGCGCTGGCTGGTGGCGGACTACGAGGAGCAGGCCATCCGGCCCCACGCCCTGGGCCGCTTCCGCGACCTGCTGCTGGCCACCATGACCCACCCGGCCATGCTGGTCTTCCTGGACAATGCCCAGAGCGCCGCCGGCCGGATCAACGAGAACTATGCGCGGGAGCTGCTGGAACTGCACACCATGGGCGTGGACGGCGGCTACAGCCAGCAGGACATCCAGGAACTGGCCCGGGTGCTCACCGGGCTGGGGGTGCGCGCCGCGCCCGACAGCCCCGGGCTGAAGCCCGAGTGGCGCCCGCTCTACGTGCACCGGGGGGCCTTCGAGTTCAACCCCGCCCGGCATGATTTCGGCGACAAGACCGTCCTGGGTCAGCGGATCCCGGGGACCGGCTTCGCGGAAGTGGAGCAGGTCGCCGATCTGCTGGCGGCCCAGCCCGCCACCGCCCGTTTCGTGTCCACCCGGCTGGCCACCTACTGGCTCGGCCAGGCCCCCTCCGCGCCCCTGGTGGCGGCCATGGCCCGGGTGTTCCAGCGCACCGGCGGCGACCTTCCCCGGGTGCTGCGGGTGGTGTTCGCGTCCCGGGAGTTCACCGCCAGCCTGGGCCGGAACTTCCGGGACCCCATGCACTACGTGATGGCCGCCCTGCGCCTGGCCTACGACGGCCAGCGCCCGCTGAACATGAAGCCGGTGCTCAACTGGCTGAACCAGATGGGCGAGCCCCTGTACGGGCGGGTCACCCCGGATGGCTATCCCCTGGCCCCGCAGGCCTGGTCCAGCTCGGGCCAGCTGGTGAAGCGGTTCGAGATCGCCCGGGCGCTGGGCAGCGGAAACGCGGGCCTGTTCGAGGCCGGGGACGGCCAGCCCGCCACCAGCACCGGCTTCCCCAGGCTGGCCAGCCGCATGTTCTACACGACCCTGGAGCCCACCCTGTCCCCGGCCACCCGCCAGGGCCTGGACAGCGCCGGCTCCCAGGCGGAATGGAACACCTACCTGCTGGCTTCGCCCGATTTCATGCTGCACTGAGGCCACCATGCGACGACGCGCGTTCATCACGGCCCTCGGGGCCTCCCTGCTGACGGTCCGGGGTATGCGGCTGGCGGCCGCCCCGGCCCAGGAGAACCGGCTGCTGGTGGTGTTCCTCCGGGGCGGCTACGACTGCGCCAGTCTCCTGGTGCCCTGGGCCAGCCCGTTCTACTACGAGTCCCGCCCGGGGATCGCCATCGCCCGTCCGGATCCGGCCGACCCGCGGGCGGCCCTGCCCCTGGAGTCCGGCTGGGGCCTGCACCCGGCCCTGCAGGCATCCATCCTGCCGCTCTGGCAGCAGGGCCAGGTGGCCTTCATCCCCTTCGCCGGCACCCACGATCTCTCCCGCAGCCATTTCGAGACCCAGGACAGCATGGAAAGCGGCCAGCCCCTGGACGGCCCCCGGGACTACGGATCGGGGTTCCTGAACCGCCTGGCGGCCGTGCTGGGCGGTTCCGACGGGGTGGCCTTCACCGATCAGCTGCCGCTGGCCATGCGCGGTGCGGTGGCCATTCCCAACGTATCGCTCAAGCAGTTCGGCAAGGCCCCCTTCGACGACCGGCAGATGGCGGTGATCGCCGGCATGTACCGCGGCCAGCCCCTGGAAGCCCAGGTGCTGGAGGGCTTCCAGCTGCGCCGGGAGGTGGCGGAGGCCTACGGGCAGGAGATGCTCGAGGCCGGCCGGCAGGCCATCTCCAGCCAGGGATTCGAGCTGGAAGCCAGGCGGGTGGGCCGGATGCTGCGCGACCGGTTCAATCTGGCCTTCCTGGACGTGGGCGGCTGGGACACCCACGTGAACCAGGGCGGCGCCCAGGGCGCCCTGGCCGGCAACCTGGACAGCCTGGGCAAGGGCCTGGCCGGATGTGCCCAGGAGCTGGGCCCGGCCTGGCGGCACACCGTGGTGGTGGTCATCTCGGAGTTCGGCCGGACCTTCCGGGAGAACGGCACCCGCGGCACCGACCACGGCCACGGCAGCGTCCACTGGGTGCTGGGCGGCGCCATCCAGGGCCGCCGCCTGGCCGGGGAGCAGGTCCCGGTGGAGCGGAAGGCCCTGTTCCAGGACCGGGACTACCCGGTCCTCAACGAGTACCGGGCCGTGCTGGCCGGGCTGTTCCGGCGCATGTACGGCCTGTCCCCACAGCAGCTGGAAACCGTCTTCCCCCGGGCCGGGGCGCTGGACCTGGGACTGCTGTGAGCGGGGCCGGGGCCCGTCGGGCCAGCCTGACGATCAGCCGAACAGCTTGGCGGTGAGTTCGAAGGAGCGCAGGCGCGCCTCGTGGTCGAAGATGTGCGAGGTGATCATCAGCTCGTCCGCGCCGGTGCGGGCGATGAACGCGGCCAGGGCCTGGGCGACCGTAGCCGGGGCGCCCACGGCCGAGCAGGACAGCACCGCATCGAGCATGGCCCGCTCCGGCGGGCCCAGGCGCTCCAGGTAGCCCGCCACCGGGGGCGGCAGGCGGGTGGGCCTGCCGCTGCGCAGGCTGACGAAGGACTGCTGCATGGAGGTGGCGAGCAGGGCGGCTTCGGCGTCGCTGGGGGCGGCGAACACGTTGACCCCGAGCATGAGGTAGGACCTGGCCAGCTGCGCCGAGGGCCGGAAACCGTCCCGGTAGGCGGCGATGGCCTGGGGCATCAGCGCCGGGGCGAAGTGCGAGGCGAAGGCGAACGGCAGGCCCAGCGCCGCCGCCAGCCGGGCGCCGAACAGGCTGGAGCCCAGGATCCAGAGCGGCACACGCAGCCCGCGTCCGGGAACGGCCTGCACCGCTTGTTTCGGCTCGGCGGCAAAGTAGTCCATGAGCTCCAGCACATCCTGGGGAAACCGGTCCGGATCGGAATCCAGGTCGCGCCGCAGGGCCCGGGCCGTGGCCTGGTCGGAGCCGGGCGCGCGGCCCAGGCCCAGATCGATGCGGCCGGGAAACAGCGCTTCCAGGGTCCCGAACTGTTCGGCGATCACCAGCGGGGCGTGGTTGGGCAGCATGATGCCGCCGGCGCCCACCCGGATGGTGCGGGTGCCCGCGGCCACGTGCCCGGCTAGGACGGCGGTGGCCGCGCTGGCGATGCCGGGCATGCCGTGGTGTTCGGCCAGCCAGATGCGCCGATAGCCCCAGCGCTCCCCGTGCTGGGCCAGGTCCAGGGTGCGCCGGAACGAGAGGCCGGCATCCCCGCCCTCGGTGATGGGCGACAGATCGAGGATCGAGAAGGGAATCATGGGAGCAGGACCGTCCTCTTCCGGGCGCAGGCTCGCAACGTCCGAGGCCATTGTGGCCGGAAAACCGGCGAAAGGGTTGTAAAAACAAGGCAGATCAGAGCGGGCCTGGCGGGGCCCCACCCTCAAGGGAGGCGGGTCACACAGCCACCAGGTAGTCTTTGACGAGGTGCAGTCGAATCATGAATGGAGCATGGCCCTCGTCGTAGTGGCAGATGACGCGTCCTGGACAGCCACCTTGAGGGCCTCCAGGTCATCGGCCTGGGTCAGGATGCTCGCCCCCAGGGCGCGGGCGCAGACCCCGCCTTCCGGGGCCTCGGTCACCTCGAAAAGGATCTCCTGGATGCGGTCGGCCATGGGGCAACCCGGACCAGTATGGGGTGAAGCTGCCACGTCCACCACGGCGCGATCCATTCCGGGCCCCGAACGGTCTTCGCGACCTTTTCGGATTCCTGGGCCAGGGAAGTCTCGGGGAGCGGAAGCGAAATACTGGCGCTACAGGTTCTGCCGCCCCTGTCGTATGCTTCCTGAAATGGAACCTGCCCTTTTATCCCGCCAGGATATCGAAGCGGAAGTCCGGGGCCAGAAAACGGCCCTGCTGTTCCGCAACGCCGGGATCGCCCAGTTCGTCCAGATGGTCAATGCGACGCTGCTCATGGCCATCCACTATGCCCTGCATCCGAGGCCGGCCCTGGCCTGGACCTGGTGGCTGGCGGTGATCGTCGTCGCGGCCTGGCGGATCCGGCTGGCCTCGGGCTTCCGCCGGGCGGGGGCGGATGCCGAGGGCTCGGAGGTCTGGCGCCGGCGCTACCTCCTGGCGGTCCTGGTGGCCGGCTCCATCTGGGGCCTCGGTTCGATCCTTTTCGCCTGGCGCGCCTCGGACACGGCGGTGCTCTTCACCGGGCTGGTCATGGCGGGCATGGTGGCCGGAGCGGTGCCCCTGCTGGCTTCGGTCCCGGCGGCCTTCCGCGGCTTCGCCTCCCTGGTGACGCTGCCCTTCCTGGCCCTGCTGCTGATCCAGCCCTACCATGCGATCCATTATGCCCTGGCGGGGATGGTGGCGGTCTTCCTGGTATCGATGCTCATCAGCGCCAGCTACCTGCACGCGACCCTGGACGCCGCCATCCGGCTCGGCCTGGAAAAGGGGCTGCTGATCGAGAACCTGGAGCATGCGCGGATCACCGCGGAGGGCGCGAACCGCGCCAAGAGCCAATTCCTGGCCAACATGAGCCACGAAATCCGGACCCCCATGAACGGTGTCCTGGGCATGGCCGAACTGCTCAAGGACACCCCGCTCGGGCCGGAGCAGCAGGAGTACGTGGAGGCCATCAGCCTCAGCGGCGACGCCCTGCTGAAGCTCCTGAACGATATCCTCGACCTGAGCAAGATCGAGGCCGGACAGCTGATCTTCGAAGCGATCCCCTTCGACCCGGCCCAGCTGGTGCTGGGGGTGGCGGAACTGTTCCGCGCCAGGATCGCCGGCAGCGCCCTGGAGCTCGTCGTCGACCTGGATCCCCGGCTGCCCGGGAAGCTGCTGGGCGATCCGGGCCGGATCCGCCAGGTCCTGGCCAACCTGGTGAGCAACGCGGTCAAGTTCACGCCCAGGGGCCGGGTGCGGATCGGGGTCACGCCCCTGGATCCTCTGGCCGACCGGACCACCCTCGTCCTCGTCGTGGAGGACACCGGGATCGGGATCCCCCTGGCGATCCAGGCGCACCTCTTCCAGCCCTTCACCCAGGCGGACGCCTCCACCTCCCGGAAGTACGGCGGGACCGGGCTGGGCCTGGCGCTTTGCCGCCGGATCGTCGAGGGCATGCAGGGCACCGTGGGCATGGAAAGCCGCGAAGGCGCCGGATCCACCTTCACCGTCCGGCTGCCCTTGGCCCTGGCCAGGGAGGCGGCACCCGAAACCGCCCCCGCCCAACCTCTGCCGCACCTGAACGCCAGGGTCCTGCTGGTCGAGGACAACCGGGTCAACCAGAGGGTCGTCCAGGCCATGCTGCAGTCCATGGGGGTGTCCATGGCGCTGGCCAACAACGGCCAGGAGGCCCTGCTCCGGCTCCAGCAGGAAGCCTTCGCCCTGGTCCTCATGGACTGCCAGATGCCGGAAATGGACGGCTACACGGCCACGGCCCGGATCCGGGAGCTGGAACGGCCCCTGGGCACCCGGCTGCCGATCATCGCCATGACCGCCCATGCGCTGGAGGGGGACCGGGAACGGTGCCTGTCGGCGGGCATGGATGACTATCTTGCCAAGCCCCTGACCCGGCAGTCGCTCCATGCGATGCTCCTGCGCTGGCTGGGCCAGGTTCGCCAGGAAGCGCCGCGGTAGAATGCTTCGCCATGGCCCGGGTCGAGTGGTCCCACCCGGTCAGCCGCGGCGCTTCCATCATCACAGAGACCTGTCAGACTCTCCGCTTCCCCCCTGTCCCCTGCCATGAAATGCACCCTGTCTTCCTTGCCTGGTTATGCCTCGCGCCACCTTATGGGCAGTGATATCCGCATGAGAATCCTCGCCATGCTCGTCACAGCGTGCCTGGTGCCCACCCTGGGCGCCAGGGAGGTCTTCCGGATCGCCTACTGGCCCTATCCGCCGAATCTCATCGTCGACCGGCTGGGAGCGACCGATTCCGCGCCCAAGGGGGCGATCGTCCAGGTCTGGGAGAACTATATCGCTCCCAGGGCCGACCTCGAGATCCGCTGGATAGGTCCGGTCCCCTTCTCGAGGGCGTTGGCCATGGTCGAGCAGGGTGAGGCGGACGCGGTCCAACATCTATCCAGGACGCCCGAACGGGAGAAGACGTTCCGTTTTTCCAGGCATCCGATCATGCGCGGACGGCAGGGGCTGGTGGTCCTGGCGAAGGATCCGGTCGAGCGGATCCATGGCCTGGATGACCTCAGGGGCAGGAAGATCGGCATGATCGGCGAAGGCTATCTCGCGCCGTTTTTCCAGGAAAACCGGAATAGCCTCATGCTGGAGGCGGTATTCGGCAAGGACGCAGCGCCGCAGAATGTCCGGAAGCTGCTGGCCTCACGTCTGTGGGGCATCTACTATACCTTTCCGGACGTGCTCTTGTATTTCGCCGCCCTCGATCACCGGACCCGGGAGGTGAAAGTCATCCCCTTCCCGGGTTCCGAAAAAGACGAGGTGACCTTTGCGGCCATGTCGCGGAAACTGGATCCGAAACTGGTCGAACGCATCGACAAGGCCATAGACGCGACCTATCAGACCTACAACTATGCGGACATGGCCAAAGCGGTTACTCAACAGGCCGCCGCCAGCGCCGCGTCCAACGTGCCATAGGCCTTGGCCAGCCCACGGCCAGACCTCAATCCGTCGCTCCGATCTCCCGATGCCTGGACTGGAACCTGGGGAGGAGCAGGGCCTTCGTCGTCCTCAGGGGTTCCGGCCTGGCGCTTGGCTGAAGAGGAGTGCGGCGATGTCCGGGCACCCGCTTTCGGGGCCCGGGAGGTCCGCCAGCGTGGGCGATGGACCCAGTTGGCCGTCGATAATGAGCATGGCTTGGCCGTGAACCGTCGCCCAGACGAGATGCTCGAGAGCGCGCTTCGCTGCGGGGTCGAGGCCCAGGCGCTCGGCGACCGCCCCGCAGGCCTTGCTGAGCTGCGCCTTGGCCTTCGCCGCCTGGGCGGCGAGCTCCGGATTGGTCCAGTCCAGCAGTTCCTGGGTGAACATGAGCCGGAACAGACTAGGCTGGCGGAGAGCGAAAGCGAGATAGGCACGGCTAGCCCTGCGCATGTGAGCTTCGGGATCCGGCGCACCGGCGGACTCGTCCGCCATCGCGCTGCCGAACCGATGAAAGCCGATCGCGGCCAAGGCAGTGCGCAGACCGGTAAGGGTCGCAAGGTGTCGTCCACGACATGAAAAATGTGCTGGGCGCCATCATGGGCCTGGCCGGGGTCGCCATGGAACAAGCCAACCCACCGCTTCAGCCCGCCTTGCAGGGCATCATGCAGGCCTCCCTTCGGGGCCGTGATCTCGGATCCAGGACCTCCACCTGGCCGGTGAGCGGCTGCCTGGGGTCCCGGGGCACCTGGAAGCGGAGCCGTACCTGGGGCCGGCCCCGGCCGTCCAGGTCCAGCCGCTCATCCACGGTATCAGGCAGGGCGGCGACGGGACTCCAGCTGACCTGGATGAAGCGCGGCCCCCATTCCAGGGGACCGACTGGCCCGGCCGGAGCCGCGATGGCCACCTGGTAGCCGCCCCGATCCAGGACCCGCACCACTTGGCCGCCACTGAACTTCGGGTGGGGGCGGAGGCCAAGCTGACGGACCATCCGCCCGATCCGGGAAAACAGGACGAACGGGGCCAGGAACATGACCGCGAGCACCAGGACCGCCGCCCCGTAGCCGAACCAGGATTTGAGCTTGGCCATGATGGCTCCTATCGAAAGAGGTGGATGAGGCTGGCCAGGGAGGAGGCGATGATGGTGCCGCCGAACAGGCAGGCAAAACCCCACCCCGCGTAGAGAAACAGCAGCCGGGCCCGTTCGGAGGGCGCTCGGGTGCCTTGCAGGTGCCAGCGGGCGGCCCCGGTGGCGCAGGCGTCCACGCAGGCGCCGCAGCGCATGCAGGCGTCCCGGGGAGCGCCCTGGAGGACCCGACCGGCATCCAGGGCGAGCGTGGGGCAGGCCCTGGAGCAGGCCCCGCAGTCCTTGCAGGCTGAGCGTTCGATCCGGATGCGGAACGGGCTGATCCGGGCGAACAGACTCTGGAAGGCGCCGAAAGGACAGAAAAAGGCGCACTGGGTCCGCTTCTTGGAAAGCAGGGGCAGGATCACCACCAGCCCCAGGAACAGACTGGCAAAGATCACCGCCTGGAGCAGGGTCTGGCCGTTGGTGATCTCCGGGAATTCCGTGACGGCCTTGAACGGGCATAGCCACTGGCAGTAGGTGGGGGCATAGCTGGCGGCGGACAGCAGCACGATGGTCACCAGCACGGCCCAGGGCCCGTAGCGGAACACCGGGTTGAGCCGTTTCAAGACCGGCCGGCGGCGGATGGAGGCGAACCCCTCCTCCAGCCCGCCGAAGAAGCAGCCATATGCGCACCAGGCCTTGCCCAGGACCAGGGTGGCCACCAGCCACAGCGACACCATGGTGGCCACGGCGCGGGGGTTGCTGGCCGTGGGCAGGATGGAGCCCGGGAAGATCAGCACCCGGTTCAGTGCGGCCGGGATCACGGTCATGGGGATGACCATGAAGCAGAACGGGGTGTCGCCGGCGATCAGGTGCTCCACAGGAATGCTCATGGAGCCGCGCAGCCGCACCAGCTCGATGATGAACCCCACCGGGAACAGGAAGCCCAGGGTGATGAAGAACACCTTGCGCCAGCGGTGGGTCTGGCCGGTGCGCAGCATGAGCAGGAACAGGACGGCCATGAAGGCCTCGGCCAGGAAGGCCGTGAGTTTGGCGGTGCCATCGCGGCCGGACAGGGCGGGTCCCATCATGACCAGGCCCCACAGGGCGATGGGCAGCGCCAGGAGCCCGGCCCTGGGCCAGCTCCGGAGCGGGGACAGGGGCCGGTTATCGGCCATGGTGGCACCTCGCAAGCAGAAGAACGGTTCCGAAATAGGCGTAGTAGAGCGCCAGGATGGCCTGGGTCAGCCGGGCGACCAGGGCCAACGGCTCCCATCGGCGCCAGGCTCCGGCCAGGACCAGAGGCAGCATCCAGATGGCAGTGCCCAGCAAGAACACGGCGAAGAAGGCCATGGCCTGGACCGGCCCCCCGGCCTGGGCCGCGCGCAGGGCGGCGGCCACGAATGGCCCGCACAGGTTGAGCCCGGTCAGCAGCCCGAGCAGCGCCAGCCCCCCCAGACCGTAGCGGCGCTCCAGGACGCGGCCGCGGGCGACTGGACAGCCCACGTCCCGGCGCTTCAGACCGCGCCAGGCCTGGACCCCCAGCAGGCCCGCCACCGCCAGACTGGACACCCCGCCCACCAGCAGCCCAGCCGGGCCCTTCAGGTCCGCCACCCGTCCCGCCAGGCCCACGCCCAGGCCGAAAACCAGGTAGCCCGCCAGCCGCCCCCCGAGGAAGATCCCCAGAAGTCCGCAGGTTCCACGCCAGCCGCGGCGCATCCCGGTCAGCCAGGGCAGCAGCAGAACCCCGCAGGAGGCCAGACAGGCCGACCCCGAAGCGAAACCCAGCGTCAGGGCTTCGGACAGCAGGGGAACGGAAGCGAACGGGGACGGGGTCATGAACGGCATCCCCCCCAGCGTTCCAGGAACGGCCTCTGGTAGGTCCGGCTCAGCACCACATGGCTGCCGTCCTTGAGGATCAGCAGGGCGTCGCTGTGGTCCCAGGGCTCCATCCTGGCCACGGCCTCCAGGGCGACGATCTCGCTGCGGTGGACCCGGGCAAAACCCTGGCGCTGGAGCCTGGCTTCAAGCTCCTGAAGGGTCCAGTTGGCGGGGAATGCGCCCTGGTCCGAATGGATCAGGACCTGCTTGCCGTTGGCCGAAATGCGCAGGATGTGTCGCAATGGCAGGGGAATCCAGCAGTCGTCCTGCTTCACGACGAGGCGGTCCAGGGGGCGCTGGGCAAGCATGGCCTGGAGGCGGGAGGCCGAGGGCCGGCCGGCCTGGAGCTGGGCCCAGGCCCTGTCCAGGGCCCGGGCAAACCGGCTCTGGTCGAAGGGCTTGAGCAGGTAGTCCAGGGCATGAGCCTCGAAAGCCTGCAGGGCGAACTGGTCGTAGGCGGTCGCAAAAACAACCTGGGGTCTGGGTTCCTCCATGGCTTCCACGACCTCGAACCCGGTGAGCCCCGGCATCTGGATATCCAGGAGCAGCAGCTCCGGCCTGAGCCGCTGGACCAGGGTGAGGGCTTCGGTGCCATCCGCGGCCTCCCCTGCGGCCGCAAAGCGTCCATCGGCAGCCAGGAAACGCCGGATCTTGGCGCGGGCCGGGGCCTCGTCATCGATGATCAGCACGCGAAACGGTTCAACCATGGGAGGCCTCCATGGGCAGCTCGATCACCACCCGCCCGCCCCCGCCAGGGCGGTTCCCGAGTTCCAGGCGGCCCTCCGCCCCATAGCCGAGGACCAGGATCTCCCGCAGATTGCCTAGACCCACGCCCTCCTCCACGACCGGGCCGCGAAAACCGACACCATTGTCCAGCACGGCCATCCGCAGCCGGTCGCCGGTCCTCTCCGCTTCGATGCGAATCCCCAAGACAGCACCGGGCCGGACGTCGAGGTTGTGCTTCAGGGCGTTCTCCACCAGCCGCTGCAGGCAGAATCTGGGCACGAGGGTGGTGTCGAGACCTGGTTCGGCGCGCAGGGTCGCCTGCATCCGTTCCCCGAAGCGGGCCCGCGTGAAGTCCAGGAATGCCTCCAGGTGTGCCAGTTCCCGCGCCAGCGGCCAGAACGCGCCGCCACCGTCCAGCCCATCCCGGAGCATCTGGCCCAGGGAGGCCAGCAGGCGATCCGTATGGTCCAGGTTTTCGTACATGACCGAGCTGATGGTGTTGAGGGCATTGAACAGGAAGTGCGGATCCAGCTGGGAGGAGAGTGCCTGGAGCCGGACTTCCCGCAGCCGGACCTGGAGTTCCGCCTCCCGGCGCTCCTTGTCGCGGTGGTCCCGGAACTGGAACAGGAAGGCCAACCCCGTGCAGACGATGGCGTAGGCGAGCAGGAGCTTTTGCCACTCCATGGGCAGGCGCAGCGCCAGGGGGCCATAGTGATAGCGGCCCCACCCCAGCAGGGGGTAGAGTGCGCAGCGCATGCCCAGGAAGAGGAAAGGGACCAGGACTGCGAACAGCGCCCCCGCCGAGACGTGGATGAGCAGGAAGCGTCCCCACCGGCCCCGGGGCCGTGGCGCGTTGGTCGTGGCGAAGTAGGGGATGTAGCCGCACAGGAAACCAGCGAAATGCGCCGTGAGTTCCCACAGGAAAGGCTTGCCCCAGACCACCGTGCTGCCATCTCCGCGCAGGGAGAGATAGGCCGTATTCCCCTGCCAGAGTCCATTGGCCATCAGCAGCCCGAATATGAGCAACGTGGGCCAGAAGCGATAGCCTGGCCATTGCCAGCCGTGCGTCGAATGGGGCTTAGCGGCCATAGGCCCCCCGGCGGCTGCATTCCGTGGCGCGTGCCATGGCGCCTCCCGCGCTGGTTCCATCAAAGCACGCGCCTGGCGCCTGGGATCCGGCGCAGGGCCATGCTGGCCAGGGCGCTGATGGACCAGGCTACCAGGGCGCTGAGCCCGGTCAGGGCCAGGGGCCCCAGGGTTGTTCGGCCAAGCATCATCTGGCAGACCACCAGGATCGGAACGTGTACCAAATAGATACCATAAGTATTGGCTGACAGCAGCCTGGCGAAGGCATTCTGGTGATTCAACCCCCGGCGGAAGCACCAGAGCAGGCCGATGCAGAGTCCTGCGCACAGGGCGGCCTCCCAGAGATTCCAGAAGATGCCCATCCAGTTGATGCAGCCTGTGCGCAAGGGTCTGCCGAAGAACTGCCAGTGAAGGAGCGTGCAGGAGAAGCGGAACAGCATGGCACCGAGCCCCAGCGCCAGGCAGCTGGCCCCCTGGCGGTCCGGAATGCGTTCGAACCATCGGTGGCGCTGGGCCAGAATGCCGAGCAGGAACAGCGACAAGTACTGGGGCAGGTGGGCCGGCTCCAGGGGGATCCCCCAGAAGACCCAGCGATCGACGGGATAATGGAGCCTCAGGACGGCAGAAACCAGCCCCAGCGCCAGGATGTAGAGGAAGACGAGGCGCGGACCAGGAAAGGGGCGCTCCGGCAGATCGTGGACGGTCCCACGCCAGCGCACCCAGAGGCTGTAGAGAACCCCATACAGGAGCAGATGGGCGACAAACCAGAGATGGCCGAACTCGAATTCATGTTGGACCAGGATGCTCCGGGCCCAGTAGGAGCCCAGGGAGGCATGGGGGGTACCGGCCCAGGCCAGCACGGGGAACAGGCCAAAAACGAAGAACAGGATCGGCACGCCCAAGCGCAAAAACCGGTCTTTCAGAAAGGCCGCCGTGCCCTTGCCCGCCACCGCCACCGCCACCGCCCCCGCCCCCGCCCCCGGGAGGAAATAGCCTGAAATGAGGAAAAACAAGCCCATGAAAAAGGAGGCGTTCACGTGGAAGAAGGGGCCCAGGATCGCCGCATGTTCGGCATGGCTGACGGGCCAGTGGCCGCCGGTCGGGCCGTAAGGTTGGCCCGCATGATGGAGGACAACCAGGCCTGCGAGCAAAATTCGCAGGTTGTCCACAAAGGCCAAGCGCCGCACATTCATATTTCCTCCAGTCATGGCGGTAGCATGAAGCCCTTTCCCCCGGCCGAGGGGGGGCACCGGAGTGAAACGGATGGGCACGGGTATGAACCGGATCCGGCGAGGTTGGTCGTCCCTGCATTTCTTGATCCCGGGAAGGTGGTTCGGGCGAGATTGAGTTCCTCGCACAGGGTGACGAGGACCTGGGTGCGGTGCGGGGAACGGATCCTCCGGCAAGGCGGGGCCAGGAAGAGGCGAGGGCTGGACGTTCATACGCTCGCTAAACGCGATGCTCCAGCGCTGGCTGGGGCAGGTTCCCGAGGAGGCTGCGCGGTAGCCGGGCGGATCCGGCCCACCTTCAGGCCCCTGCCAGGCGCTCGCCAAGGCGCCGGCCGATCAATCCTGGACGCTTCCGGTCTCGGTCCGCCGGGGACCCTGAGCATTTGCCGGGTCCCGGTCAGGGTTCAAGACTATTCCAGCAAGGACATGGCTTCCTGGGATGCGGTCCTCACCAGCTCCTCCAACAGGTCCCCGAAATCCCGCCCCATCAGCTTCACCGGAGAGGGGCCGAGCTGGCGCACCAGGAAGTCGCACCGGGTATTCTGGGTCGGCCTTGACCTGGGAATGGCGCCCGCGATCCAGAAACCTTCCACCCCGATGGGCTCCAGGCTGTCCTCTGCCGCAACGGGCATCGATTCCAGGATTTCGGCTTCCCGGAATCGGGCCAATCGATCCTGGAGCTTTTCCCGGCTGCGGCCACGCCACTGGAAGAGCAGGAATGGATCCTGATCGAAGGCCTCGGCCAGGATGTAGTAGGTCGCCGCGATATGCTTGCATGGGTTGGCCCAGTCGGGGCAGGAGCAATCCGTCTCGAGATCCTGCACCCGGGACGGGAACAGCGAAAGCTTCGCGCTACGGAAAGCCGACTCGATGTCCGTGGGCATCTCCCCGGCCAGGAGCTGGGCCAGGAAGATGGCCTGTGCGGCCATGCCCTCCTCGGCCTCCAGCCACTCTGCCTCGCTGAAAACCGGAATGCGGATCGCCACCTTGTAGGGCGTGGACCGCGACCCCTGCACCTTGGCCTTCACCAGGCCGGGAGAGATCTCCAGGTCCATGACCTGCCCGCTCCTGGCATAGGACCGGCCACGGGTGAGCCGGGCCCCCATGTTGAAGGCCTCCAACACGGACACGAACCGCTTGGACCACCAGGTTTCCCCGATGGAACCGCGCTGGCTTTTGGCCGTGATGCCCCCCTCGGCCTTGCGGCGCGGCGCGGTTTCGTAGCCGTTCCAATCCCATCGGCTCATCCGGCCACCCCCGCCGGGTTCCGCTTCCTTGGCGGGCGCGGGCCCCTGGGTATCGCCTCCTCATCGGCGTCAGGGCTCTCCTGGATTGCATCCCGGCTGAGGGACACCAGTTCCCGGAACGATCGGGCATCCAGTTTCGTCAGCCAACCTTCCCCACTGCCCACGACCGATTCGGCCAGTTCCCGCTTCGACTCGATGAGGGCGTCGATCTTCTCCTCCAGCGTCCCGGAACAGATGAACTTCCGGACCTGGACATTCCGGGTCTGGCCGATGCGGAAGGCGCGGTCCGTGGCCTGGTTCTCCACCGCCGGGTTCCACCAGCGGTCGAAGTGGATGACATGGCTGGCCGCGGTGAGATTCAGGCCCACGCCTCCCGCCTTGAGGCTCAGCAGGAATACAGCGGGCCCACCTTCGGCCTGGAAGCGCGCCACCATGGCGTCACGCTGTTTCTTGGGCGTCCCGCCGTGGAGGAACAGGGGGGCCTCACCGAAGCGCGACGCGAGTCGACCTGCCAGCAGGTCGCCCATTTCCCGGAACTGCGTGAACACCAGGACTTTCTCACCCATGTCCAGCACCTCGCCGAGGGTCTCTTCCAGGGCGTCCAGCTTCCCCGATCGGCCTTCCAGGCTGGACCGGTCCTGAAGAAACTGGGCGGGATGATTGCAGATCTGCTTGAGCTTCATCAAAGTCGCCAGGATGAGTCCCTTGCGCCGGATGCCTTGGCTCTCCTCCACCTGGGCCACCATGTCCTGCACCGTGGCCTGGTACAGACTGGCCTGCTCCCTGGAAAGGGTGCAGTAGACTTTCATCTCCAGCTTCTCAGGAAGGTCCTGGATGATCCGCCGGTCCGTCTTGAGCCGCCGAAGGATGAAGGGCGCTGTGAACCGGCGCAGTTGCGCGGCCTTGTCCTCGTCTCGGTAGCGTTCGATGGGTAGCGCAAAAACCCGGCGGAAGTCCGTGGCCCCGCCCAGCAGACCCGGATTCAGGACATCCAGGATCGACCAGAGTTCCGAAAGCCGGTTCTCCACCGGCGTGCCGGAGAGCGCGAACCGGTGATCGGCGTGAATGGCGGCCACGGCCTTGCGCGCCTGGCTTTCGGGGTTCTTGATGTGCTGGGCCTCGTCGAGGATGAGGGCATCCCAGGGAATCGCTGACAAGGTGTCTCGATCCCGGGCGATGAGCTGGTAGGTGGTGAGGACCAGGTCGGCACCCTGGAAGCCGGCCTGCTGGCCTTTGTGCCGCTCGGCCCCGTGATGGACATAGACCTTCAACGCCGGCGCGAACCGGGCGGCCTCTTTGTGCCAGTTCCCCACCAGGGAGACCGGGCAGATGAGCAAGGCAGGATCAAGGGCGGTCCCCTGCTTCGCCTTTCGCCGATGCAGGAGCCACGCCAGCATCTGGATCGTCTTCCCCAGGCCCATGTCATCCGCCAGACAGGCGCCGAGGCCCAGATCGCCCAGGAAGGCCAGCCAACCAAGCCCCCGGGCCTGGTAGGGCCGCAAGGTGCCATTAAGACCGGCGGGCGCCTTGAGCGGTTTCAGCGTGCGGTCCTCCCAGGCGGCCATGAGCTGCCCAAGCCAGCCCTCGGCCTGGAGGCTCTGGACCTCGATGCCTTCGGGGCCACGCTCCAGGCCCAGCCCCAACCTCAGGAGGTCGCGGGCGCTGCGTTCGCCCTCCAGGCCATGCTGCTTGAAGTGCGCCAGCGCCGCCTGAATCTGGGCGGGATCCAGTACCACCCACTGGCCACGGAACTGCACGAACGGCTGTTTGAGCTTGGCCAGGGCGAGGAGTTCCCTGAGGGTGATTTCCTGGTCGCCCTGGTCACCCAATGCGATCTTCCACTGGAACGCGCACAGGGAGTCCAGGCCAAGCAGTCCCTTGGAGACGCCTTTCTCCTTCGGTTTCGCGGTCATCCGCAGGGAAACCCGCACGGGTTTTTGCCACCAGTTGGGGGCCAGCACGCCGAACCCGGCAGCCTCCAGGATGGCGGCGGACTCCTTCAGGAAGGCATGGGCGCCGGTCGCGTCCAATTCCAGCGCCTCGGGCCGGGCGGTCTTGAGGGCGCCTTCCAGGGCGGGAAACACCCGCAGTGCCCGGCCCAACTCTCCCAGCAGGAACTCGTCCGGGCGTTGCAGCCGGCGTTTCAGGACGCTCTCCAGGGTCTTGCTCCGGGCCCAGACCTGCGGAGCCCCCACCATGAGGCTGGGATCGTCGCTGGCCTGGAGCAGGAAGTCCACCCTCCAGTTCCGGTGCTCCCCGCCTTCGGAAAGCCTGAAGCAGAGCCGGAACGGCCTGGACTGGTCCACCCAGACGGGCCGCATCCAGGCTTCCAGGGACGGGAGGTGGCCGGGGAGCTGTTTCGCGGCGTTTTTCGCCAGCCCGGTCTCATCGACGAGGCTGTTCAGCCAGGCCTTCTCAGCGGACGGTCCGGGACCCATCTCGAAGGCGTAGCTCCGGAACATCCGCCGCACGGCCAGATCCGTGAAGGCATCCAGAACATCTCCCACGATAACGGCAGAGGCAGGAGCACGGTTCTGCCCTTCCTGGGCGACCCCCATCCGGCACAGCCCAGGCAGGGCTTGGGACAGGGCCTGGAGAAAAAGCCGGTCCCGTGCTTCAGGAAGCGGTCGCCAAAGTGTCAGCACATCCGCCCCCTTCATCTGGAACACCGGCAGCACCCTGCCCCGCGCCACCAGATCCATGGCCAGAAACATCAAGGCGCTCCAGGCCTCCAGGCTCGGACCTGGGCATAGGCCGGGCGCAGGCTCCGCCGGCACCGCTCGCAGCACATCGACGACTTTAGCGCTCTCCAGATTTCCCCCAGGTCTGCTCTCCAAAAACCGACCACCAGCCGGATGCAGCCGGTTCGGCCGGTAGAGGCCGTCTACTGACACCCTTGGAGATCACCAGGGGGTAGCGGATGGCCAAGCTGCAGCACTGCGGGTACTGCGGCCACTGGTTTCGTCCTGATCCCCGGAATGCTGGCCGACAGCAAGCATGCAGCTCCTCGGCCTGCCAGGCGAAGCGCCACCAGAAGGACTGCCGTGCCTGGCGGCGGCGGAACGCCCATTACGACAAGGAGGACCGGCTGGTCGAGACCCTGGTGAAGGACCCAGCGCACGCCGGGACGGACCCAGTGGACGCCATCGACTGGCAGGCCGCCATGGACTTGGTTGGACCGGAAGTCGCCGTCCTGGTGAAGGAGTGTGGCAAGGCCATCTGCCAACGGCGGTGGGGCGATCGTGCGGGCAATGACCGCGAGTTGCCCTCTGTGCGGCGCGAGACGCCTTCCCCGTGCAATTCCGTGTAAACAAAGATAATTACGGCTGAGTTGCCCATTTCGTCGCGCGAGACGCCTTCCCTGGGTAGCTATATGAAAATAGTTGAGTTGGAAGCGAGTTGCCCCGTTGGTCCCGCGAGACGCCATGGCTTTGTGCCTGGCCGGTCCCTACGCTGGTCCCCAGTCCCCGGAGCCCTTGCCATGGAGCTGGAATTTCATCAGATCGACCTTCGGTTCGAGCCCTTGCGGCGCCGGGATCCCCTCCGGGAGCGGTCGATCGCGGCCTCGATGGCAGCCATCGGCCAGCAGACCCCGGTGGTGGTGGTGGCGCAGGCTTCCGGGAGTCCCATCCTGGTGGACGGTTTCAAACGGCTCCGGGCCCTCAGGGCCTTGCGCCTCGACCTGGTCCACGCCACCTGCTGGGATCTGCCCGAACAGGAAGCCCTCCTGCTCGGGCGGTTGATGCGCACCGCCACCTCTGAAAGCCCGTTCGAGCAGGGGTGGCTGCTGCGGGAGTTGCGGGATCGGTTCGGCATGACACTGGAGGAACTGGGGCGCCGTTTCGACCGGACCGCCAGTTGGGTGTGCCGCCGACTGGCCCTGGTGCAGGAACTGCCGGATGTGGCCCAGGAGCATGTGCGCACGGGGCGGCTTTCCGCTCATACGGCCATGAAGGTGCTGATCCCGTTGGCGCGCGCCAACAAGCGGGACTGCCTCCAGTTCATGGAAGCCCTGCTTAAGGCCAAGTGCTCGACCCGACAGGCCGAGATCCTCCACGGCGGCTGGACCAGGGGCGATGCCCAGGTCCGGGCGCGGCTCCTGGCGAACCCGGCCCTGTTCCTTCGGGCCCGGGAGGCAGCCCAGGCCCAGGATCCGGCCGACAAGTCGGACCTCTCGCTGTTGTTTGACGATCTGGGGGCGCTGGGCGCGGCGGCCCGCAGGGCCTCCACGCGCATCCAGGAGGGCGCCATGCAGGCGCTGCAAGCGCAGGAGGCCCTGGAAGCGGCCAGGGCTTTTCGCCAGATCCAGTCCGACTGCCAGGCCCTGTTCGCCCTTTCCGGGCAGGAGCCGACCGATGCTTAAGCAGGACCTGAGGACCGCCATCCTGCAGCTCAAGGAGCGCAACCAGTCGATCCGCGCCATCGCCAGGGCCCTCGACCTCGATCGGGACAGCGTCCGTGCCGTCCTGCGCGCCGGAACCAGCGAGGTGCCCGTCCTGGCCCGCAAGGAACTGGCCGAGGACTGGCACGACGAGATCCTGGCCCAGTTCAAGGCGTGCGGGGGCAACCTGCTGCGGGTCCACGAGGAGGTGGTGGAGCGGGGCGCGACGCTTTCCTACCAGGCCCTCACCGGCTACTGCCGGCGGCACCGGATCGGGACTCGGTCCAAGGTCCCCTCCGGGGAGTACCACTTCCAGATCGGGGAAGAGATGCAGCATGACACCTCGCCGCACCAGGTGAAGCTCGGCGGCCGGGTCCGCCTGCTGCAGAGCGCCAGCCTGACCCTGTGCCATAGCCGCATGCTGTTCCAGCAGTACTACCCGACCTTTGATCGTTTCTGGTGCAAGGTGTTCCTCACCGAAGCCTTCAAGTTTTTCGGCGGGACCTGCTCGCGCTGCATGATCGACAACACGCACGTGGTGGTCTCCCTGGGCACCGGCCGGGACATGATCCCGGCCCCCGAGATGGAAGCCTTTGCCGAGCGGTTCGGGTTCGTGTTCCGCGCCCACGAACTGGGCCACGCCAACCGCAGCGCCCACGTGGAACGGAACTTCGACTATCAGGAGGGCAATTTCCTCGCCGGCCGGGAATTCAAGGACTGGGCGGACCTGAACCAGCGGGCCCGGGCCTGGTGCGAGAAGGCCAACGGCAGCTTCAAACGCTGCATCCATGCCAAACCCATCGATCTGTTTGCCCAGGAGCGGACCCTGCTCCGGCCGCTGCCCATGTGGGTCCCCACCGTCTACCGCCTGGAGTTCCGGACGGTGGACAGCTATGGCTATGTGAACGTGCGCTGCAACCGGTTCTCGGTCCCCGACACCATGGTCGGCCGCCGGGTGGAGGTTCGGGAAAGCTCGGACCTCCTCGAGGTGTTCGAGGGGCAGACGCTGGTGGCCACCCATGCCAATCCCCTCGATGCCCGCGACCAGAAGTTCACCATCCCGGAGCATCGGCGGCCCCGGGGCGAAGGCCGGCCCAAGGCCGGACCCGGCCCGGAGGAGGCCGAACTGCTGAAAGCGGAACCGCGTCTAGCCGTCTACATCGCCGCGCTCAAGGAGCATCCTCCCCGGCGGGTCTCCACCTCGCTGCGGCGTCTGCTGAACATGGTCCGCGACTATCCCCGCCAGCCCCTGCTCCGTGCCGTGGACACCGCCCTGGCTTTCGGGATGTACGACCTCGACCGCCTGGACCGGATGATCCTGAAGAACATCGACTCCGACTACTTCGTGCTGGGCGAAGCGGTCCCGCTCCCTTTCGAAACCAAGGACTCCGGAGGCTCCCGTGAACGATGACCTCGAGCAACTGCTCGCGAACCTGCATCTGCGCTGGCTGGCCGAGACCGTGGACCGGGAACTGCTCCAGGCGTCCAAGGAACAGCCGGCCTACGAGGTGTTCCTGGCCCGGCTGCTGCGCGCCCAGCACCACCACCAGCAGGAACGGGCGCTCGCCTACCGGATCCGCGAGGCGCACCTCCCCGAGACCTGGACGCTGGAGAGCTTCCCGTTCAAGCTGCAGCCCGGCGTGGACAAGCGCCGGATGCGGGGTTTCGCGGAACTGGAGTTCATCGCCAAGGGCGAGAACATCGTGTTCATCGGTCCGACTGGGGTCGGCAAGACCGGGCTCGCCTCCAGCCTCCTGCTCAAGGCCCTGCAGAATGGCTACCGCGGCCTGTTCATCCGGGCCCAGGACCTGTTCGACGAGATGCTCTCCTCGCTGGCCGACCACTCCTCCCGCAAACTGGTCAACCGCCTGGCCCGACTGGATCTCATCGTCTGCGACGAACTGGGATACCTCAACCTGCGGCCCGAGCAGACCAACATCTTTTTCCGGCTCATGGAGGAGCGCTACAACCACCAGCGGCCCACGATCATCAC
>Ga0302279_10000432_pt1 | contig 60903 bp, 54 predicted proteins | sample III_Bog_N3_3_FD_194541 | JGI IMG/M metagenome (GOLD analysis project Ga0302279, IMG submission 194541) | Peat permafrost microbial communities from Stordalen Mire near Abisko, Sweden - III_Bog_N3_3 | ecosystem: Environmental > Terrestrial > Soil > Wetlands > Peat | place: Sweden: Abisko... | reverse complement strand
CAACGTCAGCTACCTCCGGGTCCCGATCACCAACCAGGCCGGCGGTACTCTGGCCATCGGACCCGGCGGACCGGCGGGCACGGCTGACCAGGATTCCGGCACCCTCACCTCCAACGCCGGGACCGTGACCGTGTCGAGCACCGGATCCATCGCCCTCAACGGGGGCAGCAGCTTCACCAGCACCGGCGGGACGATCATCAACAACGGGACCTACTCCCAGGGCAGCGGGACGTTCACCGAATCGGGTGGCACCGAGACCGGCAATCCCCTCGGGATGACCGGCGGGTCGCTGGTCGACAGCGCGGGCACGGGGTCGTTCCTCGACACCGGCGACGTGACCCTGTCGGGGACCGTCCCGGTGGGCCAGACCGTCACCAACGAGTCCACGGGCGGCAACTCCACCCTGGCCCTGAGCGGCGTGGTGACCGACGACGGCACGCTGGTGGAGCAGCCCACCGGCAACGGCAACGCCTTCCTCAACGGCAGCGGCTCGCTGACGATCGCCTCGGGTGGCACGCTCCAGACCTACGGCGCCTCCGGCAGCAACGTCAGCTACCTCCGGGTCCCGATCACCAACCAGGCCGGCGGTACTCTGGCCATCGGACCCGGCGGACCGGCGGGCACGGCTGACCAGGATTCCGGCACCCTCACCTCCAACGCCGGGACCGTGCAGGTTGCCAACGGCGGCACACTGGCGCTGTCGAGCAGCTCGACACTCACGAATGCCGGTGTCCTGGGAGTCACCGTGGGCGGCACTGCGGGCGGGATGACCGGGCCGGGCATCGCCCTCGGAGGCACGCTCCGAGTCACCACCGTCGGCACACCGAGCGTCGGGACCACCTTCACCCCGATCTCCGGTTCGACCGGTACGTTCACCACCCTGGCGTTCGGTCCGTCCGCCTACGGGGTCTCGTACCCGTCCGGGACGTCGGTCCAGTTGGTCACCGGTACGCCGTTCACCGTGGCTCCGGTCGTCATCTCACCGGAGGACGGGCTGGCCACCGGACCGGTCGTGGTCGCCAGCATCGCACGTGCCGACCTGGCTCCGTCCGGTGGGTATTCTGCCAGTGTCAACTGGGGAGACGGTTCGTCGACCCAGGTGGCAACCGTCACCGTCAGCGGTTCGAGCGGCTCCGTCACGGCGCCCACGCACACCTATTCCACCTTCGGCACCTACACGGTGACCGTCGTCGTATCGAACACCGACGGCACCTCTGCCACCACGTCCCAGTCGGTCGCGATCCAGCCGGACGTCACCTCATTCTCGAAGACGACGCTCAAAGCGGGTCACAAACTGACCACCAAGATCAGCGGGTACGGACTCAACTCGACCGCCGTGGTGACGGTGTCCAATCCTGGCGTCACTGTCGTATCCGTCAAGGTGAGCAAGGCCACCAAGAAGAAGCCCTACCCGGTCATCACCCTCAAGCTGTCGGCGTTGAAGACGGCGCCCCTCGGGCCGGTCTCGGTCACCGTCACCGAGACCGGCGGAACGACCACTGTCGCCAACGCCGTCACCGTGGTCGCCGCCTGATCCCTCCGGGGGAGTCGTACCCTTCCCCCCTCGCACTGGCGTCAACGTGCCGATCCACGAGGACCACACGGACCTACGCACGTTCCGACGGCTCCCCGACGTTCCGTTGCCCACCACGACCGAGTACACCGAGGTGGGTGTGCTCGAAATGGTCGTCGTACTTGAGCCCGTAGCCCACCAGCCTGTCGAGTGCGATGTGGGCCAGCCAGACCAGACCGAGCCCCAGGATGAGCGGTCGGTGCCACCACCACCCCAGGCCGACGACGAGGACCGGCACCGGCGTCGCGTGGAAGAGGTTGTAGGCGAACGCACCGATTCGGGTTCCGCCCAGGTAGCCCAGCATCGCAAGATCGGGGAGCAGGACGACGACCGCCACCAGCCACCAGTGCTGACGCGTGGTCGAGTACGCGATCAGCGCCCCGGCCAGGAGGGCTGCGGCCTCGAGCCGCAGCCACACACGCGGATGCCCCGAAACGGTCCCGTCCGAGAAGGATTCGACAGTTTGGCTGATGGCCCTGGTGGTCATCGGATCGTCTCCTGGCCCCGAGTGCCCAGGTGCAGGGTCGTGAGGAAGCTCACGACGGCCTCCGCGGTGAGCTCAGGTTGCTGGGACTGTGGATAGTGCCCAGCCTCGGGAATCATCACGACCGATGCGTGCAACGTGTCGGCGATCCATGCCGCCTCATCGGAAGGATCGGAGAAGTCAGGATCCCGCTCACCCATGATGACCATCGCCGGGCTCGACACGTCTCCCAACCGCGACGCTGCGGGGCCGTGATCCGTGCGTGTGGTCAGTGAGAACGCCTTGGCGTACCCGGGGCGACGGATACTTCCCACCACCGACTTCCTGTAGTCGTCGAAGTCGTCCGGTCGCTGTCCGGCGTAGAGCTTCGGCATGTAGGACTTCCAGGTTGCGGCTGCCCAGGGCCGGGCCATTGCCACCCGGAGGAGGATCCGCTGGACGGCGCTCATCTTGCCGTTGCGAACGAACGGACCGACGAGCACGAGGCCGTCCACCAGGTCCGGGCGATCCGCAGCCACGAGTGCTGCAGCTCCGGCGGCCATGGAGTTGCCGACGATGACTGCCGGGCCGCCGAGATCTTCGATCAGCGCCGTGATGTCACCCGCCGTCTCCACGTCTCCGTAGGAGGAGAACGTGGGGTCGCTGTCGCCGTGTCCCCGGAGGTCGGTACATGCGACCCGATAGCCGCTCGCCCGGAGGGTCGGGGCCAGGAACCGGTAGGTGCCTCGTAGATCGCCCATGCCGGGGACGAGGACGACAAGTGGTCCGACGCCGGCCATGTCGTAGGCGATCGCTCCATCCGGACGGGCGAGGTGCAGAGTTCCGGGTGTCGGTGTTGTGGTGGTCTGGCTCACGATTGCTCTTCCTTTCGTTCTGCCTCGGAGGGTCCGGACAGCTCAGCGGAGGTACTGGTGGATCGATCGTCGTTGGACGGACCGGGCCGGTCCCGGTACCAGGACACCGTCGCGGCGATCGCCTGACGGAGTGGGGTGCCGGTCTGCCCGAAGGTCGACTCGTACTTGGAGGCGTCGAGCACGAACGGCTGGTCGAACTGGTAGGTCATCTCGACCATGGACCGCAGCAGTGGGTTGAACAGGCCCAGGCCACGCAGGGCCAGCTTCGACACCGATCGGATCTCGACGCTGTGCCCGACCTCCTCGGCGATGAGCTCGAGGACCCGCCGGGTGGTGACCGTCTCCGGCCCAGGGAGGTGCCAGACCTGATCCACCGCCCGCTCGTCGGTGCCCAGGGTGACCAACCCTCGGGCGATGTCCGGAACGTAGCTGTAGGTGTGGAGGAGGTCCGGTGTGCCGATGAAGTCGGCTTTCCTTCCGGACAGGGCATTGCCGAAGACCCGCTCGCCGAGGGTGGAGCCGTCGGTGACGCCGGCTCCGAAGAAGTCCGATGCCCTTCCGATGGCGATGTGGACCCGACCGGCGTCCCGTGCGCTGAGCAGCTCCTCGGTCATGGCCACCCGCGTCCGGCCTTTGACGGTCGTCGCGGCAAGAGGGAGAGCCTCGGTCATGGCTGCGCCGCGGACGGGTCCGTAGCCATAGAGGTTCTCCAGGCTGACGAGGAGCGCGCCGTTCCGCTCGGCCGCGGCCAGAACTCCACGTTGGAGAGGGGGGAACAGCGTGGCCCACTTCCCATACGGGGCGTTCAGGCACTGGTAGATGACCGCCCCGCCACTGGATGCCTCGGTCGCCGCCGCTGCATCACTGGCGTCCGCCCCCCGCCAGTCGACCCCATCGGGTAGCGCCGAGGGTTGATGGCGCGACACCACTCGGACGGCATGGCCCAGTTCCGACAGCCGGGAGACGAGGGCCTGACCGACATTGCCCATCCCGAACACGACGTGCAGTGGGCGATCAGTCATGATCGATTCCCTGTCCGGGACGGGAGGCGGTCGGATCCGAGGATGTCGGATCCGGAGGACCTCCGGTTCCGATACTGCTGTCCCATCGCTGATGGTAGGGACGGATACCGAACGCCTTGGCGGCCGCCCAGAGGGGAGGGAACACGAGGTTCTGGACCCAGATGGGAGGGGAGGTCACACGGCTCTCGTGGCGGAAGTGCCAGAAGGTGGCACCGAGCTGCAGCGGGTTCTTGGGCGCCCCCCGGGGTGTCGTCCTTCCGTCGGCCACCAGTCCGGCCAGTGCCTCGTGGAACTCCTTGGTGCGCAGGGCCGGGCGGAGCTCGACCACTCCGGTGATCTCGACGGTGCCGAGGTTCCCTTCGGAGTGCGGAACGCCGGGAGGCACGACGATGGTCTCTCCTGCGGTGGCCGTCAGCGGCTTCCCGTCAAGGGTGAACGTGGCCTCGCCCGAGACGATCGTGAACCGCTCCTCCTGGTTGGGGTGGACGTGCTCGGAGATCACCCCGCCGGGCATGCTCCGCCAGGTGAAGCGGACCAACTCGCCGTTGCTGTCCTCGGCCACGGTGGTGTACTCGATCCACTCACCGGTGGCCGGATTGAAGAAGGGCGTGAAGCTGGTCATCACCGCACCTCCTCGAGATCAGCACTGCGGGCAACCACCGGGACGGATGGTCGGCCCGGTGCGAGCGGCATGGGCGCCGACCCCAGCGCGGGGTGCCGGGAGAACGGGTTCCACCAGGCTGCCGGACCGAGCAGCTTCATCACCGCCGGGACCAGAACGGCACGGACGAGGGTCGCATCGAGGATGACGGCGAACGCCACGCCCAACCCGATCTCCTTGACGAACACCAGCCGGGACAACACCAGGGCACCCATGGCCAGCGCCAGGCAGCAGGCGGCTGCGGTGACGATGCCTCCGGTGTGGGCCATGCCCAGTGCCACCGCCTCATCGGGTGACGCACCGGCGTCGTGCTCTTCCTTGATCCGTCCGAGCAGGAATACCCCGTAGTCGGTGGACAGGCCGAAGACGACGGCCAGGATGATGATGAGTGAGGTCGACTGGAGTGCTCCCGGCGCATGGAACCCCAGAAGGTGGCTCAGGTGTCCTCGCTGGAATCCCCACACCAGGACCCCGTAGGTGGCCAGGATGGTGAAGAAGTTCATGACCACGGCCATCAGCGGAAGCGTCACCGAGCGGGTCATGGCGAACAGCATCACCAGCGCGATCAGGACGATCAGGACGAGGACCACCGGCAGATGGGTCTTGAGGCTGTGCTGGAGGCTGAGAAAGGAGGCGGTCTGCCCGATGACCGTCACCTGTCCCGGACCGGGAAGCGCCTGGATCGACTCGACGGACCGCTGGGCGGCCGGCGACAGGGGTGCGGCGGTCAGGACCACACTCGACTCCCAGAGCGGACCTCCCAGGTGCTGGAAGGTCGGCACCGCCTTGATGCCCGGCACATGGGATACCGCGGTCGAGTAGGCGGCGAGCGCTGCCGGCGTCACCTGCCTCGAGTCGACGAGGACACCGGCTGGCGCCTCGGAGAAGGACGGGAACCGGGTCTGGACCAGGGTGTAGGCCGCGCCTGCCGAGCTGCTGGCCGGTAGAGCGCTGGCATCGCCACCGGTGAAGGTCACGTGGAGGAATGGCGTGGCCAGGGCCACCAGCACCACGACGGCCGCCGCGCCCCAGATGACGGGGCGACGCATGACCCGGCTGGCCATCGCATACCAACGGCGACCGGTCGCCGCCGCGGCTGCGGGCTCGTCCACGTCGGTGGGCGTCCGCTGGGCGATCCGGTCTCCGAACACGGTCAGGATCGATGGCAGGACGCGGAGGGCGAAGGCGCCGGAGGCAAGCACGACGATGGCACCGGCGACACCCATCGAGTAGACGAACCGCTCGGGAAAGACGGCCAGGGTGGCGAGCGCCGCGGCAATGGTCAGCGAGCTGAACAGGACGGTGTGGCCCGCCGTCCGACGGACCGTGCCCAAGGCGGCGTCGGTCGAAGCTCCTCGTCCCAACTCCTCTCGGAACCGGGAGATGATGAGGAGGCTGAAATCGACCGACAGTCCGATCCCGAGGGCGATGACCAGGTTGAGGGCGAAGATGGAGAGCGGGACCACCACCAGAGTGAGACCCATCACGCCGAGCGTGACGGCAATGGCGAACACCGCTCCGACCAGTGGCACCGCCGCGGCCCGGAGACCCCGGAACACGAAGAACAGGAGCAACAGCAGGAACGGCAGGGCATAGAGCTCAGCCCGTCCGAGGTCCTGAGAGGAGACCGATGCGATCTGGACGCCGGCCACGGTCGGGCCGCCGAGCCAGGTGGTGGACCGGAGCGACGGCTGGGCGGCGATGGCCTGCTGCAGCGCGGTGACGGCCTTCTGCTCGTTGACCACTCCGACGGTGGCCACCACCGTCGTGAGCGTCCCGTTGTCCGAAATCATGCTCCGGTCACCGGTCGTGGCGTAGTCGAGGACGTTCCTCACCTCCGGGCGGGCCCGCAGGATCGAGACCACCGAGGCCACGCGGGCCGGGACGACCGAGGACGTGGTGATCGGCGTCGTGGTGCGCACCACGACGAGGTAGCCCTCCTCGGGGTTCGCCCCGGTGACCCGTTGCATCTGGTGCTGGGCTGCCACCACGGCCGAGCCGGGAGCGTCGTAGTCGCTGAGCGAGGACGTGAGGTGGGCCGAGGCGATACCTCCGCCCACCAGTCCGACGAGGGCGATGACTCCGGCCAGCCACAGGACGAGGCGGGCATGTCGGCGCTTGTCTCCTGCGGGCGGCGGCGGGGTCGAGGTGCGGTGACTCATGACGGTGGTCCTTTCCGAGTTGGGAGCTGCATCAGGCGAGTACTTCGAGCAGGTTGAGGAGCTCGAGCACGCCCGAGAAGGCTGTCCAGTCGTCAACGGGACCGGCGCCATCGGTGGCGATACGGCCCTCGATCCGGTTGTCCGGAGCCCGGTTGACTTCAAGAAGTAGGCGTACAGTCCGCCTCGGCGTTGATGAGGCGTCCATGGGTACCAGTCAACGGGATCCACATCGCGCAGTCCCCAGGGAAGGACCCTAGGTTTGACCCTGGTTTTCTCGCCGATGCCCGCGTGGTCCCACCTCGACGACCTCGGACGTCGTGACCGAGCCCTCTACCGCAGCAGGGAGGCCAACTCGCGCCGCGAGGTGATATCCAGCTTGATGAAACTGTTGCGGAGGTGATACTCGACGGTCTTCACCGAGACGTACAACTCGGCCGCCACTTCGCGATTGGTCAGCCCGGTGGCGACCAGTCGAGCCACCGCCATCTCCGCCCGACTGAGCCCGAGTAGTACCTCCGGGCTGTCGGGAGCGGCAGCGACCTGCAGGAGCTCCAACTCGTCGGCGCAGCGCCGCAGATAGGGGTCGGCGCCCAGCTCGGAGAAGAGACGATGCGCCCACTCGAGTTGGGCGATGGCGTCCGGTTGTCTGCCTAGCTGGCGCAATCGGCGCCCGTCATCGAGATGGAGCAGGGCCAGCTCGAATGGCATCGGTACTCCAGGAGCGATGGCGTGTCCCCGGAGGAAGGAGGACTCCGCACGGGAGTGGTCCCCTGTCGCTGTCGCCAGGTTGCCCTCGCACCGGGCCAGCATGAGGAGCGCGGAGGGAATCGGAGCGACCGAGAGTGCCCCCTCGAACTCACGGAGTGCAGCATCAGCCTCCTCCAGCCGACCCAAGGCGGTCAGCGCATCGGCCTCGTTGGCCCGCCAGTTGAAGATGCCCGGTCGACCACCCACACCCAGCCGATCGGTGGCACGCACCGACTCGACCGCCGCCACCACGCCGACATGATCCCCCCGGGCCGAGGCGAGTACGGCACCGGCCACCGCGCAGGTCGCCACCGCCAGCACCGCAGGGAACCGGGCCGAAGCTGCCCGGGCGGCAGTCACGCGCTCTGCGGCGCCCGACCACTGGCCCCGGCCGGCAAGCACCTGGGCCGACCGGGCATGGGCGCGCACCAGATCGAGAGGACGATCGGCGTCCTCGGCGACGGAGGTCGCCAACTGGGCATAGGTCATCGCTGCGTCCCAGTCACCCCGACGGAAGTGGGCTTCGCTCAGATGGGACAGGCAGGGAACCGGATACGTCGACGGGACCCCGGAGCGGAGGTGGGCGGCCGCCGCTCCCAGATCGGCGATCGCGCCGGACAGGTCATCTGCGTAGATCTCCACCGTGCCTCGCATGATCAGTGCATCGATCTCTGTGAGGGGCACCTCACCCCCGGTGACGGGCAGGAAGTCGAGTTGTTCGAGACCCTCTGACGTTCGGCCTGCGTTGGCCAGCGAGTATGCCGTGGCAGTCTTCGCCATCGCCCACAGAGGAGACCCCGGTTCGGTCGCTCCCACCGCGCGTTCGGCCCAGATCAGCCCTTCCTCGGGCCGTCCACCGACAACCATCCAGTTGGACAGCGACGTCGCGGCGCGTGCGCCGATCGTCGGCTCGGCTACCGGGTCGTGGGCCGTCCAAGCTGCGGCCAGGCGCGACTCGGTAGTGGGCGATCCCATGTACACACCGAGCAGCCCGGTGAGGGCATCACGGCGAGCGCTGGCCACTCGGCAACTGGCCAGGACCCTGGCGGCCGCGTCGGTGTCGGCAGCACCCAGATGGGCGACCACCGCATCGAGCAGTCGACGCTCCCGTTCGTCACCGGCTGCCGACAGTGACGCTGCCTGCTCGAGCGCCCACGCATGTGCGCTCGAGTCACCTTCGGAGGCGCTGATCCACGCCGCCTTTTCGAGTTCGTCGGCCAGGATCTGGTCCGTTCCGACTGTGGCCGCCACCCGATGGACCAGCCCGGCCCGACCATCGATGACCTTCGCCGCCTCGTCATGGAGGTGTCGACGGTTCGTAGGTCTGAGGTCGGCGTAGATGGCTGCCCGGTAGAGGGGATGGGCGAAGCTCAGCTCAGCAAGGGGGCCCTCGACCAACAGTCCGGCGGCTACGGCATCGTCGCTCGCCTCCCGTGCGTCAGCAAGACCGGCCACCCCAGCGGTGAGCCCGATGGGCGCATGGTGACCCACGACCGATGCGGCGGCCAGAAATGCCTGTGCTGCGCTGGGCAAGGCAGCGACCCGCGTCAGGATCACCGCGGAGAGGTCGCGGGGTGCTGGCAGTCCGTCGCGGCCGGTGGCATTGAGCAACGCAACCCCGATCTCCTCGAGCAGCGCACGACAGTAGAGAGGGTTCCCGCCCGTGTGGGCGAGCAGTCGGGCCGCTCCTTTCCGGGTCAGCGTACCGAGCTCGAGCGCCCGCGCCAGGTCGATGAGATCCTCGGTTTCGAATCCCTCCAGCCGGACACGGGTGACCCGGGAGTCGCCGGCCACGAAACGCGACCAACCTGCGTCACCCAGGGTGTCAGCGCGGGTGGCGACCACGGTGAGCACGGTGTCGGCTCGCAACCTGCGCAGAGCGAACAGCACCGCTCGTGAGGAGGGTCGATCGATCCACTGAAGGTCATCGATGACCAGGACGACGGCCCGGCCGTCCCGCTGAAGCTCGTCGAGCAGATCCACGAGCCGTGCCCCGACGATCATGGGATCGGCACCCGGATCGGTCGAGACAACCGGATGCAGTTGGTCGATGACTCCGTAGGAGAGCATCATCTCGTCCTCGTCAGCGCTCACCTCGAGGATCGTGGCGTCGTCGACGGAAGCGACGAAATGGGAGAGCAGGGTCGATTTTCCCGAGCCGGCGGGCGCTTCTACGTAGACGATCCGTGGATGTCCGGCCCGTGCCGCCGCAAGATGCTCCTCGAGAACGCCGAGCTCACGCTGACGACCCACAAACCCCACCGGGCCGGCCACTGGATCAGCTGGACCGTGAGGATGGAGAGGCCGCGGTCAGCGAGCACGCAAGTGACCAGAGGTCGGACGCACCGCCGGCGGATGGCGTCGAGGTGGTGGGCGATTCCGACGCGTCGCCACCTCGTAGGAGAGCGCGACGGATCATGTGCGTATGCTAACTCGGCGGACGACCAGGCCCTCTGACCGAGGCCGAGTTCCTGGTCCGGTCTGGTCCACCTCGGGCGGGACTCCTGACAGGAGGTTCACTGTGGCCTCCACCTCTGGCGGTGACGAGGGACGGATCCGGTGGAGGATGCTCGCCGTCATCAGCCTGGGCGTGATGGCGCTCACCTTGAACTGGTTCGACGTGGCTACGGCGTTTCCGCTCATCGGCGCGGAGTTCCACGTCGGCCTGGGACCGCTGAGTCTGCTGATCTCCTTGTACATCGTGGGATACGGCCTTTCGCACGTCCCTGGCGGCATGCTGGCGACGCGGATCGGCATGAAGCGGACGATCGTCCTCGGGCTGGCCGTCCAAGGGGTTGCCGGCGTGATGTCCGGACTGTCCCGGAGCTATCCAGAACTGGCCGTCTGCCGCGTCGTCAGCGGAATCGGCGGCTCGGTATTCGTGGCCGTCGGCATGGCGGCCGTGGTCATCTGGTTCCGGGAGCACGACGTGACCCTCGCCCTCGGGATCACCGGGGGTGCAGCGTTCAGCGCCGGAGCCGCCGTGGCCCTCTATGGGTGGATCTTCGTGCAACGAGCCGTGGGCTGGCACACGTCACTGGTGCTCGCAGGCGTCTTCGAGCTACTGGTCGTGATGATCACCATCGCCGCGTTCGCCATGCCGGACGGGAGGGAGCCGTTCACCGGCGGGCGGATCGAACGCTCGGCCCTCCGAGCATCCCTGGCCAGCAGGGATCTGTGGATCTATGGAATCGCCCTACTCGGTGGGTACGGCGCCTACTTCACGACGTCTCAATTGTTCGCCGGGTATGCGACCCAGGATCGACATCTCAGTGCATCGTCCGGCGGGCTGCTTTCCGCACTCATCCTGTTGGCGGGGATACCGGGCAGCCTGCTGGGCGGCTACTGGGCCGACCGCAGCAAGAACTTGCGGGCGTTCGTCGTGGGCCCACTTCTGATCGTCGCCGTGCTCCTCGCCCTGATCCCAATCGTGCCGAACGAGGCGCTCTGGGCCATAGGTGTCGGAATCGGCTTCTTCCTCATCTTCGGATTTGCCGCGTGGTTGGCGGTACCCGCCCGGGTCTGTGACATCGAGCACGCGTACATCGGCACGGCAACTGGACTGATGCTGACGTTGGCGGCCGTCGGAGGGTTCTTCGTTCCCATCTTCTTCGGTCACCTCGTGCCGCACACGAGCTACGCCACCGGCTGGATATTCCTGGCGGCCGTCTCCTTTGCCTTCGCCCTCATCGGGTTGATCGGCCACAATCCGTCCGCACGGTCGGCACCTCGTCGGAAGTCCCTCGATGGGACAGCGGGCGCATCGCGTGTCGATGCACGTCAGGGGGCGACCGGGTCATCGTCCGCAGCTGCAAATCGCTAGGCCCCGGACGCGCCGGAGAAGCCGTTGGGCGGACACCTCCGTGCAACCGGCCCGACAGCGACGAGCGTGGGGAGGGTCAGACGATCCGACTCCGATGACACCCGGAACATGGAGGCGAGTGGCGTGCCGTCGGCCGTCCGCTGGCGGATCGTCTCGTCGACGAGGGTCACGCCGCTGATCGAGTCCCCCAGACCGGGCGTGGTCACGAGCAGCTCACGGTAGACCCGTACTCACCGACGGTTTCCGGGACGCCCACCACAGCGAACCGCTCGTCACCTGTCGGCGTGCGCTCGTCCATGGCCAGGATGCCCGTGTCGCCCGCAAGCAGGGAGCGCGCCGTGGCGATCACCCCGGTGGCGGTCACGCGTCCGGCGCCCACTTCCAGTCAAGGATCTCCGGCAGGTCCTGCCCATGGGCGTCGACGTAGCGTTTGTGCTCGACGAGTTTGTCCTGCATCGTCTGCTTCAGGTAACTGCCCGTCGAACCGAGCTCCGGGAGACGGTCGATCACGTCCTGGACGAGGTGGAAGCGATCGAGGCCGTTCTGGACCCGCAGGTCGAACGGTGTCGTGATCGTCCCCTCCTCGTTGTAGCCGCGGACGTGCAGATTCTGGTTGGTCCGACGGTAGGTGAGCCGATGGACCAGCCAGGGGTAGCCGTGGAATCCGAAGATGATGTGCTTGTCTTTGGTGAAGATGGAGTCGTAGTCGATGTCGCTCAGCCCATGTGGATGCTCGGTGCTCGGCTCGAGTTTCATGAGATCGACGACGTTGACGACACGGATCTTGAGCTTGGGCAGGTGCTCACGGAGGATCGAGGTGGCCGCGAGGATCTCGAGTGTCGGCGTGTCGCCACAGCAGGCCATGACGACGTCGGGCTCGGCGCCCTGGTCGTTGCTCGCCCACTCCCAGACGCCGATCCCTTCGGTGCAGTGCAGAGTTGCCTCGTCCATCGTCAGCCACTGCGGAAGTGAGTGCTTGCCGGCGACGATCACGTTCACATAGTTACGGCTGCGCAGGCAGTGGTCGGCCACGGACAGGAGGCAGTTCGCGTCCGGTGGAAGGTAGATCCGGACGATGTCGGCCTTCTTGTTCGCGACGTGGTCGAGGAAGCCCGGATCCTGGTGGGTGAAGCCGTTGTGGTCCTGTTGCCAGACGTGGGAGGCGAGGAGGTAGTTCAGCGACGCGATCTCCCGGCGCCATGGAAGCTGGGCGGTCACCTTCAGCCACTTTGCGTGCTGATTGAACATCGAGTCGACGATGTGGATGAACGCCTCGTAACAGTTGAACAGCCCGTGCCGACCGGTGAGGAGATAGCCCTCGAGCCACCCTTCGCACTGGTGCTCGGAGAGCATCGAGTCGAGCACCCGCCCCTGTGGCGCAAGGAACTCGTCACCCTCGACACGGAGCGCGTCCCACTGCCGGTTCGTCACGTCGAAGACCGCTCCGAGCAGGTTCGAGAGTGTCTCGTCCGGCCCGAAGACCCGAAAATGGCGGTGGTTCTCGTTGAGTGCCACGACATCACGCACGAACCCGCCGAGCACGAGGGTGTCCGCTGCGTTCGCCGCGCCCGGGGAGGGAACGTCGACCGCGTAGTCGCAGAAGTCCGGCATCTGGAGGTCCCGCACCACGCCACCGTTGGTATGGCGGTTGGCACCCATCCGTTGCTCACCGCTCGGCGCGAGTTCTGCGAGCGCCGGCAGCAACCGACCGTCCTCGTCGAACAGCTCCTCAGGCCGGTAGCTCTTCATCCACTCCTCGAGGAGTGCCACGTGCTCGGGGTGCTCGACATCGACGAGCATCGGTACCTGATGAGACCTGAAGGTGCCCTCGATCTGGAGCCCGTCGACGACCTTCGGACCGGTCCAGCCCTTCGGCGAGCGGAGGACGATCATCGGCCACCGTGGACGGTGGGTCGCGCCGTTCTCACGTGCATCACGTTGGTACCGGTGGATCTCCTCGATTGACTCGTCGAGCACGGTCGCCATGAGCTCGTGCATGACTGCGGGGTCATCACCCTCCACATAGTGCGGCGTCCATCCACAGCCACGCAGGAACTGGTCGAGCTCTTCCGGTTCGATGCGCGCGAGCACCGTCGGGTTGGAGATCTTGTACCCGTTCAGGTGCAGGATCGGCAACACCGCGCCGTCACTCGCGGGGTTGAGGAACTTGTTGGAGTGCCATGCCGTCGCCAAGGGTCCCGTCTCCGCCTCCCCGTCACCGATGACGCAGGCGACGATAAGGCCCGGATTGTCGAATACGGCGCCGAAGGCATGGCTGAGCGAGTAGCCGAGCTCGCCGCCCTCGTGGATCGACCCCGGCGTCGTCGGTGCCACATGGCTGGAGATTCCGCCGGGAAAGGAGAACTGGGTGAAGAGCCGTTTCAATCCGGTTTCGTCCTGGCTGACGTCGGGATAGATCTCGCTGTAGGTGCCCTCGAGATACGTGTTGCCGACGAGTGCCGGACCGCCGTGGCCGGGACCGGCGATGTAGAACATGTCGAGGTCGTACTTCTTGATCACACGGTTGAGGTGTACGTAGATGAAGTTCTGTCCCGGCGTCGTGCCCCAGTGGCTGACCACGAGCGGTTTGACGTGCGACAGCTCGAGCGGCACCCGCAACAGCGGATTGTCGTAGAGGTAGATCTGTCCGACCGACACGTAGTTGGCAGCACGCCAATAGGCGTCCATCTTCTCGAGCAGATCCGGCGGGAGCGTGCCGGCCTCGGCGCCCTCAATTCCGTCGTGATCCGGGTCCGAGGGTCCACCGACGGATGACACCGAGGAACTCGACACGGGCCGCTGCCTCCGGGATTGCCGCGCGCTAACGCTTGCGAACCCTCGCTGTTGAAGGCACTCTCGAACCTACTCCTCGACACCGGTGCTGTCGACAGCGGACGACGCAGGCGCTCTGATCTCGCCCCGGTCCATCGACGCACGAGAGAGCGCACCCGGGTCGCGAGGGGCGCACGGGGAGCTGGTCATCGTTCGCCATGGTGAGACAGAATGGACCGTCACCGGGCAGTACCCCGGCGCCACCGAGCTGCCACTCACCGCGAACAGCCGCCGCCAAGTCGTCTCGCTCCACCGGATCCTGCGCGGCCCTCTGCGGGAGCGGAGTCCGGTCGTGGTCTCGAGCCCGAGGCTTCGGGTGGTGGAGACGGCGCGGCTGGCGTTGCCGGACGCGCACGCCGTCATCGACCCCCTGCTGTCGGAGTTCGACTGCGGCAGCGATGAAGGGCTCACTCCGACCGAGGTGGCGCGCCGGCGCCCGGGCTGGGGCATCTGGAACGACCGTTGCCCGGACGGCGAGTCGGTCGAGGAGGTCGGAGCCCGAGGCGGGCACTTCCTCGCGACGTCCGTGACGCACGTCGAGGTGCCGGTCGTGGTGGTGAGCCATGGACACTTCTCGCGGATCCTCGCCGCACGGGCCCTGGGGCTCGATGGTGACCAGGGCCGACTGTTCGCCAGTGCGACGGCGTCGGTCTCCGTGGTCGGGGATCACCACGGCGAGCGCTGCATCGGCCTCTCGAACGCGTCCGCCGACCTCGGGGACGACCTCATCGGCTAGGAGCGGTGGACGACGGGCGGGCGGTGCCGAGCTGCGGGGCGAGCAGTGCCCGTACGTGACGGGCGATCTCGATGTCCTCACGTGCCTCGACCACGAGCACCGCCGGATCGGCATCGACCGGTGACGCGAAACCGTCGCCGTCCACCGCCGTGTTCCTCGGCTCGTCGAGCCGGATGTCGAGGTAGCCGAGTCGGTCACACGTGTCCCTGCGCAGCCGCGAGGACGCTTCACCGGCACCGCCGGTGAACACCAGGGCGTCGAGTCCCTCCATCGCAGCGACCATGGCCGCGACGTTGGTCTGGATCCGGTAGACGTAGACCTCGTAGGCGTTGCGGGCGTCCTCGTCGCCCGCATCGGCGGCACTGATCACCTGCCGGAGATCCCCCGAGGTGCCCGACAGCCCGAGAAGCCCCGACTCGTTTTCGAGCGTCGTCGCGACGTCAGCCGCGGACAGGCCCCGTTGCTGTTGCACCCACAGGACGACGCCCGGATCGACGCTGCCCGAACGCGTGGCCATGACGAGGCCCGCCATCGGGGTGAATCCCATGGTCGTGTCGACCGAGTGCCCGAAAGCCACCGCCGCGAGTGAGGCGCCGCCGCCGATGTGTGCCGTGACCAGCCGGAGCTCGTCGCGCGACCGGCCCAGCAGTTCGCTCGCCCGCTGGCTCGCCCACTCGTGGCTGAGACCGTGGAAGCCGTACCGGCGGATACCCCACTCCTCCCGCCAGGCACGCGGGAGCGCGTAGGTGGCGGCCTTCCGCGGCATGTCGATGTGGAAGCTCGTGTCGAAGCAGGCGACCTGGGGCAGGTCCGGTCGCAGCGTCTGGAGGGCCCGCACCGCCGCCAGGCAGGGAGGATTGTGCAGTGGGGCCAGATCGACCAGTGCCTGCAGCGTCTCGTCGATGGCCTCGTCCAGCACGATGGGCTGCGTGAACGCCGAGCCTCCGTGGACGACGCGATGCCCGGCGGCATCGATCGTCGGACCTTGATCGAGGAAGTCGGCGAGGATCGGACCGAGGTCGTCCGGAGCCACCTTGGGGAGGTTCCGCGTCGCGAGCACCGCGTCGGCGCCGTCCAGCACGCGGAGCTTCAGACTGCTCGATCCGGCGTTGACGACGAGGGTGTTCACGTGTCAACTGTGCCAGAGCCGCGTTCGCAGGGACAGCGCGCCGATCGTCCGTGACTCCGATCGGTGGCGCCCACCATCAGGGCCCGGACTAGGGTCGTTGACGGATCAGCCTTCGACAGTGAGGGTTCTGCAGTGCAGCGACGAGCTGCCCCCGAACGCACCTGTGGAGGCCGTGACACCGTGTCCAACTCCCGCTCCACCGGTGGCGCACCCGCGGGCTCGTGACGGCTGATCCCGCATGATCGGGAGGACCTTCGAGGCGATCGCACTGCGTTGGGAAGGTGCCGCAGCTCTCGACCCTTCCGCGGATGCCTCCGACCTACGGGTGCGCCTCGAGGCGCTCAGCGCCGCAGGGGTCCATGTGGTCCTGGTGGGGGACGGTCCGCCCGAAGACATCGACCGCCGGCTGCAGGCCAGACCGGAAGGCCCCGGCACCCTCCACCTGTGCGGCACGCAGGGCTCGGCCCTGCTCGAGGTGACCGGCACCGGGGTCCGCCCCCTACCCCAGCCCGCGCCATCCGACGACGGGACCCGGGCACCCGAGGGCCCGGCCGGCGCGCTGGGGTGGCTCGCCGCGTACTTCGAGGACCGCGGGATCACCGGGGGACTCACCCTGATCGTCGACCGCGCGTCCGGGGGGGACCGGGCAGAGGACGCCGCCGCTGGCGCGCTGCTCACCGACGTCTTCGCCCGGGCCACGGTCGTCACGGTGGGCGTCGCTCCCGACGGACTGACGGACAGGGTGACCTCCCCCGGAGGCGGCGCGGACCGGGTCGTCTCGGTGCTCGACGAACAACTCGCCCGGCGCGCGGGGCACCGCGTGCCCCAGATCGATCAGGATCCGGCGTGGACCGTCCGACTCCCGGAGGATCGGGACGGCGAGCGGTTGGCGGAGGCGCTCGCCGCACTCGGCAACGGCAGCGTCGGCACCCGGGGCTCCCGGGAGGAGGTGGATCCGGACGCGAGCCCGCTCTTCCTGGCGAACGGGGTCTACGAAGCGGACAGTCACCGTCTGCCCGGGCCGCTGTGGACCGGATTCGACGTCACCGACGGGATCCCTCGGGGCAGAGGACAGCGGTTGCTCGACCTGCGGGGCGGCACCCTGTACCGCTCCGGCGACGGCGCCGACGAGCTCCGTTCCCTCAGGTTCGTCTCCCTCGCGTCACCGGAGACCTTGGCCCTGCGGGCCGAGGGCCCGGAGCTGCTGCTCCATCCGGGCGACCCGCTGCGTCCCCCGTCGGAGCCGGCGGCATTCGAGTCGGAGCGGCACGGCGGGCTGTTCGGCGCGACGACCGGTGACCTCGACGCGGGCATCGCCGTCGCGGCGCGCGACCGGGTCACCGTGTCGGATGGTTGCCGGGTGGTCGAGCGCCTCGCTGCCTGGACCGCGGCTCGGGCCGGTCGAGCCAGGTTGGACGACGCCTACCAGCGACTGGCCGGGGTGGAGGCGCGGGGCTTCGACACCTCGCTCGCCGACCACCGGGAAGCCTGGGCGCGTCGGTGGGCCGACGCCGAGGTGACGATCGACGGCGACCCGGCGGCGGAGCTCGCCTCCCGGTTTGCCGTGTTCCATCTCCTGTCGGCGGCACCGGACCACGGCGAGGCTGCGGTCGGGGCACGAGGACTGACCGGTACGGGCTACGCCGGGCACGTGTTCTGGGATGCGGACGTCTTCGTCCTTCCCGCGTTGGCCGCCATCCGCCCGTCCGCGGCCCGGGCGATGATCGAGTACCGCATCCGACGCCTGCCTGCCGCCCGCGCCGCAGCGCTCGGGCTCGGCCGGGACGGCGCCCGGTTCCCCTGGGAGTCGGCGGGCGACGGAACCGATGTCACCCCGCACCAGGCCATCGGTCCCGACGGTCGTGAGGTCGCCATCATGACGGGTCCGCACGAGGAGCACATCGTCGCCGACGTGGCCTGGGCTGCGGCCCGCTACGCCTCCTGGACGGGCGATAGCGACCTCCTGGCCGGACGTGGACGTCCGCTGCTCGTCGACACGGCCCGCTACTGGGCCAGCCGCGTCGAGACCGACGCCGACGGCAGCGGCCACCTCCGTGGCGTGGTGGGGCCCGACGAATACCACGCGAACGTCGACGACAACGCCTACACGAACGTCATGGCCCGGTGGAACCTCCGCAGGGGAGCCGCCCTCCTCGCAGAGGCCGGTGACGCCGACGGGGCCGCCAGGTGGCTAAATCTCGCGTCGTCACTCGTCGACGGTTGGGACGCCGGTTCGCACCTCTACGAGCAGTTCAGCGGCTACTTCGACCTGGAACCTCTCCTCATGTCCGCGGTCGGCGCACCACCGATCGCCGTCGATATGCTGCTCGGTGCGAAGCGGGTGTCCGGCTCCCAGCTCATCAAACAGGCGGACGTGCTCATGGCCCACCATCTCGTCCCGGACGAGATGGAGCACGGATCCCTCGGGCCCTGCCTGGACTTCTACGAACCGCGCACCGCGCACGGCAGCTCGCTCTCCCCGGCAGTCTCCGCGTCCCTGCTGGCCCGGTCGGGCGACCCGGAACGGGCACTCACCCTGTTCCGCCTGGCGGCCCGACTCGACCTCGACAACACGACCGGAACGACGGCCGACGGCCTCCACCTCGCCACGATGGGAGGGGTGTGGCAGGCCCTGGCGTTCGGGTTCCTGGGCATGGCAGCCAACGACGGCACACTCGTCGTCCGGCCGAGGCTCCCGTCTGCGTGGCACGCGCTTGCGCTCAGACTCCGGTTCGCCGGCCAGCCGATCCGCGTGCGGGCCGAGTCCGACCACGTGACCGTCACCTGCGTGGCTCCCCTGTCCGTCCAGGTCGGCGCCCAGGGATCCACCTGGTGTCGGCCCGGGACCACGTCGATCGCGCTGACCGACCCCCTCGACGCAACGGACAGCACATGAACCTGGTCCTCGCGGCACTCGACGCCTCGCCCTTCGCCCCCACGGTCCTGGCCACCGCGGTCGGCGTCGGTCGCCTGACCGGTGCCGCGGTCGAGGCGATCCACGTCCGGGCGGACCCCGACGAGCCGGTCGACGTGATCGGGTCGGTCGCGGACCGGGCGGGTGTCCGGCTGCGCATCGTCGACGGCGACCCCGGGCGGGCGCTGATCGACACACTGCGCGGGCACGGGACGATCGCGCTCGTCATCGGAGGGCGCGCCCGGTCCCGGCCAGCTGCCCCTCGTACCTGGCACGTGGCCCGGGCCGTCCTCGAGCAGACGAACGCGCCGGTCATCGTGGTGCCGTCCGGCAGCGACGCCCACGACGAGATCCGCCGGCTGCTGGTGCCGCTCGAGGGTTCCGACGTGTCGTCACGATCGGTGCTCGAGCAGCTGGTCCCGCTCGTCGCGTCCGACGTCGAACTGGAGGTCCTCCACGTGTTCACCGTGGCCACGGTCCCGACCATGCTGGACCAGCCCGCCTACGATCTGGACACGCTCGGACGGGAGTTCCTCAGGCGCCACTTCCCCCATCCGTGCAGCATCGAATTTCGGGGCGGTGGAGTCGTCGAGCAGGTTACCCGGGTAGCCGTGGAACACCACATGGACCTCATCGCGCTCAGTTGGTCACAGAGCCCGTCGCCCCTGCACGCGCGGGTGATCCGGGGGGTCTTGGACGACTCGACCCTTCCCGTCCTGCTGCTCCCGGTCCTCCCGCCGGGGGCCACCGCGGCCGGCGCGGATCCAGGCGGCGGCGCGATCGTTGCGGGGGACGCATGAGCGGCCGCCCGGGGCTCGGGCTGCCGGACGGCATGCTGGCCTGCCTGTTCGATGTCGACGGGGTCCTCACCGAGACGGCCACGGTCCACGCTGCAGCGTGGAAGGAGATGTTCGACGTGTTCCTGCGCGCCCGTGCGGACCACGACGGTACGCCGTTCGTCGCCTTCGACGAGGTCGCCGACTACGACCGCTTCGTCGACGGACTTCCGCGGGCGGACGGGACGCGCTCGTTCCTGCAGTCACGGGGGATCGACCTGCCCGAAGGTGCGCCCGACGATCCGGTGGGGACGGCGACGATCCACGGACTCGGCAAGGTGAAGAACGAGATCGTACTGCGCAGGATCCGCGAGGACGGGGTCGAGGCGTATCCCGGATCGGTCCGCTTCGTGCAGGCGGTGCGCGCCGCCGGCCTCCGTCGGGCCGTGGTGTCGTCGAGCGCGAACTGCGCCGCAGTCCTCGAAGCCGCCGGCATCGCCGCGCTGTTCGAGGTCCGCGTCGACGGTACGACGGTCGGTCGGGACCACCTCGCGGGCAAGCCGGCGCCGGACACCTACCTCGCCGCAACGCGTGCACTCGGGGTGGCACCCGACCGGGCCGTGGTCTTCGAGGACGCGCTCGCCGGGGTGGAGGCGGGCCGGGCGGGCCGGTTCGGCTACGTCGTCGGCGTCGACCGGGTCGGCCAGGCCGAGGCGTTGCGCACCCATGGCGCCGATGTCGTCGTGACCGATCTGGCTGAGCTGTTGGGGGCACCGTGATCCGGCACCCGGCCTACCCGGCCGAGCCCTGGTGTCTCCGGGAGACGAGCCTCGACCTCGACGTGCTCGCCCAGAGCGAGTCCCTGTTCGCGCTGTCCAACGGGCACATCGGCTGGAGGGGCAATCTCGACGAGGGTGAGCCGTACGGACTGCCGGGTACCTATCTGAACGGCGTGTACGAGACCAGGCCGCTCCCCTACGCCGAGGCCGGCTACGGCTTTCCCGAGGCCGGCCAGACGGTCATCAACCTCACCAACGGGAAGTTGATCCGCCTCCTCGTCGACGACCAGGCCTTCGACATCCGCTCCGGCGAGGTCCGCTCCCACGAACGGCTCCTGGACTTCCGATCCGGGCTGCTGGAGCGTGCCGTCGAATGGGTCTCCCCGGACGGTCACGCCGTCGACGTGCGGTCCACGCGCCTGGTGTCGCTCGTGCAGCGATCGGTGGCGGCCATCTCCTATGAGGTCACCGCGCTCGACGCCGCGATGCGAGTGGTGATCCAGTCCGAGCTCGTGGCGAACGAGCCACTCCCCTGGGAAGGTGGCGATCCTCGGGTGGCCGCGGCGCTCGAGGAGCCCTTGTGCTCACAGGCTCACGCGACCAGCGCGACCGGTGCCTCGCTCTCACACTCGACGAGGACGAGCGACCTCCGCCTGGCGACGGCGATGGACCACCTGGTCGACGGCCCGCCCTCGGTGCAGCTGACGACGGAGAGCTTCCCGGACATCGGACGGGTGACGATCACTGCCGCGCTCGAAATCGGGGAGCGGCTCCGGATCGTGAAGTTCGTCGCTTACGGCTGGTCGGGAGAGCGCTCAGAGTCAGCGGTCCGGGACCAGGTCGCCGCCGCCCTCGTCGTCGCGACCCAGACCGGCTGGGACGGGTTGGTGTCCGAGCAACGCGCCTATCTCGATCACTTCTGGGAGCGATCCGACGTCGAGGTCGACGGCGACCCCGAGATCCAGCAGGCCGCACGGTTCTCGCTCTTCCACGTCCTCCAGGCGGGCGGACGCGCCGAGGGGAGCGCCATTCCCGCAAAGGGTCTGACCGGTCCGGGCTACGACGGCCACACCTTCTGGGACACCGAGACCTTCATCCTGCCGGTCCTCACGTACACCGCGCCCGAGGCCGTCGCCCACGCGCTCCGCTGGCGCCACAGCACCCTTCCGTTGGCCAGAGCGCGCGCCACCCAACTCGGGCTGGCGGGTGCGGTCTTCCCGTGGCGGACCATCGCCGGGGCGGAGTGTTCGGGCTACTGGCCGGCGGGAACTGCGGCCTTCCACATCGGGGCGGACATCGCCGCCGCAGTGATCCGCTACATCGAGGTGACCGGGGACGAGGAATTCGAGAAAGGTGAAGGGCTCGAGCTGCTGGTGGAGACGGCACGGATGTGGAGCTCGCTCGGGCACCACGACGCCCATGGCCGGTTCCGGATCGACGGGGTCACCGGCCCGGACGAGTACTCGGCCGTGGCCGACAACAACGTCTACACGAACCTGATGGCACAGCAGAACCTCGCGCTCGCGGCGGAGCTCGCGCAGCGGCATCCGGGCGCCACGCGCCGGCTGGGAATCGACGAGGAGGAGACGGCGGCGTGGCGGGACGCGGCGCGCGCGATGTTCATCCCCTACGACGAGTTCCTGAAGGTCCATCCCCAGTCCGAGGGCTTCACGAGCCATGACGTCTGGGACTTCGACGCCACCGCTCCCGGGCAGTACCCGTTGCTCCTGCACTTCCCCTACTTCGACCTCTACCGTAAACAGGTGGTGAAGCAGGCCGACCTCGTGCTGGCGATGCATCTCCGTGGGGACGCCTTCACGGCAGAGGAGAAGGTCCGCAACTTCGCGTACTACGAGGCACTGACCGTACGGGACTCCTCGCTCTCCGCGGCGACCCAGGCCGTGATCGCCGCCGAGGTCGGTCATCTCGACCTCGCCCACGACTATCTGGCCGAGGCCGCACTCATGGATCTGGCCGATCTCGAGCACAACACCCGCGACGGACTGCACATCGCCGCGCTCGCCGGGACCTGGATCGCGCTCGTCGCCGGGCTGGGCGGCATGCGCGAGCGCGACGGGAACCTGCACTTCGCGCCCCGGCTACCGGAGGGCATCAGCCGACTCGCCTTTGCGCTCTCGGTGCGACAGCGACGGCTCCGCGTCACGGTCACACCGGAGCACACCGAGTACCAGCTCCGGGAGGGCGACCCGCTGCGGATCGTCCATGACGGTGAGGACGTCAGCGTCTCCACCGACGCGGTGGTGCGTCGTCCCACCGGAAGGACGCCGCCGTCCGAGCCACCGGTCCAACCGCTGGGCCGAGCGCCGATACGCACGCGCGGCGGTCCCTGACGGGTACGCACCCTCGCCGGTCGGCGGAGGGGGCGTCAGCTTCTTGCCGGTGTCCCGGTGTCGGGACGCTCGCCGTTCTCGACCAGATCGAGGGCGACCTCCCGGAGCTTGACGTTGAGATGCTGGGACGCCTGACGCAGGACGTCGAAGGCCTGGTCGGCGGTGATCCGTTCCCGTTCCATCAGGATGCCCTGCGCCTGGCCGATGAGCTCCCGGGTGACGAGGGCGGCCTGGAGGTTCTCCGCTCGACGGTCCTCGCTCTCGTGATCGCGGGCGACGGCGAGTGCGAAGCCTGCCATCGAGGCCAGCAGGAGTCCCCGCGCCCGGTCCATGACGCCGAACGCGTCCGGGAGGCGCGCATAGAGGATCAACGCTCCCACCGTGGCGCTACCGGCCAGGGGCAGTGCGAGTGCGCTCCGCACCCCGAGCTCCGCCGCCGTCGGACCGAAGGCGGGCCAGCGGGGGTCGTCGCCGAGTTCCCCGGCGTAGAAGGGGACGCTGTGCCCGATCGCATCGAGTCCGGGACCCTCCTTGCTCCGCAGCTGGCCCGCATCGGCCCCGGCGGCCACGGCATCGGAGCTCGCACGGGCGACGATGGTCCCGTCGTCGACGAGGAGCACGCTCGCGGACTCGCAGGACTCCACGGTGGCGATCGACAGGGCGATGGCTCGGTGCAGACTGTCCTGGACGCTGCTCGAACGCAGGAGATCGTGGGCGATATCGGTGAATTCGACGGCCGCCTCGATCGTCGCGTGCTCAGCGGCGCTGGCGTCTCGTGCAGTGGCCTCCACGGTGCCTCACTCGGTCGTCCTCCGGGGAATAGTGACACGGATCGCGTGATGCACCTCAATTCGCGGGTCCCGGTCGCGGGTGGACGCACCTGCCCGCAGCGCCTCCGGTCGTGACCAGGACGACGGAAGATCCATGACGGCTCCGTGGCCGCGGTGCGGTCGGATCAGGCCTCGTCACCCGACGGTGCCCGGAGGTCCGTCCGGGACAACTCCAGGAACCGGGACGCGGCGGGCGAGAGCACGCCGGGGCGGTGGACGAGCGCCAGCCTGCGGACCGCGGGCGGGTCAGGCTGGGAGATCACGGCGCCGAACTGTGCGGCGGATCGGGCGACCGCTTCGGGGACCAATGCGGTACCGGCACCCGCTAGGACGAGGGGGACGATGGCCTCACGTTGCGCCGTGACCACCGCCAGGACCGGCCCGACTCCTCGGGCCTCGAACAGTTCATCGAGGAGTCGTCGGGTCGACGTCCCCTCGGGAGCCGCCACGAACGGGGTGTCCTCCGGCAGGCCCCCGGCTGTGTCGGCGCCTCGGGTGACGTGGGTGCCGGGGGGATGGATGAACACCAGTGACTGTGCGCCGAGATCGATGGACGCGAGCGACTCCGGTACGTGGCGCGCATCGGTGAGACCCAGTTCGCTGGTTGCCCCTTCCACCAGATCGAACAGCTCCTGCGTACTCTCGGGCGCGGCCAGGTCGACCCGTACGCCCGGATGGTGGCGGCGGAACCGTCCCACCAGGCCCGAGAGGGGGTCGGTGGCCAGGGTGGGCAGGCTGCACACGCTGAGCGATCCGGCCAGGACGCCGGACACCGCGGCGACCGCGGCGCGGCCCGTCTCGATATCCCGAAGTGCCTGACGGGCTGGTTCGAGCAGGGCGGTACCTGCAGCAGTCAGCCGAACGGCGCGACCGGTGCGACTGAACAGCGGGGTGCCGAGCTCCCGCTCGAGCTCCTTCACCGCGAGCGAGAGGGCTGGCTGGGACACGAAGACCGCCTTGGACGCCGCAGTGAACCCACCGTGGTCGACGACCGCGACGAAGTGGCGCAGGCGGTTGGTATCCATTTGCTTAGCTTATCGAATCAAGCAGTTATTGCTATTCGACTTCTGAGTCTCCATGGACCAGGTTGGAGCCATGGAGGACGTGGCGATCAGATCCAGTCCCTCGACCGGATGGCAGCGCCTCCTGGTCGAGCCCAGGCGCCCCGATCGGATCAGGAGCCGCCCGGGGGCCTTCTGGCTTGCCGTCGCCGCCGTGTGCATCGGTGCGTTCATGGGGCAGCTCGATTCCAGCATCGTGACGGTCGCGCTCCCGACGCTGCAACGCACGTTCCATGCCAGCGTCGGCGCCGTCACGTGGGTGGGACTCAGCTACCTCCTCGTCCTGGTCGCAACCGTGGTGGCCGTCGGTCGCTTCGCGGACATGTGGGGTCGCAAGCTCCTCTACGTGTACGGGTTCGGCATCTTCATCGTCGGCTCCGCACTGTGCGGACTGGCCCCGGACCTGGGGTGGCTCATCGGTTTCCGGGCCCTCCAGGCCGTCGGGGCCGCGCTCCTGCAGGCCAACAGCGTTGCGATCATCGTGCTCGCCGTGCCGAGACCAGCGCTCGGACGAGCCATCGGGATCCAGGGTGCCGCCCAGGCGATCGGCCTGGCGCTCGGACCGACGGTGGGCGGCTTCCTCCTGGCCGCCGGAGGATGGCGGCTCATCTTCTACGTGAACGTGCCGTTCGGCCTCCTCGGCATGATCGCCGGCGTGCTCCTGATCCCACGCAGTCGGAATCTCCAGGAGCCGACACCGTTCGACTGGTCGGGCTTCGCCGTGTTCTTCCCCGCCGTGGTGGCCCTCTTCGCCGCGATCTCCTTCGGGAATGCCCGCGGCTGGACCTCGCCGGTCATCATCGGGCTCCTGGTGGGTGGATCGGTGCTCATCGGCGCATTCCTCCTGCATGAGCGACGCAGCGAGCACCCGATGCTCGACCTCGGGCTCTTCCGGCGACCGCGCTTCAGTGCCGGGATCACCAGCGGGCTGCTGTCCTACCTGGTGATGTTCGGCGTACTGTTCCTCGTGCCCTTCGACCTCGAGCGCGCCGTGGGACTCGACTCGGGACGCTCCGGGCTCGAGCTGATGGTCATGCCGGTCGCCCTCGGAGTGACGGCCCCGTTCGCCGGCCGGCTCGCGGATCACATCGGAGCGCGCGCGTTGACGGTGGGCGGGATGACCTGCGTCGCAGGCGGACTGGTCGTCCTTGCGGCCCTCCGGCCGGCAACCTGGCTCTTCCTCGTGCTGCTGGCGATCGTCGGCGTCGGAATGGGAGCATTCACCCCGCCGAACAACGCAACGATCATGGGCTCCGTCAACTCCAGCCAGGCCGGCGTGGCCTCAGGTGTGCTGAACATGACCCGCGGCATGGGGACGGCGCTCGGCCTGGCGGTGACCGGTGTGGTCTTCGACGCGTCCGGAGGCGGCTCGACCTCGCCGGATGTGGTCGCTCATGCCTTTTCGATCACCTGCCTGGTGCTCGCCGGGTTGGCCATGATCGCCGGCGTGGTGGCCGCTACCTCGGAAGGCGGACCGGTCACCGTGCGTGCCATGGATGCGGTCGAGTGAAGGCTGCCGACGACTCGAGCCGCCGACCAGCAGCCGCTTCCCCACCGTGAGTTCGCTCCGCACCGGAACGGCGCCACGCACCACAGCAGGGGTAGCGCCGTCCGGTGCACTCCCGGATTCGGAGTCGACCTAGAGTTCCGTACAGATCCACTCAACGTCGGGAGCTCGTATGGAATCCGCCAAGGCCCACCAGCTGCTGGATGCAGAGCGCCTCCGTGTCGAGCGACTGCTCACCGAGATGGACGAGGACACCGGTGATGACCGGGTTGCCGCCAACGCACCCGGGGACATGTTCGACTCCGCCGAGCCGCTCACCCGGGAAGGCACCGACGACTCGATCAGAGCCGAGCTCCGTGAGCGGTTGGCCGCCATCGACCGGGCGGAACAGCGGCTCGCGGACGGCAGTTTCGGGTTCTCGCTCCGGAGCGGACAACCGATCCCCGACGATCGCCTCGAGGCCGACCCCGCCGCGGAGTCGACCGTCGACGAGGCCCGGGGGACCGCCTGAGCCGACCCACCCGTCTCGTCCGTGGGGCCGGAGGTTGTGCAGCGGCAAACCGGTAGCGTCGGAACGACAGGACGCTCGAGAGGAGCCGAACATGGCCAAGACGGTCTACACAGCCCAGGCCCACGTCACGGGTGGCCGTGACCAGGGCCATGGTGCGACCGGTGACGGAGCATTGGACGTCCAGCTCCGTACCCCGGTGGAGATGGGCGGTGACGGTGGGGGAACGAACCCCGAGCAGCTGTTCGCCGTGGGCTACGCCGCGTGCTTCGAAGGCGCACTGGGCGTCGTGGGACGTCGGGAGCACACTGACCTCGGCGTCGTGTCCATCGACTCCGAGGTGAGCCTGGTGACCACCGAGACCCGGGGGTTCACGGTGGCGGTGGGACTCGACGTGTCGCTCCCGGGCATCACCGATCCCGAGCGGGCCGTATCGATCGTGGCTGCGGCCCACGAGGTCTGCCCGTACTCGAATGCGACCCGGGGCAACATCGACGTGCGCCTCACGGCGAACGGGCATGCGGTGCAGACACTCGAGCCCGGATCCGACTGATCGACGGGATGAGCGGGGACGAGGAGCCGACGATGCATGCGAGAGGTGACGAGGTCGCGCCCACCGGTCACACCCCCGAGGGGGGCGTCCTCGTCGGCGACGGCCACGCCCGAAGGAACCTGGTCCTCTTCGAGGATCCACAGTGCCCGTACTGTCGCCAGTTCGAAGAGGTCAACGGGCCGGTCATCGCGGCAGCGGTTGCCACTGGTGACCTGGCCGTGGAGTACCGCATGCGCTGCTTCCTGGGCCCCGAGTCGGTGCGTGCGGACAATGCGCTCGCGCTGGCCGCAGAGGCCGGCCGGTTCGACGAACTTCGCCGGGCACTCTTCGCGGCACAGCCGCCGGAAGGAACCGGCGGATTCACGACACAGGACCTCCTGGAGCTCGGTGCACGGGTCGGACTGACCGGCACGGACTTCACCGGGGGAGTCCACGAGACCAGATACGAGCGGTGGGTGCTGGGACGTGAGTCGCTCTTCCAGGCGCAGGACCCGCAGGGGACTCCTGCCGCCTGGCTCGACGGTGACCCGATCGACTCGAGGGCGCTCTTCGACAACCAGGAGTTCGAACGCCGGCTGCGCGGCTGACCGGCGCCCTGCGGACCTTCCCGCGCCTGCTGCGCCTTCCGGTGATCCTCCCGGCGAGGTTCAGTGGGAGGCGGTCGACAACCGGAGTTGGTCCCAGAGGAACGGACCGAGCACGCTCGTCCACCACTGCCCCCCGACACTGAGCGACGTCGTGTGCCCGGTACCGGACTGCACGACCTCGTAACAGGCGTCGCCCGCCACCCGGAGGGCATCGCACGTCTCGAACGCGTAGGCCGCGGTGATGTGACTGGCGGTGTCGTAGGCGTACATGAACATCAGCGACGGCGCCTCGGTGTCCGTGAGCGTCAGCTCGGGAAGGGCGGGGGTGAGGAAGGCGCCCGTCGAGACGGCGGCCGCGACCGAGGGCGAGAAATCGGAGAGCGGCCCGGTGGAGGGGATGTCGGCCCCCACCGCGCTGGCCAGGGCGAGCGCGCCGCCTGCGGAGTTGCCCAGTACGGCGACGCGTGCCGGGTCGACCCCGTAGGTGGCGGCGTTGGCCTTGAGGAACCGCACGGACTGCTGCGCATCGAGGGTGGCCGCGGCGGCCAGGACCGGTGCATTGGCATTGCCGGCATTGACTAGGGCGGCCAGCCGGTAGTCGATCGCCACTCCGACGTAGCCGTACTCGGCGCACAGCTGCGCGTCCCCGTCCTCGTCGGTGCGGCTACCACCGACGAATGCACCACCGTGGATCTCGATGATCGTCGGTCGTGGGGCCGTGGCGGCATCCGGCGGCACGAAGATGTCCATGAGGAGCGGTGCAACCACACCGTCCGCGTTCGGCGCCGACGAGTACTGCACCGTGTACTCGGTGACCTGGCTGGCGCTGTACTGCGGGGTCGCGTAGAGGCCGGAGGTGGGCATTCCCGGCGGTGCTGCGAGCACCTGCAACGACAGGGTCGCCGTCCCCGAGGCCGGTGTCGCCGGCTGCAATTTGCTCTTGGCTCCGACCGCCTGCACGGTGAACGTGGAGATCCCGGACACCTTCGGCGTACCCGAGATCGTCCCGGTGGACGACTTCAGATGGAGTCCGGTGGGAAGCGCACCGCTGACGACGGACCACTTGTACGGCGCATACCCACCTGTCGCCGTCACCACGGCCGAGTACGGCGCCTTGACCGACCCTGGTGGCAGTCCCGTCGAGTTCACGGACACGCTGTCGATGGCCTGTTCGAACGCCGTCGCCAGCTCCGCATAGCCCTGGTCGTCCGGTTGGATGCTCCCCGGCGACGTGCACGCGTCGGTCCACTGGCACACCGTCGCCACATCCTGGGGCACGTTGGCGCCGTCATAGGTGCCGACCGGATCGGTGTCATCCGTCTCGAAGAGCGAGGACGGGTCGGCCGTCGAAGCGCCGGCTGCTGCGTAGATCTGGCCGAGCAGGGTATTCAGCTGGTCCGTGCTGGTGATGCTCTGGGTGGCGGCGGCCTGCCCGGCGGCCCCCGTCAACCATGAGGCCAGGAACGGGTCGTAGTAGTTCATGCCGACGATGGGCACCCCGGGACCGGCCGCCTCCAGTGCGGCCAACTCCCGGGGGAGTTCGTCTGAGATCTGGCTGTTCGCTCCCGCTGCGCATGTGGCGTCGAGCCCGCTGGACGTCTGGCACGCTGCGACGTCGTCGGCCCCGATGTCGATCGTCACGAAGGCCACCTGGCGCGGATGTGCCCGCAGGAAGGCGACGGCATCGCCGAGCTGCGTACCCGTCGTGTACGAACAGCCCGGGCCGTCGGCCATCGACACCGTCGTCGCTCCCCCGCACCCCAGGTCGACGACCTGCAGGTTCGGGTACCTGGTCGCCTCGTGCACCGCGACCAGGTTCACGTAGTCGGCGGCTCCCGAGCTGGCGCCGATACCCGTGGCGAGCCAGTCCCCGAGCGCCAATTCGTAGTGCGGAAGCGGCGCCTTGGCCGCCGGGGCGGCGGATGCAGCGGACACCCCCGCCGCCATGCTCGCCAGCAGGCAGCCGATGGCCACCGACACGACGCCCACGGACCGCGCCAGCTTCGTACGAGTAGTCATCCGTCCCCCCCCCAGTCGTGCGCCGCCAGATGCCCCGGAGGACGGTTGGACGACCCAGTTGCCGACGGCTGCACGTTATCGGAACCACCTGTTGCACACCGACTGTCCGGTGGGCGCCGACTCCGCCTGCTTGCCATACTCATCCCCATGCGATGGCCCTAGGGATTCCCGTGGGGCACCGGTGCGTCGTCGACCCAGTGCGAGGGCGCCGCACCCGCCTCGGACCGGTGGGACTGGGAGCGGTCGGGCCGCGCTCCCCTCTCGGGTGAGGGCAACGGGTTCGCCACCCGGTATGCGGAGGACTTCGCCCTGCTCGCCGACCTCGGGCTGGTCCACCACCGCCTGTCGCTCGAGTGGGCCCGCCTCGAGGCCGGGCCGGGCAACCACGACCGGGCCGCCGTGCGGCACTACCGTGACGTGCTCTCGGCCGCCCGCGATCCCGGGATCTCGCCCTGGGTGAGCCTCCACCACTTCACGCTCCCCCCTCGGTTCCTGGCCTCCGGCGGGTTCCTCGTCGACTTCTACTGGGCCCCCTGGATCGGACTCTTCCGCGACGGCGTCCTGACCGTCCCCGGCCGCGACCCGGTCGAGCGGCCCGACCTGGTCGGGTTCGTGGACATGATGGGGTTCCCGTACTCCGGCACCATGGGCGTCCGCGCCGGACGGCTCAACGTCCATCCACCCGTCGCGCCGCGCTCACCTCTCGGCTACGGCATCTGGGCCGACGGTCTCGACCTCGTGCTCGACAGGATCCGCCAGGAGCTGCCCGACGTACCGGTCCTCGTCGCCGAGTACGGCATCGGTACCGACGATGACGCCGCGCGGTCGGCCTACCTCGAACAGGGCCTGGCCGTGGTCCACGACGCCATCGGACGCGGCATCGACGTGCGGGGGCTGTTCCACTGGACCACGGTGGACAACTACGAATGGCTCCACGGTTTCGACGTGTCCTTCGGGATCATCGACCGCGTCCGGAACATCCGCGACAGCGCACAGATCCTCGCCTGTGTGGCGACGGACTGACCACCCCACATCCCGGCGGAGTGGCTGCGACTGCCTCCACCGTCCGCATCTGACGCGACGCCGACCCGTCGAACGCCTAGCCGCGCTCCTCGACCCGTCCGTCGGCGTGTCGGGCGAACCGCCCGGCGTCGCGCGGTTGCACGGGATCATCGGTCGGCCACGGCCAACCCCCGAAGCCCGTCGTCTGGTAGTCCGTGATGGCACGCTCGATGCCGTCCCGGTCGTTCAGGACGAAGGGGCCGTACTGCGCTACCGGCTCGCCGATGGGACGACCCTGCAGGACGAGCACCTCCGCCCCGGGTGATCCGCCCGACACCGTCACGGGTTCGTCGGGGCGGACGACGACCCCGGTCGATGCCGTGACCTCGTGCTCCCCCACCGACATCGACCCCTCGAACACGTAGAGGGTCCGGACCGTCTCAGCCGACGCGGCCGGGGGGAGCGTCCAGCTGGCGAACGGGTCGAGCACGAGGTGCCAGATGGCGAGGTCGGATCCGGGACGTGAGCCGTAGGAGTCGGGCGGCGGCGTGAGCGGCTCGGCGCCCTCGATCCGACCCGCGATCACGGTCAGCTCACCCCGGCGCCCCTCGTCGTCGTGACGGGTCAGCCGTGGGATGTCCTCGCTCCACTGCATCGTGAAGTACGGGTCGACCATCTTGTCCGCGGCCGGCAGGTTGAGCCAGATCTGGAACAGCTCGGTCGTGTTCGGTCCGCTGCGGTCGAGCAGGGGGAACATCTCACAGTGGACGATGCCCGCACCCGCGGTGAGCCACTGCACGTCGCCTCGGCCGAACCGCGCCGTGGCACCCAGGGAGTCCGAGTGGTCGATGAGACCCTGGCGCACGAACGTCACCGTCTCGAAGCCCCGGTGCGGGTGCTGCGGGAACCCCGGGACGACACTGCCGTGATACATACTCCACCCGTCACTTCCCGAGAAGTCCATGCCCAGGTCGCGGGCCTCGAGGTCGGCGTCCGGACCCAGGTGCTCGTTGGCCTCCGGATAGCGGTCGAGGTGGTGGACGCAGAACAGGAACGGGTCCACCGTCACCCACTGCGTGCCGAGGGCGACGGTCCGCAGCACAGGGTCTCGCACGTCGTCGAGCCTATCGACCACCGGTCACGCCCCCGCCTTCGGGTGCCCGGCGCGGTGCGGCTGGATGGCTCCGGCCGGCACGGTGCCCAGACGACCACGCTGGTAGTCCTCGAAGGCCTCGCGGATCTCGGCGTCCGTGCTCATCACGAACGGTCCGTACTGGACCACCGGCTCCCGCAGTGGCACGCCGCCGATCAGGAACACCTCGAGGTTCTCGGTGCGCGAGTCCTGCGTCGCGTCGGCCTCGAGGCGGACCGTGTCGCCGTCGACGAGCACCGCCAGTTGACCGGTGTGGATGGGGCGGCCGTCGGCACCGACGGTGCCGGAGCCTGCCAGGACGTAGGCGAGGGCGTTGAAGTCGGTGCGCCACGGGATGTCCGCCCGGGCGCCCGGGGCGACGGTCACGTGCGCGATGGCCAGGGGGGTGTGGGAGATCCCAGGTCCCTGGTGGCCGTCGATCGCACCGGCCAGGATGCGCACGAGCGTGCCGCCGTCGGACGTCGTGACCATGGCGGAGTCCGAGCCCTGGAGGTCCTGGTACTGAGGGGCGATGCGCTTCTTCGCTATGGGCAGGTTGATCCACAGCTGCACTCCGTGGAACAGCCCGCCGGACTCCACCAGGTCGGCGGGAGGCGTTTCGATGTGGAGAATGCCGTCACCCGCCGTCATGTACTGGGTGCCACCATCCAGGATGGTCCCCCCACCGTGGTTCGAGTCCTCGTGGATGAACCGGCCGTCGATGAGGTAGGTGAAGGTCTCGAAGCCGCGGTGCGGGTGCCACGGCGTACCCTTGGGCTCGCCGGCGGCATAGTCGACCTCTCCCATCTGGTCCATGTGGACGAAGGGGTCGAGGTCCGTCGTGGTGACGCCGGCGAACGCTCGCCGGACCGGGAACCCCTCGCCTTCGAGGCCGACGGGTGCCGATGTCAACGACTTGACGCTGCGGGGCCTGGCGTCCGGTGACGGGGTCATGCGGGGGAGGGTCAGGGTGTCTGCGGTGGGTGCTGGCATGGTGCGCTCCTTTGGGTGCGTGCGATCAGGACGTAGGTCGAGGGACGGTCAGAGGCCGAACTCGGCGCGGCGATCGGCCGGGACGAGGTCGAGGTAGGTGTCGGGATGCCTGCCGATGAACGAGGCGACATACGGGCAGTACGGGAGGACGGCCAGGCGGCGGGCCCGGGCGTCGTCGAGGATGCCCTCCGTCAACTGCCGGGCGGCACCCGTTCCTTCGAATCCCTCGAGCGCCTCGGTGTGGTTGAACGAGATCACCCCGGGCTCGAGCGTGTACGCCTCGATTGCCGCCAGTGCGCCGTCGATGCGGAGCTCGTAGCGGGCCGCATCCGTGTCGTTGGTCAGTGTCGTGGTCACGTCCGCTCCTCTCGATCGGTTCGATGTGGCGTCCGCTGGCTCGTTTCCAGCAAGGTCAGTGATGTATCACCTAGTATACGACAACTGCGTGATACGTCAATCACTTGGCTACACTGGATCCGATGACGGACCCCATCCACTGGCTCGACGAGGAAGACATGGTCACGTGGCTGTCCTGGCTGCGCCTCAGCACCGAACTGCCCGGTGCCTTGAACCGCCAGCTCCAGGCGGAGTCGGACCTGACGCTCCAGGACTACGACGTCCTGGTGCAGCTGTCGGAGGCCCCCCGGGGTCGGCTGAGGATCAGCGCGCTGGCCCGGGCCATCCACTGGGAGCGGAGCCGTCTGTCCCACCACGTGAAGCGTATGGAGTCACGCGGCCTGGTCGTCCGGATCGCGTGCGACGACGATGGACGAGGCAACTTCGTCGCCGTGACCCCCGCCGGCTCGGCTGCGCTCGACCAGTCGTCACCCGGACATGTCCGGACGGTCCAGGACCTCTTCTTCGGGGGTCTGGACCAGGAGGAGAAGCGGGAGCTGGGCCAGCTGACCGACAAGATGCTGGCCCGGATCCAGGCGGCGCTGCCCCAGTCCGACGCGAAGGCGCGGGCCCGGGAGGACGTTCCACTGAGCTGAGCTGAGCGGGTAGGCGGCCGGCGTGCCGGTGCTCACCCGTCCGTCGGCACCGGAAGCAGCGTTCCCACCACGCCCCGCAGCATGTCGGCGAACTGCTCGGTCGGGATCGAGGCGAACACGTCACCCGAGAACTCGAGCGCCCCGACGACGGCGCCGATGGCGCACGCCATCCGCACCCGGGTCTCGGCCGGCAGCTCTTCGTTGGCGAGTGCCGCACGCAGACGTTCCTGGATGTCCTCGTGGGCGGTGCCCTCGATGCTCCGATGGAGCTCCTCGATGGCGGCCCGGTTCCGCTCGTGGAGGATGAACAGCGCCCGTTGCTGCAGCATCTGGTCGACCAGCCCGTCGAGGAGGCGCGCCCACGACTCCGGCGATGCGTCGTCGCCCATGGCGTCGAGGGCCTCGCGGCCGAACTCGTGGAGCCGCATGTGGAGGGCCATGAGGATGTCGGCCTTGCTGGCGAAGTGGTAGTAGATCGCCGCCTTGGTGAACCCGAGCCCGTCGGCGATCTCCCGGAGCGACGTCTTGTCGTAGCCCTGGGCGGTGAACAGCTCGAGTGAGATGTCGAGGATGCGCTCCCGGGTCGAGGCCCCCTTCGCATCGCCGGTGCCGTCCCGTTCGGTCGGCTCTGCTGCGATGTCCGGGATGACTGCCATGGTCGGATTCTACTTGACGACCGGTAGGACCACACCTACCATGCGTCTGTCCATGTACTTGCTGACCGACCGGTAAGGAGCCATCGTGCCCGATCAGGCCACCATCAGGGCGGAAGGCCTCACCAAGCGTTACGGCGACACGGTCGCGCTGGCCGGGGTCGACCTCGAGGTGCCGGCAGGGTCGATCCTCGCCGTCCTGGGACCGAACGGCGCCGGCAAGACCACCGCCGTCCGCATCCTGACCACACTGACGGCACCCGACGGAGGTCGCGCCTGGGTGGCGGGGCACGACGTCGTCCGGGACCCCGGCGCCGTGCAGCGCAGCATCGGGGTGACTGCACAGGACGCCACCGTCGACGGCCTGCTCACGGGGCGACAGAACCTGGTCATGATCGGTCGCCTGAGCGGTCTCCGACGTCCCGACGCCAGGCGACGCGCCACCGAGCTCCTGGAGCAGTTCGACCTGACCGATGCCGCCGACCGCGTCCTGACCGGCTACTCCGGCGGGATGCGCCGGCGCCTCGACCTTGCCGCCGGGCTCGTGACGCGCCCACCCGTACTCTTCCTCGATGAGCCCACCACGGGACTTGACCCGACCAGCCGGGTCCGCATGTGGGACGTCATCCGCCAACTGGTGACCGACGGCGTGACGCTGCTGCTCACCACCCAGTACCTCGACGAGGCCGATGAACTGGCCGACCGGATCGTGGTCATCGACCATGGCCGGGTAATCGCCGACGGGACATCGGGAGAGCTCAAGGCGGACACCGGCGGAGCCCGGCTCGAGGTCACCCTCAGCGAGCCCGCGGAGGATGCCGCGGACGCGCTGGCACCGTTTGCGTCCGGTCCCGTCCACGTCAGCCGGGACGGGCGGCGCCTACGGGCACCGGTGCGGACCGGCTCGGGGTTGGCGACCACCGTGGTGCGGGCGCTCGACGTCGCCGGCATCGCAGTCGACGACGTCGAGGTGCACCAGCCGTCACTCGACGACGTGTTCTTCGCACTGACCGGCCACCCGTCCGCCCAGGACGACGACGCGGAACCTGCACTCGACGACGTACACGGAGCACGCGCATGACCTCGACCGTCCTTCCCGCCGACGCCATCGGGCCAACCGACGCCGCTGTCACGGGACCTCGTGCGGACGGGATCGTCCGCAAGGTCTGCGACGTGGTCGCCCTGACCGGCCGCAACATCGTCCACATCGGCCGCGAGCCGGCCCAGCTCTCCGACGTCACGATCCAGCCGGTGCTGTTCACCCTGCTCTTCGTCTACGTGTTCGGTGCGGGCGTGTCGCTGCCCCAGGGTGGGACCTATGCCGACTTCGCCATCGCCGGCCTCCTGGCCCTCAACCTGACGACATCGTCCATCGGCACGGCCGTGGGGCTGAGCACCGACCTCAACACCGGAGTGATCGACCGCTTCCGGACGCTGCCGATGTGGCGCCCGGCCGTGCTCGTCGGTCGGTCCCTGGCGGACCTGTCCACCGCCGTCGTGTGTGCCGCCATCGTGGCCGTGACCGGACTGGTGGTGGGCTGGCGCCCCGGCGGCAGCATGCTGGCGACCGTCGCCGGCTTCGCCATCTTCCTCTTCTTCAGCTACGCCCTGTCCTGGGGCTGCGCCTGCATGGGCATCCTGTCCAAGGGTCCCGAAGCGGCCCAGGGTGTCGGACTGGTCATCCTCTTCCCCCTGGCGATCGTGTCCAACGCGTTGGTCCCCACCCAGCGCATGCCTCCGGTGCTCCGGACGGTCGCCGATTGGAACCCGGTGAGCGCGGTGGCCTCGGCCGCCCGGACCCTCTGGAAGAACCCGAATCCGTCGGCCTCCATCCACAACTGGCCGATGCAGCACCCCATCGTCGCGTCCCTCCTCTGGTCGGTGGGCCTCATCGCCGTGTTCGCTCCACTGGCCACCCACCTCTACCGGCGGCGCACGGCACGCTGACCGACCGGCGAGCGTCGGGCGGGGTCCTGACGCGGGTCGGCCACGCCCGGTCCGGTACCGTGGCCGACAATGGTGGACGACGAGCGGACCCGATGGTTCGGACAGAAGGAGGGGGGCATCGGATTCGGCCCGCTCACCTGGCAGGGCCGCGCCGCGACGTTCCTCTACGTCTTCCTCGTGATCGTGGCTGTCATCATCTACAGCCAACTGTCGCTGACGTTCATGGTGATCGGTCTCTACACGGTGGCGTACCTGCTCCTCGTGGCCTTCACGTCCGACCTGATGGACCACTGGCCGCCCGGACAGTGACCACGGGTCCACCTCGGCACCCTCAGGCGGTGCCACCCGAGGGTGCGCCTCCCGGGGCGCCGATGGCGCCGGGGCTGAACGGCGACCACGAGCCCGTCGACACGTGGTTGCCGGCGTCGACGTCGAGGAGCACCCCGGTGATCGAGGCCGCCTCGTCGGACAACAGGAATGCGGTGGCTGCGGCGATGTCGTCCGGCTCGGTGATCCGACCGAGCAGCAGGTTGGCGCCGGCCGCTGCACCGTCGTCGGACTCCCACATGGGCCGGGTGGTCTCGGAGCGGGTCAGTCCCGGGCTGACGGCATTGACCCGGATGCCACGCGGACCCAGGTCGTTGGCCAGCGTCCGGGTCAGGGCGTTGAGCGCCGACTTCGCTGCCGCGTAGGCGGCCATGACCGGGGTGGTCTTGGCCGGTGAACCGCTCGAGATGTTGACGATGGACCCGCCGGCACCCAGGCCCCGCTCCACCGCCTCCTGGATCAGCGCGACGGTCGGCCAGGTGTTGAGGGTGACCGTGGTGAGGAACTCGTCACGTCCCATCGACAGGGCCGAGCCGACGAACGGTGCTCCCCCGACGGCGTTCACCAGGTGATCGAGTCGGCCGAACCGGTCCAGCGCGGCATCGACGAGGCGCCCGGGGACGCCGTCGTCGCCGGCTGCGCCCGCCACCGCCACCACGACGAGGCCCTCGTCCGTCAGCATCCTGGCCGTGGCCTCCAACCGGGGGGCTTGGCGGGCGTTGATCACCACGCGCGCCCCCTCGCGGGCGAGACGGCGGGCGGTCGCCGTGCCGATGCCGGGGTCGGTCGAGGCCCCGGTCACGATGACGACCCTGCCCTCGAACCGTCGTCCCACTGCTGACCTGGCCACGGTCCGTCCCTCCTGTCGCCGCCAGTCGGTCCGTCGGCGGTGACCACGACGCTAGGCGGTCGACCGGGCCACGTGCCTGGCTGATGCTCCGGCGGCGTCAGGTCGGAACGACGCCCCCGAGTGCGGCCTGCGTCCACGCCGTGACCTCGTCGAGGCCGCCTCGGGCCAACACGTAGCGGTCCGGGCGGACGACGCAGGCCGCCTGCCCGTCGAGTAGCGCTGCCACCTCGGGCACCGCCCGGGCATCGAGCACCGTTCCGTGGGCCTTCCACCAGTCGGCGTCGCGCCAGTCCGGACGCAGCGGTGTGTCGGTGCACAGGAGGAAGCCGGTACCCACCTGGTCATCGAGCCGGACGCCGTCGACACGGGGCTGGGTCGAGAGCTCCCCACCACCGGGCCCGATGCACCGACCCGGCACCAGCGGGGGGACGACGTCGGGGGCCGTGGACTCGCCGCCGTACTCCGCCAGCAGTGCCTCGTCGCGAGCCCGTGCCTCGGTCGGATCGAGCATGCAGATCAGGTGGCCGAAGCCCACCGCGGCATCGATCACGGCGGTGGCGTGCGGCTCCCGTTCGCCCTGATAGGTGTCGAGCAGCCCGTCGTCGGCGGTCGCGTCGAGGACGGCGGCGAGCTTCCATGCCAGATTGGCGGCGTCGCGGAGGCCGGCGCACATGCCCTGGCCCAGGAACGGTGGCGTCTGGTGGGCGGCGTCGCCCGCCAGGAACAGGCGCCGGTCCCGCCAGGCGGCGGCCACCAGACCATGGAAGGTGTAGACGGCGGAGCGCTCGACGGAGGCCCGACCCGGGTCGATCCACGAGGACATCAGGTCGGCGATCACGTCGTCCCGGCGGACGTCCTCCTCGGTCTCCCCCGGCAGCAGCATGAACTCGAAGCGGAACCGGGGCGCCGGCATCGGCACGAGCGTGTGCGGCCGGGCCGGGTCGCACACCTGCAGGCAGCGTGTGGGCAGACCCGGGACGTCATCGGTGAGCACCAGATCGACGACCAGCCAGGACTCTTCGAACCCCGTGTCGCGCAATGCAGTGCCGAGACGCCCCCGGGTGGCCGAACGGGCCCCGTCGCAGCCCACGGCGTAGCGGGCCCGGACGGAACCCCCGTCGTCGAGGTGCACGTCGACCCCGTCGGCATCCTGGGCCATCGCTACCACCTCGACCCCCGTGCGGACGTCGACGTGGAGCGCGCGCACCGCATCCCGCAGGACCGCCTCGAAGGTCGGTTGGTGGAAGAAGACGGAGGACGGCCAGCCGGTCGGGGCCATCGGCGGCACCGTGGCGGACAGCAGGGTCCGGCGATCGGCGGTCAGGAAGGAGATCCCGTCGTTGAGGATGGATCCCTCCAGCACCCGGTCGGCGCAGCCCAACTCCTGGAGGATGCGCAGTGCCCCGTGGTCGCACTGCACGGCGCGTGGCAGCGGGAACACGTCGGTGTCCCGCTCGACCACGACCACCGACAGGCCACGACGGGCGCAGAGTCCTGCAAGCGTGGCCCCGGTGGGCCCGAACCCGACGACCACCACGTCGACGGCGGGGACGGTGCCGCTCATGACGTCCAGCGTGCCCAGCCGTCCTCCATCTCCCCGAGGTCCTCGGGCACGATGAACTCGAGAGGCAGGTTCGGGCCCCACGAATTGGCCACGTGCTCGAAGGAGAACTCGGTGCGACCCTCGGCCTCCCAAGCCTCATCGTCCAGGATCTGGTCCAGGTCGGAGTAGAGCTCGAGGAAGGAACCCGATGGGTCGGACAGGTACCAATAGAAGTTGGACCCGGCGAAGTGGCGACCCATCCCCCACACGTGGCGCTCGGGGTCGAGGCGGTAGAGCGCGGTGGCGGTGTGGCCGACGTGGTCGACGTCGTCGCACTCCCAGGAGTAGTGCTGCAGCAGCGGCACGGCCGACTCGACAACGGCCACGTTGTGGTGGTCGGTCGAGCACCGGAGGAAGGCGATGACCCCGTCCACGGTGTCACTGAGCTTGAAGCCCAGTCCGGTGGTCAGCAACGAGACCGTGGCCGCCAGGTCGGGTGAACCCATGACCAGGTGGCCGAGGCGGCGGGGCGGCCGGGGGCCCTCGAGCACGGCGGGGGCACGGCGGCTGGCGCGCACCACCGACCCCGGGGCGTTCGGCACCACCAGGGCGGGCGGGGCCTGGACCGGCGCGGGGCCGGCGGGGCGCACCTCGAAGCGCACCCGACTCGCCGGGTCGACCACCGACAGCACGCCGTCGACCAGCGTGGCCTCGGCGCCGCCGTCAGCCAGCCGGCCGGCGATCGCGACCAGGTCCGACTCGTCGTGGCAACCGACCGTGACCGAGTCGAGCCGACGGAACGGCCCCTCGGACACTGTCACGGTGCTGCCGCCGTCCGTTCCGGCGAACCCGGACACCGCGTCGCCGGTGAGGCCGAGCTCGGCGTAGAAGGTGGACAGTGCGGTCGGGTCGGGAACTGCGGCGTGGAGCCCGAGGAATCGGTGGAGGCTCATAGCTGGAACGGTCCCTTCCCCGAGACGCAGGTGTTGCGCAGTTGGCCGATGCCTTCGGCCCCCGACACCACGACATCGCCCTCGGTCAGGAATCGCCCACGGGCCATGCCCACCCCGTCGGGCGTGCCCGTGAATATGAGGTCGCCGGGCTCGAGTGGGCAGACGGAAGAGAGGTAGGAGACCAGGGTGGGGATGGCGAAGATCAGGTGCGACGACCGGCTGTCCTGCATCCGCTCACCCGAGACGTCGCACCACAGGGCGATGTCGTCCGGGTCGGCGAAGCCGTCCACCGACACCAGGGCGGGCCCGATGGGTGAGTAGGCGGGGAAGCTCTTGCCCAGACAGAACTGAGGGGGCGTGCCGGTCATCTGCACGAGGCGGTCCGACACGTCCTGACCGAGCGTGAGTCCGGCCAGGACGTCCCACGCCGACTCCCGCGACACGTGACTGCAGGACCGGCCCACGACGGCGACGATCTCGACCTCCCAGTCGACCAGCTCGCCGGACAGCGGGATGTCCGCGGTCGGGCCGGCGATCGAGCTGGGGAACTTGGTGAACGTCAGCGGCGCGGGCGGCGTCTCCATACCGCTCTCCGCCGCGTGGTCGGCGTAGTTGAGCCCGATGGCGAAGACCTGACGGGGACGGGGGACGGGGGCCCCGAGCTCCACATCGGCCACCTGCCCGTCCGGGGTGCCCGATGCGCACCGGTCGGTGAGGACGTGGAGCTCGTCGCTGCGCCCGACGGCCACCATCGGGTCGGCCAGGTCGTCGTCACCCGAGAGGCGGCCCAGATCGAACCAGGCACCGTCCACCTCGAGGGCGGACCTCCCCGAGATGTTGAGCAGTCGGAACATCGAGCCTCCCTGTTATCGGTCGATACTGCAGTATTATCGACCGATATGACGCGTGCAACCGCGACACCGGCCGGTCGCACCCGGCCTCGCAGGGCCTCCGACTCGATCGTCGCCGACCTGCTCGACGCGGCGGCCGTGGAGTTCGCCGCCCACGGCTTCGCGGGCGCTTCCACCCGACGGATCGCCCAGCGGGCCGGAGCCCACCAGCCGCAGATCAACTACCACTTCAACTCCAAGGAGCAGCTGTGGCGGGCGACGGTCGACCACCTGTTCCTCCTGATGGACGACGCGTTACCCGACCGCGGCCGCCTCGGACCGCTCGAGCAGGCCTTCGTCGATCTGCTCCATGCCTTCATCCGGTTCTCGGCCGACCGTCCCGAACTCGATCGGATCATCAACCTCGAGGCCACGGTGCCGTCGGATCGACTCGACTGGCTGGTCGCCACCCACCTGCAGCCCCGCTTCGAGGTCGTGGCCGCCGGATGGCACCAGCTCCGCGCCGAAGGGGTCGGTGCCGATCTCACCGCTGGAGAGGTCTGGGAGCTCATCACCAGCTTCGGTGCCATGCACTTCGCCAACGCTCCCATGCTCTCCCTCCTCGGGATCCACGAAGGGGACGGGCGGTCCGAGTCGGATGCCCATGCCGACCGCCTGCTGGCCGTCCTGCTACCCACGGCCGCCCGTCGGCCAGCGCCCGCTCCCTAGTCACGCCTGCCGGAACGCGTCAGGACCGCGGGCACCAGGATGGCGACGGACGCAACCCCGCCGACCGCGACCCCGACCCCGTGCTCCGTGGAGTTCCAGCCCCCACCCGCGGTGAGCGGTGACGAGGACCCGTGGATTCCGTTCGCCACGTAGATGGCTTGGAGCATCACCGCGGCGCTGCCCGCCACCGCGGCGATGCCGAGGACCAACACGACGGTCGCCGCTGCGCGGCTGCGACCCGTCACCCGGCCGACGACCGCGGCGACCACCGTCGCCAGTCCGATCAGGGCCAGGGCCGCACCGAGCCTGCCACCGCGGACGTCGACGACCCCGACGATGCCGCTGCCCCGAACCGTGGCCCACGGAAGGACGAGCGCCGCCCACGCGAGCACCAGGCCCGCGGGCACCACGGGCCAGAGGATGCGGGCACGCCCCCGGGCGGGAGCACCTCCGCCGGCCGGATCGCCCGCGACTCCCGTGCCGTCCACCGCGCTCCGATCGTTCGTCCTGACCGATCGTACCGCCAGTCGTTCCGCCGACCCGGCGGACGGAGGACCGCGGTCCCGGCGATACGGTGTAGTCGGTGAGCGTGCTCGTCGACCTGCAGGACGTGAGCGTCACCATGGCGGACCGCACGCTGTTCGGGGGGTTGTCGGTGACGATCTCGACCGGCGACCGACTGGGCGTGGTCGGCATCAACGGCACGGGCAAGTCGACACTGCTCCGGGTCCTGGCCGGTCGGCTCGAGCCCGATGCCGGAGCCGTCCGCACCGGACGCGGCGTGCGCGTCGGCTTCCTCGACCAGGCGCCCCGGCTCCCCGCCGGGACCGTGGGGGCCGCAGTCGGGCCGGGATGGGAGGCGGCGGCCGCGCTCGACCGGCTGGAGATGGCCCCCTACGTCGACCGCGACGTGTCCGAGCTGTCCGGTGGGCAGGCCAAGCGCGTCGCACTCGCCCGGGTACTGACCCACCCGAGCGACCTGCTCGTGCTCGACGAACCGACCAACCACCTCGACCTCGGGGCGGTCACGTGGCTCGAGGACTGGCTCGCCGCCTACACCGGCGGACTGGTGATCGTCTCCCACGACCGCTACCTGCTCGACCGGGTCACCACCCGGATGCTCGAGCTCGACCGGGGCGCCTCGTTCGTCCACGAGGGCGGCTATGCCTCCTACCTCGAAGCCCGTGCTGTGCGGGAGGAGCAGGCGGCGTCCGCCGAGGCCACCCGCAAGAACCTCGCCCGCAGTGAGCTGGCGTGGCTCCGCCGTGGCGCCAAGGCCCGCAGTCGGAAGCCCCGCGCCCGCATCACCGCGGCCCGGGCGCTGATCGACGGCCGGCCGGCCGACGCGGCCCGGGCCGGCGACCTCGAGCTCGGTGGGGTCATGGCCCGGTTGGGCGACAAGGTCATCGAGTGCACCGGGGTCGGTGTCACCTACGACGGTGGTGCGCCGGTGCTGTCCGGGGTCGACTTCGTCCTCGGGCCCGGCGACCGGATCGGACTCGTCGGTGCCAACGGCACCGGCAAGTCCTCACTGCTGGACGTGCTCGCCGGCGCGCGGGCGCCGAGTGCCGGGGTCGTGGAGGTCGGACCGACCGTGGTGGTCGGCTACTACGACCAGCACGGCACGGAGCTCGACACGGGCGCCACCGTCCAGGAGGTCGTCGCCGGACCCCTGCGCACGCCGGGGTCGCTGGCCGACGTGGCGCTGATGAAGCGGTTCTGGTTCACCGGCAACCTCCCCTACACCCGGGTCGGCAACCTGTCGGGCGGCGAGCGACGCCGGCTGCAGCTGCTGGCCGTCCTGGCCCGACAGCCCAACGTCCTCCTCCTCGACGAGCCGACCAACGACCTCGACATCGACACCTTGCGGATCCTCGAGGACTTCCTCGACGACTGGCCGGGGACACTCGTCGTCGTGAGCCACGACCGGGCCTTCCTCGACCGAACGATCGAGACGGTGGTGGCCGTCGGTGCCGACGGTGTGACGCCGGTGCCCGGGGGGCTGGCCGGTTGGATGGCCGGTCTGCGGGCCCCGGCGGCCCGCACGCCGACCCGCCGCGCCGACGGGTCAGGACCCGTGACTTCCCCATCGGCCACCTCGGCGGCCACCTCGGCGGCCCCGGGTGGCCCGCCACTCGGCCGGCAGCTGCGTGACACCGAGAAGTTGATGGCCCGGCTGGCGCGCCAGCGCGACAGCCTGCACGACACGTTGGTGTCCACGGCCGGTCACGTCGAGCTCACACGGCTGGGCACCGAGCTGCGGACCGTGCAGGACGAGCTGGACGCGGCGGAGGAGCGCTGGCTCCAACTTGCCGAGGAGATGGACCGGCGTAGCTGACGGACCGGCTCAGACGTGGACGAGGTCGGCGAGCACTCCGGCCAGCACCGCGGCGGGATCGGCGACGGGCCCGATGCTCCGCCAGGCCACGTGGTGATCGGGTCGCACGAGTACCGCTCCCGTCCCGCCGATACCCGAGACGGCATCCCACGCTCCCTCGTGGTCGAGGACATCGATTCCCACCCGCACGACGAGCAGTGGCACGGGGCCGTCGACGAGTACCTCGCCCGCGGCGGCCCACGCACCGGACGAGGTCAACAGCACGAACCGGTCGGGTCGGACCAGGTCGAGCGTGGACACCCGGTCGCCGTGCCACTCGACCCATGCATGGGGGAGCCGTCCGCCCGGACGCGTCGACGGGGCATACTCCCGCACGGGGTTGTCCACCGCGAGCAGTGGGGTTCCGTCGTCGAGTACGGGCCCGGCTCCCGCCTCGTAGGTGAAGCCGAGCTGCAGCCCGAGCATGTCGAAGTGCTCGTCCTGGCCCTGCGTGGCCGTGGCGATGGCCGCCCTCCCCTCGTCGGTGGCCAACGCGGCGTCGAACGCCGTCCGTGACTCCTCCGGCGTGCCGGCCACGCCGCAGGCCACGAAGACGTCGATCATCCGGAGTGCGTTGTCGAGGCTCTTGTCTGCGTTCGACCGGGCGACGGGACGTCGCTCGGATTCATAGGAGTCGAGGAGGTCCGCCCGTGCGGTGCCACGCTCCACCGCGGCCAGCTTCCACACCAGGTTGTGGGCATCGGCCACGCCGGTGTTGAGTCCCAGGCCTCCGGTGGGAGGGAAGCGGTGGGCGGCATCGCCCACCAGGAAGACGCGTCCGTCCCGGTAGCGCTCGGCGATCTGGCACGACATCCGCCACCGACGGACGTGCTCCACTTCGAGGTCCAGGTCCTCCACGCCGGCGGCCGCCCGGAACAGCGCGGCGCAGCGCTCGGGGGTGTAGTCCTCGAACGACTCCGTTGCCGGGTCCCAGTCGTGCATGAACACCCACGTGGACCCGAGGTCGTGGGCCACGAAGACGCCGCGCACCTCCGGGTCCATCGTCCAGTAGAGGGTCGCCGGGCGGTCCCCCACCAGATGGCGGAGGTCGGCGGCGACGTGGATCATGATGAAGTCCTGCAGGACGTCGGGACCTTCCATCGGGATGCCGAGTGCGGCACGGATCCGACTGCCGGCGCCGTCGGCGGCCACCACGTAGTGGGACGACACGGTCCGCTCCCGCCCGGTGGACACGTCGCGCAGGGTGCTCGTGACCCCGTCGGGGCCCTGCACGCTCCCGGCCCACTCGACGCCCTCGGCCAGTCCGTCGACCTCGTCGCGCAGCACGGCCTCGAGCCGGTGTTGGGAGAGGTTGCGGAGCGGCGTCGGCGTGACGACGTCGAGCTCGGCGAGTTCGTGCTGGCGTTCGAACGGGACCCGGCCGAGCTCGTCGCCGACCAGGGTCGTCACCCAGCGGACCCAGGCTCCGTCCTCGGCCGGGGCGCACGCGGCCAGCACGCGGTCCATGTCGACCCCGGCCGACCGGAGGATCTCGAACGTGCGGGCACTGACGACGTGTGCGGCAGGTGCCGCCAGGCCTCCGGTGCGCCGCTCGACGACCACGTGGTCGATGCCCTGTTGGCGGAGCAGCAGCGAACTGACGAGTCCCACCGGACCACCGCCCACCACCAGGACCGTGGTCGAGTCCGGTAGGCCGTCGAGTGCCGGCACGGCCGACGTCACAGCAGTCCCTCGTAGGCGCCACCGTCGAGCTGGAGGTTCTGCCCGGTCAGGTAACCGGACGCGTCGGCGCACAGGAAGGCACAGGCGGCACCGACCTCCTCGGCGCGACCGAGGCGTCCGGCCGGGATCGTCGCTGCCATCTCGGCGTAGGCCTCCTCGAGCGTGATGCCCCGGACCGCCACGGCCAGCTCGGCCATCTGCCGTTGGCGGTCGGTGTCGATGCGTTCCGGCAGCAGGTTGTTGATGGTGACATTGTCGGCCACGACGTCGCGGGCCACGGCCTTCATCACACCGGTGAGTCCGGCCCGGGCGCCGACCGACGGCGTCATCAGGGCGTGGGGGGACTTGACCATGGCGCTGGTGATGTTGACGATCCGGCCGAAGCGGCGGGCCCGCATACCCGGGAGGACCCCCTGGACCAGCTCGATGGCCCCGAGCATGTTGCCCTGGAGCGCACTCGCCCACGCGTCGGACGACACGTCGGTGAACTCCGCCGGAGGCGGCCCGGCGTTGTTGGTGACCAGGATGTCCGGGTCGGGGCAGGCAGCCAGCAGGCGTTGCCGACCGGCACTCGTCGACAGGTCGGCCGCCACTCCCCGGACCTCGACTCCGTGGCGTGCCCCGATGGTGGTGGCCACCTCGGCGACGGTGCCTTCCTCCCGACCGTTGACGACGACGGCGACCCCCTCGGCGGCCAGGGCCTCGGCACAGGCGCGACCCAGGCCCCGGGTCGATCCGCAGACGAGCGCGGTGCGACCCCGGATACCGAGGTCCACCTCAGCGCCCCACGGCCGCCCGGGCGCGGGCGAGCTCGTCGATGTCGGCCGGCAGGAAGAAGTCGGGCGTGGACGGACCGGGTTCCCAGGACGCGATGGTGAACGGGTCCCAGTCGTCGCGCCGTTCCTCGGCCTCCCACGCCGCATCGTCGGTGATCTGGTCCATGTCGCTGAACAGCTCGAACATGCCACCGGCCGGGTCCAGCAGATACCAGAAGAGGTTGGCCCCGAGTACATGACGACCGATGCCGTAGACCGAGGCGTCGGGGCGCTCCGCCACCACCCCCATGCCGGCAAACCCGATGGCGTCGATGTCGTCCATCTCCACTGCATAGTGGTTCATGCATGGGACGGGAGCGGGCATGACCAGGAGGTTGTGATGGTCTGTCGAGCACCGCAGGAAGCAACCGATGCCGTCGCCGATCGTGTCCGACACCTTGAAGCCGAGCCCGTCGCGGTAGAAGGCGACCGTGCCCGCCACGTCGGTGGACCCGAAGACCACGTGCCCGACCCGGCGTGGCGGGCTCGGCTCGGTCCGCACGGCCGCCGTCGACCGGCGGTTGACCCGTTCGAGTCTGCCGGGACCGTTCACCTCACGGGGGCGGGCCGGCGTCAGCGGAGCGGCGGCGCCGACCTCGATCACGACCTCGTGGTCGGCCAGGGGGTCGTGGCAGCGGAGCACCCCGTCGGCCTGGGTCGAGGTGACGCCGAGCCGGTCCAGTGCGTGGGCGATGGTGACGAGGTCGGCCTCGTCCGTGCAGCCCAGCCGGAGCTCGGACACGTGCCGGTAGGCACCCTCGGCCACGCGGAGCTGGGAAGGTCGTTCCGGCGTCCCCAACGTCGAATGGTCGGAACGGCGCAGGCCCAGTCCCTCCCAGAAGGCCACGAGGCCGTCCGGGTCCGGGACGGAGAGCTGTAGGTCCAACAGGTCACACAGTGGCATGGTCGATCGCCTCCCCCACCACAGGGTATTCTTTTATTGGTCGTCTGTCAATCAAGAAGATGCGGCGTCCACGCTGTGTACAGTTGGTCCAGGCGACTGTACCGGGGCGGAAGGGAAATGGGATGGCCACAGCCATGGAACCGGACACCTCCAGGACCACCGAGACGCGCGGTCGCCCACGGATCCGCCAGGACGACGAGATCCTCGACGCGGCCCTGCGGGCCTTCGCGTCGCAGAGCTACGACGCCATGTCGCTCCGATCGCTCAACGCCGAGCTGGGCCTGAGCCACGGCACCATCAGTCAGCGGTTCGGCACCAAGGAGCGGCTCTACTACGCGGCCATCGACAGCGGCTTCACCACGTTCTTCGAGGACATCGACCGTCGGCGCAACGAGGCGCTGGGGTCGATGGCGGACCGGGACGGGGTCGACGACCTGGTCGACCTCCGGGCGACGATCCGCGCCTTCCTCGGCGCCGCCCTCCTGCGCCCCGAGCTCGGTCGGCTGATGAACCAGGAGGGGCTGAACCAGTCGCCCCGGCTCGAGTACATCGTCGCCACTGTCCTGGTGCCCCTGTTCGGCAGCGTCGGGGCGATCCTCGAGCGGCTCCGGGCGTCCGGGCGGATCCATCCGGTGAGTGCCCGGTCGCTCTTCTTCCTCGTCGCCCACGGCGCCGAGGCGCCGTACACGCTGAGCGCGCTGTCGCAGGCGTTCGACCTCATCGACGGCCCGCTCGATCCCGAGCGCCATGCCGACGACGTCACCGACCTCATCATGCGGGGGCTCCTCGTCCCCTGACCGGCCGATCGCGCCGGCCGGCGCCCTCGATGCGCTCTCCTAGAGTGCAGTGACCGCCGCGATCGAGGAGACAGAGGCCATGGGCAAGACCGTCATGATCACCGGGGCAGGATCCGGTTTCGGGAAAGGCACCGCACTGGCGCTGGCCGCACGGGGCCACTCCGTGATCGCCACCACCGAGACCGAGGACCAGGCGGTCGCCCTGCGGGCCGAGGCTCCCGGGGTAACCGTCGAGAAGCTCGACATCACGACCGACGACGTGGACGCCGCCGCGGCGTGGGACCTCGACGTGCTGATCAACAACGCCGGGGCCGGGCAGACGGGGCCGATGGCCGATGTCCCGATCGACCGCGTCCGCAGGCTGTTCGACGTCAATGTGTTCGGGACGCTGGCGGTCACCCAGGCCGTCCTGCCGCGCATGGTGGCGCGCGGGAGCGGACGGATCATCATCATGTCGTCCATTTCCGGCGTGCTGTCGGCACCGGCGTTCGGTCCGTATTCGATGACCAAGCACGCGCTCGAGGCCATGGGCAAGGCCCTGCGCACCGAGCTGGCCGACCAGGGCGTCGATGTCTGCCTCATCAACCCCGGCCCGTACCTGACCGGATTCAACGACCGGATGGCCGATTCGATGTGGGAGTGGTTCGGGTCCGACGCCGTCAACGCCGGCGCGACACCCCTGTTCGAGATGATGCGCGATTTCGTGAAGAACGACCAGAAGGACCCGGTCGAGGTCGTCGACAAGCTGGTCGAGCTCACCGAGGCCGAGACGACCGAGGAGCACAACTTCGTACCGCCGGAACTCGCCGCCTTCATCGGCGGCTGAGCAGCGCACGGGGGCGGAGCTGTTCGTCGGTGGTGCCCGGTGGTCGGGTCGCACCGGCGCGGCCCGGGCGATCCCGACGACCAGCTGGTCCGGCACGGAACCCCTGGTCAGCGGCATTTCCGGAAAAATCGACATTTCTCCGGAAATTCGCTCAAGTTCCGGTCTGGACATGCCGATACGGCGAATGGAGGCCGCCGGAGTCAGCGGCCGATCCACGAACGAGCAGTGACCGGTGGTCGGGTGGTCACGGCGCTGACCAGGCAATTCGGGAATTTCAGCAATTTCTTCGAGAAATTGCTCAAGTTGCCGGGCCGACGTGCCGATAGGGCGTCAGCTGGGGTGTTCCGGCGGGGTTCCGTCGCCGTCGGCGGTGGTCGGCAGCAGCAGGGCGAGTGCCCGCCAGCCGAGCAGTCCGAGGCCCACGAAGGCCAGGGCGACCAGCACGAACGCCGCCACCACCCCCTGGCCCGAGGCCACCCGCAGGACCATCGCCACGGCCACGCAGACCGGCCACACCGTCACGCCGGTCGGCACCAGGGCCGCCGGTGCCCGCCATGCCCGGGCCGCCGCCCATCCCACGGCCAGGCCCACCAGGAACGGCCATGCCGTCCGGGCGATGCCGGGCAGCGTCAGGCCCTCGGTGTGCGACGTGCGGCCGAGGACGACGAAGACCACCACCCATGCCGCATCGAGCAGGCCGGAGGCCGCGGGCCCGACCCGGCTGGTGCGCAGGGCTCCCCCGAACGGGGTCACGCCGGCCACCCCATCGTCCACGTCTCAGGCGTCGGGCAGGCCCGGATGCTGCTTCGCCACGATCGGCAGGAGGATGCGGCGGGGCGACAGCCACCCGACGGCGGCCGAGGCCTTGTTGGGGAGCCCGGGAATGGCCACGGCCTTGTTGTCGTCCATCCCGTCGACACCCACGCGGGCCACCTCGGCGGCCGGCACCCAGAACAGCTTGGGCATGGACGAGGCCATCTCCTTCGGGTCGATGCCCGCAGCTTCGGCGAACCCCGTCTCGACCGGGCCCGGGCACAACGCGGTGACCGACACGCCGTGGGGACGGAGCTCCTCACGGATGGCGTGGCTGTAGGAGAGCACGAACGCCTTGGACCCGCCGTACCCGGCCTGGCCCGGAATCGGCTGGAACGCGGCGGTCGAGGCGACGTTGAGGACGCTGCCGCTCCGACGTTCCACCATGCCCGGCGTGAACAGGACGCACAGGTGGACGACCGCCTCGACATCGGTGCGCACCATGGCGATCTCACGTTCAGGGTCCGCCCGGTACACCGGGCCGAGCGTCGAGAATCCGGCGTTGTTGACCAGTACGCTGACGGTCAGTCCCAACTCCTCGAGTCGGCCGGGAAGGCCGGAGCGCGCCGCGGCGTCCGTCAGGTCGGTCGCCAGCACCTCGACCCGCACCCCGTGACGGCTGGCGAGTGTCTCGGCCAACTCCTGGAGCTTCGACTCCGTCCGGGCCACGAGGGTGATCCCGAGGCCGCGGGCGGCCAGGAGCCCCGCGATCTCGACGCCGATGCCCGAGGAGGCTCCGGTGACGAGGCAGGTGCGATCGGGGTCGGGGGCAGGCAGGCTCATGGCCCGAAGCGTACGCGCCGGGACGATGGGCCGGCACCGGTGCGACCGGTGGCGAGCAGCGTCACGTGCCGGCGCTCGATCCCCCGGAGGTGGAGGGCTCGGCGGGCCAGCAGCCACCTGTCGTCGACGCGTAGGTACTCGTCGAGGTAGCGCAGGTACCAGATCGTGTCGAGTGCTCCGGACGTGCCGAGCGAGCCGGCCGTGTCCCCACCTCCGTCGGCGACCAGGTGATGGGCGACGCCCGTGACGTCGCCGGTCGCGGTGTCCCCCTCCACTCCGTAGGTCGCGACGCCGACGGCGTGGTGGGTCGCGTCGTACCGGGACAGACCCGACGGGATCCTCTCGAGCTGCTCGCGACCGGCACGGCGCACGGTCGGTGTCCCGTCACCGTCGGGAACGGGCACCCACAGCTCGCCGTCGGGGGTGAACAGGTCGGCGAAGGCCGTCCCGTCCAGGGTGTCGACGGCCGCCGCGTACCCGAGGGCGACGCGCCGGAGGGCCCGGGCCTCGATCGGGGTCGGCGCTCGGCTGTCGCCGGTCAGGAGAGTGGTCCGAACCGTTCGGCGAACGCGTCCACCTCGTCGGCCAGACCGTCGAGGTCCTGGCTCATGGAGGTCGACAGGAGCATCCGTCGGATACCGGCGTCCTCGGCGGCCACCACCTCCTCCTCGGTGGTGGTCGGCAGGTAGCCCGACACCGAGAGCTCGATGGCATCCGGGTCACGACCGGCGCGCTCGGCCGACTCCCGCATCTGGGCGACCCGGAGAGCGAGCTCGTCGGGGGCGAGGCCGAGTGGCTGGAAGCCGTCACCGAGCCGGCCCGCCCGACGGGCCGCCGCCTCGCTGTGCCCACCGATGTGGAGAGGCACCCCGCCGGGCCGGAACGGCTTGGGGAAGGAGTGCGCATGGGCGAAAGACACGAAGGTGCCGTCGAACGAGGCACCTTCGGGTCCGGCGTCGGCCCACAGGATTCGCATGGCTTCGATCGTCTCGTCCGTCCGTCGTCCGCGGGTGCGTGGGTCGGCACCGGTGGCCCGCAGCTCCTCCTCCATCCATCCGACACCGAGGCACATGCGGACCCTGCCCTTGGACAGCACGTCCACGGTGGCGATGCGCTTGGCCAGGACGACGGCCTGGTGGTTCGGAACGACCAGGACACCGGTGGCCAGGGTGATCCGCTCGGTCACGCCGGCCAGGAAGGCCATGAGGTCGAGCGGGTCCGGAATGCGGCAGTCGTCCGGGAGCGGCATCCGTCCGGAGGCAGCATACGGGTAGGTGCTGGTGTAGTCGGAGATGACCACGGCGTGTTCGACCAGAACGAGCGACTCGAACCCGGCCGACTCGACGTGCCGCGCGAATGCCGCCATCCAGTCCGGGTCGGTGGTGGCCCCGGTACGGACCGGGGGGATGATCCCGAACTCCATGGTCTCGACTCCTCGACGTGGTGTCACCCGGCATCGCCGGGTCGGTGGACGCCCGAGCGTAAGCCGCAACGATCGATGCCGCCACCACCCGGACGGACAGGAGTGCGAACGAGGCCCCACGCCGATGACCACCCACGTGGATCCCGGACTGGCTACGCTGAACCGGTCTTCGTCCCGGCGGACGCCTGCTCCCGGCAGGTGGGCGGGTGTGGAGGCGGACGAACCTCCCATGAGTGAACCAGGCGAACCACCACCCGACACCGGTCCCGACGAGCGGGCGGAGCCGCGCCATCGGCACGCCGCCAAGCCGGACCGGCTGAGCCGACGCCGGTTCCTCGGTTGGTCCCTGGCGGGCGGTGCGGTGGTGGCCACCGCGGCCGCTGTCAGCGCAGAGGAGTCCGGTGGAGGTGGCGCCCGCCGTCTGGCCGCCTCCCGGACCAGCCCGTCGACTCCACCGACGACCGCTACGACGACCACGACGACCACGACGACCACCACGAGCCCGACGCAGGCCCAGGAGGTCGTCGAACAGGGCGTCCCGGTGCCGGTGTCGCCGGCCATCGTGGCCGAGAACGCCCGGACCGGTACCGCCTGGTGGGTCGTCCCGCCGGGGGCGTCCGGGACCATCGAGGGGTACGCCGACCACGTCAGCGTGCAGGTGGGCGAGGTCGTGACGCTGCACGTCAGCTCGTCGGCACCGAGTTTCCACGTCGAGGCCTACCGGATGGGCTACTACCAGGGCATCGGTGCCCGCCTGATCGCCACGTCACCCACTGTTCCGGGCGTGACCCAGCCGCCCCCGGCGCTCATCGCCCCCACGAACACGATCGAGTGCTCATGGACCCCGTCCCTGCAGCTGACGGTCGACCCGACGTGGCCGCCCGGGGCCTACCTGCTCAAGCTGGTCGGGGCCACCGGGGCCCACGCGTACGTGCCGCTGTGCGTCCGCGACGACGCATCCGAGTCGGCGGTCCTCGTCATGCACAGCGTGACCACCTGGCAGGCCTACAACCGCTGGGGCGGGTACTCGCTCTACTACGGCAACAAGGGCGGGGCCCTCACCTATACGCAGAACCCCGCCGGAGGGACCTACGACGACCGTGCCCGGATCGTGTCGTTCGACCGCCCGTACTCCGGCGACTGGGCGGCCGGCGCCTCGGACTTCGTCGGCAACGAGCTCCCCGTGATCTTCCACGCCGAGCAACTCGGCCTCGACGTGTCCTACTGGACGGACGTCGACCTGCACGAACAACCGTCGTTGCTCGCGAACCACCGGGCGTTGTTCAGCCTCGGTCATGACGAGTACTGGTCCACGCCCATGCGGAGCGGGGTCGAGGCAGCCATCCAACGTGGTCTGAACGTCGCGTTCCTCGGCGCCAATGCCTGCTACCGCCAGATCCGCCTCGAGCCGTCCCCCCTCGGTGCCGACCGCCACGTCGTCTGCTACAAGTCAGCAGCCGAGGACCCGCTCGACGGCAAAGACGACGCGATCGTGACCGTCAATTGGGAACAGCCACCGGTGTCGAACCCCGAGTCGCAGATGACCGGAGGGATGTACCAGGACATCGACGCCGACGCCGACATCGTCGTGTCCGACCCCTCGTCATGGGCCCTGATCGGAACCGGTCTGACCGCCGCCCAACACCTCCCGAAGGCGCTCCAGGGCGAGTTCGACAAGTACGTGCCGTCCGGTGGGGCACCGACCGGGGTGGACATCATCACCCACTCCCTGGTCGCCAACCGGGCCGGCAACTACTCGGACATGACCTGGTACACGGCACCCGGTGGTGGTGGTGTCATCGATGTCGGCAACGCGTCATGGGTCGGCCAGATGGCGAACGCGCCGCTGATCCCCACCAACGTCCTGCCGGCACCGGTGCCCGGGGTCACGTCGTACCTGCTCCGCATCATGGAGAACGTGTATTCGGTTCTGGGCACCGCCCCGGCCAGCATCACCCATCCGTCCAGCGGCAACTGGCGGAACGTCTACCGTTGACGGGCCGCCGCCGACAGGCTCGTGCTACCTGGGAGGTGGGGTACCCCGGTGCCCGGACACGCAGCAGCCCGGGACGCAGCGGAGCGGCCCGGGCCGGCGATGGGGTGCGGCGAAACGGACCGGCCCCGACCTGGTGGCCGGGACCGGTCCGTGCACCGGTTGTCGTCGCGACTCAGTCGCTCAGGGAGATGGGCTCGTCGTCGAGCAGCAGGTCCTCAGCCGGCAGGTGCGAGCTCGCCGCCTCGGCGGCCTTGGCCTCGTTCTGGGCAGCCAGGTGCTCGCGGATCCGCTCGTCGACCTCGGCCATGAGCTGCGGGTTCTCGGTCAGGAAGTTCTTCACGTTCTCCCGGCCCTGGCCGAGCTGCTCGCCCTCATAGGTGAACCACGCACCGGACTTCTTGATGAAGCCCAGTTCGACACCTACGTCGAGCAGTGAGCCCTCGCGGCTGATGCCCTTGCCGAAGGCGATGTCGAACTCGGCCTGCTTGAACGGTGGGGAGCACTTGTTCTTGACGACCTTGACCCGGGTCCGGTTGCCGACCTGGTCGGCACCGTCCTTGATGGTCTCGATGCGACGGATGTCGAGGCGGATCGACGAGTAGAACTTCAGCGCCCGACCACCCGGGGTGACCTCGGGCGAGCCGTACATCACGCCGATCTTTTCGCGCAGCTGGTTGATGAAGATGGCGATCGTCTGCGACTTCGACAACGTGCCGGTGATCTTGCGGAGTGCCTGGGACATCAGGCGAGCCTGCAGGCCCACGTGGGAGTCCCCCATCTCCCCCTCGATCTCGGCGCGGGGGGTGAGGGCCGCCACCGAGTCGATGACGAGCACGTCGAGGGCACCCGATCGGATCAGCATGTCGGCGATCTCGAGGGCCTGCTCACCCGTGTCGGGCTGGGAGATCAGCAGGTCGTCGATATTGACGCCGATGGCCTTGGCGTAGACCGGGTCCATGGCGTGTTCTGCGTCGATGTAGGCGCAGATGCCGCCGTTGCGCTGGGCCTCGGCCACCACATGCATGGCCAGCGTCGACTTACCGGACGACTCCGGGCCGAAGATCTCGACGACGCGACCGCGGGGGAGGCCCCCGATGCCGAGGGCGAGGTCGAGGGCGAGTGCCCCCGTCGGGATCGACTCGATGTTCATGTGGAGGTTCTCACCCATCCGCATGATCGAGCCCTTGCCGAACTGCTTCTCGATCTGCCCCAGGGCCATGTCGAGTGCCTTGTCACGTTCCATGTCTTGTCTGCTTCTCCTCGGTGCTGTCGTTCACTTGACCCGGCCGACCGTACGGAAGGGGTGTGACGCCCGTCCCCCGGAGGGTCCCCGTGGGCTGCGGCCCGGACTCGGTTCACCTCGCCTGCGGTGCGACGCCGACTGCGTTACGGCGGTTGACTGCGGTGCGACAGGTTCACTGTAGACCCGAACGCATGTTCGATGTGGGATCTTCCGAGGGGTTCCTCGGCCGGTCGCCATCGCACTAGCGTCACCGTGATGCCGGACGACGATGCGACCACACCGGGGCCCCACGGACCGGGTGCCGGCGACGGCGACGGCCCGCCGGCCGGCGGACAGGTGCCGCCCACCATCATGACCCGCAAGGAGCTCCAGGCCCAGCGGGACGGGCGTTCGCGGACCCGGTGGTACGTGCTCGGCGCGGTCGTCCTGGTCATCGTCGGTGTCGTGCTGGCGCTCACCGTGGGACACGGGTCGCCCGCCAAGAAGACAGTGGCCACGACCACCACGACCCACCCGGCGGCCACTGTGGCCACCTGCCCCCTGACCGGCACGCCGGCACCCGGCGGCGCGGTGCCGGCCCGACCGGCCCTGGCCGTCAAGATCGGCAACTACACGGCCGACCGCCCGTCAGCCGGGCTCAACCAGGCCGACGTCGTCTTCGAGGAGCCGGTGGAGGGGACCTACACCCGCCTCGTCGCCGTCTTCCAGTGCCAGGAGGCCACACTCGTGGGCGATCTTCGATCGGCCCGCCAACCCGACGTCGCCATCCTCTCGCAGCTGTCGAATCCGATCTTCCTGCACGCCGGCGGGATCGATCCGGTCCTGGCCCTGCTGGCCGCCGCCCCAATCCAGGACGAGAACATCCTGAAGGGCGGCTACGGCTCGGTCACGATCAACCCCGCCGGTCGGTACGCGCCCTACGCCACCTTCACGTCCACTGCGCCGGCCTGGGCGCTCGTACCGGGCGACACGTCGCCACCCGCGCCGATCTTCACCTACTCCGCCGCACCACCCGCCGGTTCCGTGGCCGGGTCGGGAGCGAGCGTCCACATCCCGTTCTCGTCCACCTCCGACGTGACGTGGACGTGGGATGCGGCGGCCGGCACCTACCTGCGCGCCTACTCCGGCGCCCCCGACAAGCTGGTCGACGGGAGCCAGACGGCGTCGACCAACGTGGTCGTGCTGACCGTGCCCACCAACACGGGGCCATGGCTCGAGAACAGCGAGGGCGGCTACGAGGTGGAGGTCACCGCCACCGGAACGGGCCCCGTCGTCGTGCTGCGCGACGGGGTGGCCATCACCGGGACGTGGAGCCGATCGTCCCTCACCCAGCCGGCCACGCTGACGGCGGCCAACGGCAAGCCGATCACCCTGCAACCCGGCAACACGTGGGAGGAGCTGGCGCCGCAGGGCGTGACCGTCACCACGACGGCTGCGCCGGCGGCGGCGCCCACCACCACCCGCCCCTGACCCCAGGCGGAACGCCGCAGGGCCGCGTCAGTCCGGCGCGACCGCGAGTGACCTGCGCAGGAAGTCGAGTGCGGCGATCGTCGCGTACTGGCGGATCCGGTCCCGGTCGCCCGGCACCGTGAACCCCACGGCCTCGGTCACGTGGCCCGGGCGGGCCAGCCCGACGAACACGGAGCCCACCGGCCGGCCGGCCTGCTCGGTCGGTCCGGCAACGCCCGTGACCGACAGCCCGACATCGGACCCGAGGACACGCCTCGCCCCCTCGGCCATCGCCCGGGCCGCCTCCTCGGAGACCACCGGCCCCTCGGGCACGCCGAGGACCTCGTACTTGACCTCTGACGCGTAGGAGACCACGGACCCGCGGAACCAGCCACTGGCACCGGGCACGTTGACCAACCGGGACGCCGCCAGTCCACCGGTCAGTGATTCCGCCAGACCGAGCGTCAGGCCATCGGTGGCAAGTGCACGCGCCACCGCGTCCTCGATCGCCTCGTCGTCGATGCCGAACACCACGTCGCCCGCGACCTCAGCGAGGATCGCCCGCACGGCGGCCTCGTGACGGTCGAGCGATGCCGCGGCCAGTGCCCCGTCCGCGGCGCGCACGGTCACCCGCACCTTGATGCCCTCGATCCCACTCGCCAGGAAGGCGATCGTCGCGGTGCCGCCGGAGGCGTCGGCACCCGCCTCCTCGTCGAGATCGGTGATGTACCCGGCGAGGGCCTCGGCCAGACCGGACTCGCTCATCCCCCACGTGCGGATCACCCGGCTGGCGATCGTCCCCGACGACTCACCCCGCTCGGCCATCCGCTCCTGCAGGTCCGGGCCGATGGCCCGCTCGAACATGTCGGACATCTCGTAGGGGACGCCGGGCACGGCGTAGACGACCTTGTGACCGACCGGACAGATCAGGCCGGGCGCGGTCCCCTTGGTCTGGGGGATGACCGTCGCCCCCTCGGGTACATCGGCCTGGCGGAGGTTCGATTCGGGCATGCTGCGACCCCGACTCGAGAACATCGACCGGATCTTCTCCACGATCTCCTCGTCGCGCCGCAGTGGCACGTTCATCACCTCGGCGATCGCGTCCCGGGTGATGTCGTCGTGTGTGGGCCCCAGGCCGCCGCACACGATGACGGCATCGCTCCGAGCCAGTGCCGTGCGGAAGGCCAGCACGATGCGCTCGTGGTTGTCCCCCACCGCCTGGTGGAAATGGGAGCCGACACCCAGGGCGGCCAGGTGCTCGCCGAGCCACTGCGAGTTGGTGTCGGCGATCTGCCCGAGCAGGAGCTCGGTACCGACCGCCACGATCTCGACGCGCACCGGGGTCAGCCCGCCCGGCCCGAGCCGGTCGCCGGTGCCCCGCGCTCGCCAGCGGCACGACGGCCGTCGACGAAGTACTGCAGTCCCGTGAACACGGTCAGGAACGCCGCCACCCACATCGCGCTGTTCAGCACGGTCCAGTGTCCGGCCAGGGGTGGCGCAAGACACATGCCGATGGCGATGTCCTGGATGAGGGTCTTGAACTTGGCCGAGTTGCGGGCCGGGATGGAGATGCCGTGGCGTCCGGCCACCGATCGATAGATGCTCATGGCGATCTCGCGGACGGCGATCACGGCTACCGGGAGCCACCACACGATGCCCTTGGCCACCAGCGCGAACAGCGCGCCGAGGACGACCACCTTGTCGGCCAGCGGGTCGAGGAAGGCTCCCGACCGGGTGGTCCCCTGCTTGCGGGCCAGCCACCCGTCGATGCCGTCGGACATGGCCAGGAGTCCACCGAAGACGAACGTGAACCAGCTCGCCCCCCACAGCATGATCAGCACGATCACCACCGGCGTGGCCAGGAGGCGGATCATGGTGATGGCGTTGGCCGGCGTCAGCAGGGCCGACGGACCGAACGTCGTCACACGGGCGCCGACGGCACTCGGCATCGACGGATCGAGGGCCCCGTCGGTCATGACCGGCCTCCGGCTCCGGCGGTGGCCGTCGGGGTCGAGGCACCGCCGGAGCTGTCGGCCACGTCGGCCGTCAGGTCCGGTCCATCGGCACCGGTCACCACGACCTGCACGAACGTCCCGACAGGTAGGTCGCTGGGGACGGTGACGATCCCGTCGATCTCCGGTGCCTCGCGGTAGGTACGGGCCTCGCCCGGCGCGTCGACCAGCACCTCGACCGTCGATCCGATCAGGTCCTCACGACGACGCGCCGTGATGCCGTCCTGGAGCTCCGTGCACTCGCCGATGCGTTCAGTCACGAGCTCCTCGGGCACCTGGTCATCGAGGTCGGCAGCGTAGGTGCCCGCCTCGTTGCTGAAGGGGAAGAACCCGACCCAGTCGAGCTGCGCCTCGTCGATCCATGCCAGGAGGCGATCGTGGTCCTCCTCGGTCTCACCGGGATAGCCGACGATGAACGACGACCGGAAGGCGGCAGTCGGCTCCGCCGCCCGGATCGAGTGGATCCGGTCGAGGAATCGGTCGCCCTCACCCCAGCGGCGCATGCGCTTGAGTAGGGGTCGCGACACGTGCTGGAGGGAGAGGTCGAAGTAGGGCACGCCGGTGGCAAGTATGGCCTCCACCAGCGCGTCGTCGAGGGTCGACGGGTACAGATAGAGGAGACGGGTCCACGGCACCCGCGCCGACACCGCCGCCACCAGATCGACGATCGGACGGTTGCCACCGATCGCCGGGCCGTCGAGTCGGGGCTCGGTCCGACCGGTGGAACGGTCCAGCGCGAACGACGACAGGTCCTGAGCCACCAGCACCACCTCGGACAGTGTGCCGCCCGACCCTCCCAACTCGTCGACCTCCGTGAGGATGGAGGCCGTGGACCTCGACCGCTGTTTGCCGCGGAACGAGGGGATGGCACAGAAGCCGCAGTTGCGGTCGCAGCCCTCGGCCACCTTCACGTAGGCCCAGGGCGCCGTCGACGGCGGACGGGGCAGGTTCAAGAGGTCGAACGAGGGCACCGGCGGTGCCGACGGCTTGGTGCCGAAAGTGACCGGGGTCGGGGATGCCTCGTGACCGTGGGCCACGTGCCCCGCACCGTTCGTCAGGGACGCGCCGAACGGTGCCACCAGGTCGACCTCGGGCAGGGCCTCGGCCAGTTCGTCGCCGTAGCGCTCGGCCATGCAGCCGGTGACCACCAGACGGGCACCTTCACGGCGGGAGTCCGACAGCGTGAGCACGGTGTCGATGGACTCCTGGCGGGCAGCCTCGATGAAGGCGCAGGTGTTGACCACCACGAGGTCGGCCTCCTCGGGGGAGTCGGCCGCCACGAAGCCGTCCCCGGTCAGCGTCCCGACCAATTTGTCCGAGTCGACCTGGTTCTTCGGGCAGCCCAAGGTTTCGATCCAGTACCGCTCGGCCACCGGGACAATCTACCGGGATGCGGCGGCCCAGGCTCCCCGGGGTCTGTGCCGGGGTTGTCGGGGCGTTCCACCGGGTGCGGGTCGGCCGACACGGCGTGCACGGACGAACGCCCGGAACACGAGGAAACGCCCCGAACCGAGGGTCCGAGGCGTTTCCTATCCGTCTTGACACACGACACAGCGGAGAGGGAGGGATTTGAACCCTCGGACCCAGTTACCCAGGTCAACTCATTAGCAGTGAGTCCGATTCGGCCGCTCTCGCACCTCTCCTTGCCCCTTGGTCTATATTTGGTCTATAACTTCCAGGGTGGAAGGCAAGCCCAAGACCACGAGACGGCCCAAGGCTACAGGAACGATCGAGCAGCGAGGCCCGGGCAAATGGCGCTGCCGTGTCTTCGTCGGCACCGACCCCGTCACCGGGAATCCTCGCCAGGTGTCCAAGACCGTCGAGGCCCGCAACCGGACCGAGGCCCAGCGCAAACTGCGTGAGTGGCAGAACGAGCTGGACAACGAGCCGGTCGAGGCCGCAGCTGATTCCACGGCGACCGTC